>Ga0164310_10002359_pt1 | contig 10856 bp, 11 predicted proteins | sample GuaBasSedimGuay1_FD_121795 | JGI IMG/M metagenome (GOLD analysis project Ga0164310, IMG submission 121795) | Subseafloor sediment microbial communities from Guaymas Basin, Gulf of California, Mexico - Guay1, Core 4569-9, 0-3 cm | ecosystem: Environmental > Aquatic > Marine > Hydrothermal vents... | reverse complement strand
TTACTTGCTCTTGGCCTTGATGACCTTGCTATCAAAGACCTCCGAGGTTTTACAACAAAACCTCGGAGGTCTGAACACTATGTTTACTTACTCTTGACCTTGATGACCTTGGGCTTGGTCTCCTCTGCCTTGGGCAGCGTGAGCGTCAGCACGCCATTCTCAAAGACCGCCTCAGCCTTATCCGCTTCCACCGGTACGTTCAGTGTCAGCGTGCGCGCCACCGCCCCGTAGCCCCGCTCCTGGAACAGGTACTCGACGTTCTCCAACGGGGGACGCAACTCGGCGCGGATGGTCAGAGTGTCCCCTTCGATGGCGATGTCCACCTCGTCGGACGTCAGCCCCGGCAGCGACGCGACGACGATGATCTCCTCTGGGGTTGTGTACACATCCAGCGGAAGACGGTACGATCGCTCTCGCAAGCCTTCGCCCCGACGTTGCCTCGTCCCCGGACGGACGAAACTCTCCTCAAATAGTTGATCCATTGCTTCGCGCAAGGTAACAGCCTCGCGCCACGGATTCCAGCGTACTACTGTCATTTTAAAACCTCCTCAGTTTTGTTATGGGGAGACTACTCCCTACTTCCTATCCTTCGCCTTGACCCTGATCGCTTTGGGCTTGACCTCTTCGGCCTTGGGCAGTGTCAGGGTCAGAACCCCATCCTCGAACTCGGCCTCCGCTTTGCCGGCCACGACCGGGAGCGGGATAGGCAGCGAGCGACAGAATGAGCCATAGCATCGCTCGCGACGGATAAAGTTCTCCTCTTTGATTTCTTCCTCGGCCTTTGTTTCACCCTTGATGGTCAATGTGTCGCCCGTGATGCTGACGTCCAACTCGTCGGACTTGATGCCGGGAATAGCTGCCTTGACAACGATAGCGTCATCGGTCTCGTACATATCCACGGCCAATGCTTCAGCCCAACTCGGAGTCGGCCACCCGGCCCGAGACTGCACGATGCTCTCCTCAAAGAGCCGGTTCATTGCATCTCTTAGGCTGACCACGTCACGGAAGGGTTCCCAACGTACTAAATTCGCCATTCTTACACCTCCTCAAATCAGAATTGATTTTGACCCAACTCACAAGCATCGATATTATGCACCACTAACATTAAATTAACATAAGAGCAGTATTAGAGATGCATAAGAAACGCAAAAGCCCCCGCGCTATGCGCGAGGGTATCGGTCGAACAATCACTGCTCAGTTAATCCTGCCCTGGCAAAAAGGGAAGCGTAGCGGCGTCAATCCTGCCCTGGCAAAAAGGGAAGCGTAGCGGCGTCAATCCTGCCCTGGCAAAAAGGGAAGCGTAGCGGCGTCAATCCTGCGCTCGAGTTGGTCAAGTACCTCCCCTTCTACGGAAATGGTCGTAGCCTTGAGGCAATCGCCGTCAATCTCTAGCAACACAAAGTGGTAGGCCCTGGCAAAGGCGGCCTGCGTCGGCTCCCGCTCTCCCGCCCAATATAGCGGCGCGCCGCCCCCGGCGGTGACGATGTAGGTGACGCCGTTTACCTCATTCCGCTCGTAGCTGTGCTTGTGACCGCTGAACACCATGTCCACCCCGTACCGCTCAAAGAGCGGAGCGAGCGCCCGCTGCGCGGTCTCCTCCATCTCGGCGAACGGCGCGCTGTGGGGCGGCACTGAGCCATAGAGCGGGACGTGGAAGTAAACGAACAACCAGGGCTGCGTGTTGGCCACCAGCGTCTCCTCCAGCCAACCGTACTGCTCGCTGCCAGGGCCAAAATCGGCAAAACCATCCACTTGCAAACAAACAAAACGGGCATTGCCATAGTCAAAGGTGTACCATCTCTCATTGCCGGGCAGGTGAAAGAAATCAAAGTAGAGAGGAGAATTGCTCTCGTGATTGCCCAGCGCGGGGAACAGAGACGCGCGGGCCATCAATTCTCGTTCGATCTCGAAGAAAGCGGCCCACTGCCCAGTGTCCCAGCCATTGTCAACCAGATCGCCAGTGTGCAGCACAAAGTCTGGCCCCTGCTCCAGGATGCGGGCCACCACCTCTCGATGAACCTGGTGCTGCGTGCGGGTATCGCCAAAGACGACAAAGGTGAACTCGGCCTGGTCGGGGCCGGCGGCGGTGCGGAAGGCGGCGTCTGCGCCCAAGGGTTCGCCGTCACTGACGATGCGGTAGTGGTAAAGCGTGTAAGGCGCGAGTCCGGTGAGGGTGACGACGTGGCGCGCGCCAAGCGCCGGATCGGCTACGCTCGCCCCATACTCCTCCGCCTCGCCGTAAACGACCTCACCGTGACTGGGGCGATCGGTCTCCCAGGCGACGATGATCGAGTTGGCCGCGACCGATTGCAGGTACGGCCCGCGTAGTAGGAGCAATCCTCGTGATTGCCCGCTAGTGGGGACAGGCGTGTGGGTCAGAGTTGGAGCAAGAGTCGGCGCAGCAGGCGCCGCCGGCAGACACGCCGTCAAGCCCACCAACATAACACACGCAACGACAACAACAATCCTCACGCTAACCCCCCAATTCCAACGTCCAATGTCCAGTATGCCACAAATCTCCTCTCCGCGCCAGTCAACACGCCCAACTTGTACCCTATACCAACCTCTGGTATGATTGTCGGTATGGCAAAGTCGCGCTACGTCTTAATTCTGATCGCTCTTCTAGTGCTGCTGGGAATCAGCCTGCTGGCATGCCCGGTCCTCATCAGGGCGCTGCCGGGCCGCTACGCCTATTACTTGCCAGAGCCGCTTCAGGAGTTACGTCATAATCCCCACCCAGATACCCTTCCTACGCCCATCACCATCAATACTCCCGCGCCTGTCTTTGTCCACACCTCTACTCCCACTCACACGCCAACGCCCACACCTCAGCCGCCCACGTCCACACCCTCTCCCACACCAACCCCCACGCCGCCGGCTAGATTTACCCTCACCGGCCTGCGCCACGAGCACCAGGGCTGGAACAATTGCGGACCGACCACACTGGCGATGGCCCTCTCCTACTGGGGGCGCGACGAGACCCAGTACGACACCGCTCCCGCGCTCAAGCCCGACCCGGAGGACAAGAACGTCAGTCCTTGGGAGATGGAGGCTTACGTGCGTGGCCTGGGCCTGGGCGCGATCGTGCGCGCCGGCGGCGATCTCGAACGGCTCAAGTCGCTGGTGCGCGCCGGCTTCCCCACCGTCGTCGAGACCTGGTACGTGCGCGACGCCCGCGACCAACTGGGCCACTACCGGCTCATCATCGGCTACGACGACGTGGCCCGGCAGTTCATCACCTACGACTCGCTCCACGGCCCCGACGTGACCATCGGCTACCAGGAGTTGGACGAGCTGTGGCGCGTCTTTAACCGCATCTACCTGGTGGTTTACGCGCCGGAGCAGTGGGACGCGCTGGCGACGATCCTCGGCTCAGACGTGGACGACGCGACGATGTACGAGCGAGCGCTGGAGACAGCCCGCGCCGAGGCCGAGTCCCCACCCGCATCCTGCGTGGCCTACGCCGACTGCGCCGACTGGGTCACATTCTCCTGGTTCAGCGCCGGTTCCAGCCTGACCTCGCTGGGGCGGCACGCCGAGGCGGCGGCAGCCTACGACCGCGCGCGGCAACTGGGGCTGCACTATCGCATGTTGTGGTACCAGTTCGGCCCCTACGAGAGTTACTACAGCGTGGGCCGGTACGACGACGTCATCGCGCTGGCCGACGCGACACTGGCGACGACCAGCAACCTGGAAGAATCTTACTATTGGCGCGGCAAGGCCCGCCTGTCGCAAGGGGATGCTGGCGGCGCGCGGGCCGATTTTGATACGGCGCTGCGCTACCACGAAAATTGGTCGCCGGCCGTGATAGCGCTGGCGGAAATGGAGTCTGCTGACTGATGCCCAATCGTACCCTCAAACTAGCCCCTCTGGACTTGCCTCTGGCGCTCTTTCTGTTCAGCGCATTTCTCGGCCTGTGGCCGGCCTACGACCGCAGCCAGTGTTGGAGCACGCTGATAGCTTTGAGCGCGGGCTGCCTGCTATACGTCTTGGTCTCCCGGCTGGCCGTATCCCGCCGTTGGTGGCGCGCTATCGCGGTCATTATCGTTTTCGCAAGCGTGCTGCTATCGCTCTACTTTATCACCCAGTACGACCATTTTGGGTACCCGGAAAAGATAAGGGCGATTGATCGTCTGGGCGCGCTCATCGGCAAGGTTGTTCCGCCAGCCATCGTCTGGATACCCGTAGATAATGGCGTGGCAGCGTTCCTGGAGGGAGGATTCTTTCTTGTAATTGGGCTGACGTTAACGAGCAATCGGTGGTGGGGGCGCGCCGGTGGGGCAATCTGCGCGAGCCTGATCACCCTGGCGTTGCTGATGAGCACAGCGCGCGGGGCGTGGCTGGCCGTACTGGCTACGACGGCGCTGTGGTCAGCCCTCCACTGGCGACCAATGCGCGTGGCCGTCAGCGCCGGCGCGCTCCTGGCGCTGGGATTGACCATTTACACGATTGTGCAGGGAGATATCATGGCGCTAAACGACATCCCAGTTGCCAACCGGATATTGGCACCTATTTTCATCCGGCCGGATCGACTAGACGTGTACCGTAACAGTGTCTACCTGGTTCAAGACTTTCCATTGACTGGGATTGGGCTAGGCGGGCAATTTGCCAGGGTACACTCGCAGTACGCATTGCTCATACAGCACGTGTTCCTCTCCTGTTCTCACAATCTCTACCTGGAGGTGTGGCTTGAGCAAGGATTGGTCGGTGCAATTTCACTGCTGTGGCTGATGGCAGCGCTCTACCAGGCTGCGCACACACACACCAAACCCAGCGCTGATCTTTTATATCAATCCACCTGGCTAGGGCTTACGGCCATCTTTATACACGGCGTCACTGACGCACGGCAGTACGTAGACCTGTGGTGCTGGTTCCCATTCTTTGGACTGCTGGGGTTGAACGCAGCCACCACCTTGCGTCGGACTCGCGCCAAGACCCGAGGGCGGCAGTGGATACTTCCCGCCAGCGTGGCGGGGGTATTTCTCATCATAGTCGCCGTCAGCCTGCACCCCCTGACGGCCACGTGGCATGCCAATCTGGGCTGTGTGCTGCAAGCCCGTGGAGAGCTACTAGAAACCCTGAACGATGGGCAGCGAGCCACCCTGCGGCAGCAGGCAGAGGAACACTACCGGCGCGCGATTCAGATCGCGCCCCACGACCGCACCGCTCAACAACGATTGGGACTGATGCTGGTGGACGAGGCGCGCTTCCAGGAAGGAGTCGAACATCTAGAGATAGCGTGGCAGGCAGACCCCGAAAACACCACCACGCACAAGGGGTTGGGATTGGCCTACGTGTGGGTGGGGCAACTGGAAAAGGCGCGACCTCTGCTGCAAAACGTTCCCGATGTCGTCTACGAACTCAACATCTGGGGCGGGTACCGAGCCACCCTAGGGCAGGTGGAGCAGTCGCTCAACGCATACCGCATGTCGCTGCTGCTAGAGCCGGACCAGCCGGCCGTGCAAGAAAAAGTCGAACAGATCGAGCAATCGTCAGCGCCCTGACGTTATTCGGCAGAGTTAACATCTTGCAAGAAAACCCTAAAGGTTTCGGAAAACCTTTAGGGTTGGCAAAATAGGCCGGAATGACATTCCGGCCGCCTGGCAAAAAAGGAGAAGAACAATGAGTGATAGACCTGGATGTTTGTCTGGCCTGCTTAAACTGGCGTTCTTGAATTGGCTTTTCGACTGGCTGCAAGAGAGATTCGGTTTTGGGAAAGGACTGTCCTGTACCGGATGCGGCTGTGGGATCATCCTGTTCCTCATCTTTTTGGCGCTCACATGCTCCGTCATCACCGGCACCAACTGGTTCGATTTCGGATTCTGACATCTCACTACCAGACACTTTTTCAGAGGTGTCAAAAACAGTTACACAGAGAGCGCAGAGAAGACACGGAGATTCACTGAGACATTGAAAATTAGACGATTTGACGAAAGCGCCGCTTCACACTGCTGGATTCTCTCAAAAAATCTCTGTGCGTCTCGGTACATTCTCCGTGAATCTCAGTGTAATCATAAACTTGGCAAAAGTATCCGGTAGCAAATTAGAAAAAGTTACTGCAAATGACGAGTAGCCCCACCATCGGGCGCGTCCGCGCCGCGATGCAGCGCCCGCTGCCCGGCATCGCAGCGCAGATCACGATGGCCCCGCAGCCGCGCCCGTTCAGCCCGCTTGCCGGCGTCGAGCCTCGGCGAGCGGGAGTGCTGCTGCTGCTTTATCCCATCAACGGCGCGCTCCATCTGGCGCTGACCGTGCGCACATCCAACCTGAATCACCACAGCGGCCAGGTCTCGCTGCCCGGAGGCGGGTGGGAGAAGGGGGACGCATCGCTCCAGGAAACCGCGCTGCGCGAGGCGCGGGAGGAGATCGGGATCGCCGCCGGCGGGCTGGAGCTTTTCGGCCCGCTCACGCCCCTCTACGTCCCGCCCAGCAACAACCTCGTCCATCCCTTTGTCGCCTATGCCAGTCAACGCCCCGTCTTTCATCCCGACCCCCAAGAGGTAGCCGAGTTGCTGGACGTTCCTCTTTCCATACTGCTGGACCCGGCCACGCGGCGCGAGGAAGATTGGGGCCGGGGCGAAGCGACCCTGCACGTCCCTTTCTACGCTGTGAACGGGCGCCAGGTCTGGGGCGCGACCGCCATTGTGCTGGCCGAGTTTGTGGCGCTGCTTGCCCTGGAGACGTAGAACTCGGCGCTGCGCCAGCAATTCCCGTTATGGGTGAAAAGTCAGGAAGATACCCGCGATTTGGAAATCGCGGCTACAAAACGGGAATTGCTGGCGCTGCGCCCTATCTAGCCGCCGGGGTAGAAGTTTGATGACTGTGTAGAGAGCGGCGAGTTGCGCGCCCATCATCGTTGTGCTATACTTGCCGGCAAGCCAAATTTGGCGCACCGCCGTGAAAGGAGGTGAAGACTTGGCTCGACAGAAACAAAACAGGCTCGAGTGGAATGTCATAACTAACAAATGACTCGACTGAAAAAACTAGGCATTTCACCACAGAGACACAGAGAGCACAGAGATTTTAAACTTGACCTTGAAAAATTAACTTTTTGACGTGTAAAGTGGATTTTTTTAAACCAAATATCAAATTTTCTCCGTGTCCTCTGTGCTTCTGTGGTTAGATGACCTTTTTTCAGACGAGTCACAAATGTATAGGAGGCCAAAATGCATCGCCTAGTCCGAGTTTTCCTTTTGTTGGTTCTCGTCCTGGCGCTTAACCCTAGTTCTGTGATAACAAAATCGCAAGCGCCCGCCCCGCCGGTCAATGCGCCTCTGTCGCCAGCGGCGACTCGCCTGGTAATTTTTGAGGCGTTCATGTCTGGCTGATGGAACTGCCAATCCGCCGGTCCGGTGGTAGATCAGTTGGCAAGTGATTACGCAGTTCAGCCCGTTCTGTTTATGGAATACGATATTAACGGCGTAAACCCCTATTCTCGATATGGTCGTTATTGGGCCGCGTCCGACGGCACCACGCTGCCGTTCATCATAGTAGACAGTGGACATCAGGTACATAACGCTTGGTATCCCAACCTTTACGATATTTACAAAGACATGGTTGATGCTGAACTAGCGCGAGCCCCTGAAGCAGAGATCACGGCCAGCAGCCAGCGCGTCGGGAACAAGCTTCAATTCAGTATCCAAGTCAAGAACCTCAGCGGCGTGACTCTTTCATCCGGCAACGGCGCGACGGTCCACGCCGTCGTGTATGAGGAGCATACACCAACCCCAACAGATGACCATAATACAGGCCGCATCGTTCGGGAAGCCATTTCAGCTTCCATATCCTCTCTCGCAAATGGCGCGACAGAGACATTCAACTTGGAGACCGGCGAGCTGAGCAACGTCGCCGATTGGGACAATGTCCACGCCGTCGCGTTCGTCGACTATCTCCCTGATGGAGCGGGGAACGCTTACGATATGCTTCAGGCCGCTACAGCAGATTCTGTAGACCTGCCTGATCTGACACTCATCAAGACTGACACCCCCGATCCGGTAACTCCAGGATCGCCGTTGACCTACACCATCCGCGTCGTCAATAATAGCGCCCAAGACCTGCACGCCACCATCACCGACACGCTGCCCGTCTCCGTCACGTACGCAGGGCCACTCGTCTGGACGCCAACCATCACTACGCCGGGAGGCGACTGGGAGCATACGTTCGTCGTCACCGTCGCGACAGGTTGCACCGTGACGCTGATCAACAAGGTAGAAGTCACGACTACCGAAGGCCCAACAGCCGTCTACTATGCGTATACCAACGCGTACAAGGTCTACCTGCCTCTCGTCGTGAGAAACTACTGAACGCGGGACAGTAGCCGCCATTCCATACCGTACTATTCCCTCCCCCAACTTTGCGGGGGAGGGAATTTCTTATCATAGCAAGGAGACTTTCTAGTGGGTAACAAATCAGAAACAAAGATACCGGTCTCGTGCAACAAAGACTGTGGCGGCGGGTGCCCGCTGTTGGCACACGTCAAGGATGGCCGCGTCGTCAAGATCAGCGATAACCCCTTGGGCGGCCCCTACATGTCCGGCTGTGTGAGAGGATTCCAGATGACGCGGGTGCTGTACGCGCCGGACCGGTTGAAAAAGCCGCTGCTCAGAACCGGCCCCAAGGGAGCGGGCGAGTTCAGACAGATTCCCTGGCCCCACGCCCTGGATCTGGTGGCCGAAAAGCTGACCTGCATCCGGGCCAGGTACGGGAACGAGGCCATACTCTACCTGGGAGGCTCCGGTTCTTGCCGGGGCGCGTTGCATAACACTCACTCCCTCACCGCGCGTTTTCTGAGCCTGTTCGGCGGCTACACCGCAATGACGGGTAACTATAGTTCGGGCGCGGCCAGCTTTGCCACTCCCTTTGTGCTCGGCGCGTGGCAGGCGGGAATTGACCCGGGCACGCTCCGATTTTCCAACCTGATCATCCTGTGGGGCGCGAATATCGCCGACACCCGCCTGGGTTGCGAGACGGAAGCCCGGATACGGGAGGCCAAAGACGGAGGGATTGACGTGATCGTCATTGACCCCCGGCGGACGAGATCAGTTCGCAAGTTGGGCACCCAGTGGATACCGGTTCTGCCGGGGACGGATACGGCCCTGATGATGGCCGTCCTATACGTGCTGCTCAAAGAGAACCTGGTTGACACACCCTTTGTGAAAAAGTACAGCGCGGGCTTTGACGAGCTCGAACGCCACGTCCTCGGGCTGTCAGGCGGGGAGCCCAAGACGCCACGTTGGGCGGAAGCGATCTGCGGCGTGCCCGCCGAGACCATCGTCCGATTCGCCCGCCAGTACGGACGCGCGCGCCCGGCGGCCCTCATCCCGGGTCTCTCCATCCAAAGAACCATCGGCGGGGAAGAAGCGATTCGCATGGCGATCGCGCTCCAAACGGCGACCGGCAACCTGGGCATCCGGGGCGGCTCTTCGGGCGCGCTCACCTGGAGCCGGCTGCCATGTCCCCGCATGGGCGAGATTGGCGCGCCCGCCAACCCAATCACTGCTGCGGCGCCGGAATACCGCTGGCCCGACGTCATCCTGGAAGGCACACGCGGCGGCTACCCCAGCGACGTACAAGCCATCTATAACGTGGGGGGCAACTACTTGATGCAGGGCAGCGACATTCACAAGAACATGCGGGCTTTTAACAAAGTCGAGTTCGCCGTCTGCCACGACTATTTTTTGACGCCGACGGCGCGGCATTGCGATGTCGTCTTGCCCGCTACGACCTTTTTGGAACGGGATGACATTGTCTTTCCCGATGGCAATTATTTGCTGTTCTCCAACCAGGCCGTGCCTCCCTTGCCCGAGGCCAAGAACGACTATGACATCTTTTGCGAGCTGGCGGAGCGACTCGGTTTCTTGGCCGAGTTTTCCGAGGGCAAGAACGCGGAAGAATGGCTGAGGAGCTTTGTCGCGGACTCGGAGGTGCCCGACTATGAGGAGTTCAAACGCACCGGCATTTATATGGGTAAAGATCAGTTGAGGGTGGGGCTATCCGATTTCATCGCCGACCCGCAAGCCCATCCATTAAAGACGCCATCAGGCCGGGTGGAGATATCGTCCGCCGCCTACGCCGAGACGGGATTTCCCCCCATTCCTGAATGTCGGATACTCGAGACAACCGACGAACACCCTCTCAGGCTGATCACCCCACACTCCAGGTTCCAGACTCACTCGCAGTACAACAACATCCCGTGGTTCAAGGAGCGGGAGCAGCAGGTGTTGTGGATACACCCTCACGACGCGGCCCGGCGGGAGATAGAGGGCGGCCAGCAGGTTTACGTCAGCAGTCCCGAGGGCAGAATGCGCATCGCGGCCCACGTGACCGAGGACATTATGCCGGGCGTCGTTTGCCTTCTCGAAGGCGTGTGGCCCTCCCTGGAGCCTGACGGCACAGACACTGCCGGATCGGTCAACGTGCTAACCTCCACCACGCCGACCTTGCCGAGCAACAGCTCGCGTACCCATTCAGTGCTGGTTGAAGTAGCTCCTAGCAGGGGAAAGAAACCAGGTTTTTTGTAAGCAAAGACGCTTCTGCTTCGCCAGAAGCGGCAAAACCTGGTTTCTTATTTGCCAATCAACCAACTACACCGGCTCAAAGCGGCCCGTAAAGTGGCGCAGCAGCTTGGGCGCGTAGGTAAAGCGCATGCCGCGCAGTTGATCCCGCTTCTCATAGATGCGCTGGCAGGTCTCTGCCACATAGTCCAGATGAGCCTGGGTGTAGACCCGGCGCGGGATCGCCATGCGCACCAATTCCAGATCGGGGTAGACCATCTCGCCCGTCTCTGGGTCCTCGCGGGCAAAGGCCACACTTCCGATCTCTACCGCGCGCACGCCGCCCTCTAAATACATCTCGCA
>Ga0164310_10002354_pt1 | contig 10873 bp, 12 predicted proteins | sample GuaBasSedimGuay1_FD_121795 | JGI IMG/M metagenome (GOLD analysis project Ga0164310, IMG submission 121795) | Subseafloor sediment microbial communities from Guaymas Basin, Gulf of California, Mexico - Guay1, Core 4569-9, 0-3 cm | ecosystem: Environmental > Aquatic > Marine > Hydrothermal vents... | reverse complement strand
TCAAAAATTCCGTTAAAAGAGAGGAAGCTTATTCCGCCTCCGCTCTAGAGAATATCCGAAATTATCTCGCAAACCTTCTCAAGGAATTCTCTGTCTTTGTCCGTGAAGGCTGAAAGCTTATGAGAGTCTATGTCGAGTTCGCCGATAAATTTGCCGTTTTTCATTATTGGCACGACTATTTCAGATTTAACCTTGGGGCTACAGGCAAGATAATTTGTCTCTTTTGAAACGTCTTGTACAACGACCGTTTCCTTAGTTTTTGCAGCTCTTCCACACACTCCTCTGCCGAAAGGAATTCTTATATGCTGTGTGGGCTCGCCTTCAAAAGGGCCTAAAACAAGCTCGTTTCCCTCCGCAAGGTAGAAACCTACCCAATTATAGTGTGGAAAGTTTTCCCTCAACAACCTACAGACGCTTCTGAGCTTTTCATCTCTTCTTAAGTGGCTGTTGACTATTTCTCTGATTCTTTTGAGGAGTAAATCAAGATTTTCGCGTTTTGTCATAGACTATTTTTCCTCCAACAATAGTCATCAAAACCTTAATTTCTTTAATCTTTTCAAGCTCGATTTGGAATGGGTCTTCAGAAAGCACAACCATATCTGCAAGCTTTCCCTCCTCGATTGTTCCTTTAATGTTTTCCTCGAAAGAGGCGTAGGCAGCATTCACAGTATAAAGCCTTAAGGCCTGTTCAACCGTTAGCTTCTCCTCTAGATGCGGCTGTTTAGCCACGGCTGCCCAAACTCCAAGCAATGGCGAGATGGGCTCAACTGGACAGTCTGAGCCTGCACATACAATGATTCCCTCTTTTAAGAGAGTCTTGAATGGATAAGTCCATCGCGCCCTATCCTTTCCAAGCCTCTGCTCAATCCAGAAGTCTGAAACTATGAAGTGAGGCTGAACTGAAGCCACAACGCCTAAACGCTTCATTTTCTGAATTAAATCCATATTCAAAACTGAGGCGTGTTCTATTCTATGACGATGATCAATCCCCGGACTTTCTTGGAGAATCTTCTCGAAGGTTTGCAGCGCCATGTCTATTGCTCTATCTCCAATGGCATGAACAGCCAACTGCAAGCCCGCTTTGTGAACTCTCAAAAACAGCCTTTCCGCTTCTTCTTGGCTGTAGATTAGCATTCCGCTGGTTTCTGGATCGTCGCTGTAAGGCTTATGTAGGGCTGCTGTTCTTGCGCCTAGTGAGCCATCAAGCAAAATTTTAATCCCGCCTATTTTAAGCATTGAGTCGCCAAACCCTTGCATCAAGCCTAAACCTTCAATATGCTCCAAGAACTCAACTGGTATTAACAGATAAACCCTCAACGGAAGCCTACCTTCCCTTCGCAGTCGCTGAATAACCCGCATCTCAGTCGGAGAGTCAATTATCCAATGAACGCTCGTTAACCCAGCCTTAACGGCTTCTTGACACGCTTTGAAACAGAAATTCAAAATTTTATCCTCGTCCGCCTTCAGAATGTTCTTAAATATTAAGTCTAGGGCCTTTTCACGAATTATTCCAGTAGGCTCGCCAGTTAAGGGGTCTTTATCGATCTTTCCTCCCGGTGGAGGTGCGGTATCCTTGTTTATGCAAACCATTTCCATAGCCTTCGTATTTACAACGCATATATGCCCACAAACACGAATTAGAACAACTGGATTATTTGGCGCCGCATCATCTAAATCCCACCTCGTCGGCAGCCTCTTTTCAGCAAATTTCTCTTGGTCCCATCCTCGGCCAAAAATCCATGCTCCATGCGGAAGGCTTTCAGCCTTTTCCTTGACAAGCTCCTTAAGCTGAGCAATTGATGTTACATTTCTTAGGTCAAGCGTTGAAAGGTTTCTGCCAAATCCAGCCATATGAACATGACAGTCTGTCAGACCTGGTAGAACGGTTTTCCCATTAAGGTCTATTACCTCCGTTTCCGAACCGATAAATTTTGATGCTTCACTGTTTTCCCCTACATAGATTATTTTTTCTCCGAAAACTGCGACGGCTTGGGCTTCTGGCCTTTTAGGGTTTAAGGTGTAGATTCTTCCATTTAGAAGCACTAAACTGGCATTTATCATAATCTAGAATGCACAGTTAAAAGTAGATTAAGTTTATGGACGGCTTAAATCCAGTTTTGGCCTGGCTTCCGCTGGAGAATTATCCTCTTTTCATAGTTTCGCCTATTCCTTATTTTTGGCGGCTTCTTCTTTTTCGGAATAGGCTCTATTTTAGGCGTTTGTGAACGAACCTTTCCAGCTTTCGCCAATGAACCGTGGGTCGGCATATTCTAATCCCTCAACTAGTCTGATTAGAATTGTACATTTTAAAGTTTTCTGATTAAGCTAAAACCTTTAATGGAAAAGGGTTTATTTAACCGCCTTTTCAAATTGGATTTCGGATGAAAGTGAAAGCAGAGGCTTGCAGAGAAATCATCGAAAGGCTAATGCGGATACGCAATCCGTCCAGGGGAGACCTTAACAGAATAAAACTTGAAGCAGCCAGAAAATATGATTTAGACGGAATACCATCAAACGCCGAAATAATTAGCCTTTTGAAGCCGGAGGAAAAAGAGAAGCTTCTTCCAATTCTACGTAGAAAGGTTACTAGGACTATTTCAGGCGTAACCGTCATAGCCGTCATGACCCGGCCTTGGCCTTGTCCACAGAAAACTCCATGCGCCTACTGTCCAGGAGGACCGCCATACGGAGTCCCCCAAAGCTATACTGGACATGAACCAGCTGCCATGCGAGGCCTACAAAACCAGTTTGATCCCTACTTGCAGGTTAGGCATAGGATTAGGCAGCTTGAGGCTATAGGCCATACTGTCGACAAAATTGAGTTAATAGTTATGGGCGGAACCTTCCCGGCTACTCCGCTTGACTATCAGGAATGGTTCATTAAGAGATGTCTAGACGCAATTGCAGAGGTGAACTCTTCAAGCCTAGAAGAGGCGAAGAAGCTTGCTGAAACAAGCAAGCGACGTAACGTCGGCATTACTGTTGAGACTAGGCCGGACTGGGCTAAAGAAGAGCATGTAGACCATATGCTGAGCATGGGTGTAACCCGCGTGGAGCTGGGCGTACAAAACATTTACGACGACATTTACAGGCTTGTGAATCGCGGCCACAGGGTTCAGGATGTTGTTGAGGCCACGCGGATATTGAAGGATTCAGGCTTGAAAGTTGTCTATCATATGATGCCGGGGCTGCCGGGCTCAAATTTTGAACGAGACCTAAAAGCCTTCAAGACTATTTTCTCTGATTCGCGTTTTAAGCCTGACATGCTTAAGATTTATCCATGCCTAGTTTTGAAGGGGACAAAAGCCTATGAATGGTGGCGGCAAGGCAAGTACAAGCCCTATACAACTGAGGAGGCTGCCAACCTAATAGTTGAGGTTAAGCGCATCATTCCACCTTGGATACGGATAATGAGGGTTCAACGAGACATACCCGCCCACCTAATTGAGGCTGGAGTTAAAAGAAGCGACTTACGCCAGCTTGTCCAGGAAAAGCTGAAAGAGCTTGGAATTAGATGTAAATGCATAAGATGCCGCGAAGTAGGCCACAGATGGCTGAAGGAAGGCGTAAAGCCAGACCCAGACCAAGTTAAGGTTTATGTCCACCGCGAGGAGGCCTCTGAAGGCATAGACCTATTCATTTCAGCTGAAGACAGAATAAACGACGTCTTAATTGGATATTTAAGGCTTAGAATCCCGTCAGAAAAGGCGCATAGACCAGAAATAAGGGAGAAGCCATCAGCCATAATCCGCGAACTCCACGTTTACGGCCCGCTCGTTCCAGTCGGCAAACACTTCGACAAGGCTTGGCAACACAAAGGCTACGGCGCAATCCTATTGGCCGAAGCCGAAAAAATAGCCAAAGAAGAATATGATAGGCGGAAAATTCTTGTTACAAGCGCGCTTGGAACAAAGATGTATTATATGCGGTTCAAATACAAATATGACGGTCCCTACATGTCAAAGGAGTTGAAGAATTGAGCCAAGAAGAATTACAGGGCTATAAGGGAGTAGCCCTACAAGCCCTAAGGCAGGCCGGAGCCAAAATAGGCGACTTAATAAGAATAACAAAGAATGGCATAACATACAAGGGAATTCTTATTCCACGCTCAGAACTCGGCGACGACAAACACATCGTTATAAAATTGAAGAGCGGCTACAACATAGGTGTGCGAATAACACCTAACACCAAAATAGAGCGAATAGGCGAGGGAGCAAAACCCACATTTGCTGCACCGCCACCTCCGCCCAAAAAACCTGAACTTCCCAAAGTAACAATTATAAGCACTGGCGGAACCATAGCTAGCCGCGTCGATTACAGAACCGGCGCCGTAAGGCCAGCCTTAACAGCAAGCGACCTCTACAGTGTTGTTCCAGAGCTCGGAGACATAGCCGTTGTAGACGCTGAAATACTGTTTAGTCTCTACAGCGAAAACATAACGCCTGAACATTGGAGTGAAATGGCTAAGTGCGCCGCCAAACATATCGAAAGGGGCGTTAATGGAGTTGTAATTGCTCATGGAACGGATACTATGGCTTATTCGGCTGCAGCTCTGAGCTTTGCTCTGCAAAACCTTCCAGTTCCAGTAATATTTGTTGGTTCTCAGCGTTCGGCAGACCGTCCAAGCTCAGATGCGGCCACAAACCTTATTGGGGCTGTAACGGCGGCTGCCTACGCTCCATTCGCTGAGGTAGGCTTGGCAATGCATGAGACAATATCCGATACATCAATAATAATTCATAGAGGAACAAAGGTTAGGAAGTGCCACACAAGCAGAAGGGACACCTTCAAGTCCGTAAACTCCAAACCTCTTGCCAGGATAGAAGGCGGAAAGATAGAAATGCTGGTGGAAGATTACGCAAAGCGAGATTCAAGTCGAAAACTTGTTTTAAAGCCTGAATTCAGCGAGAAAGTTGCCTTGATAAAATTTTATCCCGGAATGAATCCAGCAGTAATTGACTGGTATGTCGATAATAACTATAAAGGAATAGTTCTCGAAGGGACGGGCCTGGGGCATGTTGGGAGATACTGCTTTGATTCCATAAGGAGAGCCATTAAAAACGGCGTTTTGGTCACCATGACCTCGCAATGTATTTGGGGAAGAATTAACATGAACGTCTATGATCAGGGTAGGGACTTGTTGGCGTTGGGCGTGATTCCGCTTGAGGATATGCTTCCCGAAACCGCTCTAGTCAAGCTTATGTGGATTTTCGGTCAAACAGACAGCCTAGAAGAGGCTGAAAGGCTTCTTAGAATGAACCTTGCGCATGAATATTCTGAAAGGACAATTTATGAGTGAATTGGGGAGATAAAATTGGAGATTGATTATGCTGAAGTCGGCCTTAAAGTCGGCTTAGAAATTCATCAACAATTGGATACTCGACACAAGCTTTTCTGCAATTGCAAACCCGAACTTTTCAAGGAAGAGCCAAAAATAACCTTTCTTCGTAGATTGAGACCCACCCAAAGCGAACTCGGTCAAATAGATCCAGCAGCATACTTCGAATTCCAAAAAGGAACAAGGATACTCTACGAGGCAAACGAGGCGACATCATGTCTTGTCGAGATGGATGAGGAGCCCCCTCATAGCCTAAACATGGAAGCTGTCGAAATAGCGCTCATAGTCGCTCTAATGCTAAATGCAAAGCCAGTAGACGAAATCCACGTCATGAGAAAGACGGTAATAGATGGTTCCAACACAACTGGGTTCCAGAGAACATGCATAGTAGCCCTAAACGGCGAATTAGATGTTAAGGGGAAGAAGGTTCCCATACAGCATATTGCAGTTGAAGAGGATGCCGCCAGAATAATGGGAAGGGAAAGCTCGACGGTTCGCTATCGCATTGATAGACTTGGAATTCCCCTAATCGAAGTTACAACCGGTCCGGTGATTTATTCTCCGAAGGAAGCGGAAGAGGTAGCCTATGCAATTGGAAGAATTCTGCGGGCAACCGGAAAGGTGAAGAGGGGACTAGGAACCATAAGACAGGATCTAAACATTTCAATAGAGCAGGGCGCCATAATCGAGATTAAGGGAGTCCAAGAACTAGAACTTCTACCAGTCGTAATCGAAAATGAGGTTAGACGGCAACTAAGCCTGCTGAAAATAAGGGATGAACTTAAAGCCCGCGGACTAAAAGAAGAAGATATAAAAGAAGAATTTACTGATGTAACCGAAATCTTCAAGGAAACAAAATGTAAGGTTATCAGAAAGGCTATAGAACAAGGAAAGAATGTCTTTGCTGTTAAACTGCCAAGGTTTGCCGGCTTGTTAAAGCTTGAACTTGCGCCTGGCATGAGGCTTGGAAAGGAAATGGCTGACCGCGCCAAATTCTGGGGACGCGTAGGCGGAATATTCCACACAGATGAGCTTCCGGCCTACGGAATAACAGCTGAAGAAGTTGAGAGGCTGCGTTTGAAAGTTAAGGCTGAGGAAAACGACGTCGTTGTTTTTGTGGCTGATTCCGAAGAAAATGCCATAGACGCCTTAAAGGCCGTTGTTGAAAGGGCTAAAGAGACAATACGCGGAGTTCCAGAAGAAACTAGAGCTGCAAATCCGGATGGTTCAACCCGATATATGAGGCCTAGACCCGGCGCGGCGAGAATGTATCCTGAAACAGATGTTCCGCCAATACAGCTCAGCCAAGAATACATTGAAAAATTGAAGTCGAAGCTTCCAGAGCTTCCTGAACAGAAGCTTGAGCGTTTAATGAAGGATTATGGGCTGAATCGGAAACTTGCAAGCCAAGTTTTGGATTCAGAATATTCTGAACTCTTCGAAGTAATCGTTAAAGAAAGCGGTGTTGCGCCAACAGTTGTTGCAACTACCTTAACCGAGATTATGAAGGCGTTGAAACGTGACGGAGTTGAAGTTTGGAAGGTATCAGATGAAAAACTTCTTAAACTCTTCAGATTTGTTGGCGCTGGAAAGCTTGCTAAGGAGGCAATTCCAGATGTTATTACTTGGCTTTCGAAAAATGAGGGAAAAAGCGTTGAAGAAGCCGTCAAAAGTTTAGGATTATCCATGCTTTCAGATGAAGAAATCAAACGTGTAGTTAAGGAAACCATTGAAAAAAACATAGAAATTGTTAAACAGCGCGGTAAGGGAGCGTTTGGCCCGTTGATGGGAAGGATAATGCAAAAATATAGGGGAAGAGTTAACGCAGAGAAAGTCAGTAAACTACTTAGGAGGTATCTTGAAAACTTCGCTTGAACTTCGAAGCCATAGGCTTGCTTATACTAAATTTTAAATGCTTAAAGCTATGAATTGTTGTTGTGATTAACTTGCCGAAGAGAGACGTTAGGGCTAAAGATTCTGAAGAGGCAGATAAATCTCCTTTTTCGTTTAGGGTTCGAGTAGGAGAGCACGAAGTCGAAATATGCGGAGAACGCCAAGAAGTTTTACAAACTATTGAGAAACTTCCTGAACTACTGAAAAATGTTTCAGATGCATTTAAGACAATGCGGGTTAAGGCCACAGTTGTAAATGTCACTACGCCGAAAGAGGAAGCAGCGAAGACTAAAGGCATTCCGCTTCCATACCCAAAAATTTCGAAGGCTGAAAGCTGTAGCAAGGCCATTTTACAGCTTTTGGAATCGGACTGGGGAAGATGGCGGCCAAGAACATTAAGGGAACTTTCAGAAGCCCTAGAAGCAAATGCGATTCATTATCCAACCTCAACCATTTCAGGAGTCCTTAACAGACTTGTAAAAAGAGGATTTATAAGAAGATGGAAAACGGATGAAGGATACGTTTACATACTCGCAGAAAAGGAGGAAGTCTAAATGGGAAAGATAAGGACTAGAATTAAGGCTCCTTTCGGAGAAATAGTCCTGGAAGGCGAAAGCCCAAAGGAAATACTTGAAATTTTAGGTTCAATCCCAGAAAATTTCATAGAGGAAGTTACAAGTTTAATTTCTGGAAAGCTTACGCCTCCTATGAAGGCTCAGCTTGAAGGAATAATCGAATTTACAACTGAAGGCCCAGTGATAACAACTAGAAAGAAGCTTACGCATTATGAGGCAATAGGGCTGATACTGTATTCTATGGAGAACAATACAGCGACAGCGTCCCGGATATCAAAGTTGTTAGAATCTAGTGGAATAAAATCGATGGTTCCAGCTAGATTAAATGAAATGACAAAGAGAGGATTAGTCTTTAAGCCTGATCCCTCAAAGCCCGACTTTAAATTGACTGTTCAGGGCAAAAAATGGATAGAAGATGATGTCCTGCCTAAACTGAGAGGACAGGAAGCTTGAGCGAAGACAGGGAAGTAACTGTCCAAATAAAGTTTGGAGAGCTAGAGCAAACCCTTAAAGGAAAACCAGAAGAAGTCTGGATTCTGATAAACCGTTTCTTTGCAAAAACTTTTCCAGCAATCAAAATCTTAAAAGAAATAACGTTTACAACCGATTTGGAAAAAATAGTTGAGGATTTAAAGGGAATAATTGAAATCTCAAAGGAAGGCCCATACATATTAATTCCAAAGAATAAGCTTACAGACAAGGAATTTCTAATTTTAAACCTTCTCGGAATGCATATAGGCTATAAGCTTGGAATTTTAGATAGAAATTATCTTTTGAGGGAAGAGCTTCGCGAGATGCTTGGCAAAAGCGCTAAAATATTAAGCACGCGGCTTGGCGAGTTATGCAGAGATAGGTTAGTGAGCAAAAATGAAAGAGACGAGTATAGAATAACTGATTTCGGAATAAGATATTTCCAGACGCAAGTTCTGCAAAAAATCAAGACAAAAGTTTCTTAGCTTATTATCTTCTTTCTTTCTTGTAGATTTCTATGGTTTCCTTCACTCTTTGCACAATTTCCGGCATAACATCTTCCTTCGCAGAGAAAATCAGGTAGCCTTCTTCAAGCTTTAGGCCTACAACAACTGTTTTTCCATGCTTCACCATTGCATATTCAAATTCGCCGTGCAGAGCTGAAAGCTCCTTGAAGATTCCGCCGATTAAAACTGCTAGGGTGTCTCCAAGCCTATAGGCGAGATCTTCTGAAATCTCATAGTAACCAACAGACTTCATGCATAATGTATTGCCAAGCTCATCGATCAGCATTGCAAATCTTATTCTTTCATCAGCAGCCAAAACCCACTCGCAAATGCGGCTCATAGCACCTCACTAATCGACTGAAGCCCAACAAGTATTTAAAGGAAATCATACAGTCCGAATTGGAAACAGTACGCCCTAAACAATTGGCGGCCTTTTCTGTGCGTATCTATATCTTCTTGGCCTTCCATCCCTTGTAAGAATATTTTCTTTAACTAGGTCTATTAGCGCGTGTGCCACGGCTGTTCTGTCGTAGTGGTAGCCTCTTCTCGCCATTTCGCTGTGAACTTCTCCTAGGCTCCGTGGAGTTGCAAACCATCCCTCCTGCCAAAGCTTCGTTATTATTCCTTTACACGTTTCTGCACGCGCTGGTGTTTTTGTGGTTGGTTCTGTTATTTCTGGAGTTATCTTCGCCTGCTGAGTTATTGTTGATAGTATTTGTTCTACCGCGTTTTTAAGCTGGCTTTCTTGGCATTCTATTTCGAATTCTATGTTTCCTACTTTCATTTTAAGCCTTATTGGAGGTTTTTCGGCTATTTCTTCTTTTTCTTGCCTTTCTTCCATTCTTGTTCACTTATTGAATATTGAATTGTTCAACATGAACATGCACAACATTTAAATACAACATATCCATACACTTGCCTATTGGTGAATCTTGGTGATTGAACAATTACATATTTCAACAACACCAAAATATAATTTTCCACACTTGGCTGAATTTCCACAACAACTCCTAGAACTAAGCATAAGAACCCTCAAAACTTCAAGCATTAACCTGCATGAAATTCAAATTGAAAACAACATAAATTCAATAACTACTCAAAAAATGAGGTTCATCAAGCTTAGCCCAGCCGACGGGGAAATACCGGTAGCCGCCGTTGATGTTTCAAGCGTAAAAATCGGCGAAACCATAAACGGTATTGTAATTGCAATAAGAGGTGCAATAGTCTATCGAAAAGACGGAAAATATCAATACTTCAAGATAGGACCGTTCCCGCTTCACATAACCGAAGAAAACAAGATGGAATTCTACCGTTTCTTCGGAACCCACCCAACAAGCATTCTGAACGAAGCCTACGACATTACAATAGCGCCGGAGATTAACTATCTGCAAGGCAGAATTACCAGCCTCTTCGAGAAATGGCTTCATCTAAATTTGGCTTCTTCCATGCATGACAGCCTAATCCTCCTAGATGGCTCACTTACCGTTGGAACTCCAGAAAAGCCCGCGGCAACCATACAAAGCATAATGGAAACGGCGAAAAGAAATGGAAACATGGTCTTGGCCGTTTCAAAGCTCAGTAGAATTAGGGTTGGAGGTCTTCAAATCTCGGATTTTGCATCTAAGCTTCCTTCTCCGTGCTTGGTTGAGCTTGATGATTTCCCATTTAGGTGCGGAAACGTGAAGAATCTTGGAAGGGTTTACCTAGCCAAACTTAATGGTTCAAAGGTTTTTAGGCTTGACATTTACCAAGGCTTTTCAAGAGAGGAGGGAATCAAAGCAGTTGAAAGGCTTTTGACGAGCGATTTACTTGTTGATGGCTATCCAGAAACCTTACGTTTAGCCCATATATTCTCAACTTTCACGGCGAATGAAATTGTGGGAATTCAGCGCTACTTGAATGAGCGTTTCAATTTGAGGATTTTCGATAGACTGAGTGTTAGAAAAATCTTGTTTGGACCATATGGGACACGCCATGAAACTTGAAAGCTTTTACGGAGAGGATTATGGCAAGGTGAAACTCTACAAGAAAGAGGGAAACACCGTTCAAATCGTCTGTCTTCCAACAGAACAATTCGAAAAGGGAGACTA
>Ga0164310_10002353_pt1 | contig 10874 bp, 8 predicted proteins | sample GuaBasSedimGuay1_FD_121795 | JGI IMG/M metagenome (GOLD analysis project Ga0164310, IMG submission 121795) | Subseafloor sediment microbial communities from Guaymas Basin, Gulf of California, Mexico - Guay1, Core 4569-9, 0-3 cm | ecosystem: Environmental > Aquatic > Marine > Hydrothermal vents >... | reverse complement strand
TCTGACCTTCGCGGTCTGTTTGATTGGCATGATTTCGATCTCGTCGCCGATTGAAACCCTACCGCGGTGAATCGTTCCAGTGATAACGGTTCCCGCTCCCTTGATGCGAAAGGCGTGGTCTATTGGCATCTTGAAGGGCCCTTCTACTTCCCTTTCTGGCGGTGACAGAATACTCTTAATGGCGTCTTTGAGTTCCTCGATTCCCTCGCCAGTAACCGCTGAAACGGGAATTATTGGGGCGCCCTCCAGGGATGTGCCTCTTAGAATGTTTTGGATCTGGTTCTTAACCTTCTTAAGTCTGGTGGGGAAAACCAGGTCTATCTTGCTGAGAGCAACCACTGCCTTTGATATCCCGAAGCTCTGTAGAATTATGATGTGTTCTCCCGTTTGGATTTTTGGCCCCTCGTCGGCTGCCACCACCAGTATAGCCGCGTCTATTATGTTGGCTCCGGCAACAACGCTTCGAATGAGCTCCGCGTGGCCAGGGGCGTCCACCAGGGTCACGAGGTAACCGTCTAGATGGAAGGATGTGAAGCCTAGGTCTATTGAGATTCCCCTCTCTTGGGCCTGAGGGTGTTTGTCTAGACCAGCGGTGGAAACAATTTCACTCAGGGCTCTGGCCACCTCTGTTTTGCCGTGGTCGATGTGACCCAGAAGACCAATATGGACAGGAACAGCTTTGGGCACTCCACAATCCTCCCATCAACTTACCAAGCGTCGACCCTTTTCGACTTTTTTCAGGGGGATTCGGGTTTTCTTCGTCTTAGTCCCTCTATAACCTTTTTCTCGTAGGGTGCTAGGGGATTCAGCTTGGACAGTTCTTTCAGCTCTTTAAACTTCGGGTATCCGGCTTCTTGTTCCTTCCTCCACTCTTCTGCGAAGGCGCCGCTTCTTATATCCTCAAACACCTTTTTGAGATGCTCAACAATCGGGTCAATGTTGAGGGATAGGCTCCTGCTGAGTGAGCCGTACTGGCTGGTCTGTGAGTGTAGTTCCATTTGCCCCGCGATTCCCATCTCTGCGAATGTTTGGAAAACCAGTGCGAGTTCTCCGGACATGTACATTTCTATGAGAACCGCTTCTGGGGGGAGACCCGCGTCAACCTGAATCTGGAAGGCGGCCATGAGGGTTCTCCCGATAACGGGTCCTATTCCCTGCTCAGTGAATAGATCCATGTAGGCTTCCTGAGCCATTGTGACCTCCAGCACACCAACTCTCGTTGAGCCTATAGCCTTCGCCAGTGCCAGAACTATTTCTTTAGCCTTTCCGCTCGCATCGTTCTCAACCGCGATGAAGCTCGGGAACCCTTCACCCTTAACGAACAGCTCTCTCACACCCTTACCGATCATTCTCGGCGCGAGCATGACAACATCCACATCTTTAGGCGGCTTTATAAAACCGAACGCTATGTTGTAGCCCGACGCGAAGCAGAGAACTTTTCCCCCTGACAGCTCGCACCGAATCTCCCTCTCGTAGACCTGAGGCATCAACTCGTCTGGAATAAGGAAGAGTATTACGTCGCCTATGCTGGCCGCCTCCCTTATGGGATACACTTCGAAGCCGTCGGCCTCAGCCTGCTCCCAGTAAGAATCCCTAATATTTCCCACTATAACGTTGAGGCCGCTGTCCCGCATGTTCAGCGCCTGGGCGCGACCCTGATTGCCGTAGCCGATGACAGCGATCAGCTTGTCTCTCACCGCGGACAGATCCGCATCCTCATCGTGGTAAAACTTCGACACCCTTCAACACCACGGAAACTTCTACATCCGTCTGCTTATAACCCTTGTTTAAACTAAATCCTCTCGCTATATAAAAGTTCTAAACCATCGTGAAAACACCACTAGAAACAGCAAACAAGCCTCAGACGCTGCCAAAGAGGCCCAATTACAGTGAGGTTTCGTTTTAATCCTCTTATTTTGCCCTTTTCTCTCTCTTTCATGGTTGGATGGTTTGTTCTATTCTGGGTGTGAGTTGAGCTTTAGTACTTGTTTGTAGTATTTTTTTCCGGGGATGTGTGTCAGTGTGATTTGGTGGAACGTTCTTCGGGGTGTCTGAACCTTTTCGAGCATTCCCTCCACTATGACTTCCTCGCCCTTTTTGACCTGCATTTTGTACTCCTCCACGTATGTGATTATTCTCTCCACGTTGTCTGCCTTATCTCCCCTAACAAACTCTAGGATTTCGATGGGGTAGATTGCCGGCATGAAGTAGGAGTCCCTGTCGTCCCGTATTATGGCTCTCGCACGTGTCCACCCCGCTCTGGTTATTCGGGTGTCGGGGTGGTACTCGTTTTTTATTTCGTTCCAGGCTCTTACTGGTTCAAACTCAACCTTGATCCTTCTTCCCAGCTCTTTTGAGTCGTAGAGCGCGTAGATGCGTTTTCTCCTCTCGTACCAGGCGTACTCTTTGAGGGTGTAGTTTTCAAATCTCCAGTTCTTCTGCTCCGCTCTCTCGTCGAAAAAGTCGAATTCGTTCTTAAGGGCACCGTCCCTGTCGCCGTAAAAATCGCTGAGAACCTCCACGAGCTCCTCAACATTGGAACCGCCGTAAATGACGTAGTCAAGGTCGCTGTGCTTTACGCTGTAGAAACCGTGTAGAAGGGAGCCGAAGACACCGAAATCGGAGGGCTTCAGCTTCGAATGGTCGAGTACAAGGTTGAGCACGGTTAAAATGTCCTTCATTAAACCGTCACGGGGCTCTTCTTCCAAAATCTCTGCAAGCTTCAAATCGGGTTTTCTAAGCTCCACTATCTGATCCTCTTTCATTCCCACAAGTAGGCGTTGGAGAGGTTCGTAGAAAATCTGGTACTGAGGATACCTCTCCTGGACGAATCTGAGACCCCCATCAGCGTAGAACTTGTAATACTTTACGGGAAGCCCTGTTCGAACAGCCTTGGGCTCAACCGCCTGGTAAATGGTTTCGGGGGCATACTCCACGTCGCACACGCATGCGTTCGGCGGATGGTCATAACCGTAGACCCTAAAGATGATGCCCTCCCGCGAAACAGGAGCGTCCTTATCTCTCACTCTCAGAACCATACCACTTTCTCTCCTTTAAAGCAGAAATCTCAAAAGTTTTTTTCACCAACGGGGCTATTTTTGGCTGTAGGGGAATCGTGAAGCCCTGCTCAGTGGCCACAGGAACTCTTCACCCTTTCCCGATCCGACGACGATTCTGTACCTCACCCCGCCGGAGGGCAGGGCCTGTACCTTTTCGAGCATCCCCTTGACTCTGATTTTCTCACCCACACCGGCAAAGTCCCTGAACTGTCCAATCATGCTCACAACCCTGCTGGGCGACTCCTCCTCACTCAGCCGCTCTGACTTACAGTCATCAACCTCGTATATTGAAGGCCGGAACATGGACTCGTTGTTGCCCACGACCAGGCAGGTGGCTTCCACGGGTTTCACGGCTTCGTACTTGTACTGTCCAAACCTTTCGGTTATCTCCTCTATTTTTCGGGTGGCGTTAATCACGAATCGTGTACCCTTATACAGACCCCTGTTTCTTCTCACCCTGTCAAACTCGTCCAGCTCGAGAACGGAAACAATCCCCTTTTTGGATAGTCGGTGAAACGCTTCCTTGACTCTCCAGAAGTTCTCCGACCCGTAAACCGAAATGTCTATGTCGCTCTGGAAGTTGTGCATCTGGAGAGAAATAGAGCCGTGTATACCCAGGTCCTCCAACGCCACCCCGGACTCTCGGGACAGCAGCGTTATGATCTCCACCGCTTTTCTTTCAAGTTCATCGTGGACTCTTTTACCGAGAAGGAATTGTAAGCGTTCCTGGGGAACATAAACCCTTTTTATGTGCACTCTGGGCACGGTGACGAGTTCTTTTCCAACGTATGGGTTGAAGCACACCGCATCGGGAATAATCTTTCTGAGAGAGTTTACAACAGAATCATAAATTTTAGGGGAGTAGAGCTTCTCCGGCCGCACGAGCCTAACACCCTCCAACTCCCACTCGTACGGCAGCCAAGGAACATCGAAATAATCTTGGAATTCCTTTGGAATATACTTGATGAAGGATACTACCCTATCCCTCGGGTGAACGTACCCGAACGTGTAAAAAACGAAACCCTCTCCCGTTAGTATGGCGTCGCCGTCTCGGGGTATCCAGTCAGTGGGCCTCACCGTTCAACACGCTCCTAACCCTCTCGGTAAACTCGCTCTCGACCTGAGCCAGACTGAGATTCCTTTCCAACGCTTCCCTCACAAAGCTCCTCCTAAGAGAACTCAAACGCCGCGCAAGACGCTCATCCCCGCCCTCAGCCAGAACCCTTCCGACTATCCTACGCGTGACGCGGTCAATCTCCTCGGACATACCTAACCCAGAGTCTGAAAACCTCTTAACCTCTCCCTGAGGTTTCAGTTCGTCAAGTTTTTGGAGGATGGTTTTCACAGCTTCTTCAAGCCGTGTCTCCGAAGAGTCTATCGAGACAATAGGTTGGTCCCATCTGTACTTTTTACCGGGAACATCGAATCTCTCATGTATCCGCTGGATAACTTCGGGCGGAATCGGCTCCCCGCGCTCCCTGTTCCACTTCAGGGCATACTCTACGGGGGCGTAGACGTACACTATGGCGTAATCTGTGTTGTTCCTCCTCGCGATCTCAATGAGGTCCCTGCGCATAGCGTTGTAGTAGTTGGTGTCATCGCTGATCACGGTTTTGCCCTTCCCCAGAAGGTAGTCTACTAGATGGAGTGTTGTTTCCTTTATGAAGGATTCACGCCCTGGGTCGAACTCCTCTTCGTGCGCCGGGACGAGGCGGCGTATATCATCGGAGCCAACAACAAACGTTGGGCGGCCCCTCTTCTCAAGTTCGACAGCAAGCCTCCTTGCAATCAGGGTCTTTCCAACACTGGGTATACCGCAGAATATTATGAGCAAGACTCCAACATCACCGTGCGGTTAATTGAGCCGACTCTACAATAGGTAATTTTTCTCCCGGTTATAAGAGTAATCTCTATTAGGGCTGCATACGTCAAGAATTGTGTGTATGCTGGTATAGATTTATTTAATAGGTCTTATTTACATTTCTTACTCTGTAGTAGCTGGATTTTTTGGAGGTTGTGGTTTGAAAGTTCCCGTGGCCCTGACAATCGCGGGCTCTGATTCGGGCGGAGGAGCAGGCATCCAAGCGGACCTCAAAACATTTGCAGCGCTGGGCGTCCACGGAACCTGCGCAGTCACCGCAGTCACCGCACAGAACACGCTCTACGTGCGAGACATTATTTCCATCCCCCCAGAAATCGTAATGGCCCAGATTGACGTCGTAACCGACGACATAGAGGTTGACGCGGCCAAAACAGGAATGCTATACGAGCCGGAAGTGATAGAGCTTGTGTGCAACGAGCAGAACGAGCACGGCTTCCCCCTCGTCGTGGACCCAGTGATATGGGCGGGCTCCGGCGACAGACTGGTAACCCCAGCCGCCGAGAGAAAAATAGTGAAGAACCTGATCCCCTTGTGCCAGGTGGTTACACCGAACGTCACAGAAGCCTCGGTCATAGCCGACACCATGATCAGCTCGGTCAAGGACATGGAGGAGGCTGCACGCGTCATCTCCACCCTCGGACCAGAAGTGGTAGTAATCAAGGGGGGACATCTGGAGGCAACGGGTGACACCGTTATTGATGTGATGTTCCACGCGGGAGAAATAACTCATTTTAAGAAGCCCAGGCTTGAGGAGCCAGGCACCCACGGGAGCGGTTGCAGCTTCTCCGCCGCGATAGCAGCGTACATAGCTAAGGGCCTGGAGCCCGCGGATGCTGTTTTCCACGCGGAAAAATTCATAGATGTTGCTGTAGGAAACCCGGTGATGATTGGAGGAGGGAGAAAGCCCGTAAATCCCATCTTCTGGCTTGAGATCGACGCTGAAAGGTGGAGAGTGCTTAAAAACGTGGACGAAGCGGTTAGCATGATAGAATCCACGGATGGCTTCGGGGAGTTTATCCCGGAGGTTGGAACCAACGTTGGAATGGCTCTGCCCTCCGCCAGAGGTGTGGAGGACATCGCGGCCGTGGACGGGAGAATAGTGAAGTACCACGGAAAGCCGAAACCACTGGGAAGCGTCAGGTTCGGCGCCTCAAGTCACATAGCGAGGATTATACTCGCAACAATGGAGCACGACCCGTCCATGAGGGCCGCGATTAACATAAAATACTCAGAGGAAATAATCAAGACCTGCATGGAACTCGACCTGATCGTCTCTACGTTCGACAGAAGCGAAGAGCCAGAGGAAGTAAGGAAGGAGGAGGGAAGGAGCCTCCCCTGGGGAATTAACAGAGCCATAACGTCTATTGGTAAGGTTCCGGACGTGATATTCGACCGGGGTGGAATCGGAAAGGAGGCTATGGTTCGAATACTGGCGCCCTCAGCGAAGGAGGCGGTAGAAAAGGCTATAAAGATAATAAAGAAAACAAGAAAGAAGTAAACAATCCGCAGGATTCTCTCACTTTATTAAAAATAGGAATTGAGAGTAATTAGCGTGCTATTAGCAGCCTAGGTGTCACAGAAGTGTACTTTACACTAATCTACATCATCGTAAGCACGGTTCTCGTGAGTTTGATTTCACTGATAGGAGTGGTCACCCTAGCTTTCAATAAGGAGTTCTTGGACAAAATTCTCTTCATCCTGATCGCCTTCGCCGCTGGTGCTCTAATGGGGGGAGCCTTCTTCCACATTCTACCCGAGTCGGTTGAAAACATTGAGCCATTGAGCTTCTCGATTCTACTAGTGGTTGGTTTCACCGCCTTCTTTCTGATGGAGAGGGTGATCTACTGGCGCCACTGCCACAAGGGAGTCTGCGACATCCACCCGTTCACCTACCTAAACCTTATAGGCGACGGTGTTCACAACCTGATAGACGGTGTGCTCATAGCAGCGAGCTACATGATGGACATAAACTTGGGAACAGTTGTCACCCTAGCGGTAATAGCCCACGAGATACCCCAAGAGATAGGAGACTTCGGAGTCCTAGTGTACGGTGGGTTTGACAGAATCAAGGCGCTCGGATACAATCTCCTCTCAGCCCTTACAGCCGTTGTAGGCGCTCTGGCCACGTATTTTCTGTTCCAAGGAAATGTACTAACCGGGAGCCACACAGGTTTCGTATCCATGGTTCTGCCCTTCGCGGCGGGGGGCTTCGTGTACATAGCATGCTCCGACCTCATCCCGGAACTCCACAAGGAGCAGAACGTAAAAAGGTCAATGGCATCCATAGCGTTCTTCATGGTGGGAATAGTGCTACTCCTGCTACTCAAATACGCTTTCTCCTAAGAGAACCTCCAAAAGCACAAAGTCAGAGAGGATGTTCGATTCGCTGCACTTCTATAGGTGAATAAGGGTTCCAGCCTCACCTCTCAAAGCTCTTTCGCCCGATTCCAGCGAGGAGATTATCACTCTCTTTCCGCCCTCGTTGATGAACCTTACCGAGGCTTCAATCTTGGGCTTCATGTTTCCCGGCTCGAATTGTCCCTGCTCCAAGTATTCCCTCGCCTGAACGATGCTCATCTCTCGGAGAAATCTCTGGTTCGGTTTCCTAAAGTTTATGGCAACCCCCTCAACATCGGTGAGAATCAGAAGAGTCCCAGCTCCGATACTCGTTGCCAGCCTCTCGGCGGTCAGGTCTTTGTCCACCACGGCCTCAACACCCTGAAGAGAGCCGTCCTCCCTCCGAACAACGGGAATTCCGCCTCCACCACAGGCGATGACGAGGACACCCTCATCGTAGAGTCTCTTTATAGTATCGATCTCCACGATGGAAAGGGGGTTTGGAGAGGGAACCACTCTCCTGAAGCCCCTGCCAGCATCGTCTCTGAGGATCCATCCCCGCTCCTCCTTTAACTTTTCGGCCTCCCAAACGGTGTAAAACGGACCCACAAATTTTTCAGGGTTCTTGAAGGCAGGGTCGTCCTTATCAACCACGACCTGCGTCACTAGGGTGACCACCGGTACACTCAGCCCCGCCCTTCGCAGCTCGTCGCGCATAGCCTGCTGAATCATGTAGCCGATCATACCCTGGCTCTCAGCCACGAGCACATCCAGAGGCATCGGAGGTAAAATGTCGGAGCATCTCTCGTTACGGATCAGGATGTCGCCAACCTGGGGACCGTTCCCGTGGGTTATTATGATCTTGTACCCGTCCTTAATCATTCTAACAAGGTACTCGGCAGTCCTCCTAACATTAGCGAACTGCTCCTCAGCGGTGCCCCTGTCCTTGTACCTCAGAATCGCGTTACCTCCAAGAGCTACACAAACCTTCTCCAACTCAAACAACTCCAAGCGAAAAGAGGGTTCAAACAGCCAATCGGCGAGCAGCAATCTGAGAGGATATGATAGGTTATATGGTCATAGTAAGTCTTATATCTTGTTCCTGCCGAGATTTGTTTTGAGGGTTACTCTTGAAGGAAGACACCACCAAAAGCTTGAGCGAGCAGATCAGAACCTATTTTCCCTACAGGCCCTACCCCCAGCAGGAGAGGTACATGAGGGATGTGAGATCACTGGTTGAGAAGGGAGGGGTGGGGTTTCTGGAGGCACCAACGGGGTTTGGCAAAACAATTGCGATACTCGCCGCCACCGTCGGCACCCCCTACCGCATTTTCTACTACTCAAGAACACACGCCCAGATGAGGCAGGTTGCATACGAGCTGGGGAAGATCAACGAGCTTGGAAACAGGATAACAGGTGTGGTGAGAGGGTCCCGCATCCAGCTGTGCCTAGACGAGGAGCTGAGACGCTCAAACGATTACATTTACACGAGTGAAACCTGCCTATCGAGGATTAGAAGCTTCGAGGACGACAGAAGCCTGGTTGAGATCGCCTTCTCCAGACCGGAGGTCAGCCTAACGAGCCACGAACGCCTACCAACCGGGATGGACCTGTACTGTAAATCCGAAATCGGTGAGATAGAAATCCCCTCGATCATACCCAAGGACGCCCCGACGCTGGCGAGCGTGGAGAACATGCTAGAGTACGGCCTAGAACACAGGGTGTGCCCCTACTATCTCGCGAGGCTGCTCGCCCAGACATACAAGGTGGTGATAGGTGCCTACAACTACCTTTTCATCGACGCAAACTATCAGAACCAGATAGTGGTTCTGGACGAAGCGCACAACATGGAGGACTTCCTCAAGGACACGGTTTCCTTCAAGCTCTCACGCCTCAACGTTGAACAAGCCCTTGACGAGATAAAGGAAGTCAAAAGACCCTGGGCCTCAGACGTGGAAGAGTTCCTAGCCTTCCTCCTTAGATTCTTCAACCACGCCGACCTCAAGGACGAGGAGCTGCTGACCAAGGAGCTGATCCTCTCGGAGATGAACGAACACGGAGTCACAAGGGAGAGAATAAAAAACTTCCTCGACAACTGGCCAATCATCCTGAACATTCAGCGTGAACTGATAGCGGCACGGGGCAGAATAATCATACTCGACAGGATGAGAACCTACTGGGTGTACAACTTCTTTGAAAACTTCTTCAACTCCAGCGAAGAGTTCTACGTCGGAGTGTGGAACCTGAGGTATAAAAACAATCCCCAGCTAGAATGGCTCTGTCTGGAGCCGAGAATAGCCTTTGACCAGATTCTGAGCGAAAACCCCAGAACGGTCATACTGACGAGTGGAACGCTCTCACCACTCAAAGGAACCGCCGAGAGGCTGGGTCTGAAGGACCCCTTTCTTCAGAGCTACCCCACCATAATACCCGAAGAAAACATCCTCATCCTAAGCATAAGCAGGGGACTGAACAAGAAAACACTCACCACGAGGTTCGAATTACGAAAGGACAAGGAAACCCTGCTCGACTACGGGAGAACCATAGTCAAACTCATAAACACCATACCCCACGGAACCATAGTGTTCTTCCCCTCCTACGAGCTCATGAACACCATGCTGGACCTGTGGGAGAAACACGGCGTGCTGGACGACCTGCAGGCACCAGCCTTCTTCGAGACGAGGGGAAGCAAACCGGTCCTGGCGGACATGTACTCAAGAGAAGCCGCAAGAGACAGGGCAGCCCTGTTCGCGGTCATAAGAGGGAAACTGAGTGAGGGGCAGAACTTCCCAGACGAAGCGGGGCGTGCAGTCATACTCGTTGGAGTCCCGTACCCGAACACTAAAGACCCCAGAGTGAAAGCACAGAGGGAGTACTATGAAAGAAAACAGAAGGGAATGGGAAGCAAGTGGTACCTTGACCAGGCGTTCAACGCCGTCAACCAGTCGCTGGGAAGAGTCTGGAGACACAAGAGCGACTACGCAATAGGAATACTCCTAGACAGCAGATACACCTACCGCACAAACCAGAGCAGACTAGCATCGTGGCTCGCCCAGAGAACCACACCCATAAGCTCCCACTCACCCTTTATAACCATTGAAAAAATAATCAGAGATTTCTTCCAGCAGCCCTGAACCAGCCCTCCCAAGCTCCACGCGGAATTAAAGCTTTAAAGCCCCCTCCTCCGTGCGGGGAGAAAAAACTGAAAAAATTAGGAAAGGGGAAGAGGGAAGCCTGAACAAAAATTTTGCGAATCTATCGCCCGGCGCAGCCACATAAGCAGACCGCCCCCGGGAACCTGTGGCTACGAGTAACCATGTCTTGGAATTTCCTCGTGTTTGAGGATAATAGCACGCACACATGGCTCGACGCCGACTGGTTCAAAAATGAGAAGGAAAAAATTCATATGGGTTTTACGTTTCTCAAGGGCGGTCTGTGGGAGCCATGCCCGTGCTACGGTCTTTTAGTCTTAAGGAAGTATGCGGCCACGACCGCGACGACCAGCACGCCTGCTCCTGCGATTAGATAGTAGCTCATCTGAGTGGATGCACCAAATTGCGAAAACATCGTGTACGCTAGCAACGCGGAGTAAAGGC
>Ga0164310_10002351_pt1 | contig 10876 bp, 5 predicted proteins | sample GuaBasSedimGuay1_FD_121795 | JGI IMG/M metagenome (GOLD analysis project Ga0164310, IMG submission 121795) | Subseafloor sediment microbial communities from Guaymas Basin, Gulf of California, Mexico - Guay1, Core 4569-9, 0-3 cm | ecosystem: Environmental > Aquatic > Marine > Hydrothermal vents >... | reverse complement strand
TAAATCCAAGGCGAGAGTGACGTTCAAATTCCTTGATAGCCCCTTCCTTAAAAGCCGCCTGGTTTGCCTTGTTTTCAGGATCCGGTGTGACAATGTAACCACGCCTTTTCAATTCCAGCGAACGTTCAAGAGAATTGACCTTTATCTCACCACCAATGCACTTCGCACCCTGCCCCCATTTTAGTTCAATAGCTTCTACACCGAGCTTATCTATCACATATTCGGCCACGCCAAGCCGTGTATCCTCAACATTCATCTGGACCAGGATATCTCCGTACCCTTGATGATAACGGCGATACATTTCTATCCTTCGCCGCATATCCGGGGAATCCACTACCTTGCCGTGCCTGTCAAGTTTCAGTTCAGGATCAATGCCGCAAACGTTCTCACCACAAACGAGGGTGATTCCGGTGATCGCAGCCCCAATGGCAAAATGCTCCCAGTTCTTGCGCGCAATATCGGTACTGCCAAGGGCGCCCGTAAATACCGGGATCTTCATCTTTACCTTTTCAGTGACGCCGAAAGAAGTCTCAGTGCTTACGGTCGGGAAAGTGGCATGGTCGGGGTCCGCCACAGTTCCTTCTGCACCCAAGGCGTACCCCATGATATTGAGATGGGAGTAGTCCACAGGGTAGTCTTTGTCGGAACCCGCAGTGATTTCGCCAAAGGGGGCCGGATATAGCAATTCCCGACCACGGAATGTGGCGTTAAAAAGATCACAGTTTCCCCTGCATCCATCTATACATCGGCTGCAAATGCCCGACTGGGGAACGACATTGCGCGACCGATTCTTGGTCCTGAGAGCATCATTGGCGTTTGGTTGATATAGATTCATACTCGAGCCTCCCTCCTCTTTTTTGGGAATTTGAAACAATAAATTTGTATAGGTGAGATAACTCTGTCTGTCAAGAGACAGCAATTCGAATTTCGATATTCGAGTTTCTTGGTTTTTGAGCTTAAAAAAATTCCAAGATTAGAATTGCTGGGAAGGTCTTGTTATTGACCCACTGAATCCAATCTGTTAAGAATCCGAATCTGGGTATTTTGATAACAGACAATGGCTTATCGTGGGAGGTATCTTCAGGTGCCAAGACGCAACGACATTAAGAAAGTGATGATCATCGGCTCCGGACCGATTGTTATAGGGCAGGCCTGCGAATTTGACTACTCCGGCACCCAGGCCTGTAAGGCCCTTCGGGGGTTGGGCTATGAGGTTGTGCTGGTCAACTCCAATCCGGCAACCATCATGACCGACCCTGATATGGCTGATGTTACCTATATCGAACCGCTGAATGCGCGTGTCATGGAGGAAATTATCGAAAAGGAACGGCCGGATGCGCTCCTGCCGAATCTTGGCGGCCAGTCGGGACTGAATCTCTCTTCAGAGCTGGCCCGGACCGGCGTCCTTGAAAAGTACGGTCTCAAGTTGATTGGAGTTGAGGTTGATGCAATCCAGCGCGGCGAAGACAGAATCGCCTTTAAAGATACGATGAATCGACTCGGTATCGACATGCCCAGGAGCAAACCGGCCTTCAGCGTAAAGGAGGCCGAAAAAATCGCAGCCGAACTCGGCTACCCGGTTGTGATCCGGCCTGCCTATACCCTTGGAGGCACGGGCGGCGGCCTGGTTTACAATGTGGAAGAATTGCGGATTGTTGCCAGCCGCGGTATCTCGGCAAGTCTGGTGGGCCAGATTCTGGTCGAGGAGTCAGTCCTGGGATGGGAGGAGCTGGAACTCGAAGTGGTGCGTGATGCCAAAAACCAGATGATCACCGTTTGTTTTATCGAAAATGTGGATGCCATGGGCATTCACACCGGTGACTCCTTTTGCACGGCCCCCATGCTCACTATCGACCCGGAACTCCAAAAGCGCCTTCAAGAATATTCTTATGCCATCGTAGAAGGGATCAAGGTGATCGGTGGCACGAACATCCAGTTTGCTCATGATCCCGAGACCGACAGGGTGATGGTGATCGAGATCAATCCCAGAACTTCACGCTCTTCCGCACTTGCCTCAAAGGCTACCGGTTTTCCTATCGCTTTCATCTCCTCGATGTTAGCTGCGGGCATAACCCTTGATGAAATTCCATACTGGAGAGAGGGGACCCTGGACAAATACACACCGTGGGGAGACTACGTGGTGGTCAAGTTCCCCCGTTGGGCCTTTGAGAAGTTTCAAGATGCCCGAGACATGCTCGGCACACAGATGCGCGCCGTCGGCGAGGTGATGAGTATCGGCAAGACTTACAAAGAAGCATTTCAGAAGGCTATCCGTTCCTTAGAACAGGACCGCTACGGGCTTGGCTTTGCCAGGGACTTTCATGAAAGGCCGGCCGATGAACTCCTCGAACTTCTGGCCGAGCCTTCCAGCGAGCGACAGTTTATCATGTATGAGGCACTCCGCAAGGGTATCAGTGTGGAAAGGCTTTCTAAAATGACGTTCATTAAGCCCTGGTTTATTGAGCAGATGAAGGAGTTAGTCGAGCTGGAAGAAGAAATCCTCAAGTACAAGGGAAAAACAATACCGGACGATTTGTTGGTACAGGCGAAAAAGGACGGATTTTCAGACAAATACCTTTCACAGATTCTCGGAATCTCAGAAAAAAACATCAGGCAACAACGTATCTCCCTGGGCACGGTGCAGGGATATGAACCTGTGCCGGTCAGTGGGGTTAAGGATGCAGCCTATTATTTTTCTACATACAACGCCCCGGACAGCGTCAAGAGCAACAACAAGAAGCGAAAGATCATGATACTGGGCAGCGGGCCCAACCGTATCGGTCAGGGAATCGAGTTTGACTACTGCTGTGTCCATGCAGCCTTTGCGCTCCGTGATGAGGGGTTTGAGTCAATCATGGTAAACTGCAATCCGGAGACCGTCTCCACCGATTATGACACCTCCGATAAGCTATACTTTGAGCCGCTCACGGTAGAGGACGTATTGAGTATCTACCATAAGGAAAAGCCTGAAGGTATTATCGTTCAGTTCGGAGGTCAAACTCCGCTCAATATTGCCGATGAACTGGCCCGGGCAGGTGTTCCAATCCTTGGAACATCTCATGATACCATTGATCTGGCCGAAGACCGCGACCGCTTCCGCCAGATGATGTCCAAGCTGGGCATTCCCCAACCCGAATCCGGCATGGCCAGCACCCTGGACGAGGCCCTCGGCGTTGCCGAAAGGATCGGCTATCCCCTTATGGTCCGGCCGTCCTACGTCCTTGGCGGACGCGCTATGGAGGTCGTGCACGACGAGGAAATGCTCAAACACTACGTAACTGCAGCCGCGGACGTGACCCCTGAGCGCCCTATCCTGATAGATAAGTTCCTGGAAAACGCCATCGAGGCAGAGGCGGATGCCATTGCTGACGGCACCGACAGCTTTGTTCCAGCCGTCATGGAGCATATCGAACTGGCCGGAGTGCATTCCGGAGACTCCGCCTGCGTGATTCCTCCAATCAGCATCCCTGCCAGGCACCTTGACACCATCTGCGAGTATACAAGAAAGATTGCAGTGGAACTCAATGTTGTTGGGTTGATAAACATTCAGTACGCCATAGCAAACGACGTTGTGTATATCCTTGAGGCCAATCCCCGCGCATCGCGAACAGTCCCCCTGGTATCCAAGGTTTGCAACATCTCTATGGCGCGCATTGCCACCCAGCTCATGCTCGGCAAAACACTGGCCGAGCTAAGCCTTAAGAAGCCGAAGGCGATTCCGCACTTTGGTGTAAAGGAGGCAGTTTTCCCTTTTAACATGTTTCCGGAAGTCGACCCGATCCTTGGACCGGAGATGCGATCCACAGGCGAGGTCTTGGGACTGGCGGACTCTTTTGGACTGGCCTTTTTCAAGGCTCAAGAAGCCACACAGCAACACCTCCCCTCCAAAGGGACGGTTCTGATTACTGTGTCTGAGATAGACAGACCGGGAGTCCTGGAGGTAGCCAGGCAGTTCGACAAGCTCGGCTTTCAAATCAAGGCGACCGAAGGGACCCATCGGTTCTTAGCTGACCATGGCATTAAATCCGAGTTTATCCGCAAGATGCACGAGGGGAGGCCGAATATTGTTGATGGCATCAAGAACAAGGAGATTCAACTGGTCATCAATACCCCGAGCGGCAAGCTAAGCAAGCACGACGATTCCTATATCCGTAAGACAGCGATCAAGTATAAGGTACCCTATATTACCACGCTTGCCGCCGCCGTTGCCGCCGCCAGGGGGATTGCCGCTCACCGACGTCTACGCAGCAGAGTCAGGTCGCTACAGAGCTACCATACTGATATTAAATAAGGGAGTGATTGGGAACTCCTCACCAGTGGGCAAATCCCAGACTGTTTGAAGGCCATCAGGCCAGGGTTTCGGGATTCAGTGTGCAAGCCCCCCGTGGATGGCTCAAAAAGTTCACACAAAGGAGTGAAAAGGGGAGTTGTGCAAAGCGACATTTTTGTTGGAAAAAGACGGCGTCCGGAAGGAGCAGGAGGTTGGCAGCGGGCTATCCTCTGTTATTGCAATACGGCCAGGAATCTCTGGGCTATAGGATACCTTCGGCCACAGCCAAAGGATTTTGTAGTAACCTTCAGCCCTGGAGGGGCCTGACGTCTCTTATACTCATTTCGATCCACACGGTGAATTACCTCTTTTACGGTTGATCGGTCAAAACCCATAGCGACAATTTCCCTGAATCCTTTGTTGTCTTCGATATATGCCTTCAGTATCGGATCCAATATTTCGTAAGGGGGCAGGTCATCCTGATCAAACTGGCCAGGCTTTAGTTCAGCAGATGGCGGTTTTTCAATACTCCTTCTGGGGATAATTTCTTTTTCCTTATTGACCAGATGCGCAAGCCGATAGACCATTGTCTTCGGAACATCTGAGATCACTGCAAGCCCCCCGCTCATATCGCCATAGAGGGTACAGTAGCCAACAGATAGTTCCGATTTATTTCCCGTGGATAGAAGCAGGCAGCCAAGCTTGTTGGAAATTGCCATAAGTATTACCCCTCGGATACGGGCCTGGATATTCTGGCCCGTAACTTCTGTGGCAATACCTTCAAAAACCGGGGATAGTTCCTGTAAAAACTTCTTAAATATACCTGTAATCGGCACTTGAATCAGGTTAATCCCCAAATTACCTGCCAATTTGAGTGTATCTTCAAAGCTTTCCCTTGACGTATATTGAGAGGGCATGAAAACACCTGTTACATTTTCCTTACCAACGGCCCGCACGGCGATAGACGCAGTAAGAGCGGAATCAACTCCCCCGCTTAACCCAACCGCCACTTTGGAAAACCCGCACTTTTGAACATAATCCCTGGTTCCGATGACAAGGGCTTTCAAAATAGAATCGGTATCGGTTTCGCTAATCGGGCGAATGTCACGGCTTTCTCTTTCCGTATCAAAAACGATGATTTCTTCTTCAAAATCACTCGCCTGCGCCGTCATTATGCCTCTTGAATCAAAGGCCATGCTGATGCCATCGAAGAGTACGCCGTCGTTGCCGCCTACTTGATTGACATAAACAAGAGTCACCTTGTATTTTTTGGAAATGTTGCCCAGCATGTCCCGTTTGAATTCTCTTTTACCGGCATGAAAAGGCGAGGCCGCGATATTTATTATAAGATCAGCGCCGTTTTCGACCATGCGTGCCAGCGGGTCAACCGAGTAAAGCCTTCGTGAAAAGATATCTTTATCATTGCAGATATCCTCACAAATGCTCAACCCTATAGTGCAACCCTTATAGAAGAAGGCCGTGTATTCTGTACCTGGTTCAAAATACCTTGTTTCGTCAAAGACATCATAAGCAGGCAATAGTCTCTTGTGCGCCTGATGCAGAACTTTTCCCTCTTCGAAAAGGACAACCGAGTTATGGAGCGGCTTGCCCTCCCGACGCGGGTTCCTGTCTACAAAACCGCATATCACACCTATCCCTTTCACGGAGTCAACCAGCTTTCGGAGGGTCTCCAGATTTGCGGTTACAAAATCTTCTCTCTCCAGAAGGTCGCGCGGGGGGTACCCGGAAATCACAAGCTCAGAAAAGACGACAAGGTCACACGAAAGCCCCTTGGCCCTTTCTATGTAAGCCATCATCTTTTCTGTGTTGTGCTTAAAATCGCCGATAGTGGGGTTGATCTGAGCTAAGGCAATCTTCATAGCGATAGGATAACGGTAAGAGTTATTTGAGCCGCAGACTCACGCAGACTTCTTTGAGCCGCAGACTCATGCCTATTATTTAAGCCGCAGACTCACGCAGACTTCTTTGAGCCGCAGACTCACGCAGACAGACACAGACATTTTGTTCGGCCGACCACGGTTAAATAAGCGAGGCACTCAACGGGGGGCGAGCTATTTGTCTGCATTAGTCTGCGTTGGTCTGCGGCCGGTTCACCTGCTCTAAACCCTACATTACAGGCAGATATTTCTCTATCTCATACTGGCTCACGTGGGTGCGGTAGCAATCCCACTCGATTTTTTTGTTTTCGATAAACTTATTAAAGATGTGATCGCCCAGCGTTTCCCGCACCATCTCGCTTTTTTCCACCTCCTGAATCGCTTCGAAAAGGTTTCCTGGCAGTGACTCAATACCTGCCTTCTTACGTGCTGCTGCATCCATCTCATAGATATCTTCTTCCACCGGTTCCGGAAGCGGGTAGTTTTTTTCAATCCCCGTCAAACCGGCAGCCAGCATAACCGCAAAAGCAAGATACGGATTGCAGGCCGGATCCGGAGAGCGAAACTCTATACGGGTGGCCATCTCCTTTCCCGGCTTGTACATCGGCACTCGCACCATTGCTGACCGGTTTCGTCGGGCCCACGAAATATAGACCGGCGCCTCGTAGCCCGGCACCAGCCTCTTGTAAGAATTCACCCACTGGTTTGTAATAGCCGCCATCTCTCTGGCATGCCGCATGATTCCTGCAAGATAAGATTTGCCAATATCAGATAGATGATACTTGTCGCCGGCATCAAAAAATGCGTTTCTCTCCCCCTTAAACAGAGACTGATGGGTGTGCATCCCGCTGCCGTTTTCACCAAAAATCGGCTTCGGCATGAAGGTTGCGTAGAATCCATGCTGCCTGGCAACTTCTTTGACAACGATTCTCAGGGTCATCGTCTTGTCGGCCATTCTTAAACCCTCATCAAAACGCATGTCAATCTCTTGCTGACTCGGGGCAACCTCGTGGTGGCTGTACTCTATCTGAATCCCCATATCCTGAAGCGCAAAGATTGTCTCTCGCCTCAAATCGCTTCCCATATCCAATGGCCGTGTATCAAAATATCCACCCTTATCAATGATCGCGGGGGCCTTATTGCTCTCAAAGTAAAAATACTCAAGTTCCGGCCCTACATAAAAAATATAACCTTTGTCTGCCGCCTTTTTCATAATGCGCTTTAGCACATACCGGGGATCACCCTCATAAGGTGAGCCGTCAGGCTGCAGGATGTCGCAAAACATCCTGGCCACGGGTTTGTCTCCAGGTCTCCATGGCAAAAACTGAAAGGTTGTGGGATCTGGCTTGGCAATCATATCACTTTCTTCAATGCGGGCAAATCCCTCGATCGAAGACCCATCAAAGCCCATTCCCTCTGTCAAACCTTCCTCCAGCTCGGACGGCGTGATGGTAAAACTCTTCAATATACCCAGAACATCTGTAAACCAAAACTGGATGAAGCTAACCTCTCTCTCCTTAACAATCTTTAAAACATCTTCTCCGGTTTTACAAATCATCTCCGCTTCCCCCTTCACATCTATTCTTCGAGGTAAAACTTTCTCTTGTGCAACAATCTATTTTTCTGAAAACATCAGGGTCTATTTTTTAAACGAGCTAAAGTGTTGCGCTCTTGTAAAAAGCAAATATTGGGCCAGCCCTATATCGCATGCAGAATCAGGAGGTTTTAAAAACAGCTTGCCTGTAGAAGCGGTGTTTGGTGACATTTTTGTAGTTTATTCCCCTGCGCAACCACATCTTTGTAGAGTGTGTATCCAACTGACCCCCTCTTGCGTCACCAACTGTATACCCGGCTTAAGAAAAGCCGTCAAGTGGAGTGGTGACGTTGCTTATAGGGGAGGTCTTTGAAAATCCGGAATTCGAATATCGTGCTGTTCTCAAGGTGTAAGACGCAAATTCGAAACAAATACTAAATCCGTATCAGTTCGGATTTTTCAAAATGCCTGGCTTTTGAAAGGGCTAAAGTGATACAAATCGCCTGAGATTTCCGCATGCCGGTGGAGAAAAGAAGGTTCATCCCCTTTGAGAAAGGGGCAGTTAACTGTTGCTTCTTCTTCTGAAGCAGATTGATTGGGGCTCCTGCTGGCTCATGGGCATTGTTGTAAATATTGCAAAAGGCTAAAAGCTTGGTTCTCACTTCAGGCAGATACTGGATATTTTCGTCTATCGACCATCCGGCATCGTGCCTATAAAAGGCTTACCCGCCTTAACTCAAGCATCCAGAAGTTTTTTCAAATCGCTTCCTTTCCCCTTTCGCCTGTCCTGATACGAATCACCTCGTCTAAGGCCGTGACAAATATCTTGCCGTCGCCGATCGATCCCGTGCTGCCCCTTTCCCTGATCACTTTTACAACCTGCGGGACAAGTTGCGCATCAACGACGACCTCGAGTTTAAGCTTGGGCACAAAATCGACGGTGTATTCCGCACCACGATAGACCTGAGTGTGCCCCTTCTGACGCCCGAACCCTTTAACATCGGAAACAGTCATTCCGTTAACACCGATCTCAGTTAGACCTTCCCTGATATCATCGAGCTTAAATGGCTTGATAATAACTTCAATTTTTTTCATTTTTCATCCTCCAGGGTGTTATGTAGAAAATAGGTATCAGTTTAGATTTTTGAAAATATTATTGTGTATGTCTGTTTTTTAAAAGAGCTAAAGTGTTACGAAAATAGAATGTCTGCTATTCAGTAACCCAGGGAAAATAACGGCCAAAGATATGCAGCAAATATATCAGAATGTCTAATCGCCGAGAAAAGCGGAACTTTTAGGCGTATAATCTATAGGATGGGCAAACACCGGCAGCGTAACAGCACAATCCTGCAGAAAAATAGAAATGCTTAATACGCAAAAGTAGTTTTAAGGATCCGCTTGGGTAGTGACTCCGACCGGGCATTCATGCACTACCCCCTCTCTCCTATGGGTACGTATTCTCTTTCATTCGGTCCAATGTAAATCTGCCGCGGACGGCACATCTTCCACATTGGATCATCGATACTTTCCTTCCACTGGCTGATCCAGCCGGGTAGACGCCCGATGGCGAACATGACGGTGAACATGTTGAGAGGGATACCCAAAGCCCGAAGCAAAATGCCGCTGTAAAAATCTACATTTGGATAAAGGTGGCGCTCGATAAAGTACGATTCGCTCAAGGCTACCTCCTCCAACCTCCTTGCAATATCCAGCAACGGGTCACGCTGTGTCATCTTGTTCAAGACTCTATCGCATGCCTTTTTCATGATCCTTGCCCTTGGATCATACGTTCTATAGACCCGATGACCAAAGCCCATGAGCCGAAAAGGATCGTTCTTATCTCTGGCCCGCGCTATAAAAGGGGCCACATCACCACCGTTTTTCTGTATAGACTCGAGCATCTCCACAACGGCCTGATTGGCACCACCGTGCAGTGGCCCCCAAAGTGCACATATGCCGGCCGAAATGGCCGCGTAGAGATTAACCCGTGCACTTCCCACCAATCGGACGGCAGCGGTGGAACAATTCTGTTCGTGGTCGGCATGAACTATCCAGAATATATTGAGGGCTTTGACTAAATCCTCGTCGATGTGATAAGGCCGAACGGGGGAATCGAACATCATATTCAGGAAATTTGCAGGATAAGTCAGGTCATGCCTTGGGTATACGACCTTATGGCCCCTGAAAATCTTATAAGACATGGCCGCCATAGTCCTTACTTTAGAGAGAAGCCTGGTAACAGTTATATTGATTTCCTCCTCTTCTGTTCTCTCAGGGATTTCGGGATAAAAAGCCCGAAGGGCGTTGACCATAGAGGAAAGAATGCCCATAGGATGCGCGGATCGGGGAAAGTTCTCGAAAAAAGCGCGCATGTCCTCGTGAACAAGGGAGTGATCATTTAACAAGACCGAAAACCCGTTTAGTTGTTCCTTGGTAGGAAGCTCACCATTTATTAACAGGTAAGCGGTTTCAACAAAGGTGGAATGCTCCGCGAGCTGCTCGACCGGGATACCCCGGTAACGGAGGATCCCCCTTTCGCCATCGACAAAGGTGATGTCACTCTGGCAGTTGGCTGTATTAGCAAAACCAGGATCAAACGTGATTAGGCCGCTCTTCTGGCGCAACCCGGAGATATCGATGGCTCTTTCTCCCTCAGAGCCAGTGATAATGGGCAATTCGAAGGTTTTCCCGTTGACGGTGATTGTAGCGGTCTCTTTCATCTATTTTCACCTCTCTCAGGACCTTTGAAAAATGTCTATTTTGTCACTGCAAGCGAAGCGAAACAATTCCTGGCCCAAAGTCGATACTATGAAACTAACTTTTTTACAATATTATTTTAAAAAACTCTGGCAATAAAAATCTTCCAGCCGTGGTAATGCGTCAAACTAAAATCCGAATAGTTATTGAGACCTGCCATGCCGGTTTCCTCCTTGACCCATCGGCACCTTTTTGCTAAAAAGGAAGTCCAAATAACAACATTTGGTACTATCGGCAGAATAGAATTAAATATGCGCATTTGTGTAATTGATGGTCAGGGTGGCGGGATCGGAAGTGTTATCATAAAGAAACTCAAAGAGGTCTTTGAAGAGTCGGTGGAAATCATCGCTCTTGGAACCAATGGCATTGCCACAGCGCAAATGCTCAAGGCCAAGGCGAACAGGGGCGCCTCCGGGG
>Ga0164310_10002350_pt1 | contig 10877 bp, 9 predicted proteins | sample GuaBasSedimGuay1_FD_121795 | JGI IMG/M metagenome (GOLD analysis project Ga0164310, IMG submission 121795) | Subseafloor sediment microbial communities from Guaymas Basin, Gulf of California, Mexico - Guay1, Core 4569-9, 0-3 cm | ecosystem: Environmental > Aquatic > Marine > Hydrothermal vents >... | reverse complement strand
TTTCTAGAGCTTTAAATTAGCCTTTTTTCTCTTATCTTTTGCCGCCGAATTTTTCGTGCTTCTGTTTGAATTTTATTTTTAATGATGGCAAATTCTGCTTTGAAATTTTTGAGCTCTTTTTTCTGTTCTTTTTTAATTTCTTGCTGTCGTATTTTCAAATCCTTGAATTCAGCCTTTCTTTGCTGTCCAGAGAACAGGAAGAATAATAAATAGCGTATTGGCAGTTCTCAAGAGATAATTTGTTGCTCAAGAAAAGATTCATCATATATATTTTTTATGAAAGACTTTAATCTGTTTACACCGGATTATGAATAAAATTAGTAAAGCAACAAGATAGATGGCACTGATCAAAAGAAACAATGTTTGTAAACCATTTATCCTTGTTAAATAACCTATTAAATCAAAAAAGCCGCCGGCAAGAAGAGGGCTTAGAATTGCTGCCAAATTCCAAAAGACATAGTAGAAAGCAGTAAACATTCCGATATTTTGCTGGGGAGCGATATTCCAAATAACCAATAAAAGATTCATGAACAATAAGAGCCAACTAAAAGCCATAACTAAAATCGCTAGAAAATAGAAATAGAATTGCCATGAGCCAAACAGCCCGTTATTGAGAGTAATAACACGACCAAAAAAATCGGGCGAAAGACAACTAATAACACTTAAGGGGGGAAATCCACCCAGAAAGAGAAGAGAACCAGGAATTAAAAAGTTTGTCACACCAATATACTTCGTTAAAATACCTCCGAAAAGTGAAAGAACAATTTGAAAGATTACGAAAATACCAAGAATAGTAGCTGATTTTTCCGCTGGAAAATGCAAAAGCTCCTCTGCATAACTACTGAAAAAAGTCTGGGCAATTTGATAGGCGGCATTATGAATGAAGACAACAAATAGCAAAAGGAGGAGGAGAATATTTTTCTCTTGAAAGACTTTTTTATCGTAAACAATAAACCATATCGTTCTTTTGGTAAAGACGATTGTCCTTCTTTTTTTTCTCTGATAAAAATAATGAGAATAAATAAGCAGATAATCATTATTATTGCCATGATCCAAAAAGCAAGCTGATGGTTAATGACATAGAGAAATGCAGATAACAACAGCCCAACAATATTTGCCAGACCACCAATGGCATTAAGAATACTGTTACCATAGCTCATCTTCTCTTCTGGTAAAAAGTTCGGCAAAAGGCTTATCGCAGGAGCATTATAGAACGCCATTTAGATATTGAATCCACATATTGCCACCAAAAGCAAAACAAACATTTCCTCAAAGGTTCCAATAAGACCAAGAAAGAGTGCAGCAAAAGGAATCCCAATTATTAAAAAAGGCATACGTCGACTAAGTTTGCGAATCCAAATCCAATTAGAGAGATTACCGATAATTGGTTGAATGATAATTGCTGTAATATTATCTAAAACCATAATGATCCCAATAATGGTATTTAGCAACTAAATATTACCTAAAAGTGGCTGTAGATTATTACCCAAAAAAATTGGGGCATAAATTGAATAAACAATCCACGAAAGGTTAATCCTAAAAAAACCCAAGCTGTTCAAAAGTGAGAGAGTATTATTTTATTTCGGGCATTTACGATATCAACTTTGTTAGTTATTTTTCTTTTTCGCTTTCTTTTTCGGCCTGTTTTTCTACATGTTTGATCATTTTCTTTTTCAAAATTTCATCCAGTAATTCTTGTCGTTTCTCTTGGTATTCTTTTTTCAATACTTTATCAGTTAAACGTAATTCGCGAATAGTTTCAAGCTGCTGTCGAAGGTCTTCACTTATATCACCAATAAGAACTTGTTTTTTTAATTGGCGTAATTCACGTTTCAAACGTCGGATTTCTTGTTTAATACGACGTTTTTCTCTCAACCGCTGTCTCCGGAGCTCCATTAAGGCCCTTTCTTCGCGAAGGCCGAAACCGAAAAGTAACATGGGTAAAAACAACAAAGGATATTCCTTTTCATCAAGTCGACGGAGGACATATTCATCTGTATCTTTTATCTCCCGCAATTTCTTCGTCCGTAAACTTTTCACAAAAATCACAAGAACGAGAGAAACAATCATACATATAGCAATGTAAACAAACATTAACTCTAGTCCAGACCGATCAGTTAAGCCATGATTTTTAAAGAAAACACCAAAAGCATCAAAAATCCCTCCTGCAAGAAATGGACTTATGATTGCTGCGAGATGAAGGAAAACATAGAAATAGCTAGTATAGGTAGCTGTTTTTCGCTTTGGTGCCATGTTCCAGATAACAACAATTGCATTTATAGACAGTACCAACCAACTAAAGCCCAATAAACAGACTAAGAATAAATAGACCGGAGTTGTCCATTCAAAATATGGTGGAGTATAAGTGTTCAGCGTTAAAAGGTTACGCAAGACATCAATCGAACTTAAACTTATAATCGTTATCGGAATAAGCGCAATGATAAAACCGATGAGCCCGACAAGGCAAGCATTTAAGGCACCAATCTTTCGTCCGATTAACCCTGCCGGAAGTGCTAAAATAACTGAAAAAGCAACAAAAGCAGCCAAAATATAACCTGCAGTTGACTCGTCAAATAACAAAACCTCTGTTGCATAACGACTGATGTATGTTTCTGCCACTGTATAGCCAGCGGTATGAAAGAAAATAGAGAATAAAATTAGGAGAAGTGTTCGGTCGCTCTCTTTGAAAGTATTTTTAATTGCTTTAAAGAAATTAATTTTCTCTTCACTTTTCTCTATCTCGATTTCCTTCTTCTCACGAACGCTGAGTAAAAGAATCACCAAGCACCCTAGCATAATAAAGGACGAAGCCCAAAAAGAGAGAGGGCTATTGCGTTTTATTAGAGTTGAAACGAGCACTAATCCAGTAATGCTGGCAACGCCACCAACAACATTTAATACCCCTGAGCCCTGACTCCGATAATCTTGAGGAAGCATATCTGGAATAAGACTCATAACAGGTGACTTGTAAAAAGCCATACAAATATTGAAACCACAAATTGCTACAAGTAAGATCCATAAGACAGAATGAAAAGAGCCAATTAAACCAAAGAAAAATGCTGCCAAAGGCAAACCGATGATTACAAAGGGCATGCGACGCCCTAACTTTGGAATCCATGTTCGATCACTTAACTGCCCAATATATGGTTGAATAATAATTGAGGCAATATTATCCAAAATCATTACAATGGCAACAAGAGTATTAATTATTGCTGAATCTTCACCGAGGATTGCTTTGAAATTTTGGCTAAGAAAGAAAGGAACGAAGACATTGTAAGCTGACCAGGTAAGGTTATTTGTAAAATAACCAAAGCTTACAAGAAGTATGCGAATATATGGAAATCGTTGAAGATTCATAAACGTAAATATTTATTCTCCTTTAAATAATTCTTGTTGGGAGTATTTGTGATACGAAAGTTAATTTTTAAAAAAATTTCCAGAAAAATAGCTATTTGCTATTTTTCCGGAAGATATATGCCCGAGAAGTGTTATTTCTTTAAATTGGAAATTTTTCCTTCGAGTTTCGTTATAATTGAAGCATCGAGAAGATGTTCTTTATTCGCAAACTCAATTGTTCTTTGCAAGAATTTTATCGCTAAATTGTTCTTGCTTTTTTTAACATATTCTTCGGCTATTGTATATAGGTTTTGCAAGTGAATAGCTTTGGAATGATCGTCCTTCAAGAGAAGGTTCAGACTGCCATCATTCTCATCTAGAAGGTTTGCCAGATAGGAGAGATTGGTTTTGAGAAGTCGTTGGTCAGAAATAGAACCATGCCCCGGAATGAGGGTTGTAAAATCATACTCGAGATATCCTTTCAAAGTTTTAAGATAGGTTTGAATGCCTTCCAAATCGGAGCGAACATAAGGAATTGGTTCTTCAACATTATCTGCCGCAAAGAGAATCTTGTCAACCTCATCATAACAAGAGGAAGAATCATGGGTATGCCCGGGTGAGTGGAAAAATTTTACGCCATCATCCGGAAAAGTGTAATCCTTTTCGAATACCTTTGTAGGCAGCACTATCTTCACATTACCTCTTTTCCATTTTTCGTATAATTTGAGCTCGGCTTCGCCCACAGCAGCCATTCGTTCATAACAAAACTTGCTACTAAGGATCATTTCATACTTAGAGAACGCACAGTTACCCCAATGATGGTCATAATCATAATGAGAATTAAAAATCACCAGAGGTTTCTCTTCTAATTCCCTCTTCATAAAAGCAATAATTTGTTCCATCGACTGGGGGCCAAGGAACGTGTCACATAAAAAAATGTGCTTTTTTCCATCAATTAAATAAACATTTGTTGGACAGGCTACTTCAGGGGTTGACAAATCGTCAAACGTAAAGACAAAGCCTCTCGAACCAACTTTTGTAGGAGACATTTTCATCACTTGCTTACTTTTCCTTTTCCCTTATTTATCTTTCAATCCCTCAAAAATTACTTTTCCCTATTTTATGACATTTGCCAAGGTTTATATACTTAAGATAACAATATCAGTTAGAGGTCTAACCAATTAGGCTTTACTAATGATTATAGCGTTATACCAAAATTATTACCACCAATAAAAAAAGAAGAAAAGCCTTGAGTTAGGTCCTTGGATTCTAATTATTACAGCAATTGAATGGTGGTGTAAACAAGGCTCTAGAAGAAGAGCCTGGAAATTTACATGTACTCATGAAGCTATTGCAAAAATAGAAACACAAGAGAAACCTAGTCAGAGTTCAAAATGCTTCAAGCAATACGGAGGCATGTAATAAAAAAATGAAAATATTATTAACCGGTGCATTTGGAAATGTCGGCACCAGTACATTAAATGAGCTAGTAAAACGAGAGCGTACCATTCGATGCTTTGATCTCCCCACAAAAAGGAACAAGCGACTTGCGAAAAAGTATAAACGTTTAAATGAAAAAGTTGAGATTTTTTGGGGCGATTTAACCAATTACGTTGATGTAGAACGAGCAGTGAATGGAGTAGATGTAATCATCCATCTGGGAGCAATCATCCCCCCATTTGCAAATAAACACCCTGAAATAGCGGAACCTGTGAATGTAGGCGGAACAGAAAACATCATTATCGCTGCCAAGCAACAAAAGAAACCGCCAAAGATTATTTTCTCGTCATCTGTTGCAGTGTATGGTGATGTCCGAGAAAAGGGATTTGACTATATCATTAAAACGACAGATGAAATCAAACCAAGTCCCCATGATCATTATGCGAGACATAAGATCAAATGTGAAAAAATGCTAAAAGAGTCTGGACTAACATATGTTATTTTCCGCTTTGCAGCAATCCCACCATTTGATCTGAAACTTGATCCCATAATGTTCGATGTTCCCTTGGACACGCCAATGGAATTGTGCCACACTTTAGACACTGGTTTTGCTTTAGCAAATGCTATTGAAAGCACTAAGGTATGGGGAAAAATCCTTCACATTGGCGGTGGTGAACAATGTCGTGTACCATACAGTGAATATGTCGGAAGAATTCTTGATGAAATGGGTATTGGCCGGCTTCCAGAAGAGGCTTTTGGCACAGAGCCATTCCATTGTGGGTATATGGACACTACAGAGACCCAACAACTTTTACACTTTCAACGGCGAACTTTTGATGACCTTCTCCATGATATTAAAAAGCGGTTCCGCTGGTTAAAACCACTGATAGTGCTTTTCCGGCCCGCCATTAGAAGTTATCTTCTTAAACAATCGAAATACTATCAAGCACATATCAAATCCATTAAGGAGTACATGTATGCCAAGAAGAAACCTGCTCTTAAACTCCAGAAGAAATCAAGCGATATAGAAACCAATGAGAAAACAATTGCTAAAAACTCAAGCAAAACAGGTTAGATAGGAAAAAGAGGAGGACAAATGCTGTCCTTCTATTCCCTTCTTTTTTAACTTACAATTACCGCTCGCTTAAATAGCCATCAATTTCTTTGATATAATCTTGAATGATTCCCAAAACATATTGTTGATGTTCCAGAGTTTTTTTGTTTGTTTGTAGAGAAATCACCCGATCATAGATGTGATTTAAGCGTTTTGGGCTCACGAGTTTTTGAAGCGTTTTAATTAATTCTTTATTAAACTCTTCTTGAGACTCTTCCATTTTTTTACGCGCTCTCTTTTAGTGATTATTAAAGACCTGTTCACTATTGAAGGACGAACCCATATAGATATGATTGTAATATCCTTGTAATATGGATAGATTACTATTCATTCAGCTTTTTTCAACAAACATTAAATTATTACTTAGCTAAATAAAAAGGTTTTGTGGTTGAAAAAACTGAGAAATTAAACTTTGGTGGCAAGAAGAGAGAAGGTAAGCGGAAGCTTAGCTGGGAGGGAAGGTAAATGCCAGGTACCATCTTCTTGTTTTACTGCAAAGGGGAATTGTGGGAAAAAGGTGATAGGGTATTCATTAAAGGAGTCTATTCTGAGTCCTGCCTTAATTAACGAATTGAAAATTTCAGAGAGAGAATGCTGCCATTCGTAAGAAACAGGTTGTTTAATACGCTCATCACTTGTTGCATATGAGCCACCACTCGAGTTTTCAAAAATGTGAGGTTCTGCATTTGGGAAGTAATCATACTTTAATTTTAAACCGGAAGGGTCTTCTTCATCGAAAATCTGAACGAAAGGATGGAATTCTGCAAAGTAAAACTTCCCCCTAGGTTTGAGAAAGTGACTAATGACTCGAGCCCATTTAATTAGATCAGGTAGCCAGACGATGACTCCGAAAGAGGTATACACAATGTCGAATTTCTTGCTTAGTTTTTCAGGGAGCTTGTAGACATCGGATTGGATGAAGGTTGCTTTAAGGTGTGCTTTTTCTGCGAGTTGTTTAGCAAGACGAATTGCTTCCAGAGAAAAGTCTACTCCTGTAACAATTGCTCCTTCTCGAGCCCATGAAAGAGTGTCCAAACCAAAATGGCATTGTAAATGCAACAACGTTTTACTCTTTACGTCAGTTAATTCCTCGAGTTCAAAAGATTTTAAAGTTGTTTCCCCATTGAGGAATCCTTTAACATTATAAAAGTTGGAACTGAAATGGGCAAGGGCGTATTCATCCCAAAGCTTTTGGTTGGCATCAAAAAATTCTTTCTTCATTGAAATCAGCTGATGAGAAAACTAAAGATAAAAAAAGATTGTTATCTTCGCTAAAAACAAAACAGGATTATTAGCCAAATCTTCAGAATATCCCAATCAAGCCAATGCCGGCAAAGATGGCGCCAAGAGCCATTAATGCAATACTTATAATTGGGAATTTCTGTCGGCGTTTAAAAGCATAGTTTGACTCTACTGTTGCCATTTCGGGATAACGCGCATGAGCTGCAAAACTGGAGACAGAATAAGCTCCGAGATAACTACCAAAAACCCCAAGCCCACCAATAATTATCAAAGTTATTCCGATTGACAATGAAATCTCAAAGAAGCCCCAGTGATTGATAATGGCATTTGTAATAATAATGGCTAAAGCTGTAACAGTTATCATTGCTACAACGACAATAAGCAAAACAAGATTCAATAATCGCCTATCACGATATGTCATAAGTCTCACAATAAATAGGACTACTTAGCAATTTAAATAAGACCGTATATATGAAAGAAAAGGTCATTTTTTAAGAATAAATTTCGCTGAGATAGGTTTACCACTATACTCAGAATTGAAACAAGTAGTATAAGCACCTGCATTTTTAATGGCGATTAAATCTCCTTCCTTTAGCTCTCGAGGAAAACAATGCCCATTGATATTTTCAGAAAAACTACTACTTGATGTATCAAGATAAGAGGGCAAACGATCCAAAACATCGTTTGTGCAACCCACAAGCTCATAACAGATCCCAGGATTAGTTTGCGTTTCTTGGGGAAGGTTATTCACGAGAATCGGTTGATAAAACCACTTTGCAGTGAGCGTATCCAACAAGTCGCTGTAAACAGAGAAGTCCAACACAGCAAGTCTCTGCCCAGTTAGAAGTTGTTTTATTAATTTGACTGTCGTTAATAATATCCCGGCACTTGCAGTAATATATCGCCCACTTTCGAGGATGACTTCTGGGGCGATAGCATGCTTCTTCAAATGCGTGCTGAGACAATTTGCAATGGCATCCAAAGAAGGAACCTTATCTACTGGCAAGTATTGTACAGGATAGCCACCTCCGAGGTCTAGAATTGTAAGTTCCGTTGCGAATTCGTTTTTCACCCATTTGTAAAAGAGTGCAGCAATTTCGTAAACATTGTTAAAATAATCTAAATCAGTTATTTGACTTCCGGTATGAAAATGAAGTCCCTGCAAGTTTAGCCAGTTACTTTTGCTAATTTCTTGGATTATATATTCAGCAGTTTCTTTTGTTTGTTCAACAGGAGGTTCAGTTAAAATTGTGTTTGTAAGTGAGGTTTTATTCATTTCCATTAAAGAAGCAATGGTGCCAATTGGCAAGCCACATTTCGAATTAAGCCCAGCAGAAGCAAACACTGCATCACGGGAAGAAGTCTCGAGCCCGGGATTTACACGAACAAGAACGTTAACCCGCTTTTTAAATTGCTCTGCAACCTTCTTTACTATTCGGAAATCTTGAAAAGAATCAATAGCAAAAAGAGGTTCACTGAAAAATTCGCTGGAAATCATTTTTGCAATAAATTCTGGTGGCTTGTAAAGTGTTGTTGTGATAGGGTGGAATTTTGAACCGTTTTTTTTCGCAAGCATCTCGAGAATTTGTAGTTCCTTCAAAGAATTTATTTCAAATGACTCGAGTCGTTGGGCAATGATACTAACAATTTCCGGAAGGCTGTTATTCTTCATTGAATAGGCTATCGAAACATTAGGATAATTTTTTCTAAACGCATTTTGCAGTCGATCTATATTACGGTGGAGTTCCCTTTCGCTAAAAAGATAGACAGGTGTTTTTACTTTCTCGGAAACGAGCAATGTCAAATCTTGCCCATCGAAATAAATTTTGTTTCCAACTTTTTGAAATAAAGGTTGATCATGAGCCAAGAGGACATCTCCAATAGAACAAATAATTTACCATTTCATGTACTTTATAATTCTTGAGATTGTTATTAATCGAACACAAGCACATTTTTCTGGCAAGTTTAATGTTCTAAACCGGCTTTTATTTCCCGCCATTATCAAAATAGGGATCGTTACTATTTGGAAAATGATAACCCAGATCCTCCAAAATATCGCCAATTGATTCTGCACCAGTTAGTAATGTTATTTGCCAATCAGTTCTGGCTGTGACAAGCACATCGGGTAAATCGCCAAGAAGGTTATGATCAAATTCAATAATATCTTGATAAGCTCCGGCAAGAGGAATAACAAAATAGCTATCGATTAACTCATCTTTTTTTCCGACAGGTATACCTCCAAGGGTTAACTCTTTAGGGAAAGTTAATTGAAAATGATCCTTTGTTGCCAGCTTTTTCTCAGACACAGGGGCATTGTAAACATCTACCACACCATCTGAATCGCAGGTTATATCAAAAAGTCTCACAAGAGTTTCCGGCTGAAGGTGTAAATTGTTTAGCGGGATCACCGGGAAATACTGACTTACAAGAACCAGATCACAGATTGAATTAAAAATAGAAAAATTCCCTTGGACAGTATATTCAGGTTTCAACAAACTCTTAGCTGCGGGAGTATTAAGATACTCGAGATAATCATTATGTTGAAAGAATTCTTCGCGTAGCTTTCGTTTTAACAGAAGAGTGACATGCTCAAAATCATGCAAATGTTGGAGTGAGTCCAAAACCAATTGGCTGTCTTCCCATTGCTGCCAGTTAGCAAGAACTTCTTTCGAACTTTTCGCATGAAGTAATGTTTTCGCTTTTGACCAAAAATGGTTCTTAAGTTGTTCGTCAATGGCACTTTCAGGAAAGACAGCATACCTGTCTATTGTTTTTACAACCACAATTGTAGAAAGTGCTGTAATAGCTCGCCCTGATTCAGTTAAAAGTTCAGGTTGCAATGCAGGTAATTCTTGGGCAAGAACCTTTACCAAAATATCAGCATATTTTTTCATAAAAAGGCTATCAAGACGATTATCATAATCAATAGGCAAGCCACCCCCGAAATTAATAGCTCGCAAGTTTGTAAGACCATTCTCATGCAATAGACGAAAAACAGTTGCCATGAAATGGGCGTAATTTTCGATGTCATGGAGACTCGTGATTTGTGAACCGGGGTGGGCATGAAGGGTTGTCAAAAGTGAAGTTGCCTTTCTCTCTTTAAGCAGATTCATCACTTCAACAAGTTCGCCAATAGCAAGTCCAAACTTCGAATGTCGACTACTAGAGGTCCCCCAATGGCCATGTAAGGATACATAAGGTTTAATGCGAAATGCAAGTTGAAAACCCTTGCGAGGTAAAATTGTTAACGTGTCTTTTAATTCCTGCACCGATTCTATTGAAAGGCAAATTGTATACCCTTCCCGTATTGCAATTTTCATCTCTTCAAGGAACTCATGGTCTTTATTGCCATTACACATAATTAAACGATGCTTCTCATCTTTCAAGACTTCTTTTAACAGAATAAATTCTGATTTTGTGCCCGATTCAAAGGCATAATTGGGGTGAGCTTTTCGAATCGTATCGATTATGAATTTGGAATGGTTCACTTTAATTGGGTAGATGGGATGGTAGCTGCCTTTATAAGAATATTTTTCACGGGCAACTCTAAAAGAAGTAAATAATTTCTTGATCTGACTCACAATTAATTGTGGAAGACGGATTGCAAAAGAACAATCCTGATACTTCGTTGTCGTACAAAAATGACGAACAATTTCCTCAAAAGTGATTTTCTTTCCATCAGTAACTAATTCGAGTTTTCCATTAGAAGAAATATCTAGGTGGGAAAGGTCCTTTTGATTAACAC
>Ga0164310_10002349_pt1 | contig 10878 bp, 12 predicted proteins | sample GuaBasSedimGuay1_FD_121795 | JGI IMG/M metagenome (GOLD analysis project Ga0164310, IMG submission 121795) | Subseafloor sediment microbial communities from Guaymas Basin, Gulf of California, Mexico - Guay1, Core 4569-9, 0-3 cm | ecosystem: Environmental > Aquatic > Marine > Hydrothermal vents... | reverse complement strand
GCCATTAACCCATGAAAGATCCAAAAGATATTATAAAAGATACAGTGATATTTAGTAGGCTCTCAGATAAGGACATTGAAATCATATGGAATATCCTTAGAGAAGTAAGATTTAAAGAGGGTGAGACCATTATTAAGGAAGACCAGGAAGGAGATACCATGTACATAATTGCTGAAGGAGAGGTTGAGATATCCAAGATCCTCTCCTTGGGTAATCAGGATAAGATGGATAAGATATTGACACGCCTTACCCCTGAAAGTCATGAGGTGATGGGTGAGATGGCTCTAATTGCAAGGGAAAAGAGGTCTGCATCTGTAACTGCAATTACCGATTGTGTACTTTATGAAATAAAGAGAGATGATCTAAACCGTATAATTGAAGAAAACCCCGTCTTAGGAGTTAAGATACTCTATGGTCTCTGTGAACTGCTGAGTAAGAGATTAAAAAGGGCAGGAGATGATATCATAAAGCTCTCTACTGCCCTTGCTATTGCACTTAATGGATAAAGCCTTTATCTCTTTTTCTTTGTCTTTCTGGTATCCTGATTGAGTTTTTTCCTCAATACACCCGATGTCTTAAATACCACCACCCTCCTTGCCTTAAGTCTAATATCTTCGGTTGTCTGGGGATTCCTTCCTCTTCTCTCTTTCTTATCCTTTACCTGAAATTTGCCAAAACCACTAATCAATATATCTTCACCACTTTCCAAAGTCCTTTTAATTATTTCAAAGAGGCTGTCCACGAGCTGTCTGGATTTTGTCTTACTCAATCCCACATTATTATACACATCATTTATGAGTTTATCCTTTGTAAGTGTCATAATCAGATCTCCTCTGAACAATCCTTAAATTAAAACATGATCTATATGGATTATAAGACATCTATATGTCAAGAATTTTTTATTTTTTAATCCCTTAATTACCTTTTAACATTTTCTTCTATATATCTTATTATATCTTCAGTATTTGTGCCTGGGCCAAATATCTCTGCAATTCCGCATTCTTTTAGCTTAGGTATGTCTTCCTCAGGAATAATACCACCACCTATTACCAATATATCATCTATACCCCTCTCCTTTAAGAGCTCCATTATCTTTGGAAAGTGGTAGTCATGGGCACCAGAAAGGATACTTAATGCTATGACATCCGCATCTTCCTGAATGGCTGCCTCAACAATCTGCTTTGGAGTCTGCCTGATGCCTGTATAGATCACCTCCATTCCAGCATCCATCAGAGCATTGGCAATTACTTTAATTCCTCTATCATGACCATCAAGACCAGGCTTCGCGGCCAATACCCTTATCCTCTTTTTATTATTCATTCCCATACCTCCTCATCTCATCTTATCCTGGTTATGGGTTCATACTCCCCAAATATATCTCTTAAGACATCACAGATCTCACCCAATGTGGCATATGCCTTTACTGCATCCAGAATTGGAAACATGAGATTCTCATCTCCCTGAGCCACCTCCTTTACTCTCTTAAGTGCCTCTTCAACCTTTGAATTGTCTCTATTCTCCTTAAGCTCTTTTAACTTTTTAATCTGAAGCTCCCTTACTGCTGGGTCAACTCTCAATAATCTACCCTTATGCTCTTCATCAACCTGATACCTATTTAATCCTACCACAATCCTCTCTCCCCTCTCTATCTCCTTCTGATATCTATAGGCGCTATCCTGTATCTCCCTCTGTATAAAGCCCTTCTCTATGGCAGATGGAGCTCCTCCCATCTCATCTATCTTCTTTATGTATTCCTCTGCCCTATGAAATATCTCATCTGTAAGCTTTTCAATATAGTAGGAGCCTGCAAGCGGATCCACAGTATCAGTTACACCTATCTCATGGGCTATTATCTGCTGGGTCCTTAAAGCCACCTGTACCGCCTCTTCAGAGGGAAGACATAAGGCCTCATCCATTGAATTTGTATGAAGGGACTGAGTCCCTCCAAGCACTGCTGCAAGTGCCTGAAATGCAACTCTTACAATATTGTTTAAGGGCTGCTGTGCAGTAAGGGTACAACCTGCTGTCTGGGTATGGAAGCGGACCATCATGGATCTGGGATTTTTTGCTCCAAAACGCTCTTTCATAATCTTTGCCCAGAGCCTACGTGCTGCCCTAAATTTCGCAATCTCTTCAAAAAAATCCAGATGGCTATTGAAAAAGAAGGAGAGTCTGGGGGCAAATCTATCCACATCAAGCCCAGCATTGATTGCCGCCTCTACATATGCTATCCCATTTGCAAGGGTAAATGCAACTTCTTGAACAGCAGTAGCTCCTGCCTCTCTGATATGATAACCGCTTATACTTATGGTATTCCACTGCGGGACATATTCAGAGCAGTAGGCAAATATATCTGTGATTATTCTCATGGAAGGTCTTGGTGGAAATATATAGGTTCCCCTTGAGGAATACTCCTTGAGGATATCATTTTGAATAGTTCCCCTTAGTTTATCAGGGCTTACACCCTGTTTTTCTGCAACCGCTATATACATGGCAAGCAGAATGGCAGCAGGGGCATTTATGGTCATGGAGGTGCTTACCTTATCTAAGGGGATCCCATCAAACAGAATCTCCATATCCTTAAGGGAGTCAATGGCAACTCCGACCTTACCCACCTCACCAATTGCCATTTCATGGTCTGAGTCATACCCGATCTGGGTGGGAAGATCAAAGGCAACAGAAAGTCCTGTCTGTCCCTGCTCTAAAAGAAATTTGTATCTCTTATTGGACTCTTCAGCAGAGGCAAATCCTGCATATTGTCTCATGGTCCAGTATCTTCCTCTATACATGGTGGGCTGAACTCCACGGGTAAAGGGATACTCACCAGGAAATCCCAGATATTCAAAATAGTCCATATCCTCAGTATCCAAAGGAGTATAAAGCCGTTTGATGGGTATCCCTGAGGTGTTAATAAATTCTTTTTTTCTTTCAGGGAACCTTTTTAATTTCTCCTCCAATCCCTTTTCCCATCTGTCCATATCTTCCTTTAACTTCAGAGTATCACATCTCATACCTTCCCCCCCTTTTAAGATTACTCAATTATTATTTTTCAATCATTATTGATGTCAAACCTTTTTAGTGGTTAATAGTCTTTCATTTATAACTCCTTGACAATAGTTTATAGTTGTTTTAAAAGGCTTCTGGACGGAAATCCTATGGGAGGTCAAGCTGAATGAATCTAAATGAGATAGTGGATATGCTGTGGGGGATTCTGCATTCTACAGGAATCTATCATTTTCAATTCAAATTTCTTATTATGTGGGCAATTGGTTTTTTATTTATCTATCTTGCGATTGTAAAGAAATTTGAACCATTACTGTTGCTTCCCATCGGTTTTGGAATATTTATCGTAAACTTCCCCTTAGTTCCCTTAATGGGTTTTTCCCATGGCCATAGAGAGCTCATTCAGATATTTTATCACTATGGATTAGAGTGGGAGGTGCTTCCATGTATCATATTCTTAGGCCTGGGGGTGCTAACAGACTTTGGGCCTCTAATTGCAAATCCAAAGACCTTGCTTATAGGTGCTGGTGCCCAGTTAGGTGTATTTATTACCTTTACCGGAACTGTGCTTGCAGGATTCACTCTAAAAGAGGCGGCCTCAGTAGGGATCATAGGCGGTGCTGATGGCCCTACCACCATATATCTTACCCAGCACCTGGCACCCCAATTGCTTGGGCCCAATGCATTGGCTGCATATTCCTATATGGCAATGGTTCCGCTTATTCAGCCACCCATTATGAAGCTGCTCACCACTGAAGAGGAAAGAAAGATTAAGATGAAGCAGCTAAGAGCTGTAAGTAAAAGGGAAAAGATCCTCTTTCCTCTGGTTGCAAGCATAATTATTGCCCTTTTAGTCCCTTCTGTAATCCCTCTTATGGGTATGTTTATGCTTGGAAATCTTATGAAAGAGAGTGGAGTGGTCGGCAGACTTTCAGATACAGCACAAGGCGCACTGATGAACATAGCCACTATCTTCTTAGGTGTATCTGTAGGTGCCACCATGTATGCGGATAATTTCTTAAGCTGGAAACCGCTATTTATTTTTACCTTGGGGCTTTTGGACTTTGCAGTATGCACAGCAGGTGGAATACTTACTGTGAAGATTATGAATCTTTTTTTAAAGGAAAAGATTAACCCCCTAATAGGATCAGCAGGAGTATCTGCAGTTCCCATGGCAGCGAGGGTATCTCAGTTTATGGGGCAGAAATATGACAAGACCAATTATCTGCTTATGCATGCCATGGGGCCTAATCTGGCAGGAGTAATAGGTTCAGCGGCAGCAGCAGGTATGTTTATAGCTATGTTTGATTAAAATTTTAAGGAGATCCTTCCATGAAAGAGATTAAAGTTATTGTTTTTCTTTTCCTTCTGATTCCGGCCATATCATGGTCATCCGATTTTTTGGGCCTTCCTATACCTACGGATTCCAAAATTATTCTTAAAAATAAGGGAAGGCTTGAATTTGAAACAGATATGAATCATGATCAATGTCTAAGATACTACAAAGATGTATTAAAGGATGCAAAGGATATAAAGATCAGGGAGTGGAAAAGTGTTACATACATAGAGGATGATGGAAAACTCCCATGGCACTCTATAACTATTTCAAAGAATATCCCTCACAAAACCCTAATTGTGATAGTTAAGGATAACTGGACATGGATCATGGGGACCCTTCTGCTACGCTACATAGGGGTATTTGTAGTGCTCATTGTACTCTATATCTCCATGTCCATTGCAGGTTCCATTGCCTCCAAGCTTCTAAAAGATAAAGAATAAATCCTAAACCAATAATAAAAATTTTAATAAAAATTTTTTACTTGACATGAGAAAAAAGTTTAATAATTTGAAAAAAGTTTAATAATTTTTGGGAGGTAGATCATGAGGCAGCAAAAATCTGTTACGCTGATGATCTCAGTCATGATGGCTCTACTTATCTGGGCCGCACCTATCTATGCTACACCTAAGAAGATAGTGTGGAGAGCGCAGTCCAGTTATCCAGCAGGACTTCCCCAGCTCTATTCTCCTGCTGTTCATTTTGCCAAATTGGTTGAAAAATTAACCGATGGCCAGCTAATAATCAAGATGCATCCTGGAGGTTCAATAGTTCCTTCCAAGGAGATATTTGATGCAGTAAGTGCAGGTATCCTGGATCTTGGCTGCACATGGGCGGGATGGTGGATAGGTAAGTTTCCCGCATCGGTTCTTTTTGGAAACTCCTTTCCCAATGGTCTTCAGATGTATGAGATGCTGGGTTGGATATACACTGGAGGAGGGTTAGAACTTTGGAATGAGATGTATAAGGGGCATGGTGTTAAGGTTTTGCCACCTTATGGGATGCTGGGTTCTGAAAATTTCTGTTGGTCTCGCAAGCCTATTAATTCATTGCGGGATTTTAAGGGAGTAAAATTTAGAACAGTGGGTATATGGGGGAAGTGTTTAGAGAGATTGGGGGCGCGTGTTGTCAGCTTACCTGGTAGTGAGGTCTACCCTGCAATGGAAAGAGGGGTGATAGATGCATGTGAATTTGCAACTCCAGCCATAGATAAGAAACTTGGCTTCCATGAAATCTGTAAGTATCTGAAGGTTCCAGGTATACATGAACCTTGTGCCCCTCTTGAAACCTTGGTAAATAAAAAATCATGGGAAAAGTTGTCAAAGGACTTGCAGCTCAAAGTAGAGGTGGCCTTAAAAGAGTCATGCTTTTGGGCAATAAATCAGGCTCTTAAACAGGATGCAGAAGCTATGGAATTCTTTTTGAAATATCCAGGACTAAAGGTATCAAAGCTATCTCCTCAGATGATAGAGAAGATAGTTAAGATTGGAAATGAGGTGTTAGATGAATATTCAAAGAAGGATCCCTTTTTTGCAAAGGTTCTGAAATCTCAGATAGATTTTCGAAAAAAGGTGGAACCTTATGCTGCCCTCATAAGGCTTCCGTACCCTTATGCAAAGTATTAAGGCTCTCTTTTAGACAATCCTAAGGGATGACAGAAAAGGGAGTCTAATATGAAATCCAATATTATTGATCAGATAAGTACATGGACTGGAAAAGCAGTTGCATGGCTTATCCCGGTGCTCATAGTGGAGTTAGTATATGATACAATAGCAAGATACATATTTAATGCGCCTACTGAGTGGTCCTATGATATATCCTACATGCTTTATGGCACTATCTTTATGTTGGGATCTGCCTATACTCTTCTCATAGAGGAACATGTAAGGATAGAGATTATCTACGGAAAAGTCTCTCCTAAATCTAAGGCCATAATTGATGCTATATGTTATATACTCTTCTTCTTTCCATCAATAGGTGCACTTCTCTATTTTGGAGGAAAATTTGCCTTAAGATCCTGGCAGATGCTCGAGGCATCTGGAGTCAGTATGTGGTCTCCGCCTATCTATCCTTTCAAGACTATTATCCCATTGGCTGCGATTCTGCTTATGGCTCAAGGTATAGTGAAATTTGTCCGATGCATAGTATTGATCTTTGGGGAAAAAGAGGATGATCTCAAGTCCTGAGATTTTACTTATACTACTGTTTGTGGGTCTCATTATTGGACTTGCTGTTGGTTTCCCTGTCCCATTTGTTATGTTGGGCATCTCTCTTTTAGTAGGGTTTTTAGGTGCAGGATCTGCTTTCTTTCATATGATGATTCTTCGGGTCTTTGAAAGCATGCAAAATTATATCCTTACTTCCATAATCCTTTTTGTCTTTATGGGAATTATGCTGGAGCGTTCAGGTGCAGCTGAAAGACTCTTTTCATCTATTCATGTGATCTTAGGAGGTCTAAAGGGGGGGCTGGCCTTAGCGGTTATAGTTGTATGCACTATTATGGCTGCAGCCACAGGAATTATGGGAGCCCCTGTTATTATTATGGGACTGTTTGCACTGCCTGAAATGCTTAAAAAAGGTTATGATAAAGCCCTAAGTGCAGGAACTATCTGTGCTGGTGGTACCTTAGGTATCCTTATTCCTCCAAGTATTATGCTGGTTGTATATGGTCCCATGGCTGGGGTTTCGGTCGGTAGGCTCTTTATGGGTGCTATCTTACCTGGGATAACTCTTTCACTGCTCTATATCATCTACATAATAATAAGATGTGTTATTAACCCAGGGTTGGGGCCTGCCCTTCCACCAGATCAGAGGGCAATATCTGTGCAGAAAAAACTATTCATGATAATTACTTCAATGCTTCCAACCCTCTTCCTTATCTTAGCGGTTTTAGGAACTATATTCTTTGGTATAGCAGCTCCCACTGAAGCAGCGGCAGTAGGGGCATTTGCAAGTACCATATTGGCCTTTTTCTATAGAAGACTTGAGTGGAAAACCTTAAAGAAGTCCATTTACCAGACAATGATAGTGTCAAGCATGATTCTCTTAATCGTAGTGGCAGCATTTGTCTTCACTGGGACTTTTATGCTGATAGGAGGAGGAGATATAGTAAAGGAAGCACTCCTTGGTTTACCAATGGGGCGTTGGGGTATTCTAATAATAATGATGTTAGCTTTCTTCTTCTTTGGCCTGTTTATGGAGTGGGTTGGTATAGTTCCGATTCTTGTTCCTATCTTTACTCCCATTTTATCAGAGCTTGGCTTTGACCCCCTGTGGACTGCAATTCTTTTCTGTGTTACTATGCAGACCTCATTTCTAACTCCTCCCATGGCCCCCGCACTCTTTTATATCAAAGGGGTTGCTCCTAAGGAGGTGGACTTTGGTCGTCATATTGTTCGGGGTACACTCCCTTATATAGGACTTCAGCTAATTGGTCTGGCTCTTGTGGCGGTATTTCCACAGCTTGCTTTATGGCTTCCTGGCAAGATGCTTAAGTAATTGCTCTTTTTAGTAAAGGAGGGATTAGATAATGATAGAGATACGTTTCCATGGACGAGGTGGACAGGGAACGGTTGTAGCCTCTGAGATAATGGCTGATTCCGTATTTTTAGAAGGCAGATATTCTCAATCCTTTCCTGCACTTGGAGTTGAACGTAGAGGAGCACCAGTAACTGCCTTTTTAAGGGTCGATAATAAACCCATAAGGATAAGAACCGAGATATATGAACCAGACCACTTAGTGGTCTTGGATCCTCTTTTAGTTGATCAGATATCTCTGGAAAAGGGCCTTAAACCAACTGTTATTCCTGATAAGGTCATACCTGTTGAAAACTATTTATGTCTCCAAGGGAGATTCAAGCATCTAACAGATAAAGATATAGAGGTTTTTCAGAGACAAATGGATGCAAAATTTGAAAGACTAAAGGAGAAGTTTAGAAGGTCCTGAAAGGGTATTAACTATTATTTAAATAAAAATAAAGGGGAAGAACATATGCAAAAAAGAAGTGATCTTATAGTAAAAGGGCCGGAAAGGGCTCCACACCGCTCTCTTTTAAGAGCTAATGGTCTTTCTGAATGGGAAATGGAAAGACCAATTATTGGAATTGCTAATTCATTTAATGAGATTATTCCAGGGCATCTGTATCTGGACAGACTGGTTGAGGCTGTAAAAGCCGGGGTTTATGCAGCAGGAGGTACTCCTGTTGTATTTAACACTATTGGAGTCTGTGATGGAATAGCCATGAATCATGAAGGTATGAAGTATTCGCTTCCCAGTCGGGAACTTATAGCAGATTCCATTGAAATAATGGCTATGGCCCATCCCTTTGATGGTCTTGTTCTTGTGGCATCTTGTGATAAGATCATTCCAGGAATGTTAATTGCTGCTGTTAGGCTAAATATCCCTTCCATCTTTCTCTCAGGTGGTCCAATGCTTCCTGGAAAGGCCTTTGGAAAAGAGATCGGTCTTGATAAGGTCTTTGAGGCAGTGGGAGGCTTTAAAAAGGGAAAAATTAGTGAGGATGAATTGTACCAGCTTGAATGCATGGCCTGTCCTGGCCCAGGCTCCTGTGCTGGTATGTTCACTGCTAACACCATGAATAACCTCTCAGAGGCACTGGGTATATCTCTTCCCTTTAATGGTAGTGTGCCTTCTGTTTTTGCAGAAAGAGTCAGGTTGGCTAAGGCAAGCGGGCAAAAGGTTGTAGAATTGGTAAAAAGAGGGATCAAGCCCAGAGATATTATGACAAAAGGGGCCTTCTACAATGCTATTGCTGTTGATATGGCTTTGGGTGGATCAACCAACACAGTTCTTCACCTTTCTGCCCTGGCCTATTATGCTGAAGTTGATCTTACCCTAAGAGATTTTGACCACTTTACTGAAAAAGTCCCTCATCTCACGTCCTTAGCACCTTCAGGCCCCCATCACATAGTGGATCTGTTCTATGCTGGAGGGGTTCCTGCAATTCTATCCGAACTGAGAAAGGCCAAACTCATCGATGATCAACAGTTAACTGTCTATGGAAAAAGCATTGGAGAGATGCTTGATGAGATTAAAGCGGGAATAAAAGACTTCTCTATTATTCGACCCATTGATAATCCTATTCATAAAACGGGTGGATTGGCGGTTTTGACAGGAAATCTGGCACCAGATGGGGCAGTTGTTAAGCAAGCGGCTGTAGCTGAGGAAATGCTGAAACATTCAGGTCCCGCGCGAGTCTTTGACTCTGAAGAGGAAGCTGTTCAAGCAATCATGAACGAAGAGATCAGAAAAGGGGATGTTATTGTTATTCGCTATGAGGGCCCTAAGGGAGGCCCTGGGATGAGGGAGATGCTATCTCCTACCTCATCATTAGCTGGAATGGGAATGGACAAAGATGTAGCCCTGATTACCGATGGACGGTTTTCAGGTGCTAGTAGAGGAGCCTCTATTGGGCATATCTCCCCAGAGGCCGCATCTGGAGGACCCATTGCTGCAATTCAGAATGGGGACATCATTGAAATTGACATTCCTAACAAACAGCTAAATGTTCAACTTTCAGATGAGGAAATTAAAAGAAGAATTGCAGAATTACCTCCCTTTAAACCCAAGATAACAGCCGGCTATTTAGCAAGATATGCAAAGGCTGTCTCCAGCGCTGATAGAGGAGCTGTTCTGCCGAGATAAATATCATAGTATCAGATAGGGATCTTAAGAAATAGATCTTGACAAAAATCGAAAATTTTTTGTATTATAAATAAGTTAAGCCCGGAAAAGTTAATAATGCTTGAAAAAAGGATTGCGGATAAGATACGTCAGATAAGGAAAAATAAGGGACTTACCTTAGCTCAACTGGGTAAAGAAGTAGGATTATCTAAAGGCATGCTCTCCCGAATAGAGAATAGTCAGGTGTCTTTGCCTATAGCTACATTGGCCAAAATTGCACGTGCATTGGGAGTCCCTATCAGTATCTTCTTTAAAGATGACGACACTGATAAAGAAGGATATGCGCTGACCCGCAGAAATGAACGAAAACAGGTAATAAGAAAAGGCACACGGATCGGCTTTACCTATTATTCCCTAACAGGACTGAAATCTCAACATATAATAGAACCATTTATTGTTAAGTATCCGGTGATAAGGAAAGAACCAACTATTCTGTTTGATCACCCCGGAGAAGAATTCCTTTTTGTCCTAAAAGGCAATATAGAATTTATATATGGAAAAGAAAAGATAAGACTGGGCCCTGGTGATGCAATCCACTTTGATCCCTCTATACCACACAGGGGGCAGAATGCGGGAGAAGAAGAGAGCGAATGTCTGGTCATTATTATTGACAGAGAAGTGATAAGATAATCTGCGAAGAGATACCCCATATCTTTCTGTATCTGAGGACTTATTTTACGGGATAGCTCCCACTTAGATAGAAATTCAACATAAGATCTAATTAAAATCTTTTATATCTTTTCGTGGGTGTATTTGGTGCAAACAGCGCGGGGAAGTCCACCCTTATGTATACCCTATCTGGCATCATATTGGATATAAGAAAGAAGGAGGAGAT
>Ga0164310_10002348_pt1 | contig 10880 bp, 9 predicted proteins | sample GuaBasSedimGuay1_FD_121795 | JGI IMG/M metagenome (GOLD analysis project Ga0164310, IMG submission 121795) | Subseafloor sediment microbial communities from Guaymas Basin, Gulf of California, Mexico - Guay1, Core 4569-9, 0-3 cm | ecosystem: Environmental > Aquatic > Marine > Hydrothermal vents >... | reverse complement strand
TATGCAGAGCACGCAGAGAACGCCGAGTTTTCTCATTTTATCCCTGTGAGATGATATTTTCGCCCGGCTCTGCGACCTCTGCGATCTCTGCGGTAAGAAAAACGGCTATGCCTGAACGGTTACCTTCTCTTTACTGGAATCTCACGGCGTTGCTGAACGGCTTCAAGGTGTTCAAACATGCTTGACTAGATCGGATTAGTGGGAGGGGTTCTTGTTATCGATCCCCTCCCATGCCGCTGCCAACTTATTGAAAGCAGCATTGGATCGTGGACCAGGGTGATGCCAGTTGCCGCAGCCATACTTTTGGAAGGAAATCCCATGATGATGGAACCTGTTCGAACATATGCGCTCACCGGCGCTACTGTGATTGATGGCCATGGCGGCGCTCCATTGAATGACGCCACGGTTCTTGTGGATAATGGTGTCATAAAGGCAGTTGGCAGCCGTGAGTCAATTATTGTTAAAGACAATATCACGGAAATTGATGTTGGCGGGCATTTTATCCTTCCCGGTTTAATTGATGCCCATGTCCATATAGTCGGTGTTGGAAGTCCAAAGCTGCTGGATAATATTGTCGAGTCCAAATATTTACAGGCGATGAGAACGGTTGCTGAAGCCGGAAAGTTGCTGGAATATGGATTTACAACAGTTCGAAGTGGAGGTTCAAGGTACGATATTTTTCTGAAAAGAGCCATTGAGGAAGGAACCGTTATCGGACCGAGAATTTTAACATGCGGTCTTGCGCTCTGCCGTTCAAGGGGGCATGGGGATTATATTCGAAGGGATATATACGAGTTCCCTGAAAACTTTGTCAGAGATAATCTTCCCAAGGCTCTGCTTGTTGATGGTGTGGAAGAGATCAGAAAAGCGGTTCGGCAGCTCATCGGCCAGAATGTTGATCATATCAAATTCTGGGCAACAGGCGGCGGTGCGTGGGAAAAAGAACGGGCAACCGATATGCATTTTACCAGGGCTGAGATGGAAGTGATTATGGAAGAAGCCCGGATGGTGGGGTTGCCGGTGATGTGCCATGCAGAAAGTGTTGAAAGTGTCAAGCTCGCGGTGGAACTTGGCGTCAGATCAATTGAGCATGCCGACGATGATAACGGGTACGAGCTGGATGATGAAACATGTATGAAAATGGTCGAAAAGAACATTTTTCTTACTCCCACCCTGGCAATTTTTTACTTTGACCTGGAAGAAGGTGAAGATATTCTGCCGTCCTGGATAAAGAGTCTGAAACGAGCCAAAAAACATGGCGTAAAGATATTGCTTGGCACAGATACCTGGGCCGATTCCGTTACACCTTACGGCAAATTCAATATCAGTGAAATAAAATTGCTGGTTGATGTCCTGGATATGACACCTCTTGAAGCCATTACAGCTGCCACCAAACATGGCGCTGAAGCGTGCGGTCTCGGTGATAAGATTGGGACTGTAGAAAAGGGAAAGCTGGCTGATCTTTTAGTTGTCAAAAAAGATCCAGTTTCGGACATTAAAGTGCTGCTGGATAAAGATAATGTCAGGTATGTGATAAAAGATGGTAACTTTGTTGTTGATCATCCATAAAGTTATATGATAACTGATTTTAAAAAATGGGAGTAAAAGCATGCCGGTAACGAAACCGGAGATAGAAACGATAAAAACGGATATTCTTGTGATCGGCGGCGGAAGCGCCGGTTGCCTGGCTGCCATAGCCGCCAGTGATGCCGCACCTGATCTGGACATAACTATACTGGAAAAAACAAATATAAGACGAAGCGGAACCCTGGCTACCGGTATGGATGCGCTCAACGTAGTGGCTGTGCCGGGGATATCAACGCCTGAAGAGTATGTAAAAGGCACAGATCTGGATCACCTTCGCGGGATTATCGAAGAGGACCTGCACTACGTACTGGCGGAAAAAAGTTTTGCCATGCTCAAAAAACTTGAGCGATGGGGGGTTGAATTTGAAAAAGATGATACCGGGCAATATGTTGGAATTCCTACTTTTTACGGTCCTTATCCTGGAAACTTTACCATACCTATGGCAGGGCTTGATCTCAAACTGATCCTTTCCCGTCAAGTCGCCAGGCGCAGGATAACGGTTTTAAACCATACAATCACGACCTCCTTGCTTTCTGATCATAACAGCGTTTACGGCGCCTGCGGTTTTAATATCAGAAACGGAAAATTTATCGTCTGCTCCGCAAAAGCAGTAATAATGGCTGCTGGCGGCTGCGGCAGGTTCGGAATGCCCTCATCCGGATATATGTACGGCACTTTTGACTTTCCTGGAAATGCTGGAGACGGGTACTCAATGGCCTATCGTGCTGGAGCCCAGCTCAGGAATTTTGAATATGTTCAGCATTTTGTGGAAGTAAAAAAACTGAATGTACCGTTGGGTAAGGGATATGATTCAGAATCTGAAACAAAAATGCTTAATGAACGTGGAGAAGAGATTGAATATCGTGACGGATGGGATGAGGATGAAGTCAATCTGCTTTTAAACGGAGAAAGCGTATATGAAAGATTCAGCCATCTTTCCGAGGAAGAAATAAAAAAAATCGAAGAAATATGGTTTAACAGTGAAAGGCAACATTCCATTATCAGTTTCTTCAGGGAAAGGAAAATAGATATTCGTAAAGATGATATCGAATACAGTTTTGAGGATATATCCCTGTGCTCTGGACATGGCAGTTCAGGGATCAAGGTGGACATAGAAACGGCAACTTCTTTAAAGGGTTTGTATGCTGCCGGAGATGTGGCCTGTGTACCGGTACAATACCTTTCAGGTGCATTTGTTTACGGCGAAATCGCCGGCCAATCTGCCGTAAAGTATGCAGAGAATTGCGATGCCAGGGAAATCGATCATGAATCAATTCAGAAACAGGCAGAGAAAATTTTTGACCAGCTTGACCGGTCTGACGGTATAAAACCTAAAGACTTTGAGCTTGGATTAAGAAACATGATTACCGAGTATCTGGCGCCCCCCAGAAATGCTGAAAAACTTGAGACGGCGCTCAAGTGGATAAAAAAATTCAGGAATGAAGATGTAGAAAACTTGAAAGCGGAAGATCTTCATGAACTGGGCAAGGCCGTTGAAGCACGGTTTATTCTTGATTGCGCGGAAATGACTGCCAGGTCAGCATTGAAGCGAAAGGAAACCAGATGGGGGAAAAGTGATTTCCGGTCCGATTTCCCTGAAAGAGATGACGAGAACTGGCTGAAATTCGTGGACTTGAAAATGGATCAGAAAACAGGGGAAATGACGATATTTACAAGTCCGATAAAACGAAGGAAAGTCAAGGAGCAAAAATGAACGAAATATTAAGCATCGAAATTGACAGGGATAGTTGTAATGGATGCGGTATATGCGTGGATATCTGCCCTCTGGATTGCTTTAGAATAGATGAGGATGAAAAAGCCTTTATGAAATATGACGAGTGCTGGTATTGCGGGAGCTGTACACTAGAATGCCCTGAGAATGCAATGACTCTTCGGCTCCCTTACCCTATCAGGAGTTAGAATAGCTCACTTTGAAGCGAGGCGCCACAGTGCCAAAAATTGGGATGTCCAGTTGTGCCATGAAAGAATCTCCACCAAGCTAGGAAACCTGGTTTCTGTCCTACATACCACGATGCGCTCGTAATATTGCCGGAATGGCCAGTCCGGCAACTGAACATTGACATTTCGGCAATATTTGTTATACTATGCACCAGAGCATAATTCTCAACAGAGGTTATTTGATCCTTACCTAACCGGCGCTTTTGATCTCTAAACTTCTCAGTCAAACAGAGCGAACCGTGGGTAGAAGCCAGCATACACTTGATAGAATTGACCGCGAGATCATCCGTCTGCTCAACAAAGACGGGCGTATGTCGAACGCTGAGATTGCGCGGCGGTTGGGCGGTGTTCCCTCGCGCTCTATTAGCCATCGTGTCGAGAGACTGATAGCACGCGACATTATCAACGTCAGGGCCATTGTCAACCCTTTGGCCCTCGGCTATCACGTCATGGCTGACGTACTCATTGAGGTTGAGCCGGGTTGCGTACGCAAGGTGGCAGAAACGGTGGCGAGATTTCCCCAGGTGAGCTATGTCGCCTGTGCTACGGGCGAGACCGATGTGAGTATCTCGTTACGGGTACGCAGCAATGAAGAGTTGTTTGACTTTGTCACAGATCAACTGGGCAGAATTCCCAGCGTGCGCCGCACACAGACGCACCTGCTCCCGGCAAAGCTCAAGGATATTGACACCTGGTTGCCCCCCAATGCGCTCGATGCCAGCGAAGGAGACGATTCGGAAGGCCCTTGATTGTTTTTGAATGAGAACTCTTTGATGCACTTGGTTGATCAAGCCAACGCTGGATGGTTCTATGTCTTGCACTAGTGGGTGAGGAGGTGATTAAAGGGCATATACTAGACTTTAGAGTAGGTTCACAAGGTCCGTGAAAATTATCTCAAAAACAAAGGAGGAAGAAATGTTTAGCCTTGGACAATTTAAGAAATTAGCTCTGGTGGTCACATTGATTTTGTTGGCCAGTCTAATCCTCGGATGTGGTGGTCCCCAAGAGACGCTCGAAGCGCCGACAGAGGAGCCGGCCGCTGAAGAACCCGCCACTGAAGAACCAGCTGCTGAAGAACCCGCCACTGAAGAACCAGCTGCTGAGAAGACCAGCATCACTATTCTGATACCGGATAATCCAGCTGAATTCCATGGATATGGCGCTGGTACAGGCTTTGAAGAGGCAATCAGTGAGATGGTCATGCTCTCTGTATCAGAAGTTGATGACCAGGGAAACTACTTCCCAGAATTAGCAACTGAAATTCCCACCGTCGAAAACGGCGGCGTGGTCATGGATGAAGAGACCTGGGAGACGACCGTTACCTGGCATCTTCGCGATGATGTCTACTGGGAAGATGGCGAGCAGGTTACCGCCGATGATGTCATCTTCACTTGGGATGCATGGGTAGCCGCGGAAATATGGTCGGGAGACTTGGATGCTACTGAATCTGTGGTAAAGGTGGATGATTTCACAATCCAAGTGAATTACTATTATCCAAATCCTACATATGCACTTCACTTTGGTGGAGAAGATTTCCCCATCTTTGCTGAGCACTACTGTGATGCCGATCAGGGATACTGGGAGTGGGATTGCAACCGTCAACCTTTGAGCAGCGGCCCCTATATTCTTAAAGAGTGGATTCCGGATGACCACCTGACCTTTGTGCGCAACCCCAACTACTATGATGCGCCCAAACCGTACATCGACGAAGTGATTTTCAGGATCGTTCCCGAAGAATCTGTGAAGCGAGCGATGATGGACGAAGGTGACGCCGATGTGCACTATTGGCCTGCTGAGAACAACGCCCTTTCCTACATGGAAGAGGGCAATGGCACCAAATTTGCTGTATCGCCGACCGAGCGTTGGGTAATGAAATTATTCCCCAACACCAAGGCGAGAGGTGATACACCAGGCGAAGAAACGATACCACATCCAATCCTGGCAGATAAGCGTGTTCGTAAAGCTCTGCGAATGGCAATCGACGTGGATACCATTATTAACGATATCTTCCTTGGATTCGGCGAACCGGTCTGGTCTGAATTCTTCCGGCCTCCATTCGAAGATAGCTGTGGAATCCCCCGGCCAGAATTTGATATGGAAGGAGCCAAGGCTTTGTTGAAGGAAGCCGGCTGGGAAGATACCGATGGCGATGGAGTTAATGAATGCCATGGCTGCCTGTACGCTGAAGAAGGCGACTTGATGACCATGGAATTCATGATCTATGCTGAATACGGCGAAACCCTGGAATTTGCGCAGCAGTTTATCGCCGAGGCCTGGTCCAATATCGGTGTGCAGACAGAGTTATCGATCGTTGAAGGCGCCGTCCTGTGGGCCCAAGTAGAGGATGGCGGAATTGAGCTGGCTGGCGATTTCGATATCAATATGTGGGACAACGGCTATGCGGGAGTTGATCCAACCGGCTACCTGTGGGATTACTACTACTATGCCTCGGACAGCGAATGGAACTTGGCCAATTGGACCGGCGAGGAAGCTGAAGAAGTTGCAGCGTTGATAGATGAGCTCTACACGGTGGATGAGGAATATCGCATGGAAGTCTTTTGTGATATTGCCTGGATTCTCGAAGAGGAGCTGCCGGCAATTGAGCTTTTCTCGACACTCGAGATGTTTGGCCTTTCAGACCGGATGCAAGGTGTAAGACCCACAGCTTTTGACATTTTGACCTGGAATGTCGCTGATTGGACAGTCTCCGAGTAGTTTCTTAAAAATGTATGCTTAGATTGGATGAGTGGGAGGGGTTCGCGTGTTGAACCCCTCTCCTCTTCAATCCTAAAAAGGTGTAATTATGGGACAATACATCGTTCGGCGTTTACTTCAGGCTATCCCGATGTTGTTATTGGTCAGCATTCTTCTTTTTGCGCTTGTAAATTTAGCACCAGGTGGACCACTGTCCCAATTTAGCCGTTCGAGGCGTATGACTGCTGAAAGAGCAGAATCACTCAAGCGGCAATTCGGTCTGGATAAACCCCTGCCAGTTCAATATATTGTCTGGCTGGTCGGGAACGACTGGATGGCAATTGATACCGACGGCAACGGCATCACGGATAGTTTTGGAACACGGAAAGGTGTTTTACGGGGAGATTTTGGCTTCTCCTATCAGAATCGCGAACCCGTTCTGCCACAGATCCTGGATCGGCTTCCCAATACGGTCTACCTGATGGGCATCACACTGATCGTGGTGGCAATAGTCGCCATTCCCGTTGGCATCATTTCTGCTGTTAAACAGTATTCCGCTTTTGATCTCACTGTTACGACTTTGTCTTTTATGGGTCAAGCTATGCCTGAATTCTGGTTGGGTTTGATCCTGATCCTGGTATTTTATGTAAGCCTGGACAACCCCGTCACGGGAAAATCTCTTCTGCCAGGGGGAGGTATGTACACCATCGGAGCAGAGTTTTCCCTGGTTGATCGAATAAGACACTTGATCCTGCCTGTTTCAATGGGGGTGGTGGGTTGGGTGGCCTGGTGGTCGCGATTCCTGCGTTCCAGCATGCTGGAGGTGATCAACCAGGATTACATCCGTACAGCCCGGGCCAAAGGCCAGAACGAAAGAAAAGTTCTTTATAGACACGCTCTAAAAAACGCGCTTATTCCCTTGATAACCATGATCGCGATCGATTTTCCTTATGTGTTCACAGGCGCGATAGTTATTGAACGGATTTTTTCCTGGCCAGGCATGGGCCGTTTATATTACAACTCTGCCACCAGTAGGGATTATCCAATGTTAATGGGAGTCCTAATTCTGGGATCTGTTGTGATTCTTCTGAGCAATCTAATGGCAGATATCATCTATGCTTATCTGGATCCCCGTGTCCGTTATGATTGAAAGATTTACAAGACCCATTGAGGAGCTTTAGCGTTATATGCCGAATAATACCGACGAAAAGAACAGTACGATGAAATCCCCTGATACCATGGGTTCCCTGGTATGGAGGCGGTTCCGCCGCCATCCCGGGGCGATGGCTGGGGCTGTCATCCTGACCATTTTGATCTTGTCTGTAACTCTAGCTGGTTTGTCTCCTTACGATCCTGAGAAATCAGACATTGTAAACAGGTTTAAACCCCCTTCCAGCAGCTATCTGTTTGGGACAGACGGCTTGGGCAGGGATGTTTTGGTAAGAGTCCTTCATGGAGGGCGGGTATCTTTATCAGTTGGATTTTTGGTTGTGGCGATTTCCCTCAGCATCGGGGTACCGATCGGTTCCGCTGCCGGTTATTTTGGTGGATGGGTGGACAGTGTCCTGAGCAAAGTCATCGATGCAACCATGTCCCTTCCGGCTTTGATGTTTATGATTCTGTTAGCCGCGATTCTGCGCGAAATCGATCTGCCCATTCTAAAAAGCAATTCCAGATTAACCATTTCGCTGGTATTGGGCGTTTTGTCCTGGCCAACTGCCGCCAGGTTGGTTCGAGCAATTTTCCTGACTTTCCGGGAGATGGAATATGTCACTGCCGCCAAAGCTCTGGGAGCATCAAACTTGCGTATCATCATCAGCGAGATCCTTCCTAATGGGTTGGGTCCAATCATTGTTGAATCCACCCTGGGTATCGGTTATGCCATCATGGAAGAGTCAACCTTATCTTTTCTCGGTTTTGGGATCATGCCGCCTACTCCAAGTTGGGGAAATATGTTAGATAATGCCCAGGAGCACCTTGCCCAATACCCCTGGTTGGCGATCTTTCCAGGATTAATGATCTTCCTGGCCATCATCTCTATCAATTTTATTGGAGATGGATTAAGGGATGCCCTGGATCCCTACAAGATCCTGGCTCAAATAGATGAGTGAAAAATGCTAGTTCTGACGGATTCTGTGGTTCAAGTCTGCGGAGCATCCTGAGTAAGCCGAAGGCCGTATCGAAGCCGAGTCTTGAGCCTGTCGAAGGGGGTGCGAAGAACACCGTAAAACGTTGTAAAATCGCACCCTTCGATACGCGCCCACGCTGTTCGCGCTACTCAGGATGCTCAACCACAGAAAACGTCAGAATCAGCAAAAATGATCTCCAGAGATATAAACAAAAGATAGGAGAGTTTAATTGGTAAGCGAAACTGAACGTTTTTTATTGGAACTCAAAGGTCTGAAAACATATTTCTACACGGAAGATGGGATCGTCACGGCGGTTGATGGAGTTAGCTTCAATGTCAAACGGGGGGAAATTCTGGGCCTAGTGGGTGAATCCGGCTGCGGCAAAAGTGTGACTGCCTTATCGATCATGCAGTTGGTAAGTAAACCCGGTCGAATCGTTGAGGGCGAGATCATGTTTGACTCGACCAATCTGCGTGAATTGTCCCTGGAAGACATCCAGAAAATTCGTGGCAATAGGATCTCGATGATCTTTCAACAGCCCCAATCAAGTCTAAATCCGGTCATTACTGTCGGTGACCAATTGGCTGAAGTGTTCGAAATTCACTCAGGCCTGGGGATGGAGGAAATTTGGAATAGATCCGTTGAACTCTTGCGAGTAGTTGGCATCCCGGATCCGGAACAAAAAGCCCATGCTTATCCCCATGAGATGTCAGGTGGACAGGCCCAGAGGGTGATGATCGCCATGGCATTGGCCATGCGGCCCGAGCTCTTGATCGCGGATGAACCTACCACTGCTCTGGATGTGACCATCCAGGCTCAGATCATGGATCTGATACGGGAACTGCGGAACAAGATGGGGACTGCTGTGATACTGATCACCCATGATCTCGGGGTGGTTGCCGAAATTGCCGATTGGGTAGCCGTAATGTACGCCGGCCAAATTGTCGAACAGGCCAGCGTGACAGAGATTTTTGAGCAGCCCCTCCATCCTTATACCCTGGGTCTGATTAATTCCATCCCGGTTCTTGGGGAGGTTAGAGATCGCCTGGAGGTTATTGATGGGATCGTCCCCAATCTAATTGATTTACCCCCGGGCTGCCGTTTCGCGCCTCGCTGCCGGGCACGCACAGAACATGATTTGTCGATTTGCCTGGAAAAAACACCGAACCTGGAACCTGCACAAAAAGATCATACAGTGCGATGCTGGCTATTCCATGATTCTGATGGGCACACAATCTCTCGAACCCATGGGGTTGGAACACTAACGAATTCTGAAAAGGCATAAATCGAGTATGACGTCAAATCAAACCAACAAAAGTCACAAAGATTTGGTTAGAGTTCAAGACCTAGTGAAACACTTCCCGGTGCGCGCCGGCGTATTCAAACGGATCGTCGCTTGGGTGCAAGCTGTAGATGGGGTAAGTTTTACCATTCGAGAAGGAGAAACATTGGGGTTGGTGGGCGAATCGGGCTGTGGGAAATCCACAGTTGGTCGTACAATCCTCCACTTGCTCGAGCCCACCAGTGGTACAGTGGAATTTGACGGCGTAAACATTTTCGATCTTCAGAAAAAGGAAATGAAGCCCTTGCGCCGGGATATGCAAATCATTTTCCAAGACCCATACGCCTCGCTGAATCCGCGCCGGCCGATTAGCGATTCGATTATGGCTGGCCTTAATATCCACAAGATTGGCACCCCAGACGAACGCGTTGACAGGGTAATGGACACCCTACATAAGGTCGGCCTGGAAGATTATTATGCCCATCGCTATCCCCATGAGTTTTCCGGCGGACAGCGGCAGCGCATCGGCATTGCCCGGGCAATTGCTTTGCGCCCAAAATTCATCGTCTGTGATGAACCAGTTTCCGCATTAGACGTTTCCATTCAATCTCAAGTGCTCAACCTGCTCCAAGATTTGCAGGAGGAATTTGGGCTGACATACCTATTTATCGCCCACAACCTTTCCGTGGTCGAACACATTTCAGATCGCGTGGCTGTGATGTATTTGGGAAAAATCGTAGAGCTCGCTCCCCGTCAGGAATTGTTCAACAATCCACTCCACCCTTACACACAGGCTCTCATGTCAGCCATACCAATTCCCAAGCCCAACTTGAATAGAAAACGCTTGATCTTGGAAGGTGAAGTCCCAAGCCCCCTCAATCCGCCTGAGGGATGTCGCTTCCACCCTCGTTGTCCCGCAGTAATGGCGCAGTGTTCGGTGGAAGAACCAAAACTTCTTGAGGACAGGCCGGATCATTGGGTGGCCTGTTTCAGGTAGAAATCTCTGCATGTCTACGGTAAGCCGTGTTTCTCTGAGCCAAGCCACGGTCCATCGGTTCCTCTCCTTCGCGCAACAAACCTACATCGGTTATACGCTGGCGGGCGTGGTGACTACCCAGACCATAGTTACACAGAGTTACACGGAGCATTTCACAGAGATACACGGAGAAAAAGCTTAAATTTCTTTTCAGTTCTCTGTGAATCTCTGTGTCCAAATTAGACTGTCTGGG
>Ga0164310_10002347_pt1 | contig 10882 bp, 8 predicted proteins | sample GuaBasSedimGuay1_FD_121795 | JGI IMG/M metagenome (GOLD analysis project Ga0164310, IMG submission 121795) | Subseafloor sediment microbial communities from Guaymas Basin, Gulf of California, Mexico - Guay1, Core 4569-9, 0-3 cm | ecosystem: Environmental > Aquatic > Marine > Hydrothermal vents >... | reverse complement strand
TGAAATTGGAATCAAATTTGTTAACAGTTTATTATAAATTTTTAAATATAATCACTATGAAAAAGGAATCACTTATTGCGTTAGTTATCATAACAATGACATCACATATATTTCCTAGCAATTCAGCTATTAAAAAGCTTAATGATATAAAAGTTGCTTGTTTATATGAAAGAGTAACTGATTGGATTTATTTAAATAGAAGCATTGATGATGTTATTAGCATATTAAATGAAACAAAAACAGATTTCATATTTAGAGGATGGTGGCGCTGGAGCCCATGCCCAGACTCCCCTAATACAACGCTTCCGCCAGAATATCCTTCAAATTATGTTGAGAATTGTGTAAAAAGAGGATATACATATGAGCATTTGAAGAAAGCAATCAAAAGAATAAAAGAAGAGATGCCAAATGTGATTTTTTGTGGGGCGATACCAGCTCAAAGAATTACAAGGCTTGTATGGAATCCAGTAACAAAGGAATTTTTTGGAACAAATGAAACATGGGCTATGGCTTTAGATCCTATGAAATGGGGAATAAATATGACAAAAGAAGAATTTCAGTATCAATTTGCGAAATGGCATTATTGGATAGATCCAAATTCCACATTAGAAGAATATGATTATAGAAATGTTTCTTCATATTTTCCAGATATAACTAATAATGAATTCCAAGACTTGCTATTAAGCTGGGCTTACAGGCAAATAGATTGTGGAGTAGATGCCATATGGATAGATATGCTATTTAGCCAAGCAAAAATGCTTTATCAAATTACTAATGATTTTTATCATCCTGCAGTTAAAGAATCATATGAAGCAGCTTGCAAAATAATAGATGAAATACATGAATATGGAGACTCTGTAGGAAAATATATTTATGTTGGCACATGGTCAGCTTGCGCTATTTATCCATATGAAAAGCCTTCATTAGATTTTTTGACAGCATCGCCTACATCTATAGAAGTTTATAAAATGGAAATTAATGAAACAAAATGGAATGAAAGAATAAAAGCAGTTAGAGAAAAATTTGGTGATATACCATTTTTTGCATTTATTGATTGGGCATCTACAACTCATACTCCTCTAGGAGTATTTAGTCAGTATTTAAGCAAGGAAGAGCAAAGGAATTTCATAAAAATAGCTGACATTTTCTTTGCCAAAAAAGGAATAAATTTCATTTATCCCGTTCACGGAGGTTTTATGGGAAACGATGCAGAAATTCTTTCCTATGGAATATCAAAAGTGTATGATTCATTAGCTCCAGAGTTTCAAACATATGAAACAATAGTGGAGTTGGCTCAAAATAAATCTGAAGGAAAACCTATGATTTACATAGAAAGACCTAGGGACCATCTTTACATCTTCGATAGAGAAATTGCTCCTTTTAAATTGCCAATAATAATTGGGAAAATAACTGTTACAGCAGATGCATACGATGAAGATGGAATACAAAAGGTTGAATTCTATATTGATGGTATCTTAAAATATAACGACACCCAGCAACCTTATCAATGGCTATGGAATGAGTTTGCTATGGGTAAGCACGAGATAAAAGTTGTTGCATATGGTAATGGAGAAAATAAGACAGAGGATGGAATAAGAGTCATAAAAGCATTTTAGGAGCATCTTTAAATTTGAATTACAGATTCATTTTCATGAGAATTGAAGCATTTATTGCCGTATTACTTATTGCATTTTCCTTCAATTTTGTAAATTCTTCAAATCCTCCATATGTGAAAATAAATGTAGAACCATATAGCACTTTATATGAGGGAGAAATAATAGATTGCAACATAAGCAATGCTAATAATTTTTTCTGGAAAATTGAAAGTGGGAACAAGCATGCAACATTTTATGGAGACGATATTCTGCTTTTCGATCCAGAGCCAATGCCCTTAGGCAAAGAATATGTTAACTTAACTTTATATGCTGAAAATGCTAACGGCATTGCATATGACAGCATCCCTGTAAAAATAAAAAGAATATACTTTGGAGATATACACTGGCACACCAATATTTCAGATGCAAAATACGGCATAGATGAAATGTATAGAAATGCAATAGAAGATAACTATCTCGATTTTGCTGCCTGCTCTGACCATGGCGAATTGATTGATTTACCAAACACAATATTTGGTGGAGTGAGAGAAAATGATTTTATAAAAACACTGATAGATTTAATCATGGGAAAAAGCGAATGGGAATTGATGAAAGAAAAAGCAGAAGAATATTACATGCCTGGAAAGTTTTCAACGTTGCTTGCTTTTGAATGGACCGCCGCCCAGTGGAGTCCTGGCGGTTGGAATGGTTGGAATGATGTTGGGCATATAAATTTTTACTATCGTGATGTTTATGAAGATGCTCCAAAATTTTCTTTTTATACTAAGCTCGATTTTGATGATATTTTTGAAGTAATGGCTGAAGAATGGGAGAGAGGGCATTTAAATATAGCATTTCCTCATCATCCTCAAGCAAAAATTTATTTCAATATATTGGGTAAAAAATTGCCATGTAGTTTTACAATAAACTGGAGTTATATGGCCAATGAAATTAAGAATAAGGAAGCGAGAAATAAAGTGCTTAGAGGCGGAGAAGTCTATAGCAAATGGGGTTGTTCAATTGGTCAGCATTATACGCCAGATGTTCCATGGCTTTATGGCTATGAAGAGGAAAGTTTTTATAATTTAACAGATGCTTGGATGGAAAATGCATTCTGGGAATGGAGCGAAAACCGTAGGCAGTGCAAATTTGTTATGATTGCAAGTAGTGATACTCATGCCGTGAATAGACCAGCAAGTTCTTTAGGAGACGGAAACAACATGAATAATCCATCTGGCTTAGTAGCTGTTTATGCCACCCATAATACAAGGCATGAAATATGGGATGCATTGAATGAATGCAATGCTTATGCTTTACAATTACATAAGCTTCGCGCTTTAGCAAAATTTGATGGAAAAATTGCATATGGCAGATGGATTAATTGTAGCAAACCATTAAAAATTGAAATAACTGCCTTAGCAACTTTTGATGGCATAGACAGTAGCAATAAAAGCATGCGCCCGCATGGTTATCTGGAGAGTTTAAATTTCAAAATTACAGATATATGGATTGTTAAAAAAGATAAGCAAAAAGGAAGACCATGGTGTAAAGTTATTGCTCATTTTACACCTAATGATGAAGTTGCAGTAGCTAGCTATGAAGACAATGATGTTGTGCCTAACGACTTTTACTGGGTGGCGATAAAGCAAAGCAATGGAATCGATGAATATATGGCTTTTCTTGGTCCTGTTTTTATATATGATGTTGAATGAGTAGCTTCAAAATAGTTGAAAATCATTTCCACTACCTTTTTATTTTCCTTCTCATTTCCTTTCATGGAGTGGCTTAAAGAAGCTCTGTTTGTGAGAGAGATGGCAAGAAAAAACAATGAGTTTTTTGGCGAATGCCTACCAATGATTGCGTCAGAGAATATTTTATCCCCTCTTTGCCAAGAAATGTTAATAACTGATTTTCATGGAAGATATGCTGAGGGCACTCCTGGCAACAGATATTACCAAGGATGCAAATATTTTGATGAGGTTGAAAGCAAAGCTATAGAACTTGCCAAAAAACTCTTTGATTGCAAATATGCCGATGTTCGCCCTACTTCTGGCACTGTTGCCAATATGGCAATATTCAAGGCATTTGCCTCGCCGGGAGACAATGTTACCGTGCTCGATACGGCAGATGGCGCCCACATATCTTTCGGCAAATGGGGAGCAGCAGGATTGCGCGGACTTAATCTCCATATCTATCCATTCGACGAAGAAAAAATGAATATTGATGTTGATGGAGCAATAAAGCTCATTCGACAAGTTGAACCAAAGCTTGCTTTGTTTGGGCAGAGTGTTTTTCTCTTTCCTACACCTTTGAAAGAATTGGCTGAGGTTGCTCATGAAGTTGGAGCTAAAGTGATATATGATGCCGCTCATGTCCTCGGCTTGATAGCGGGCGGAAAATTCCAGCAGCCATTGAAGGAAGGAGCAGATGTTATGACAGGCTCAACTCATAAAACATTGCCTGGACCCCAAGGAGGGGTTATTCTTGCAGATAAAACGAAAGAGGAAGAGAAAGAAATGAAATATCTGGACTGGGCGGTTTTTCCTGGTGTTACTTCTTCATACCATCTTCATCATGTAGCAGCTAAAGCTATAGCATTTGCTGAGCATCTGCAATTTGGGAAAGAATATGCTGAGCAGATTGTGAAAAATGCAAAGAAGCTTGCAGAAACTTTGTACAATCTTGGCTTCGATGTTCTTGGTAAAGATTATGGATTTACAGAATCACATCAAGTGCTATTTAGGGTTGGAAAGGAAAAAGGAAAAGAAGCTGCTGAATTGCTTGAAGAAGGAGGTATAATAGCGAATATGAATATGGTGCCAGGGGATGAACATCCCTTACGCCCTTCAGGAATAAGGTTAGGAGTGCAAGAATTAACTCGCTTAGGCATGAAAGAGGAAGAGATGGAGGAAGTGGCAAAATTCTTTAAACGCATTTTGATCGACAGAGAGGAGCCATCAAAAGTTAGGAAAGATGTGGTGGAATTCAAGAAGAATTACAGGAAAATACATTACTGCTTTTATGAAGGCAGGGATCCATATGAATTTATAGAGTTGATAAAAATATGAAAATAGCTTTGACCGGAACGCCAGGTGTTGGCAAATCAAAAGTTGCTGAATTGCTTGAAAAAAGGGGCTATGAAGTGCTGCGTTTAGAAAAAATTGCAGATGAATTCATAATAGGATATGATGAAGAAAGAAAAAGCAAGATAGTCGATGAAGAGGCAATGGATGAATACATAAAAAAGATAAAAGAGAAGGACGTGCTAATAATAGAAGGGCATTTAAGCCATTTGCTTAGCGTGGATGGAGTAATATTGCTGCGATGTCATCCAGAAGAATTAAAGAAAAGGCTTATTGCCAAAAACTGGGATGAAAGAAAGATAAAGGAAAATCTGGAGGCTGAAGCTTTGGATATTATATTAGAGAGAGCTTTGGAAAAACATGAAAAAATATGGGAGATAGATACAACAGGGAAGAGTATCGAAAAAGTAACTGAAGAAGTTGAAGAAATTATCAAAAAAATACCTCCTCCATCATATGGAAAAATTGACTGGAGTGAGTGGTTGATGGAAAATGCTTGATAAATACAGGCAAAAGGCAGATAAAATCCTAGAGCCCATGGCAAAGAAAATAGGTATGGAAGCAAATATTCTTACATATCTCTCTCTAATATTCGCGGTTATGGCAGGTATAGCAGCATTTTTTTCATTTGAGAAAAAATGGCTTTTGCTGCCTGCCTCTATTTTCATCCTATTGAATGGGCTCTTTGACGCCCTCGACGGCAAAATAGCCAGAATGAGAGGAAAGGCGAGTAAAAAAGGAGATTTTATCGACCATGCCATAGACAGATTTGCAGATGTTTTTATTATAGGAGGAATAGTTGCATCACCATGGGTTGATAAAGTGGTTGGTTTGGCGGCAATGGCTGCAATGCTGCTGGTAAGCTATCTGGGCACACAGGCTCAAGCTATTGGTTATAAAAGAGTGTATTTTGGCATACTTGGGAGAGCTGATAGAATAGTGATTTTATTCTTTGCCTGCATAATCCAGTTTTTTGTGATTGAAAAAATATATGGCTTTTATTTCATGGAGTGGGTTATGTTTTATTTTATTGTAGCTGGCATAGCAACGATTTTGCAGCGCTATTATACCGTCATGAAATGGTTTGGAAAAAGCTGAATTACGAAAGATATATTAAACTCCCTCAAATCTTTTTCAGAGATGTGGAAGATTCTGGCGATATACGTCATAACTGTCTTCATGAAGCTGTATGGTTATTTTATCTCTGGCTATCTCATATTGCTGGCTGATGCCATGCATACTATTTCAGATATCGTGATAATTTTTCTTCTTATGTATTCTGGCATTATATCAAAAAAGCCGCCTGATGCTTCTCATCCTTTCGGGCATGAAATGGTAAGAAATGTGGCATCACTTGTTGCTGCTGTTTCCTTTATTACAGTTATTTCTTTTGAGTTGTTCAAGGAAGGAGTTTATAGAGTTTTATCGCCTGCAGAAGAACATTTTAACACCTGGCTTGTTATTATGATCGAAATTGCTGTTCTTGTGTTGCTTGTAATGGCTTCCTATATTTTATCTAGAAAATCTGGCATACTGGATAAAACTCTATTTATTGAAAGCTTGAATGACTCGCTTTCCACAGTTGCAGCAATAGCAGGTATTTTGCTTATCAGTATAGGCTATAAAATATTCGATGGTGTTGTTTCTATCTTAATTGCCTTAATGATTTTCTATAACTCTGCTAAACTCGTAAAACAGAACACAAGGTTTTTGCTCGGTATGTCTCCACCAGATGAATTTTATCATAAAGTGGAAGAAATCTCTCTGAAATTTGATGAGGTTAAAGGAGTACATGATATGGTTGCCACATATATTGGCGAGAATAAAATTCATCTGGATATGCATATCACTGTAGATAGCAAAATGAGTGTGGAAGAAGCTGATAAATTATCTGAAAGGATAGCAGAGGAACTGCAGAGAAAGCTGCCAGAAATTGGTTATGTTATAGTGCATATATGTCCCCACTATGGAGAGAAAAGAAAGATAATGTGAAATTGTAAAATAAAATTTTGTCATTTTCTCCTCATTTTTATTGTTGTTCTAAATTATTCGAAAAATGTACAATAAAGTTTAAGTTAAGTTCTTTTTCCATATTTCCATGAAAAAAATAGTTACTTTATTCTTGATTTTATTGTTGCCCCTTGCTACAGCCATTCCAGTTCATGAATGGGAAAGACATGTGCATTATCGTAGCATAACATTATATGCGCCTGCTGTAGCTCAAAGTGAAAATGGGAGCTATTTTGGAGTGCTTACCGAAATAAATGTTACAATGATGAATGGCTCCGGCAACGTCTTTGTCATAACATCCCCACTTACACAACTCGATATGCAGGGCTCTGCCAGGCTCGCTGTTGATGTTGCAGGCATGCTCACCGGCAAGGATGTTAGTCAATATGACTTTCTTTTCCAGGTTAAAACTGATTCACCTATCGTTGGAGGACCATCTGCAGGGGCTACAATGACTGTAGCTGCTATCTGTTTGCTGGAGGGTTTGCCAGTAAACGATGGCGTAATAATGACTGGAATGATAAATCCGGACGGAAGCGTTGGACCAGTTGGTGGGATATTAGAGAAAGGAGAAGCTGCCGGCAAGGCGGGAATGAAATACTTTTTGATTCCAAAAGGACAGAATATAGAATATAAAGTTGTTGAAGAAAAAGTTGGTTGGGTTACATTATATCATAAAGTGCCAATTAATGTTTCTGAAGAGCTTTATAACAAATATGGCCTGATTGTTAAGGAGGTTGAGGACATAAATGATGCTTTGGCATATTTCACCAACTACAGCTTTAAAGAGGAAAAATCTGAAAAGGCGATAATAACGGCAGAATATTATAAGGAAATTATGCAGCCTCTTGCCAGTGAAATTCTGCAGGAAGCAAATGAGAGTTATTTAAAAGCTGAAAGCATGTTCAAAGATTCAAATATACCTGTTGGGAACTGGCTTTATAATCCTCGCGCCATAGTTTCAAATAGCTTGGATGATGCAGGAAAGGCTTTGAATGATGCTGAGCTTGCATACAAAAATGCATTCTATTACTACAGCATAAGTAAGGCATTTCAGTCAAAAATTAACTCGTTGTTTGTTACATATGCATGTCAGTATTACAATGGCACAAACATACAACAAATATATGAAAACGTTTCTGCAGCTGTTGACAATGCAATGAAAGAGGCTGCAAATGCAAAAATAAATGGTCTTGTGAGTCTGCAGTGTGTGGGCGCTGCCCAGCAAAGAGCTTTGGATGCAAGAGAATATGTTAATAAAAGCAGTCAGAGAAATTTGGATTACATTTATTATCTTGCCTATGCCATGGAGAGAAGCAATACAGTTTACTGGTGGCTTAATCTGGGTAAGAAGTTTAATGAGAGTTATGCCATTAATGAAAGCTGGGTCGAGGCAATAGCTGAAAAGTATTATGAGTATGCACAGAGTATTTTTTCATATGCCAACATTTTATCAGAAGAAACGGGCTATTCCAAGCAATTTGTAAATAAGGCAAATGATTTACTTCAAAAAGCATATGAACAAAAAGATAGTTATCCAGCTGCAAGTCTTTTCAATTCTCTAGAATCGATAGCAAATTCAAATCTTGCCATAGAGATGATAGGGGTAGGAAATGAAGCAATATATGATAAAATAAACAGAACCAGCCAGATGGCAAGTTTTGCAGTAGAGAAAGCAAGAAATATGAGCATAGAACCAATTTTAGCAGTCAGTTATGCTGAATTCGGGCGGAGCTTCGAAGGACAAGATGAAGTTAATGCTTTAACTTATTACAAGTATGCATATATGATTGCGAACATGCTTTGCCTAGCAAAAGGATACAAAGGAGGTAAGCTCGAGAAAAATGTTGTTATAAATGAAGGAAATAATGCTGGCAATAAGGAAGGCGGCAACCCCATAAAAATATACTGGCCTGTTGTTGCAGGCATATGCTTTGTAGCTGGTATGGGAATCGGTGTGGCAATTGGAAAGAAAAAGAACGGAGAGAGGAGAAAGGAGGAAGAATATAATGAAGATGAGATAACAAATGATCATGGTGACAATTCTTTCATTGATGAATCTGAAAATTCGCAGGAAAATGTCTTTAAGTAAAAAGCATATTCCCATTATGGCATATGCAATATTTGAGATAAAAAAAGAAAATGAAAGCATTGTGGAAGAAGTAAAAAAGGATGATTTAGTAAGCAGGCAGAGTATATGGACAAGGGATGCAAAGTCATTGGGCATTGAAGGAGATAGCGTATTTTTAAAAATTGAAGGTGATGAGGAGGCAATAAAGAAGGCAGAGGAAATTTTGAAGGATAAAGCAAGGTTACTTGAAGGAGAGGAAAAAGAGGAAGTGAATGAAAAGTTTATCGCCGATGAAGAAAAAGCTAGTGAGGGAATGGGCTTCATATTCGGATAAGCTAAAAATCACCGAAAAGTTTATAAACTAATTTAACCCCTCTGCCCTTTTATATACTCTAAAAAAGATTATTTTCAAGAATGCCTGTATATAAAGAGCCCTAAGGTGGGCACAGGCAGGCTGTTTACATTCCTCCCCCTCCTCTTTTTTTATGCTGATTATTAAAAAATAAGGGCGGGGCGGGATTTTCAAGCAACTTGTCAGACAAGTTGCAATTTGAACCCGCGTATGCGGATCTGCAGTCCGCCACCCGGCCTCTAGGTGACCCGCCCTTATGGTTAAAAGCAGCATACTTTTTAACTTTTTTCAATCTCGAGTGAAGAAAGCAAAATGGCGGCAAGCAATGAAAGAATGGCCCCATATAGAAATGTTAGTTCAGGCATTATATCCCATAAAATTCCAGCTATTAAATTAGCTGGAATTGCTGCCAAGCCAGTGGAAGCCTGAAAGATTCCCTGAGCGGTGCCTTTATATTTGCTTAAATCCGAGACAAAAGCTTTTTGATTTCCTTCGATAAGAGCAAAGAATAGCCCATATATCATAAATAAAAGAATGACCAGCAGATAAAAGGGTAGATAAGAAAAGGTTGGCAAAAGGATGAAGCCAAAGCATACAAAGGTGAAAGCAATGTAACCAAAGAAAATAACTATTTTCCTCCCAATTTTATCTGATAGTTTACCGAAATAGGGAGCAGTTGTGGCATATATTATATTGAAAAAGGCATACACCAGTATTGCATATGAGATATTCTCATATGAAAAATTCCCTCCAATTCTCCACAGCAGAAACATATAGCTAAAGTTCCCCATTGAAAATAGTGTGGCAACCAACGTAAATTTTTTCAATTCTGGAGAAATTTCGCCCTTTTCCTCTTTTTTTCTTACAGAAATTTCCCTCACAAAAATTATTGGAGGAATGGCAAAGAATGCGATTAGGGCAGCGATAATCAACATTGTTCTTATTTCTACCTTAAAAAGCCAGAATAAAAGGAAAGCCAGAAAGCTTCCAACAATTGCTCCAGCAGTGTCCAAAGCACGATGAATACCATATGCTTCCCCTCTCCTTTTTTTGTAAAGGTCACCAATCAATGCATCTCTGGGGGCTCCTCTAATCCCTTTTCCAATTCTTTCAACACTTCTTAAGAAGGCAAGATGCCACCACTGAGCAGATAAAGGGAAAAATAGTTTGGAGATAGCAGATAAACTGTAGCCAGAGGCAATAAAAACTTTCCTTTTGCCAACCTTATCAGATAAACTACCTGAAAAAATTTTTGATATACTCGCTATTCCATCACCTAATCCAGCTATTATACCCAGTGCCACTCCTCCGCCTCCAATAGCAGCAATGAAAAATGGTAAAACGGGCATGATAATTTCGCTGCTTGCATCAGCGAAAAAGCTTATGATGCCCAACAGGAAAATGTCTCTGGAGAGTTTTTCCATGAAAGAAAATAGTTCAGATATAATTATTTTTCCGATATTATCCGATTTCTTTCAATCTCTTAACAAAAATTATTAAATCGATTTCAACATATACCTTCATGAAGTTAAAGAAGATTGTTGTTATTGCTCTGGCATTTATTCTGCTGCCTGTTCTGGCATATGAAACAAAATTTACTGATGAAGGAACAATAAACTATACATCAAGCATAGAGAGGCAGGATGCTACGCCAGTGATAGTAAGCAAGGAAAATCCATTTTATGCTTTGATAGCTACACCTGTAGCATTGTATTATGATGAATATAATCAGCAGCATGTTCAGCCATTGCTTGTTGAAAATATTTCAAAT
>Ga0164310_10002346_pt1 | contig 10882 bp, 8 predicted proteins | sample GuaBasSedimGuay1_FD_121795 | JGI IMG/M metagenome (GOLD analysis project Ga0164310, IMG submission 121795) | Subseafloor sediment microbial communities from Guaymas Basin, Gulf of California, Mexico - Guay1, Core 4569-9, 0-3 cm | ecosystem: Environmental > Aquatic > Marine > Hydrothermal vents >... | reverse complement strand
TTGTTGAAGTAGGATTGTCGGTTGCAACGTTGGCTTTATTATGTTCGTTGTTAGTGTCAGTCGTTTCCATATCAAAACCTCTTTTTTATCAAAATTTCCCATAAAGGGACGTACTTAATTAAGTACAATATCGAAAATAATATACGCCGTTTGAGAACGCGCATCAAACAAATACTCTTTTTTGAAAAAATCGTATTTGTCACTCAAACCTTCTTCACGAAGGATAAACAAGTTAAATTAACTTTTAAAAATAAATATTATACTCACAAAAATAATAATGATTATGGGATAAAATATCCTGCTAAAGCGTTTTATGCGAGCAATCCAAAGCTGGCTACCCTCAGTTTTTTCACTACCCTTAAGCCCTAATGACAATTCTACCACAATAATAAATATTGCCAAGAAGTAAATCATATAGAAAAAATATTCCATCAAAAAAATGTAATCAATTTTAGGCATTTCTGAAGACATTTTTAAATGAAACAATGAGCTTGCCACTATCATATTAACACCGATACCCACGGCGGTTTTATAATCACCAATAAAAAATGCAAGATAACCAAGCATAACTATAAACAGGGTTGGCAATAAATTTTTTAAGATGAAGTTAAAAACGTGCCGCTCAATTTCGACTGTCGCGTTGAATTGAGAATATTCAATTCGTTGTTGTGCGCCCACCAGTTCAAGCAATCCCAAGGTTGAATCATTCGTTTTGGTGTTTTGAAAAAATGACATATGGTTAACTTTCCAACCCCCAACTGAAAAGAATTTCTTTGTTTCAGAAGAATTTGCACCTTGCGCTTCGTTCTGACTTAGGTTCATACCTCGTAAATCAGGCACATAGATTAAGTTATTTCGGGTCAATGTATTATGCCGAAAATAAATTGGCAAAACTTGTTTATCTAATGGATAATCGCGAAAATCCAAATCGACTTTAAATTGCGTTTTGATCCGATAAGTTTTCGTTGTCACACCCTGTTCAATAGATGATTCCTGTTCAAGAACCTGTGTTAATAAATTACTATCATCCGGGTCATAAATATTAACAAAATTAATATTCTTGTCATTAAACTGACTTTTAAAGCGGAACCAAAGATAAAAATCGGCGGTAAAAGTCGAACTGCCAGCATTGAGTTCACTAACATCGTTAAAATCAATACCAACATAAACTACCTGCGCTCGGCTCATAAACTTACCTTTGAAATGAATAATTTCATTATCCAGCACTTTTTGTAACAGATTATCTATATTCTGCAAATAGCTCAAAGGTTGGTATTGTTCACTGGCGACAAGGCCTATACCACTCTTATAAATACCGATGGGTATTGATTTAATGGCATCACCATTTTTATCAAAGTAAATATCACCTGTGACTCCTTCTACGGCATTGGAGATATTAGATAATTGCCATAAGCTATCTTTTACCGCCTCACGCTTTTCTTTAAGACTAATCGTCTTTCCCTTCGCTTTTCCCTTTTCCAAGGTTTTTTTGATAGCTTCAACAGCCACCATCGCAGCATCATAGTACATAGCTGAAGTTGCGATGGATTCTTTTGGGTATTTTTTATCAAAAAATTCACGCTGAAAGTCCTGAGCACGTTTACCCGCAATATCAATGAGAAAGGGTGATGCTAGATAAATACCATCAGTATAGTAACCGGGGTAGTTTTTTTCTTGTGGATATTGCTCCTTGAAAGTTTGTATAAAATGACTGCTCGCCAACGCGTCTGCTCCAATCATGGGCACTTTGCGTTCTAAGTATCGCAATCTGGTGATAACTTTTATGGCTTCGGTTGAATGCGTTGCCAAAAACAACATACCGTATTCATCTTCTCGCTCCAAGATATTAACCATTTTGGTTAACTGCTTATCAAAGCTTGTGCTATCATTGAAACTCCACTGATGTTCAATTTTCAGCTGCATCCCTTTTGCTGCTTGTATAAATGTTGCAGCCAGTGTTTTTCCATAAGGATCTTCGTCAAAAAGAACATAAGCCTTTTTATGATCCAGAACCTTATGTGTATAGTGTGCGAGTAATGCACCTTGATCACTATTATTGAAAATGACGCGGAAATACCAATCGTTATTTTCCGTAATTTCGTTAGCGGTTGCACTACCTGTGATAGCCGCTATGCCCTGTTGTTGGTAAATGGGAGCCGCTGCCAGGGAACTCCCACTGGTATAATGTCCAATAACTGCCAGGGCATCACTATTCACAATTTCCAATGCCCTTTCTTTCGCCTTATTCGCTTCATTTTCATCATCAAATTGAAGCAATTTAACCTGTTGACCGGCAATACCGCCCTGCCGGTTCACATGATCAAGATACAACTGAGCACCTTGGAGCATTGCCTCACCCTTGCTTTTTTTCATGGGTCCTGCTATAGCGATATAAAGCGTGTCATCACTCAAAAAAACATTTTTTCCAATACTCAATAATATAACGAAAAATAGAGCAACAAAAAAGAATAATCCAAATTTGGTTTTCAAAGTCATTTTAATTAACACCCTATGTTAGAAATAGTATTTCTTTCTTTAATATAACTACTCAGGGCTTGCGCGTGGGATTGCCCCTACAATTAATCTTTTAATGACCACCTACTGATGTGTTGCCCACCAAATGCGATATGATACCAATCTTTAACCCGAGGTTTTACCAAAAATTTGGCATTATTAAAGTAGAGAGGAATAATAGCCACCTCTTCTTCCGTTAATATTTGTTCAGCACGGTGGTTGAATTCCTTTCTATGTTGTGCTTTCCCTCCAAATTGCCCATCATCTATCATCTTATCAAACAATTCACTGTTTTTTCCACTCAGCCAATTAAAACCAGTACTCGAATGAAAAGCACCTAACCAATTAATCGCGTCTGGATAATCAACACACACTGAATAGCGAAAAAGATGTGGTGAGGTTGCAGGTTGAAGTGGGATAATAGCATCATTGTAACGCTTCCAATCAATAGCCTGTATCTCAATGTCAATATTCAAATAATGTTTCAGCAGCGTTTTGATTCCTTCAGCAATCTCTTCATGAGTCTCGCTCGTATTATGCATCAAAACGAGTTTAGGAAAATTTTTACCATCGGGATAGCCTGCCTCCGCCAACCATTCCTTCGCTTGTTTGGGATTAAATGGAATACCAACTTGCTCTTCCTTGGAGTTGACAGAACCAAAACTTAAAGGATGAGCTAGGGTTGTCGCTAAAAAATGACTTCCCTTAATAACAACGTCAATTAAAATCTGTTTATCAACAGCGGCAGAAATCGCCTTGCGAACCAACAAATTATCAGTCGGAGCTCGTTGAGTATTGAATCCGTACCATTCCGTGCAAGCTTGCTGTACTACCTTTATATCCTTAGACAATGTGGGATTAGTTTGAATACGGGGAATTTCCGCCTGTGGCAATTTTAAATACACTTCCCCACCCATAATATCCAGCTCATTATTTTCATACATGGCTAAGCCAATTGAACTTTCTGGAATAACATAGTAATGCACCTCATGAATATTAACCTGAGCGGCTTCATAATAATCAGGATTTTTGGTCAAAACGATTTTATTGCCTTTATCCCATTCAGTTAGCCTATAAGAACCGTTAGTTTGAATGTGCTGCGGTTCGGTCCATTGCTTTCCATATTTTTCAATAATATGACGTGGCAATGGCCAATAAACTTCGCCGCTCACCATGGCGGGAAAATAGGCTTCTGCAAACTCAAGTATAAATTCAACCGTGTAATCGTCAATTGCCCGGACACCTAAAGATGATCGTTCCATTTTGCCCTGAACGATAGCATCATAATTTTTTATGAGATAAAATTGGGCTTTCTCATTTTCAACTAAATTGCGTTGCATGGTCCAAACAATATCATGGGCTGTCACCGGTTTACCATCTGTCCATTTGACATCATGACGGAGGTTGAAAGTATAAACAGTACCGTCTTCACTGACTTGCCAATCAGTTGACAGTTCAGGCACCACTTGATAAGGAACAGTGCCATTATCCGATTCCATTTCATAAAGTGCTAACTGACTATCAGTATCCGTTTTTTGATCTGCGGATTTCGGGGCAATTTCAAAATCTGTTAAGCTTAGAAACAGTTGTTCAACCAATTCACTTTGAACCACTTCAGAAACTAACCCTGGATCCAGGATACCCACATTACCATCCAAAGGTATCCGAATAACCCCAGGGGGTATTTCAGCCTTTTTTTGTTGAAGGGTACCATCATGATTTTGCTGTTCACAGCCGCTGATTAAAACCATGAAACACCCTAGGATTAAAACTATCCATTTGAAAAATATAGACATTTTTATAAACCTCATTTTGATCTTTACTATGAACCTATCCCACTATTCGTTTTTGAGCTTAGAAATCCGATTTTTGGTCAAAAAACCCATTATTTTTATTCATTATTCTGCATTTTTGAATAGGGCGGATAGGTTCATAGTAGTTAAATTAATGTTAGATGTCAATTCATTAATTCTGAACTATCCACCATTAATTAATTATTTTTTACCCATTTTCCATAAAAGTTTCCGGTATATCACGATCTGCCATCTAATCACCTGCAAAAGGTAAATAACGAAATGCCCTACGGTTGCACTGTCCGTTACAAAGAGAATGTTTTCGGATGGATACTAATTAACTTGTATTAAATTTTGGATGAAATAAACCCTAATACTTTATTGAAAGTGGAAGTTTTTCCCTTTCTAGCATTTAAGCAGTCTAAATATTCCTTTACGCCTTCCTCTACCGTTTTAAAGTGCCGATCATAACCTATTTCACGTAAAGCGGTGATGTTCGCTTGAGTAAAACTTTGGTAGCAATTTTGCAAATGTTCTGGGAAGGGAATGTATTCAATCGCACCTTTTCCATGCCAAGCGATAACGGCGTTCGCAACGTCATTAAAACTTTGGCTGCGTCCGGTACCCACATTGAATATACCCATTTTTTTTGGATTATCCATCAACCATAAGTTGACATCAACTACATCACGAACATAAACAAAATCACGGCTTTGTTTACCGTTGGCGTAGCCATCATAGCCCTCAAATAATTTAACTTTTTCATCCCTCAATAATTGCTGATTAAAATGATAAGCGACACTCGCCATACTGCCCTTATGTTGTTCACGGGGACCATAAACATTAAAGTAACGTAAACCAACAATTTGTGAGGTGGCAATTCCAAGAAAGCGGCGCACATATTGATCAAATAAGAATTTAGAATAACCGTACATATTCAAAGGAGATTCAAGGCTACGCTCTTCTTTAAATACGGTACCGCCACCATAAACTGAGGCACTAGAAGCGTAAAAAAAGGGTACTTGGCGGGATAAACAATAATGCAGTATTGTTTTGGAATAATCATAATTATTTGTCATCATGTAATGCCCATCCCATTCGGTTGTACTGGAACAGGCACCTTGATGAAAAATAGCTTTTATTGAAGCCGAAAAATATTCCCGCTTGGCTATTCGTTTTAAAAAAGCGTCTTTTTCTTGATAATCATAAATTTCACAATCGACTAGATTCTTAAATTTTTCACCTTTAGTTAGATTATCCACTACCAAAATTTTGGTATAGCCGCGCTCATTGAGTGCTTTGACAATATTGCTGCCAATAAATCCAGCCCCACCTGTAACAATAATCATGGTTTTAATTTTTCTCCTGTTTTATCAAGAAACCGAATCCAAATCTGGGTTGCTTTTTTTTAAATAGTATTTCTTGTGCCCCCTATGGCATTTTGAGTATTTACCGCATTAATAATAGCTGTTGTAGAGCAACCCTCTATAAAATCTAAAGTTTGTACTTTTCCTCCGTTTACAAGTACACAGTCACTCCCGGCAATTTGCTTGATTTTATAATCACCTCCTTTCACTAAAATATCCGGTAATATCTGACAAATTAAATTTTTAGGTGTCTCATCAGCAAAGGGTATTACCCAATCAACACATTCAAGTGCATTTAATACGGTCATTCGTTTTTCTAAGTTATTGATTGGACGGGAATTTCCTTTGATGCGGCGCACTGAATCATCATCATTAATGGCAACAATCAAGCGATCTCCAAGTTGTCGCGCCTGGGTAAGATATTGGATATGTCCCGCATGTATAATATCAAAACACCCATTAGTCATCACCAGCTTTTCTCCATTGGCTTGAGCCGCTTTGACGGTACTTTGTAAAGTCGTCGCGTTATGTACACCCTTTCCATGTTGCTTATGCAAGGCATATTCAAGCTCTGGAATACTGACGGTCGCGGCACCTAGTTTAGTAACGGTTATTCCCGCCGCTAAATTAGCCAATGCGGTGGCACTAGCCCAATCTTGCCCGGCAGCTAAACCAGCCGCTAAGACACCTATTACAGTATCACCTGCTCCGGTGACATCAAAAACTTCACGCGCATGGGCAGGTAAATGTAAGGGCGGGTGATTTTCCCGCAGTAGGGTTATACCATCCTGGCTGCGGGTAATTAATAAAGCTTCTAATGCTAAATGTTCCCGTAAATTTTGCCCTTTTTCAACCAATTGAGTTTGGGTGGTGCAGGTACCAACAACGGATTCAAATTCCGCTAAATTTGGTGTAATCACCGTTGCACCGTGATATTTGTTAAAATCATTACCTTTAGGATCGACTAAAACCGGTTTGTTAGCAGCCCTCGCTTGCTGAATTAAGGAAAGTGGATCAGCTAAAGTCCCTTTACCATAATCAGATAGAATAACCACATCGACTGCATCCAAATAAGTTTGCATTTGACTCTGTACTAATTGTGTATTTAAATTAGTAAAACCTTCTTCAAAATCAAGCCGTATTAATTGTTGATGACGACTAAGAATACGGAATTTGGTAACAGTGGGGAATTCAGCTAACCGGATAAAGGCGCAATGTACACCTTTTGCGCTTAATAGTGCGAAAATGCGATCTGCTGCCTCATCAGTGCCAGTGGCACTGACTAAGCTAACTTGTGCGCCGAGTGCTCTAATGTTAAAGGCAACATTACCGGCACCCCCAGGCAGTTCTTCTTGTTTTTTAATACGAACAACGGGGACCGGGGCTTCAGGGGAAATACGCGAGGTGACACCATGCCAGTAACGATCTAGCATGACATCACCTATAATTAGAATATGAGCCGATTGAAATGTGGGAATGTTGGGAGTCATAAAATTAGGAATTAGAAAACATAATTTGTTATTATAGCAAATAGTTTAAAACACATAAAGGAAAAATATATGAAATCAGTTTTTATCGGATTATTGTTGTTATGGAGTTATGCCCTATATGGCGCTGACTCTTTTCCACCTCCATTTACTGCCCATTACAAGGTTTATGCTGATGGCTTACCGGTGGGCAAGGGAACTCGTACTTTAAGTTTTCGGCAAAATGGTGAACTTCAGTTTGATAGCATCGCTGAAACAACGGGTTTAATTTCTTTTTTCAAACATATTCGTATTGAAGAAAGAACTGTATTCACACAAGTGGGTGGAAAAATTCGTCCGAAGGAATACAGCTACCATCAAACGGGTAGTAAACCTCGTTTAACCACCATTTCTTTTGATTGGTCCAAAAAGGTAGCTAAAAATACCTTTAAAGATCAAACTCAGGAAATTTTACTGGATGAAGGCACACTTGACAAATTGCTCTATCAAGTCGTGCTAATGCAAGAATTGGAACAGGGCAAGCGCCAGCTTAACTATAAAATTGCTGATAAGGGCAAGATCAGCACTTATATTCCTACCTTTATAGGTGAAGTCCATGTTAAAACCGGTATAGGCAATTTAAAAACGCTTAAATATCAAAGAGTTTCTTCTAACAAAAAACGGCACACGACTTTATGGTGTGCGCCGAGTTTGCATTATTTGCCGGTACAAGTTGAACATGTCGAGACGGATGGGGATGTATTTAGTATGGTATTACAATCGGTGCAGGGACTGGATTAATTGTTGATACCTGCCAGGTTTTTTAAACCTGGCAGCTCTTTTCAATTTGGAACGGTGTCAAGTATATGTCGCATTTAAGTCTGGCAATATCTGCGTTTCCATAAACTCTTCCCCAGACTCATCAACATTTAAACCGGCAAGTGTTTTCATCACTTCGGTTACAACTTCTTCAAATTGTTTAAGCTGTTCGGGGGCTAATTCTTCCTCAGATCTAAGTACCATTTCTAACACTTTCGCTGCTTCGTACAAATTCTTAATACTGAGATTACCAGCGGTTCCCTTAAGAGAATGGATCAAAAGTATAGCTTTTTCATGTTCATTATTTTGTAAGGCTTGATTGATTTTAGTGACAATATCTTGATAGCTTTGATAAAAATCCTGTAGCAATTTATAGTAAAAGTTACGATCACCAAGCAGTCTTTTTAAGCCTTCCGCTATATCAATGCCCGGTAACTCAGAAGGCAACGCATCCATGGATTCTTTTTCATGAAGGTGCTCGGTTTTACTCACTTTGGAGGAAGGTTGATTTTCTTCTTGAAAGGCATTGGAAGTTTGTTGTATCCATTTTCCTAGGGTGTTAAACAATTGCTTTACATCAATAGGCTTAATCAGATAATCATTCATGCCGGCAGCTAGGCATTTTTCCCTATCACCGCTCATGCTATTAGCGGTCATAGCAATAATCGGTAATTGATTATATTGTGGATTTTTCCTAATTAATCGGGTGGCTTGATAGCCATCCATTTCTGGCATTTGGATGTCCATCAGTACTGCATCAAAATGGGCATCGAAAATCTTTAAAACGGCTTCTTTGCCATGTTGGGCAATTTCCACCCGTAAACCTTCTTTTTCTATTATTTTCTGTGTGACTTGTTGATTCATTAGATTATCTTCAACCAGCAAAATCCGTGTTCCCTTGAGATTTTTTATTGGGGTAGTTGTCGCAATTTTTCGTACACCTTTTTCTAGCGGTTCCACTTGGGTATCAAAGATGACCGTAAAGTTAAAAGTACTTCCCTTGCCCAATTGGGAATTTACCCAAATGTTTCCCCCCATCATTTTCGTTAGCTGTTTGCAAATTGCCAGCCCCAGTCCGGTACCACCAAATTTGCGGCTGGTAGAACCATCGGCTTGGGTAAAAGCATCAAATAGGAATGGAATGACATCTTGTGCAATGCCAATCCCTGTGTCTTGGATGGAAAAATGCAGCTTGACTTGCTTGTTCTCAAGGGGGAATGCTTTTACCTTAATAATAATTGTACCTTCTTGGGTAAACTTAAGGGCATTAGCGGTGAGATTAATAAGAATTTGTTCCAGACGTAAGGGATCGCCTAGTAGATAATTAGGTACATCGGCATCGACGTTTAAGCATAATGCCAGTCCTTTTTCCTCAAACTTTATACTTAACAGATTAGAAAGCTGCTTTAACACTTCATTTAAAGAAAAGGTAATGGACTCTATACTTAACTTGCCTGCTTCAATCTTAGAAAAATCAAGAATGTCATTAATAATGCCAAGTAAGCTTTGAGAGGCAGAACGTATCTTCGTGAGATAATCTTGTTGCTTGACCGTCAAAGGGGTTTTTAAAGCCAGTTGTATAAATCCAATAATGGCATTCATGGGAGTACGGATTTCGTGGCTCATATTAGCCACAAATTCGCTCTTAGTACGATTAGCGACTTCAGCCACTTCTTTAGCCTGGCGCAGTTCTTTTTCTATTAGCTCACGTTCAGCAATTTCGCGCTGAAGTTGTTTATTTCCCTCTTTCAGTTTCCTGGTTCGCTCGGCCACTTTTTTTTCCAATGAGACATTCAGTGCTTCTATTTCATTTTGATGCACTTGAATAAGTTTTTCATGACCAAAAAAACCAATCGCCTCATTAACGATCAGGAATAATTGTTCCTTATTCCAAGGTTTAGCTATGTACCGGTAAAGATTGCCTCGATTAATGGTACGTGCCATTTCTTCACTACCGGCATGTCCTGATAATAAGACTGTTAAAGTGGCTGGGGATTTAAGATGGATTTGTTTCATGACTTCATCGCCTTTCATATCTGGCATCAGGTAATCCACGACCGCGATTGGGACTTCCAACCCTTCATCAAGTAATTCATCAAGCAATGCCAGGGCTTCCTCGCCACTTTCAGCAGTTTCAATGTCATAATAACCGTTAAGCCTTTGCTGCAATTGCTCTGTCAAAGCATCTAACACAATACTTTCATCGTCAATACATAAAATAACAGGGTTTTTCATAATTTCCTCAATCCGGTTTTGATGGTTTCTACCAGTTCTTCTTCAGACCATGGCTTAAATATACAAGCATGAAGGTTGGCTAAATTTTTAGCGCGTTTGATAGCCTCTTCGTCAGCTTGCCCGGTTAACATGACATTAACAATACCTGGAAATTTTTGATGAACTTTGATTAAAAATTCGTCACCTTTCATGCCCGGCATCAACCAATCAGAAACAATAATAAGAACATCAACATTGTCATTAACCAGTTCTTCGATGACTTCAAATCCCTCTTCAGCTGTTTCGGCTGTTTCATAAATATACTCTTCGCCTAACCGCTTTTCAAGTTGTTCAACGATGCTTTCTAAAACCATTGCCTCATCATCGACACACAAAATGGCTTTGTTTGACATTATTTTTTTACCTTATTTTGTAACGACTCAACCTTAACGCAAGAAGTTATTACCGCATAGAAAGTATTATGCCAACTATTGGAGTCATTAAGCAATTCTTGCTGTGCGTTATTCAAATTAGATTCAAGAGTATTGATTTCATCAAATTTGGTACAACATGGGCTTGTACGAAACATAATTAGAATATATCCTTAATTTTTTAATTGTTGATTCAGTTATTTATTATATAGTAACCAAATATATTAAATAATATTCAAAAATAGGCTGTAATAATCATAAAATATATTATTATGTGT
>Ga0164310_10002345_pt1 | contig 10882 bp, 10 predicted proteins | sample GuaBasSedimGuay1_FD_121795 | JGI IMG/M metagenome (GOLD analysis project Ga0164310, IMG submission 121795) | Subseafloor sediment microbial communities from Guaymas Basin, Gulf of California, Mexico - Guay1, Core 4569-9, 0-3 cm | ecosystem: Environmental > Aquatic > Marine > Hydrothermal vents... | reverse complement strand
ATTGAAAATTAGAATCTAGACTATTTCCTGCTTAGTCTTTTCTATCGCCAACTCTATTTGTTTAATGGCTGTTCCAAGATAGCTTCTTGGATTTAGCACTTCTTCTATTTCTTTCTCGTCCAAAAACTCTCTTACAGTTTTATCTCCGAATAAAACCTCTTTAAAGTGCTTGTTTTCTGTTTGACTTTTTATTGCGAGTTTTCTCAGTAGCTCATGTGCCTCTTGCCTGTTCATTCCCTTTTTTGTTAGAGCTATCATTACGGCTTCTGACATTATTCTTCCTTGCGTAATCTCCAAGTTCTTCCGCATCCTCTCCTCGTCAACCTCAATGTTCTCAATTATGAACGTCATTAGGTATAGCATGTAATCGATTAGGATGCATGCTTCCGGAATTATGAATCGTTCAGCCGAAGACTGCGTAAGGTCGCGTTCATGCCAAGTCACAACATTCTCCAAGGCCGGAATAGTTAGACTACGCATGATTTTCGCCAACCCGCAAATTCTTTCGCAAAGCTCTGGATTACGCTTATGGGGCATAGTGGAACTTCCAACCTGCCTTTTCCGCTCGAATGGTTCATAAAGCTCGCCGATTTCTGGGCGCTGCAGCTCGCGAATTTCGGTTCCAAACTTGTCCAAGGAAGAGGCAAGATTGGCGAGTAGGCAGATGAATTCGGCGTGGCGGTCGCGTTGAACAATCTGCGTTGTGATTTCCGCTGGCTTCAATCCAAGTCTTTCCATGACTATTTGTTGAATTCTGAGCGCGTGGGGCCCAAGCCCCGCATGGGTTCCAACTGCTCCGCTCATCTTTCCTACGAGTAACCGCTCGCGGCATTGCCTCAACCTTTCAAGATGCCTTGCAACTTCACGCACCCAAACAGCAAACTTAAACCCTAAAGTTATTGGAAGAGCATGCTGCCCGTGGGTTCGTCCAACCATAATCGTCTCCTTATATTTTTCCGCCTTTTCCATCAACGCCTTAACTAGGCGAACAAGCTTCTCTTCGATTAGGCTTGTTGCCTCCTTAAGCTGCAACGCCGTAGCCGTATCAACAATATCATAGCTTGTCGCTCCCAAATGAACATAGGCGCCGCTTTTCCCGCAAACCTCAGCTAAAGCCCTAACCATAGCCATAACATCATGCCTAATCTCCTTCTCAATCTCCTTAACCCTTTCAAGCCTAACATAACGCGTAGAAGCCTTCTCCGCAATTACCTTCGCGTCTTCCACTGGAATGTTGCCGACCTCGGCATGCGCCAAAGCTAAAGCGGCTTCAACATCAAGCATTTTCTGAAGCCTATTCTCCTCCTCAAATATCCGCCGCATCTCAGCTGTTCCATAACGTCCAGTATCAATAGGCAAGATTGGCAAGTTTTCGCCTCCAGAGGAATAATTTGCCCTAACATACTTAAGAGGCTTTTACCCAAATTTTGCTTAATGCCACTAACCCCATTTCACTATCCAATTGCCTACCTAATCTACAAAGTTGACAATAGATTTAGCCTTCCCGCACTTATCGTAGGCGCCATGTTTCCAGACCTAGAAATACCCTTCATCATAATGCTTCTAGGCACCCAAGTTCCCGACCGAATGATTCTACACAGCCTCCTAGGCGCGGTAACCCTTGGCGCCCTACTATCAATGATTGTCACAAACCTTCTTTATCCACCCATAATCAGCCCTCTCTTCAAAATAGAAAAACGCAAAATTCAGGCAAAATGCAAACTATCCCCTTCATTATTCATTTCAGCTCTACTAGGAAACATTTCTCATGTATTGTTAGACATTACAACTCACCTTTACAATCCAATTTTCTGGCCGTTTCTCCAAACAAACGAAAACCTAGGCGTCGTATGCAATTTTCTCGGAGGCCCCGAAAACGCATCCCTAATAGTTCACACAGCCATGACCATCCTTTTTCTCATAATAGTCGCCACTAATACAGATAAAAACCTCAAAGAGCGACTACTAATAGGATAACATAACCAAGAAAGGTAAAATCCAAAATGGGAGCAATAGTCGCCGTTACAGACAAGCAAGGCAAGACAGCCGTAGAAAAAGCATTAGACATGCTAAAAGCCCTTACACACCGATTCAACCATTTATATGGAATAGCAACCGAAAACTCAATTTTCATAGCGAAAAACCACGCGGAACTCATAAGCGAAATCCCAGAAGCCTCAGCCGCCATAGGCTACGGACTATGCAAAATAAAACCCGAAGACGAGCCTCAACCAACACTAGAAGAAAACTTCGCTTTCGCTCTGGAAGGAAGATTCTTTCCACAACAATCACCATCAGACTTAAAATACGCAATAAACCTTCTGAAAAAAGGTGTTTCCGAAAAAACCAAAGAATTGATAGGAAAAATTGACGGCTCCTACAACCTTGCAGTTTTACACAGAAGAAAAATTTTGGTTGGCAGAGACCCATCTGGAACACGCCCATTATATTATGGAGAAAATAGCAAATTCGCAGCTGTAGCCTCCGAAATAAAAGCCTTAAGGAAACTAGGAATAGAAGGTAAATCCTTTCCGCCCGGAACAATCGCAGCCATATCCAGCGAGGGCTTCATATTCGAAAAAGTGAGGAAGCCCCCTAAAGCTACTCTAAGGGACATAACCGAAGGAGAAGCCGCAGAAATAATCCAAGAATCACTTTTAGAAGCTGTCAGGGAAAGAATTGCAGACCTAGACAAATTTGCCATAGCTTTTTCCGGAGGATTAGACAGCGGAATACTGGCTCTACTAGCCAAAAAATGCGGATTCACACCTCAACTCATATCAGTAGGATTAGAAGGAAAAAAAGAAATTGAAGAAGCAGTTTCTTCAGCCGAAGAACTTGGACTACCCATAAAAATTAGAGTTTTCAACGAAAAAGAGATTAAAGATATAATTCCCAAGGTCCTCTGGATAATTGAAGAACCAGACCCCATAAAATTAAGCATAGCAATCCCCCTATTCTTCGCGGCGGAAACCGCCAGCAAAAACGACCTAAAAGTGATTCTGGCTGGACAGGGAAGCGACGAACTATTCGCCGGATACAAAAAATATCTGCAAGTATTTTCTGAAAAGGGAGAAGAAGCCCTACATGAAGCCCTTCGCAGAGACTTTCTAAATTGTTACAAAACAAATTTCGAAAGAGACGAAAAAGTTTGTGCCTTTCACAAATTAGAGTTGAGGCTTCCTTTCGCAGACTGGGAACTGGCAAATTTCGCGTTAAGCTTGCCGCCTAGACTGAAAATATCCTTAGAAAGCGGCCAAAGAAAGGTTATTTTGAGAAAAGCCGCCGAAAAACTGGGCCTTCCCGCTTCAATTGCTTATAGGCCAAAAAGGGCAATTCAATACGCTACAGGAGTGACTTCAACTTTAAGGAAGATAGTGAAAAGGAAAGGATTAAGCCTACAAAAATATGTAGAGAAAATCTTCACTAAAATCCGTATAGAAGGTGAAAAATATGAAGAAAACGGCCATAATTTATAGCCCGAAATATTTAGAACATAATCCTGGAAGAGGGCATCCTGAAAGCCCTGAAAGATTAAGAGTTATAATGGACGAATTAGATAAAAGCAAAATATTAGAAAACGAGGAAATCGAAGTATTAGCTCCGGAAATTGCTAAAGAAGAAGATTTAATGCTTGTCCACCGCCCCGACTATATAGAACTAGTTAAAAAAGTTTGCAGCCGCGGCGGAGGCCTACTAGACCTAGGCGACACAGTTGTTTCTCCTAAAAGCTTTGAAGCCGCCATTTACGCCGTCGGCGGAGCGAAAAGGGCTGTCGACTTGGTGCTAAATAAGGAATTTAGAAACGCCTTCGCATTTGTCAGACCGCCTGGACATCATGCATTACCATATGCTGCTTGCGGATTTTGCCTATTCAACAACATTGCAATAGCCGCAAGTCATCTAATGCGAAAATATGGAATGGAGAAAATTCTAATTCTAGACATTGATGCACATCATGGAAATGGGACGCAAGAAATCTTCTACGACACGAATAAGGTTCTTTACATAAGCCTACATCAAGATCCAAGAGGCTTTCCCGGAGTAGGCTTTCCAGACGAGGTTGGGAAAGGCGAAGGGGAAGGCTTTACGGTTAATATACCGTTTCCATTCAGAACAACGGATGAATTTTACCTGGAAGCCTTCAATGAAATTGTAATTCCAATTATTGAGCAGTATTCTCCAGATTTTACGATGCTGTCTGTGGGCTTTGATGGGCATTACACTGATCCTGTGGCGAGCCTGTGGCTTTCGGCAAATGTTTACGTTCACATTTTCAGGGAAATCTATAAACTTTCTAACGGAAAATTCATCGCGGTTCTAGAGGGTGGCTACAGCCTAGAATGGATAGGCAGAATTGCGGTGGCTGTTGTTTCGTTAATGGCTGGGCTCGATTTTAAACTTGAGGATGAACCTCAACATGCTAATGAGCGGGTTAGAAGCAGGGCCAAAGAATTTCTTGATAAGGTTAGGGAGATTCAATCGACATTTTGGAGGCTAAGTTAGAAAAAGAAGAGGAATGGGAGCTATTCGATGACTTCTATGGCGTTTTCTGGACATTGGGTTTCGCATGCTCTACAGACTAGGCACTCATCAACATTCACTGGAACGGACTTTCCATCCTGAATTTCATAAACTCCCACTGGACATGTGTCGACGCATGTTCCGCATCCAGTGCACTTTTCATGGTCAACCTTTATCTCAACCATTATTGTTCAACTCCCATCATTAATTTTCATTTAGAATTTTACAAAAGTAAAGTTGTAAAATAAAAGGGTTTTTAATTTTCAGCTAATGGTATTCTTCTCTTAGTCTTAGCAGTGCACCTTGAATCATAACATTTGCTTCCTCTATCCTTCTTTCATGTTCATCTAAAAGCCTACGGTAGGCTTCTCTTGAGATTTCACCGCGCCTATATCGATTTCTCACTCTCTTCATCCCCGCTTCAGCCTCTTCAAGTTGTGCTTCAGCAATTTCTAATTGCCTGATTATTTCGGCGTAGCGCGGTCCAGAATGCCTAATTTGCTCTTTTAAGTCTGCTATGTCCTTAGTGAGCGAAGAAAGCTTGTTTTCAAGCATCGTTTTTCTAACTTTGTATTGTCTGCGTGAAATCTTCCTCTTTCTCGCTTGTTCTTCTAAACGTTCAATTCTGGACATAATCTTGATTCTTTCTTCATAACTTTCAACAAATTTTCTAAAGGTTTTTGGGGAAACTGTAACCTTTGGAACAGTCGTTGGGGCAGTAACTGGAGTTAGACTTGGCTTTCTCCAAAGTATCGCTCCGAAAAGAATTAATGCACTTGAAAACAGCGCGATCAGAGTATATGGATAAGAGACCCAGAAAACATTTAGTTTACAAGTTATCTCTGTTTGGAATCTATCCAATGGCGTAAAATAGTTTAGAACGAACTTAACTGAATCATGTAAGATTTCTCTTCTGAAGTTGCTTGCGAGGAGCACCGTTGAATTCGAAAGTTCAAGACGGGCACCTTGAGGCGCTTTGAATAAAATTACTAGTTCCCTGATGAGCAACGGAGTCATTCTGCCAATTGACAAGTTTATTTTGAAGTTACTGTTAACTTTTGATAAAATTGTTGAAGAGTTTAGCTTATAATCAAGTAAGAAACTAATTGTCTCATTAGGCCCTACCTTTGGGATAGACAGCTCATTGCTTTCTATATCTTCTTCATCTACATCTGAAATTTTTAATCCAATTGTATTTTCAATTACGAAATCGTACCCTTCTCTTGGGAAGTAAAATTCTATGCGGTTAATTGATTCTGAACCTTTATTTTTAATGTAATAGGTGTCTGTTACATCTATATTACCCGACAAGTCAACTTCTATTTTTCTTTCCAGCTTTTCTATTTCAGCATAGGTGAACTTTTCCGAAATTCGTAGACGTAGCCACGCCTTCGCTTTGTTATATGCAAATTTTTCAAGAAAAGTAGAATTCAAGTAATAATAATTCTTCTGTCCTACAGTATCTAATTTATCGTATGTGAATGAGGCTTCAGAGAAAGTTAAAGTCGTTGGAACTATTATGGTTGTATTGCATGTTTGAGAATTCAAGGTTAAGCTTGGAAATAGCGTAAAGTTTAGAGTTATAAATTTATCTTCCATAACTATCGGTCCTGAAAAGATAAAAGTGACGGTAAAATTCTTCGGTGTGGAATTAATTTCAAATTTTTCACCCATGCTTGTGAGAGCTACTAGAACTCCATAGAAACCTGGTTTTCCAAGGCCATAGTCTAAAGTGACGGGAATAACCTCATTTTGAGGAGTTGTTGCGAAGCATTTGAGCAGATAAGGGGCGAAATCGTATGGGAATCCTATTGGGAAGTCTACCCTGATGCTTTCATTGGATGAAACTGTCACGGTATCATTTATGATTATTAAGCCACCTTCAAGAAGTTCCACGTTATGGATTACGCTGTCCACTTTTATTTTTGATAATTCTTGGCTAAATGCGGGTTCTGCTGAAATTTTGGGTAATGAAGTTAAAAGTTGAGGTAAAAGAAGTAGGGCAACCATGATTATGAGGAATTTTTGGGTTTTCATCCTTCCGCCTTGCTCCTAAAGCGCGCATTGATTTTAAACGACTTGATTACTTATAAGATTTTGAGCTTGTTAATAATTGTTTTGAAATTGAGTTAAACGTTTATCTTTTACGTATACGTAGCCTAGAATTTTCCGAGCTAAATTTGGTCCTAAAATACCTTCCAAGTCGCTTAGATATTTTATTGGCTTTATTTTTCTTGCTTCCATTATTTTTTTGGCGGTTATCGGTCCAATGTGCGGTATTCTAACGATTTCCTTGAAACTTGCAGTGTTTAAGTCTATTGGGAAGATGTCTCTATAGACATTTGCCAAGGCGATTTTAGGGTCTATGTTTGGTAAAAAGCCTTGGTCATTCAATATTTGTTCGAGTTCTTGTGCTGTTATTCCATAGTCGCGGATTAAGAATGAGGCTTGGTATAGGCGGTATTCTCGCCACGGCGGGCATGGCGGACGATTTTCTAAGGGGGTCTGAGCTATTGGCTCAAATCCGCTGTAGTACACTCTCTTTAATTTCATTTTTTTGTAGAGCCATTCAGTGGTTTCTATATGCTGTAAATCGTTATCTTCAATTGCGCCGACGATTATTTGGGTGTCTATTCCCGCCCTTGCGAAACCAAATCTTGAAAGTTGTCTTTCCTCTTTTAAGCTCTTTATTTCATCCGTTATCCATTCAAGTCTTTTCATGATGTCTTCTTTAAAATCTCCTTTGTCTGGGCATAATTCTGCGAATAATTCTTCATTTGGGGCTTCAATGTTTACCCCGACTCTGTCGGCGAGTTTCACGGCTTCTTTAATGTAGTAACGGCTTGTTCCTGGCATTATTCTTAGATGTATGTATCCGCTGTATCCCATACTTCTCAGCGAGGTTAGAACTTCAAGTTGCTTTTCAGTTATGCTGTCCGGGTCTTTTGCAACCGAGGAGCTTAAGAATAATCCTCTGATTTTTCCTTGGCGCCACAAGTGGAGAGTTATTTTTGCAAGTTTTTCTGGTTCCCAAGCCGTTCTTATGCATTTTCTTCCCGCTCTGAATGCGCAGTAGGCGCATTCGTTTTTGCAGTTGCTTGTAAGCAGAGTCTTTAAAAGTGGGACACATTTTCCTCTTGCTGCAGCCTCATAGATTGGAACCACAGCTCTATCCCATTTCGCACCTAAAGTTAAGAAATACCATTTGTCACGTTTTCTGATTTGTTTGGCCACTTATTCTCGCCTGTGACAATTATCAATTATCCTATAAAACTTGTGAAGTTTAAACTTTAATAATTACCTTTATGGCTAGGATTCGCCATGGATGAAGTAGTATCCTTCCTCTTTTTTGGGGCCGAAGCTTCTTACCCCTTTTTCTTTAAGTTGTTTTCTCAGCTTATTTGCGTATTTCTGGGATATTTCTCCTCTTTTCTCTAAGTAGTCTATTATTTCTTCGGCTTGTTCTTCTGTGTCGCATCTTCGGATAAAGTCTATTACGTCGGGGTCGTAGTGCTCGAACTTTTTTGAAACGGCTTTTTCTCCTGTTTTTATGTCTGTTCTAACAGAGTTTATTGTAATTTTGCATTCTCCAAGCTCCATCTCTCGGGCCAAGTTTGGAAACAGTTTCTTGAAGGTTTCTTTATCAATTTCCATTTTAAAGCTTCCTTTACACGCTGCTTTCAGCTTTAATGTCTGCTTTCAAGTTTATTTATGGATGAAGAACTATTTAAGTCGATTTGAATGTGACTCCATGGAAGTTTCTCTCTATCAGTTTTTCTCTGCAGATAATCCTCTAATCTAATGTTTGTTTCCTTCAAAGCCTTTCTCCAGGCGCCTAGTCCTCCGCCGTATTCTGCAGTCATCTCTATTACCTTGCCTACTTTACGGTCTCCAAGGGAAAGCGCTGCTTGTATCTGGGCATGTCTAGGATTGATGCCGCTTACAACAAAGCGGCGGTCTGAAAGTTCCGCTTTAATCATTTTTAGACAATTTCTAATGTAGTCAAGCTCGGCAAATGGTTCAAGCTGGAAGGGCGTGTGCGGCTTTGGAATTAGCGGATTAATACTTACATGCACCGCTTTATTTCCGTATCCAAGCTCTGCAATTCGCTTTGAAAGCTGAACTATCGCCTTAACATCTTCTGTTGTTTCGCTTGGCAAACCTATTATAAAGTAAAGTTTTATTCTTTTAATTCCGTACTTAAGAAGAATCTTGGCAGCATCGATTATCTGTTCTTCACTTAAGTCTTTGTTGATGAAGTTGCGAAGTTTTTGCGTTCCAGCTTCCGGGGCAATTGCAACAGTTTTTTGCCCTCCTTTCGAAATGGCTTTTGCTAATCGTTCAGTTATCCTATCCGGCCTTAGAGATGGAATTGAAATTTGCCAGCCGTTTGAAACTATGTATTCGCAGAGTTCCTCAAGTTTGGAATAGTCGGATAAACCAGCACCTATTAATGAAACCTTGTCTGCAGGCGTATAATACATTCCTTCCTCGATTATTTCTTCAAGCTTTTTTAGGCTTCGCTCCCTTTTAGGCATCGAAATGCATCTTATGAGACAGAATTTGCATCTTCTACTGCATCCGCGGGTTACTTCGACATTGAATGTCTTCCCAAAAATCGTCATGTATGGATTCCGGCTGTCAACCAGCGGAATCTGTTGAGCCAGCGGATGAGGCGCTTTGTCTAGGCTTTTTATCCAAACCCTTTTTGGGCTATTACCTATGCTTGGAATATAAACTCCATTTAAATCGGCAAATTCCTCTATTCTATCGGTTGGTTTGCCTAATTCCTTTATTTTTTCAATTAATTCGTCTAGAATTGGTTCGGCTTCTCCTATAACAAATAGGTCCATATAGTTTGCAAGTGGTTCTGGATTTTCTGTTGCACAGGGGCCTCCAGCAATTACTAACGGCCCATTCTTTACTCTTTCTTCTCTCCTAACTGGTATTTCTGCTTCCATAAGCATTCGGAGAACATTAACATAATCTTCTTCATATTGGAGTGAAAAAGCTATTACATCGAAGTTTTTGAGGGATTTCTGTGATTCTAGACTTACTAATCCTTCATTTCTGGTTGGAATAAAGAATCTTTCGCATGCGACATCTTCGCGGGAATTTAGAAGTGCGTATAAAAGTCTTATTGGAAGACCTGTCATTCCCGCTCTGTAAACGTTTGGATAGCATAACGCTACTTTTACGTCTACTTTGCTCCAATTTTTTCGAATAACATTTGATTCTGGAACTATTGGCTTAGGCATTTAACACACTTACATGAATTAGTCTAGTTGATTAATAGATAAAGCGTCCGTTATTCTGGCAGAAACCTTTGGAGAGGATTCTTCTTTAGGATTTTTTCTAGCTCCTCAATGCTTAATCCGGTTATTTTGTCGCCGTAGATTTCGCACTTTTCAGTCTTATCCCGCTCTTCTAGAGGCTTAGCAACCACCTCAACTTTATAGCCGGAAGTTTCCAAAAATATGTGTGTGGAAGTTTTCTTTTCTCCTTTTTTCTCGGTTGTTTGTCTTTCTATTTGGATGATGAAGTAGCCAGCGTTTTTTAGAGTTTGGATTACTTCTTCTGGTGTATTGTGAAAGACAACTATGTCTATGTCGCTTTTTCTATTTGCTGTTCCTCGCCAAACGCTTCCGATAAGTTTTGGATGAAAATCTTTCAGATCTTTCATTATCTGTAATGCTTTCTGTCTCATTTCTATTAGGCGCTGTTTTCTTTCTTCCCCCTCTAGTTCTTGGGCTAGGCTGTCAAGTTCTTCTGCTACTTCGCGGTTGCTTGGAAGAACCTTTACACTCAGATTTTCAGCTGCTTTTATTTTAGCTTGCTTATACTCTTTTTCTTGTCCAGTATAAAGTAGCAATGCCGCTTCTCTGGCTACTTTTCGCTTTAAGTCTTCCTTAATTTTCTTCAAAATTTTTCACGAATTTAAAATGCGTTAAATAAGATGATAAATGGTTTATGGGGCTGCGGCTTCGGCTTTGACCTCTTCTTTCTTTTCAATTTCAGGTCTGTACAGGAGCTTTGTTTTTCTGACTCCTACATGGCGTAAGGGCGCAATTTTCTTTGCTTCGTTGTATATGTCCGATGCTATCTTGCCCAGCACAGCTTCTTGGACGAACTGGTCAAAGGTTAGCTGGGCTGCTTTTTCTTCAACTATTTTCTGCATTATCTTTCTTATTGCCGATTCCTGTGAGGTCTTTATTCTTGTCAGTGTAAATGCACATACTGCGACTCTTAGTCTGTACCCGTCCTTTGTCGTAACATTGAATATGCCATCAACACGCGTTGTTCTTCTTCTTACAAGACTTCTCAGATAATCCCTCGAATATTCATGGCCCTTAAAGAT
>Ga0164310_10002344_pt1 | contig 10886 bp, 15 predicted proteins | sample GuaBasSedimGuay1_FD_121795 | JGI IMG/M metagenome (GOLD analysis project Ga0164310, IMG submission 121795) | Subseafloor sediment microbial communities from Guaymas Basin, Gulf of California, Mexico - Guay1, Core 4569-9, 0-3 cm | ecosystem: Environmental > Aquatic > Marine > Hydrothermal vents... | reverse complement strand
GAGGATACATAATCGAGAAGCCAGCAACCTATCTTGTGCATGGAAACACGCCTGACACGGCTGACATAGATAAATCCTATAGGGCAGTAATCTATCATCTTGAGCCATACGACACAAATCCTGAGGCCCCTAGGATAACGTTGCTAGTTCAGATGATAAGCGAAGAGAAGATAAAGGTTGAGGCATTTAATGGTTGGGTGAGAAATCCGAACTTTACTGATAAGGCACGATATTATCCAAGATAATCCGAGAGCAAACTAATGCGGATGCCGATGCAAGACATATCCAGAAATAATATACGGAAAATATCTTAGACTAGGAATGGGACATGCGAAAGGGCATCATCGTCTTTCTGAAGTGAAAATGGATAGAATGTTTTTTGGTATCCTCTTATCATAACTCTCGAAGCATATTTTTTATTTTTTGGAGTTTGATATCTAGATCTTCAAGTTTATGTTTTAGATCTTCAAGGTTTGTCTCTGAGGCTCTTGAAGGGGAGATCGTGTTTATGCCTTCTGCATGTTGTGAAATATTATTTCTTGGGGTGAACATTGGGCATGCTGGGCCGTTAGGATTTACTGGTATGCCAAGTACCATGCAGAATCCGTTTCTGAAATTTCTACACTCCTTATGTATGGGGAAGGAATTCACCTCCTTGCGGATGAAATAATGTGCATTTGCACAAATTTATCTTTTTTCATTTATCACGGATCAATCCATATTTAATTCATTACAGCCATATTATCTAATGGGTGAAGAAAGAATGGTGGTTGTTGAATTCAGTATAATCCCCCTAGGAGTAGGTACGAGCGTTTCAAAATTTATAGCTCCCGCCTTAAAGGAGATGAAGAAGCGAAACATAAAATGTGAAGTAACACCAATGTGTACAATCTTTGAGGCGAACAGCGTAAAAGAGGCCTTAGAAGTGCTGGCGGCGGCGCATGAAGCAGTATTTAAAACAGGAGTGAATCGTATAGTTACGATGATAAAGATAGATGACAGGAGAGATAAGAAGATAAGCATGAAAGGAAAGGTGGAGTCCTTATTGTCTCATCTCAAAGAATAGAGATGAATGTGGAGATTGAAGTGGCATATAGGGAATTCGATAAATATGCGGAAAAATATGATTTGTGGTACGAGAAGAATAAAGTGATTTTTGAATGTGAATCAAAAGTCGTAAAGGCGTTAGATCTCCATGGCAAAGGATTATCTATAGGTGTCGGAACGGGAATACTAGACTTTTATGCTCCTATAGACGTAGGCGTAGATCCATCTGTGAATATGCTCAAGCATGCAAAGGCACGCGGCATTAAGCTGGTCAGAGCTGTTGGAGAATTCTTACCTTTCAGAGACGAATCCTTTGATTTTGTGATTATGATCGCAACCTTATGTTTTCTTGTTTCCCCAAAGGAGACCATTCAAGAAGCTTGGAGGATTATGCATTCTCGCGGGGAACTCGCGATCTGTATAATTCCGAGAGAATCTAGCTGGGGTAAAGAGTACGTAAAAAAAGGTGAAGCAGGACATGCCCTTTATAAGTATGCGCGCTTTTATACCCTTAATGAAGTTAAGGATATGCTCAATGAGACTTCTTTCACCATAGTATCTATTAAATCTACACTGAGCTACTCGCCGCGTGATGAGCCTAGAGTTGAGAATCCCTCAGATAATCCTGAGGGAAAAGGTTTTATCTGTATAAAGGCGATAAAAAATAACAAGATTCATTCGCAAGATGAGATTCATAAAGTTTTAGCAAAATAAATATATGGAAAGATTCACCGATATTTTCTTTATCCCAAAGATACCTACTCGGCGTATGGAAGGTTCAACACGTGGCAGGCCTAAAGCATATATTTGAAAATACAACAGTAACTCGAATAAACCCAAAGTTCAGGCATGAAATGGCTGATGCAGAGAAGCTCTTACTGTGTTTTCAATGCGGAACATGCACTGCAGGATGTCCGGTTTCAAGGTTCAGCAGTTTCTATAACCCTAGAAGAATTGCTCGAATGGTTCAGCTTGGATTAAAAGATAGGCTTCTATCAGATGCTGCGCTCTGGTTATGTACAACATGCTACACATGCATTGATAATTGTCCCCAAGGTGTTGAGGTCGCTAGCATCGTGAGAAGTCTCAGAAGTCTCTCAGTGAAGGAGAGAAGAGTTATGCCATTGATTAGCAAAAAGTTAGCCCTAAATATCCTAAAGAGTGGTTATGCTTATATTATTCCAGAATCAAGGATCAGGAGACGAATTACTCATGGTCTTCCACACTTACCAAGGTCGAATCTGAAACAGATAGCTAAACTCTTTGAGGTCACAGATTTCTTAGATACCATAGAGAATGCAGAAACCTTCGAAAAAGTGGAGGTGAAAGAATGAAAAACTCAAATCCAGAATACTTAATATTTCTTGGATGTACGATTCCCTACAGACTTCCCAGTTATGAGATCTCAGCTAGGAAGGTCTTGAAAACCCTCGGAGTTAAACTCGTGGAGATGCCTGACTTTAACTGTTGCGGCTTTCCAGTCGATCCAGTAAATCATGAATTAGCATCTGCCCTAGCAGCGCGTAATTTATGCCTAGCTGAGGAAAAGGAGATGAATATTCTGACATTATGCAATGGATGCTTCGGTTTTCTAAATAAAGTGAATAAGATGTTAAAGGAGGATGAAGGATTCAGGAAAAAAATTAACGAAGACCTAAATGAGATAGGAATGGAGTATAAGGGAAAAGTAGAAGTGAAGCATCTGATTCATGTTCTCGCAGAGGATGTAGGCTTTGAAAAGATAAGGCAGAACGTTAAAAAATCTCTGAGCATGATCCGTGTGGCGCAACATACCGGATGTCATCTTCTCCGTCCATCTAAGTACACGTTGCGTGATGGTCTTGATGGTCATACGTTGCTTAAGGAGCTTATAGAGTTGACAGGGGCAGAATGCCTAGATTATGTAGATGAGGGTGAATGTTGCGGAAATCCAATAATCGGTGTGAATGAGGATATTCCGTTCCAGATGGCTAGAGAGAAGCTCGAGCATGTAAAAAGGGTGAATGCCCAAGCTTTAATAACAGTATGTCCCTTCTGCCACATAATGTATGACTTAAACCAGCCCTTGATAGAGAGAAGGTTCAATGAGAGGTTTAGGATTCCAGTTCTACATTATCCGCAGCTTTTAGGTTTAGCGATGGGTTTCACACCGGAAGAATTAGCCATAAACGATCTTAGAGTTAAACCAATTGAACTATTAAATAGCATCTATAATGCTGAGTGATGAAAGCATAAATTAGAAAGGTTCAAACCGAAATATTACCATGCTTTTATTCTCTAAATATCTCTTGAACTATCTGCTCCGCAACCTTTTTTCCTGAAAGCAGCATGCCGCCGAGTAGAGGACCCATCCTATGGAGATTATGAATTTCTGAGACGCTCATGCCAGCAGCATACAGTCCATTGACTACTTTCCCTGTGTACTCTACAACTTCCTCTTCTCCTCTCCAGACATCAAGTGAAGACATACCTTGAACGCTTATGTTCAGCCATGGGCATCTTTTAGATAGAATCCTTATAACATCTGCGTCGTGTCCTGTTGCATCTACAACTGCTCTAGACTCTAGAAAAAGAGGATCCACATGCCATTTCGCTTCAGTTATAGGTGTAAAGTTTATCACTACTCCTCTAACATTCACAGTTCTTCTTCCCTTTCTGCTAATTATCAAGTCCTCTACTATTACACCCGGCCAGACAGAAGCTCCGGCTTCAAGGGCCTTCGCGGCAAGTTTAACCATAGCCTCAGCCGGGTCAGCGCAGAATAGTCCCTCCGCATACTTAACAAGATTTACCTTCGCTTCTCTTAGCATATCCGTCGCTTCTCCTTCCTCGATTATCACTGCGGGTAGAAGCATTGCTCCTCCTCGAATTCCTCCTCCTACACCGAGCATCTTTTCGAGGATAAGCACTTTGAGTCCCTTTTTAGAGAGATTCCATGCTGCTGACAGCCCAGCTGGACCCGCGCCCACGATTATGACGTCTGTCTTTGAATAGGAAGATATTCTTTTTAGAGCAGCGTCCACAAGTATCTTCGCTAGATCCCCCTCAGTATAGAAGTTAAGTTCTCTGAACATAGACTGTCACTCCAGATGTTTCCTATACTAACGCTTTATAAACATATCCTTTCCGGCTGATCCGGTCTTTCTGCAATGAGGAGATATACTTAAAGGATTCTCCTAAATTTTTTTAAGGAGCCCTCTGAAAAGAGGATGAGAAAGCTGGGTATTAACGATGGGTAAGACGATTTCGGAAAAGATCCTAAGTCACGCATCTGGTAAAGACGCTTACGCGGGAGATATAGTTGTTGCCAGAATAGATGCGGCAATGATGCATGATGGTATGGCTCAGCTAGTAATTAATGCCTTCAAAGAAATGGACGGAAAAACCCTGTGGGATCCAGACCGGGTAGCTATCGTTATTGATCACGTTGCTCCAAGTGCATACGAAGCTTTCTCAAAAGTTCATAAGATGATGCGAGTGTTCGCCTTTAAACATAACGCTAAATTCTATGAAGTTGGCTCAGGAATCTGTCATCAGCTAATGATTGAGTCTGGGCTTGTCCGTCCAGGAAGCGTGGTAGTCGGTTCAGACTCTCATACGTGTACTTATGGAGCGTTAGGAGCCTTCGCAACTGGCATAGGCTCAACCGAAATGGCCGCTGTTCTTCTTTCTGGTAGGCTTTGGTTTAAGGTTCCTGAAACAATCGAAGTACTCATTGAAGGAAAGCTTCCGCCTATGGTCTTCCCCAAAGATGTGATCCTAAAGATCGCTGGAACAATCAGAGCTGACGGAGCAACATATAAAGCTATAGAGTTCAAAGGTTCAACAATCAAATCTATGAATGTTGAGGGAAGGCTGACTCTAACAAATATGGCCGTTGAAATGGGCGCGAAGACCGGGATAATAGAACCCGACGAGAAGACTTATGCGTTTCTGAAGGCTTTGGGATGTGGGGAAATAAAGGGATTCATAAGCGATGAAGATGCGGAGTATTCCGAGTCTATAAAGTTTGATGTTTCAGATCTTGAACCTCAAGTATCCTGTCCTCACGCCGTTGACAACGTGAAGTCTGTGAAGGAGGTTGAAGGAAAGGAGATTAATCAGGTTTTCATAGGTTCATGTACGAATGGCCGTCTCTATGATCTAAGAATCGCTGCAAAGATAATGAAGGGTAAACATGCAAAGAAGGGTGTGCGGGTGATTGTGATTCCTGCATCTCGAAAAGTATATCGGGAGGCAGTAAAGGAAGGCTTGATCGATATTTTCTTAGACTTTGGATGCGCCATCTGCAATCCGGGCTGCGGTCCATGCGCTGGCGCCCACCAAGGAATATTAGCTCCCGGGGAGAGATGCATCTCAACTTCGAATAGAAACTTCAAAGCTAGAATGGGAAGCCCGGAGGCTGAGATTTATCTGGCGTCCCCTGCAACTGCCGCCGCCTCAGCGGTGATGGGTGAAATAACGGATCCTAGAAGATTTCTTAAGGAGGGATAATAAATGCTTGGACCCGGAAAGGTGTGGAAGTTCGGAGACGATGTAAACACAGATTATATTATTGCTGGCAAATATAAGCTAAGCATAACCGATCTGGATGAGCTCTCGAAGCATGCAATGGAGACTCTTATGCCGGACTTCTCTAAAAAGGTTAAGAAAGGCGACTTCATAGTTGCGGGTAAAAACTTTGGATGCGGATCAAGCAGGGAGCAAGCTCCCCTAGTTCTAAAGCATCTCGGAATATCAGCGGTCATCGCCAGGTCCTTTGCAAGGATTTTCTATAGAAATGCCGTGAACATCGGGCTTCCAGTGATAGAATGCGCTGATATTGATAAGATCGAAGAAGGTGACATTTTAGAGGTTGACATGCAGAAGGGCTACGTAAAAAATGTGACGAAAAGAGAGACTTATAGAGTTAAGCCGTTGCCTCCGGAGATTCAAGAAATATTGCTTGAGGGAGGCCTTGTAAAATACGTGAAGAAGCATGGAAGGTTACCATGGCAGTGAACTACGTTACCAGATTTCTTCATTTTCTATTAATCGATGTCTCGTTTCTTTCTTAGTAACAGAATAATCGTTGTGAATAAAAGGTTATCCATCACACAATCCTTAAAACATTTTAGGTTTTCTTCACATATTTTCCTCCGGGGTTTCCTATGAGGCATCTAAATGGATTATTCAAATATATTGATCGAAATGCGGATCATTTTATCGAAGATTTGAGAATTCTATGTCAGCAACCAAGCGTCTCATCTCAGAAAAGAGGAATCGACGAATGTGTAGATCTTCTTGAGAAGATCATGGAAGATATCGGATTAGAAGTGAGAATATTCGAGATTAAGAATGGAAATCCTATAATCTTCGGAGAGCTCAGAAGCGGGAGCTCTAAAGAATGCTTAGGGTTCTATAATCACTATGATGTACAGCCTCCAGACCCGTTAGATGAATGGAAGTTCCCGCCTTTTAATCCAGTCATCAAGGATGGAAAGCTCTATGCACGCGGAGCCTCAGATAATAAAGGTGACCTGATCTCGAGACTTGAAGCAGTTAGAGCTTTCTTAGAGGTTTGCGGCGACGTCCCGGTGAGTCTTAAGTTTCTCATTGAAGGAGAAGAGGAAAGCGGTAGTCCTCATCTTCCGGATTTTGTGCGTGAAAATGCGAGTCTACTAAAGGCAGATGGATATCTTTGGGAGGGTGAGGGAGTTGATATGGAGGGAAGACCCATAGTGACGCTTGGGGCAAAGGGTATACTTTATGTTGAATTTAGGACAAGAGGGCCCAAAGTTGATGTTCATTCGTCCAGAGCTCCTCTTGTACCCAATCCAGCTTGGCGTCTAGTATGGATGCTTTCGATGCTTAAGGGGCCTGACGAGAAGATCAAGATTCCGGGATGGTACGATGATGTTGTTCCTCCAGATGAGGAGGATATGCGTCTTTTAAAGGAGGCTCCTTTCGATGAAGAGGCTGATAAAAAAGAGCTTGGGCTAAAGGAGTATCTCTTAGGAGTTACAGGCGTTGAAAGCTTGAAAACTCTCCTCTTCTCTCCTACATGTAATATCTCTGGATTCTTCTCTGGATATACAGGGTCTGGAACGAAGACTGTTCTGCCCTCCGAAGCCTTTGCAAGAGTGGACTTCAGACTCGTCGTAGCTCAGAAACCGAATTTACTCTTTAGAAAGCTTAAGAACTATCTAAAGGAGAACGGATTCGAGGATATAACGGTTATAAAGCATAGCGCTTATGAGGCTGCCAAGACTCCTGTGAATGATCCCTTCGTAACTCGCGTAGTGAAAACTGCGAAAAGGATTTATGGCTTAAAGCCTGTTATTTGGCCAACCGCGGCTGGAACGGGACCTCTATATGTTATTAGAAACTGGCTTGGGATTCCTGTTGTTTCCGCTGGGGGAGCCGGATATCCTGGATCAAGAATTCACGCACCAAATGAAAATATTCGATTAAAGGATTACATTAGGTCGATAAAATACATGGTAGCGCTTATGAACTCATACGAAGAATGAAAGAAAGTTATTTTTCTTTTTTATTCTCTCCTAGAATACGATTGATCACTATATTCGGATCAAAAAGTTCAAGATCAGTGTATTCCTGTCCCGTTCCTACATATAGTATTGGCTTCTTCGTAACATATGTAATAGATATGGCTGCTCCTCCCTTTGCATCTGCATCCATCTTAGTAAGTATTGAGCAATCTATGCGTATAGCTTTACTAAATTCTTCAGCTTGGAGCACAGCATCGTTTCCGGAGAGGCTGTCGCCCACGAATATTACTAAGTCTGGACTAGACACTCGAATAATCTTCTCCATCTCTAACAAGAGGTTCTTGTCAGTCTGCATTCTTCCAGCAGTATCAATAAGAACAACATTTATTCCTCTAGCTGTTGCATATTGGATGGCATCGTAGGCTACAGCAGCCGCATCGGAGCCGTACTGGTGCTTTATGATGGGGATTCTCAAGCGTTGAGCATGAGTGGAAAGCTGCTCGATTGATCCTGCCCGAAAAGTATCACTACATGCCAATACAACCGAATAGCCTTTATTGCGTAGGAGATGCGCGAGCTTGGCGATCGTTGTCGTTTTTCCGGTTCCGTTTATTCCAACAAATACTATAACGCATGGTTTTCTCAAATGACGTTTTCTCTCCACAATCTTAATTAGGTCTATTTTTTCAGGTGGCTCAAGTATCTCTAATAGAATGTTCACCATTGTATCTCTGATGATTTTTCTGCGATCAGCTAAACGTTTTACTCTTAATCCGCTCAGGCGCTTCTTAATCTCATCGCATATGTGATCAGCAACTATAACTGCTACATCATTCTCGATAAGAGATATCTTAAAGTCCCAAATGAGTGGTTCTAGGCTCTCCGGTTTAAGATCAACCTCGGTGATTTTTCTCACAAATCTTGTAAAGCTTTCCTGAAGTTTTTCAAACATTCTTAGGTTCTCTCTTCTTTTCTTAGCTCAGAGGTCAATCTTTGTAGCCTTTCTCGATTCTCTTGGATTCTGCTCATAACCTGCGATAGCTGTTGCTCCAGTGTTTTTCTCGTCTTTTCAAGCTCGGATACACGTTCCTCAACTCCTTTCTTTGCTTCCTCTAGAGATTTCTCTACAGATACTCCGGCACCAATACCGTAAACGACTTTATCAATGTCTGCAAGTTTTGCTTTAATGTATGATCCGCCGCCGATTGGTACGAAGACAGGAGCATCTACCTTCTCCTTTCCTATTCCTTCAAGAGTTTCCTTCGCAAGATTTAATTCGGCGAACATGGCATTGATGAGGTTCATTCTTGACTGTATAGCTTCAGCGGTGTTCTCTAGCACCCTTAACTCCACTATTAACCTTCTAATCTCTTCTTCGTTGCTTGACATTTTTCTCCCTCCAATATTCTCCTTATTCTGTCTCCTCGCTGGAGACTTCTTCAATACTCTCTATTTTTATCTGAAATCTTTTCACTCTATGCTTGCTTCCAAACAGCTTATATAGCTCTTCTAGAGCATGTTCCGGCTTAATTGCTCTAAGCTCCTTTCGAAATCTGTTCTTGAAGTTCGGCTTATTTATCCATCCGATTATTCGATACGTTTTTACTTCACTCATCTTCACTTACACCCAAAGCTTGTTCTATCATGAAAAGTTCAGGCCCGGTTGTTAAGGAACCAGCAACTGCAACTTTACTATTTCCTATCAGTCCAGTTCCTATATAAGGTATGCCGCAATTTACTGTCCCGACACCAACATGTACCTTTAATATATCCCTCAGTAGTTTCTCTTCCTCTTGCTTTATGAGGGGATGTGCCATTACTCCCTTATTAGTCGCAACTGTAAGCGCCCCCACATATGGTAGTCCCGCTATTTCTCCTGGAACAGCTTCTACCCCTAGAGTATCGGAGATTACTTTTATGTCCCTTCTATTAAGCCTAGGATCCACTATCGCGCCGTAATCGTTAGCCAGAACTAGATTTCCATACGCTGTTCGCTTCGTATCCATTACTGTAATATTGACGTCCTTAAGAGATTTTAATACTTGAATCTCCTCATCCCATACGAATCTTGGAAGAATTATTCCGTTAGAGTTTGCGCAGACAAGGGACCCTATCAGAACGGATCCTCCAATATTGGTCTCTAAAACTTTGGTCTTAAACCATTCCTTGATCTTTTTGATTTTAGTTTGTGGGGCCTGTTTAGGAACTATGATGAATTTTTCAGTTGCTCGGATATAAACACCTATACTTGCGCTTCCAAACGTGTCAAGCCGATAGATCGGCAAAGGCTACTCCCCTTCCGCGAGATGAACAGTAACTATTCCTTCATCATTTTTAGTCGCGCGGATTCTTATCTTGCGGGGAGGTTTCTCTATGCCTCTGCTCCATATGCGTTCATTCACTTCATTAGTGATTTTTATGAATTCTTCATCAGTTTTCATGTGCCGAAGAATAAATCTCCGAAGTATCCGTATTGCTCGAGGCGCTCTTTTGTTCCGAGGACCGATCCACGCTCTGCTAAGGGAAACAGTGTATATCCTTTCCTCAACTATTTTTTCTTCCTCTCTTTCTTCTACTGATTCATTCCTATTATCAGTCTCAGCTCGGCTCATATGCTATTCCTCAAGGCTTCAATTTATTTCGTCGCCAATGACGTCTCCCCAAGTTTATCCTAACTTTACCTTTAGTTTTTGCAATAACCCATGCGGGAACAGGCTGAGCGTCATCTCTAGCTGATATTAACCTCCTCTTTTTCGCTGTAGGTTTATGTCTCGCCATAACCCCTATACTCTCCTTATCCGAATATCACGTCTGACGCTTTGAAGCTTGCTTAGGAGCTCCTTAAGCTGATCGTCGGTAATAGGAATGTTTATCCTTCCTTGCTGGGCTATCTGAATTAACTGCATCTCAAGCTGCGAGGCGAATTCAGGTTTGACCATTCTCAGATTTGCAAGTCTTTGCCTCGCTTTTGAAGTAAGTATTCTACGCATCAGGATTTGTTTCTGCGCCTCAAGTCGCCTCTGAGCTTCAGCTTTCTCTTGTTCCTGAATTAGTTGCCGTTGCAGCTCCATAAGCTTCCTTTTCCGTAAGGCCTCAAGTTCAGCATCTTCACTCATCTTTTTCACCTGTGCTAGTATATCTTCAGTTCGGGGATCTCTTTCTCGAGCTCCCGTTTTATTTCTGTGGATAGGATGTCTAATATCTTTTGACCTTTCGGGGTTATCGCCCTTCCTTCTTTATCGATTGTCTTCACAAGTCCGGCGGCTTCAAGTTGCTGAAGAGCATTTCTAATGATTGCTCCGCTTCCTTTCATTGTATGCTCTGGTCTAACGCCTCTATCTTTTCGGT
>Ga0164310_10002343_pt1 | contig 10888 bp, 15 predicted proteins | sample GuaBasSedimGuay1_FD_121795 | JGI IMG/M metagenome (GOLD analysis project Ga0164310, IMG submission 121795) | Subseafloor sediment microbial communities from Guaymas Basin, Gulf of California, Mexico - Guay1, Core 4569-9, 0-3 cm | ecosystem: Environmental > Aquatic > Marine > Hydrothermal vents... | reverse complement strand
TCGAAATAAGTACGTAAATCATTGTCCTCCAAAAGAGAAACAGGATGCCACCCTTTCAACACCACGCTTTCGTTCAAAATTATCGATAGAGCATTCTCTTTCCCACAAAGATACTCATTCCCACTACACGTATCTTTACACCATTTATTTTCCTCCAATTTAATGGTTGATACTAAATCACTTCCACACCCTCTCGTACATCTTGCTAAAGCACACGATAAATAACTCATAAGTCTCATCTTTTCTCCCTTCTCTGGTAAAGGCAACCCTATCTTAAATCCAAACATCTTAATCGCTACATAGAAAACTACAGCCACGACTATAACTATCAAAACAACACGAAGTACAGTGCTTATCGAATAGTTACTCATCTTTTCAACTCCTCTTCAAACCATTCAACCCATCTTTCATAAATAGCCTTAGAATCCAAACTTCCAACCTCTTTCAAGACTTCGTTCGCTATCAGATGGAACATTTCATTACTCTTCGAAACCCACTCAGCTTCCATCAACTCAGGTCTTTTCAATTTCTTCGCATAATCTACTATACTCTGTTTTATTTTTCCCCTCAACTGGATATTATTCCAAACAGCATCCCAGTTTCCATGCCACTCTTTTACCTTCTTCGCTATCTCGTTTATCACGAAAGATTCTCCGTTGAGTAGTGTGTCAGTTGGTTTAAGCTTATCTTCTTTAGCAGAGTATTCCATGAGACTAACGAAACCACCTTCCTCTAGAGGATCTTCTCTCCAATGCTTTCTCACTTCTGTGACGTTGAGAACTCTTCTGTAAGTATGCAAGCCATCTGGAGTCCTAATTCTTCCGCATACTACGATGATATCAGTCGCTTTAAAACTCGTTGGAGGAACTCCTAAATCATTGACTATTCTGTCGAAGACTCCGTAAGCACTCTCTCCGTGTATAGTTCCAGCGACCACGTTCGTCAACGCACCTATCCTCATGGCTTCGAACATAGCCTTCGCTTCAACACTTCGTACCTCTCCGACTATCAGGCAAGCGTCACCCAACCTTATAGCAGTTCTCAACGCTTCATCCGCTGGCATTTCTATTTCTACTCTTGTTATGACCGAACGAGATTTTAATCTTTCTATGTTATACCCAAGCTTCCTCAGTTGAGGAACAGGTATTTCTAGTGTATCCTCTACCGTGACTATCCTGAATTTTTTCATCATCTCCAGTATAGTTGCAGATAGAAGTGAAGTCTTTCCACTACTTCTTCCTCCACTTATGAGTAAAGTTCTTGCTCCGTCAACGAGAAAACTCATCAGTCCAGCAAACAAAGGGTCAAAAAACTTCACATTCAAGAACAAAGGATAGGTCCAAGGTCTTTCTCTATGTCTTCTCAAGGCGTATCCTATACCTTCTGGAGATAAAGTTCTTGTTATAGCACAAACTCTTGCCCTTCCTCCAGGAACTATTAAGCTTGTGTCCAAAACAGGATTGGCTTCATCCAAAGGTCTCCCTGAGAGCATCCTGAAACGGGTCGCCCAACTTTCAGCATCTTCTCTCGTTGGTATTAGATTAGTTTCGCACTCCTCAAAATCATCATGAGTGATGTAGATCGGAAGTAAGCCAATAGGAGAATTTATGTAAACATCTTGTATTTTCTCATCAGAGAGTAAAACTTCCAGAATACCAAAGCCAGCTGTGTACCTGGCTAATATATCAGCAAGTTTTTCTATCTTTTTTTCTGCTAAGCGTATTCTTTTCCTTCTTGCTGCTCTTTCAATTTCATCTTTCCCCATCTCAAAGAACACTTCTCTCATCTTCGCAGGTTGAATCATCTCTTTTTCACTAGGCTTTCTCTCCAATAAACTTTTCCTCGCATCTTCTAGTATGGAATATTCATCTTCAGATAAGACAAATTCAGGAGCTATAACATGATAATAAAACCTAGCACTTTCAGGAACTCTCAGAATCTGAACTCTTATCCCATCGATAGAATACCTCTCTATCGGTATGCCTTCTTCAGGAGGAAGAACCGAATACCTGGTTAACATAAACTTTGGTCTCAAAAGGGGATGGAATATATCTCTGTAGATAGACCTATCTCCTAATTTATAACCCTTCAACTTTTCTTTTGCAATCTTGATGAGAGAAGTTTTCTCCAGAGCTTCCTTGATAGGAATTAATATGTTCTTAATATAAAATTCTCGACACTTTCTGCAAAGGGTTCTTTCTTTTCTACTCTTCAACTTCTCATGAGCTATCATTCTCTTGATTTTTATGTAGGCTCCTATCGGGTCTCTCCTCATGAGTTCGTTTATAAGAAACTTCAATTGGGCCATCCTTTCAGGAAAACATCTGTTGCATTCTTTATTTCCTAATCTCGAGTAGTTTAAGATGTTTCTCCTGAGTCTTTCTATGGTGTTTGCAACCTCGAGTAAAAGCTTCGTTTGTCTCTCATCATACTCGTACTCTCTATTCCCTGAAAGAATTATTCTATCAACTCTCTTTATTCGAATCAATTTATCTATAGTTCTTGCGAAACAAACATCAAAATCTTCCACGCTGGAACCAAAAATACAGTTAGAACAATTCACTCTCATTATTCCTTCTTTTACTTCGAATTCACAGGCCAACCTAACACCAAAGGACCTTCTATTAAACTTTATTACATCAGAAGATAAAATTACTATTGGTTTCATGGTCGAGAAGCCTCAGGTTAACTTTCAAGCCTTGATAAACGAGATGGTAAAAAGAATAGACGATAACACGAGAAGGATTAAGACCATAGAGCAAAGATTGGATGGGATGAGTTTGAGGATAGAAGCCTTAGAGAACAAAATGATCGAAGATGTTGAAGATATGAAAAAAAGATTAGACCAACTTTCTCTGGACGTGAAATCAATAGCTGAGAGTTTGTTAAAAATCAGGGTTGAAACAAGAAGGTTGAACAAGGATTTGGAGAAAACTGCAAGGAAGTCTGAGATAAAAGAACTTGAGAGTCTACTCGATCTTTACAGTCCGATAAAATCTAAATTCGTCACTAGAGAGGAAGTAGAAAGGCTAATCGAAGAAAAAGTAGGAAAGAAAGTTTAGCTCAGAGTTAAATATAAATTGAAAAAAACCAGAATTCTTATTGAATAGAATGATCAAGTTTCTTGGTCTAGGAAAGAGAAGACCAGAAGAAGTAAGATTAGGGAAGGGTTTCATTCCAGTAGATAGGGTTAGAGAGCTCAGCGAAAAAGGATTTTCAGAACCAGAGATAATCGATGTCTTAAGGAAGGAAGGTTTTTCAGCTGAAGAAATAGATAGAGCGCTTACTCAAGCTTTAAAAATAGGAGTTACTGGAGAGCCTGAAACTCCAACTGAATTACCGACTTTGAATGAAATAAAACCGAGGAAAGAAGAAAGTGAAGGGATTCCTTTAGAAGTCCCTGAAAGATCTTTTGAATATCCTCAAGAAGAGTATGGAACCGAGGAGATAGTTGAATCTATAGTCGAAGACAAGATGCAAGAGGTTGATCAAAAGTTGAACGAAATAAGGATGAAATATGCAAACCTCGAAAGAGAGATATCCAATTTACATCATCAATTTTCGATTCTATCTAAAGGGAGAGCTCAAGCTGAACAGACGATAGTGGACAAGATAGATTCTCTTAAGGATTCGATGGATGAGTTGAACGGAAGGTTGAGTAGTTTAGAGAAAGCATTCAAAGATGCATTACCCGCCTTGATAGACAGTGTAAGATCATTAACTGATTTAGTTCAAAGACTCAAAAAAGAGAGCTAAGAAAATATTTATCCCGAGCTTACAAATTATTGTATGAAGAGTATGCAGAGCCCATTTCAATTAGTAATAGAAAAATTAGCTAGTCTAGGGGTTTTCAGTTTTCTTCTCCCCTGGATTCTAACTGCAGCAGTGTTCTGGGGTTTGTTAAAAAAATCTGGAATGTTCGGTCCTTTTGTAAACGCAGTGATAGCTTTGACAACTTCTTTCTTCATCTGGGGCTATTTTACAACTTCCTATGCCATTGAGATAGGGACTCCTCTTTCGACTTTCATAATGCAAGGAAGTGTTATCATACTGGTCTTCCTTTTTGGTTTAATAGCTGCTAGCATGTTCTATCCGAAATTTCCGGAAATTTTAGCTGAAAAGAAGAGTAGTAACATGATATGGGTATTTCTCGGCATATTCGTAGGAGGACTGTTTTTCACTAGCGGATTGTATAGAATTCTTTCAGCTGGTCCTGCGACGGGAATACAATCTGATGTCATTACCCTGACCACTATACTGGTGGCGCTCATAATCGGAATCCTTATACTCGTTGCTGTTCAAAGAAGTGAAGGAGGTAAGTGAATGCCAGATGTATTCACACCAGTCATTCAAAAGTTAGGAGAAATAGGAGCATTTAAGTTTCTCTTCCCATACTTACTGACATCAGCCATATTCTACGGACTTTTAAGAAAATCTCGAGTCTTCGGAGAACCTGAAAGGAATGTGGCAGTTAATGCTGTCGTCGCATTAGTGGCTTCTCTTATGGTCTGGGCTTATCCAGTATTGGCGGGTGTTGATATTCAAACCCAACTCTCCACTTTCTTCACTCAAGGACTTGTAGTTACTCTTGTTTTCATGCTTGCCTTGATGATAGTCGGAATGTTCCTTCCTCCTAACCTCTCTGAATATTTGGCTAACAATGTGTTCAAAGGTAATAAAGCATGGTCTGTTGTAGCAATAGGTATATTCTTTGCATTCATAATCCTAGGAACGAGTGGGTTATGGAATGTTCTTTGTGGGCCACAGGTATGGGAAGGAGTGGCTCAAGATATGCGCTTAACTATAGCAGTGATAGTTTTATTAATAATCCCGATAATATTTATTGTATACGAGAAACCCGAAGTTTCAGTACCTAAAGAAGAAAAGAAGGAATGAAGAATGCCTGGATATATAGCGGGTCTGTTGGGGTCTGCTGAGATATATACTCTTTATTTACCATTCCTCCTTGTATTTGCACTTTTCTATGCGTTATTAGCCAAGACTCAAGTTTTTGGAAAGGGTAGTAAAGCGAACAAGATAAATGCTTTAATCGCAATTGTAATCTCGTTGTATGTAGTTGTGTTTTCTCCTTTTGCGACTTCAATCAGTACTTTTTTTGCAACTTTCTTTGCTGAGGCCTCGGTAGGTTTGGTTACGCTTTTAGTATTTGTTCTAGTCGTTGGTTTACTCTTAGGACCATTCATCACATCAAGAGAAGGCTGGGAAAGGTTGGGAAAGAAGGCAATCCCCCTACTTATAATAGTGGCTTTCCTTTTTGTTCTCGGATTGTTCTTCTCGAGTGCTCAAACCGCTACTTGGTTTAGTGAGATTGTAGGACCTTCTTTTGGTTTGAGTGGAGAAGATGTTGCACTGATAGTCCTGATAGTGATAACTTTAATAGTTCTATACTGGCTTGTAAGCGGAGAGGAAGGTATAAGAGAAGTTAAATTACTTGGAGAGTAAACTTAAAGATTTCTGTCTTAATCGTATCCGTATACAGCTTTGGTAAACTCACTCATGTATGCATCGCGTTCAGGTTTTTGTTTTAATGTGCTCAAATGCTTTCGTCCAGTTTCCAATGCAGTATAGGCAGTGGCATATGCTTTATCTAAGAGGGTTAACATAGCTTCCCTTAAAGTAGGATCTTTAATTTTACTTGCTTCTGTGTATCTTTTGATTATCTCTTTTATTAACCTATAAGCCATATGAGTATGAGTTATCGCAGTTTCGGTTTCAGAATTATCACATTTTTGTAGTGCTGTGAGTGCTGCGTTGTACAAGTTCTGAGCATCCTTTTTTAAATTCAAGAATCTCTTAATTTGTTCCTCATTCCTTTCGTACACTTTTTGTACAGGCTCAACCTTAGCTTTTTGTTCGTTTATGAGTCCCATTAATTCTTTTTCTGCCTTTCCTAACGTTTGAACTGCTTCTTCAATTTGCATTTTATCACTATTCAGTAGATATTACATTTGGTATTTAAAGTTTTCTATCCTCAAGTATCTATTTTTAAAACATTTAAAATTCTCCAGAAAAAATTCTTATCATGTATATTTTGTTACTTTTTTTGATCCTCCTTGCGCTCAACTTTCTTGATATTTTAATAACTTTAAGGACTTTCAGGAAAAGAGGGTATAAGATCGAAGGTAATCCCATACTCAGGGATTTGTTGAGGGATAATGTCGATAGTTTCATACTCTTCAAGCTTTTTGATATCGCGATCTTCTGTATACTTATCTTTTGGATCTGGATGAAAAACGAGGTTTTCTCTTTTGTACTCCTAATTCTTTGTATCATTCTTTACTCGTATATAGACTACAAGAACCTTCAAGCACAATCTATGTTTGAGTAGGTTATGCACGTCTCATGTTGTAGAACCATTTTCTTTCTTTAGAAATGGTGTAGAGTATCTCTCCCAATCTCTTCTTGAACTCTTCTTCGGTTATCCTGTATCTTTTTTCATACAACAAGAGTAAAGCTTCTCTCAACTTCTCACCGCTAACTATCAAATCTCGATAATCTTCTAAGTTTATGTTGTATCTTCTAGCTACTTCTTGAAGTTTTTTCTGTTGGTTATAGATATCCTTTACAGCACCTTGAGAATAAGGTCTTATCTTCTGTACATCAGCTATAACTTCCCTCAACTTACTTGGGTCGTTGTATAACTCTTCTATCTTCCTCCTCAATTCGATCTCTTTTTCTACTGCTGTTCTGACTCTCTCTAATGATGTTCGATTTCTTTCTCGTAAGACAGCTATTCCAAGAATGGCAACTATCAAAGCCACTGCTCCAATAAGTATCTCAATCATATAGATAATTTGGTTTTTTCTGTTAATAACTTTCTCATTCAAGAAGTTTTAACTCCTTACTTATGGTAAGATAGGCCCATGCCCATATGATAGACTCAAAACTGAGAACTAGTTCTCCCTTCTTAAGGAAATGTTCACAATCATTAACGTAAGCGTTCATATTTTCTAAGAATTCCTTCCCCTTCTCATCTCTAACTTTCACATCTTCTAGTTCTTTTTTCATCCTCTTCAACCATTTGAGTATTTCTTTCTTCGAAACTTTGTCCTTCATTCAATCGATCCTATGAATTTGAAGATACTCTCTCTCTGTGAAATGAAGTTCTCCTGGAACTATGATGACGAAGGGAGGGCCTCCAAAATCTTTTCCGAGTAAATTCTTAACTTTTCCGTAGACCATCAACGGTTTTTCGCTGCCTGCTCTCCCGAGGATGATAATATACGTATCTTCAGTAAACGCTTTCTTCTTCATCACTTCTTCTGTTTTTAACATTATATTCATTCCTTCGTTCGGACTCATGTTTCTTTCTCCCATTATATCCAAGAATAAAAGAGTATGAAGGTTCCTTTTTTTGTTTTCCTCTAATGTTTCATAGGTGGAAACAGGCAATATTTCTCCTGTTTTTTCCGGGAATGGAATAGTTGCTGAAGCTCCAAACTTGTAAACATGTAAGCCAGTCTCTCCTATAGCTGAATATATAGACGCGTTATGTATGACTTCAGTCTTTATTCCCTCTTTTTTTGCTTCTAGTAACAAGGATGAATGTGTTGTGGCTATCAGGGGGTCTCCTGGAACAAGAATTACAATGTTCAGATCTTTCGCTTCTTCTATTATTTTCTTTGCCTTTTCTTCCAAATCATTTCTTTCAAGTTGAACTACGTTCTTCTCGAATATTTTCTTCAAGTTTTCAACTTTTCCATGCCATTTTGATGTGTAAGACTCGAGATAGATCTTATCAGCTTTTCTTGCTCTCTCAAACCCTCTTAGAGTTAAATCTTTTTCATCCCATAATCCTAAACCAACTAAGCTAAGCATACTAAAAATAGGTAAAAGTTAAAATTAAAAGATAGTGTAGTTTTTCAAAATTTTATAGCAATTCTGCTTAACTCGTATGCGTCTCTTGCTTTTTCTTTAAGGTTTAATCTTAAGTATGCTGCACGAGAATTAAAATAAGGACTTCCTTTTCTCGAGAATAGGGTTAAGATCATTCCTTCATGGTTAACCTTAACACCCTCACAAGCTTCGTGACTTCTTATAAGAGTTTTAACTCCGATTTTTTTGAGAATTCTTTTTGTTACGTTTATCCCAAAAATCTTCCCTGCCCCTCTTGGTGATGGATAAAAATCCCTTATTTCTTCAGATGGATCATTCCAAAGTATCTCTTCTAAGAATGGTTTGAGTGGATGAGTTTTATGAGCGAATTCTAAATCCTCGATCGATTCAAGGTTTACTGGTAATCCGCCATGTAGTAGAATGTATTTTTTCTTTATTATTGCTCCGTTGTAAAAAAATTCGAATAAGTTACGAATCTCTTCATAGATTTTATTTCCATTCTTTCCGTATTTCTTGAACAAACTATCGGGAAGATTATGTGGGGAAACAGGTAAAGATGAGGGGAATTCGTGATTTCCCCGTAGCAGTGTTACTCTTTCAGGAAACTCTTTCTTTAAACTTAAGATCAAAAAATAAACTTCAGGTGATTTTTCACCTCTATCTCCATAATCTCCCAGAAAAACTAGATAATCTTCATTCATGAGAAACTTACTGTCTTTTAAGATGAAAAGAAGACTCTCAAGATCTCCATGTAGATCTCCAACTATTATAGCATACTTTCTTCCTTCTAGCTTAAATATTCCATTTTCTTTTTTCTCTTTTTTCATAATCTTCTTCACGTCCCTGACGAGTTTTAACATCTCTTTTGAATCTTCAGATTTCTCGACGATTTCATCAAAATTCATGAATAAGATTTTAGAATTCAAACCAAATATTAATGCGAGATTGTGATAAGTTTTGATATAATAGGTTCCAGGGAAAAGGCAGTTGCTATAGTTGAAATACCTGAAGAAAAAGAAAAAAAAGAAATCGAAATAGCCAAACGAATAATGAAAAAACACAAAAACGTGAAGTCAGTACTTAAAAAAACTTCTGAGAGAAAAGGAACCTTCAGGTTAAGAGAACTGAAACTTATAACAGGCGAAGAAAATACAGAAGTTCTTCATGTAGAATCTGGTTGTAAGTTTAAACTGGATCCAAAGAAAGTGTATTTTTCTCCGAGGGAAGGAACTGAGCGGCTAAGAATATCTGGTATGGCTAAACCTGAAGAAACGATTTTAGTGATGTTTGCTGGAGTAGGACCTTTTCCAATAATCATAGCAAAAAAACAACCTTTAATCAGGAAAATAATTGCAGTCGAGATCAATCCTGAGGCTTATCGGTACATGGTCGAGAATGTGAGACTTAATAAAGTAGCTCATAAGGTAATTCCACTATTGGGTGATGTAAGAGAGGAATGCAAAGATTGGTACGGTAAATGTGATAGGGTGATAATGCCTTTACCCCATGAAGCTGAAGATTTTCTGGATATAGCTATTCGATGTTTAAAGAAAAAGGGTGTGATTCATCTTTATGTTATAGAAAGAGAAGAAAAAATCACAGAGAGAGCAAAGAATATAATCAAAAAGATGAAGAAAAAAGTTGAATATAGAGTGAGAAAAATCCTCCCCTATGCCCCAAGAACGAACAAGTATTGTCTTGACATATTCTTCTAGAATCCGAGTCTAGGCTGAAGAAAGTCTAAGATCCATGTTAGCGAGTAGAAACCCGAGTATGCTAGTATTAAAGCAAGAATGAATTGTCCTAGGAACATCGCTAAAAAGTATTTCTTAAAATCATACTTTATTATCCCACAAAAAATTCCAACCAGATCATCTGGGAATGGTGTCGCGTTTACTATCGTTATCCATAAAGGTGCTCCGTACTTCCCGAAGGTTTCTCTTATCTTTATCAGCTTTTTTTCATATCTTTTTTCTAGTATCTCTTTTCCGCCTAATCCTAGTACATAGCTTGTTACATTTCCTATAGAAGCCCCCAATGCTCCAGATAAAGCAACAAAAAAGGGGTTATAAACAGCACCAAGAGAAAATATTACTATAAAACTCGGGAACGGGAGAAGTATAGAAGAAGAAGCTAGGAGTGATACTAAAAAAATCCCCAGATAACCCCAATTGCTCGCAAAGGTCTGAGCATGAGTGATCAACCAGATTAATTTATCCCAAATCCACATCTTCTCTGTTATAGATTGGGAAAGCTAGGATATAACTTTAGAGGATGAGTACTAATACATTCACGAAAACTAAGAATAACCAAAACCACATCTTCCACAAGAATATCCTGCTTCCGTCAAGGTTTGGTATGGGAAGTAAATTGAATATTGCTATTACTCCATTGATGAAACTCATTTGTTGAAACACGAAACCTGGCAATGCTTTAAAGATTACCGCTAGTAGAACATTAATTCCAACACCAGCTAAAGATATCAAGCCTAAGTCTTTGGTAGTTATTCTCACGACTTTAAAACCCCATCTTCCAAAGGCAAATGGCATTATTTCAACAAAACCTGGGATTGCGATAGCAAGAGGTATTTTTGTGAACCAAAAGAAGAACATTCCTATGATTCCTATCAGGATCCCTGTAAACCAACTCTTATAAGTTACCATACAACCAAGCTTTCTTGCAACAACTTTCTGACTTACTAAACGGAGAACGAAAGAAAAAATTACTATCAACGATACGATTAAGATATCGTTAATTCTTGAGAATGAAAATATCAAGATGAGAACCAAGATTGATAGGGTTACATCCCTTATTTCCTCGCCATTAAAGAGTTTCATGATAAATAGTTTAGATTGGAGACTTTTAAGATTTCTGAGTAAATATGCAAGGGACACGCCCTCGGTGGATTTAACCCTGCAGCTAGGTTAATCCAAGTCTCTTTCTCCACCCCGCGAGCTCGCAAGCACTGACTATCCAGCTTAGGCTTGCTTGGTTCCCCACCTGGGCCGGTTCACTGGATAGTCAGCCCTGG
>Ga0164310_10002342_pt1 | contig 10888 bp, 6 predicted proteins | sample GuaBasSedimGuay1_FD_121795 | JGI IMG/M metagenome (GOLD analysis project Ga0164310, IMG submission 121795) | Subseafloor sediment microbial communities from Guaymas Basin, Gulf of California, Mexico - Guay1, Core 4569-9, 0-3 cm | ecosystem: Environmental > Aquatic > Marine > Hydrothermal vents >... | reverse complement strand
TCACATACTTCCGCCAGACCCGGTCCGCAAAACACTTTGGCAGACTCAGGCGTGAGCAACCCGGCCTTAGCGCAGGCAATGGCTGTACAGCCCGTAGTCAGTACGATCACATCATGCTTGATCAACTCCTTGCAAATCGTGATATGCCCCTCATCCAGAGTGGTCCGGGCGTTGTTTCACCCAACCACTCCGCCGATACCTCGTATTCGGCCGTTGATGATATTGTCATTCAGGGGTACGTAGGAACCCCTGAAGGTGCCGCCCAGATGGTAATTGATCGCCTCGTAACTAAACCCCGCGATCAAATCGGACTTGGCATCCGGGATGATGACCTCCTTTTCCCTATTAGGGAAGTTCTCAATGGCCGTGCGAACAATCCTCTTGGCGTCCTCAAGGGCGGTATGCTCGTCAAATTCAATATGAACGGTGTCGCCCGACGCGATCCTTGCCCGGGGGTTGGTCGTGATGATCTTTGTGTGGAAACATTGTGCTACATTGGCAATGTTCTCCATGATGCACTGCACATCCACCACCATGGCATCCACCGCACCGGTAACAATGGCCAATTCCTGCTGGAGAAAATTGCCGCAAAGCGGCACCCCGTGCCTCATAAGAATCTCATTGGCAGTGCAACAGATACCGCTCAGTTGAATCCCCTCGGCCCCTTTTTCCTTGGCCAGCTCGAGCATCTCCGGCAACTCGGCCGCCTCAACGATCATTTCACTCAGCAGGGGTTCATGTCCATGTATGACGATACTTACATGATCTTCCCGGAGCACTCCCAGGTTGGCCGAGCTCCTCAGGGGATAAGGACAGCCGAAAAGCACGTCCTGGAGGTCCGTGGCAATCATGGAGCCGCCCCACCCATCTGCGATGGCCGCCCGAGAGCATTGCTCGACAATGTTTTCATAGTCCTGATCGACACCGATATGGGTCCGGTGCATTATCTCCACAATCTCGCGGTCAATGCCCCTGGGCACAACGCCCAATTTCTTCCACAGCTCATACCGAGCCGCCGGGGCCCTTTTTACGGTGCATACTTCACCCTGCTGCTGACCCCATTGCGCCAAGGCGTTCTCGGCCACCTCAACTGCAATTTCATCGATATCGCGGTCCAGGATCTCGCCGTTTTCACCCTCCACCGTAATATCCACCCCGAAGTCGGGGGCGATCTCCAGGAGTTTTTTGGTGTCCTTTATCCGGTAGTCTTCTGTCTCTTTGCGGGCTGCCGCCAGAAACGTCTCGGCAACCCCCCGGCCGTGGTCGGAATGGGCCGCAGCTCCGCCCGCAACCATTCTTGCAAAGTTTCTTGCAGCTATTGTCTCCGGTGTTGCCCCACACAGCCCCTTTCGGGTGTCCTCTCCCTCAATCCCGCCTTTTGGCAGGGGAAGCCGACAGGGCCCCTGAGCGCAATTTTTACAGCAGGTGCCCTGTGCCCCGATATTACATGGCTTCATGCTCTGGGCTCGGTCGAAGATCGTCTCCACCTCAAGCTCCCTGGAGCGCGCGATCATCTTCTGACTTGCGGCATCAATGGCTAACTCCTCCGGCTTTGGCGCCACCTTTTCCTTCTTCTTTACAAGCGCTTTTTTCTTGACTTCTTCTGTTGTCATTATGAGGTTCCTCCTCTAACTTCTTTTTCTGAAGATTGGTTAATGTGTCCCTTACACCCGCCGGTGGATCCGATCAATATTGTGGATCAGCTTATCCACCAAGTCCATCTGAACCTTTGCTGGTGTCTTGGTCCGCTCTTTTTCCCCGGCCTCTCTCTCGGCCGCCAGCTTCTCTCTCTCCTGGGCCCTCTTGAACCTCAGGGCCTGAAGCTCCTCTTTCTCCTTGGCCTTTGCCTTGGCCTTGGCTTTAGCCTCAGCCTCTGCTTTTGCCCTTGCTTCCTCTTCCGCCCTGGCTTTGGCCTCGGCTTCAGCCTTTGCCCTTGCCTCCTCTTCCGCCTTGGCTTTGGCCTCAGCCTCCGCTTTGGCCTTGGCTTCTGCCTCCGCCTTGGCTTTGGCCTCGGCTTCCGCTCGCTTCTCGGCCTCTTCCTCAGCTTCTACCTTGGCTTCTGCTTTTACTTCCGCCTTTTCCTCCGGCTTCTCCTCTTTAGGCTTCACTTCCTCGGCCTTCTTCTCAGGCTTCGCAGGGGGCTTTGCCTCTTTCTTGGGGGGCTTGGGCTTCTCGGCCTTAGGCTTTGCCTCTTCCTCCAGCTCTCCAAAATCCAGGTTGGGCTCGGGTGAAAGGGAAACGAGGTCCGCTTCCTGAAGCTCTAACTTCTTGGAAATACCCTCAATACCCTTAGCCGAACCCCCTTTTGTCATCAAGTCAATATAGGCCTTTACAAGCCTTACCGTCTCAGGATGACGGAGGATTACCACGTCCGAGCCTGCTAAAAGGTAGCAGACTGCGGCTACCACTTCCATGATTATGGCCCGTCTCTCCGGATCCCCCAGCGTCGGGACATCGTCAATGGGCTGGCCCGCCTCTTTGCACTTCCAGACCTCGTTGCCGATATTGTTGATCATAGGGACTTGCAGTTTGTCGTCTTCCTGCGTGAGGGCAGCCATTCGTATGCGCTCCATAACAGAGTAACTGTACTCCAAGCCATACCCGAGGCCTCCGGTCGTGGGATCTACAATTATATTTTCGGTCTTCACTCCCAGATTTCCCAGCAGAATATTGAGCTGCTTCGCCAGATTGACGTCAATGGGTGAAGAGGCCACAATCGTATGTTTGTAACCCAAGGCGCTTGCACCAACACCCTTGTGGTTGCCTTCTTCAACGGGAGCAAGGCCCACATTTTTCCCGTCACAGAGCTCTGAGATCTTTTTCAGCACCTCTTCATCTTTCTGGTTGTTAGCCGTGCCCCAGAATATCACAGGGACATCCACCGCGTCGGCCACCTTTTTCGCCACCTCTGCAGCTTCCTCTGCGCCCCTATCCATCCCGTTAGGGTCCGTGCTCTTTAGTTGGACCACAATGATGTCTGCGCCATATTCTTCCACGCATTTCTTGGCCCATGCCTCGGGGGAGGAGATTACATCCTTAAATGGCTCAACGGCAGCGGCGGGCCACTCTTCGGATGGATCATAATCCCATATTTCCATAGCGATTTTAGGGGTATTTGGCATATCTCCTTCAAATAGATGAAAGGGATAGGAACTCTCCCCGCCAAGCGTGACAGCACTGTCGCCGGTGCCGATGGTGGTCTGTCCAATCTGCCCCGTGTAGGGTTGTTCAGGAATTTGAAAAGCCAATTTCTCTACCTCCTTAACGTTTCACTTATAGACGGAATCACGGCAAAATAAACCCAGCCGCCACCCATTCCCAAAAAGTTACCTGAAACAGGTCTATTTGAGGGTTATTGTGAAAAATGTAACAAAAACAGGTAAAAAAATTTCCTCATCCGAAGAGAATCGGAAATTAGCTGAAAATTAGATGAATAGCCGATCGGTTGTCAAGTGAATTTTTTCAATAATTCTAAAGGTTTTTTTGTGCCAGGGCTTTTCTATATATTGTGTTAAAAGAATAAATTTTATACAATATATAGGGTTATTCCCCTGCGATCCGATCAAATATCCGGTATGCCGCATTTAGAGCGGGGCTATTATCCGCCAAATCCACTGTTGGTTTGCCCTCAAGATCAAACTCTCGCACCAGAGGGTCTTCAGGCACTATGCCAGCAAGTTCAAGGCCGAATCTGCCAACCACCTCCCGGATCATCGCCTCTTGTCCATCTTTGGCCTGGTTCACTATCAGCATTCTTCTTTGGATACTGAGGCCCAACTGTTCCGTCAGGTCTACAATTCTCGAGGCAGCCTGGACCCCCCTGTGGGTAGGGTCTGATACGACCAACAGAACCTCCACATTGTCAGTTGTCAATCGGCTGATATGCTCCATACCGGCCTCATTATCAATCACTGTAAAACGATAGTTATCTAATAATTTATCCAGAAACTGGGTAAGCAGGGTGTTTGCTGCACAATAGCATCCCGGACCTTCAGGCCTTCCCATGACAATAAGGTCGAAGCCGTCTGCTTCCACCACCGCTTCCTGGACCTTCATCTCCATAAAAAGGTCCTTGGTCATACCGGAGGGCGCACCTTTTTTCATTTGCTCCCTTGCATCTCCAAGAGTCTCCCCCACCTCTAATCCGAGAACCTCATTTAGATTGGCGTTGGCATCAGCATCAACGGCCAATACAGGCGTCTTACCCTTCTCAACCAAGTACCTTACCAGCAACCCCGCCAAGGTCGTTTTGCCGGTACCTCCTTTTCCCGCAAGCGCAATCGAATAACCCATAAAAACACTCCTTTATAAAGACACTTTTTAGTTGATATTCTGTTGGAATTTTTCTAAAATTTAAAGTGCTTAAATAATAGTTACAGCGATATCCTCTTATCTAAAATATGTTAAAAAAAAAAGATATTTGGAAACGAATAATAACTTCTCTTGAAGCCGATCTTCACCCGTCGGAGTTTCATACCTGGTTCTCCCAGAGCCATCTCAAAAGTGTCGATCCAAGCCTTGCGGTGGTCGAGGTCCCAAACAAATTCGTAGCCAGCTGGCTACAGGAACATCATGAGAAAAATATCCGCGTGGCATTTCAAAAAAATTTTAATTTCGAACCGAAGATCCACTTTTCATTTAAGAAACCTGAGCCGCCCAATTCATATGCTGAAACCAACGGCTATGCGGCACAGGAACGTTGGCCTTTCTCCCATAGGCTGGATCCCGCTTTTAGCTTCGATAATTTCGTGACAGGCCCATGGAATGAATTGGCATACTCATCAGCTATTGATGTTGCTACAAGCCCCGCTGAGAACTACAATCCTCTCTACATATTCAGCGACCAGAGCGCCGGCAAGACCCATCTGCTCAATGCTATCGGCAACCATATGATAGAGATCAACCCTAATGTAAGGGTTAGATATCACACAAAAAAACACTTAACTACAGACTTTTCGACCGCAAAAAGAAACCGAACTCTCCAGGCCTTCAGGGAAGAGTATACTCAACTTGACTGCCTAATTATTGATGATCTTCACCTCTTTTCGGCAAAAATAGGACTCCAGCAGGAACTGGTATCCCTCCTTAACTATTTCTGTGATTCGAGGAAACAAGTGGTATTCGCGGCCAAGGAACCTCCCGTAAGGATAAAAAATATACTGCCGGAACTTAGATCACGCCTGGAGTGGGGGCTTATCTCGGAAATAAAACAACCAGACCAGGAAGCAAAAATGCTTATCATCAAGGAAAAGGCCGCGGAAAAAGACCTCTACATACCTGAAGACGTAACTTTTTTCCTTGCAAATACCACAAATGACCTTAAGCGTATCTACCAGTTCATCGTGAGCATTGAAACGTACACCTCTTTATATAATCGTAAGATAGATATATCTACTGCCAAGTCAATAATCAAAAGTAGATATATCCCTAATATCGCTATACCCGATATCCAGAAAGCCACCGCCGCATATTTTAATATCACATTAACCGATCTCATTTCCAACAAGAAGAAAAGGAGCTTTACTTACCCCAGACAGATTGCCATGTATGTAACTAGAAAACTTACAGGATTATCATATGAAGAGATAGGAAAGGCCTTCGGGAACAAGGATCATTCTACGGTTATCTACGCGGTAAAACGCATTAAAAAGCAAAAAGAGCTTAAAAACGCTGTTCTCCTTGATATAGAGAAAGTTGAGTCCCTTCTCTCATAGATAGAGGTTAATATTTTCAAAAAAAGTTGTAGAGAAAACATATTCTGAAATTAAACACAAAGGACAGGGAATAAAATTAATGTAAATAGTAAGCACACAAAACTACAGTTTATTCAGATATTCCAAACTGTTAATATATTATTTAACATTTTCACATCACCTTATGTATTGTTATTAGAATATTCTAATAAAATAATAACAACCAAAAATTAAACGTACTGAGCGGGAGGCCAAGATGGAAATAAAAATAGACAGGGATGAACTCTTCGGGAACGTATCGAGAGTTCAAAGTATTATTGAGAAAAAAAGCAACATGCCTATTCTTTCCACCGTTCTCTTGACCGCAGCCGGGGAGGAAGTGACGCTCTCTGCCACGGACTTGGAATTGGGGTTCCGTCAGACTATCGGTGCCGATGTAATCAGTGAAGGTAGTGTTACCATTTCGGGCAGGAAGCTTTTTGAAATATTAAAGGAAAGTAATCAAGGCGTATTTCATATCAAGGAGAAAGAGAATAATTGGGTATTTATATCCGATAATATCGCTCGATTCAACCTCGCATGCCTTCCCGCTGATGAATATCCATCTTTTGTTGAGCCAGAGGGTGTAGCCATGGTTGAGTTCGATGGCAACATCATCAGCGAAATGATCAATAAAACCATTTATTCTGTGACTATGGAGGAGGCTGGATTCAAGCTTTCAGGCGTATATACTGAAAAGGTGTCATATGGGGGGAAGAATTTTTTGAGAATGGTTTCCACTGATGGACACAGGCTCTCGATGATAGATAAGTCAGTTCCGTCATTGGACTCACTTGATCTGGCTAAAGGGGTTATGATTCCAAAGAAAGGTATGTCGGAGCTTAATAAGCTGGCATCTGAGGGAGGGCAAATTCAGATTGGTTTCAAAGAGAAGAATTGCGTTGTCAAAAAAGGAGGTGCGCTTCTTGTTATGCGTCTCCTTGAAGCTAAGTTTCCTGACTATCAGGCGGTGATACCCAAAGAAGAGAGAGTCTCGATAGAGGTTAAGAGAATATCGCTGCTCGAAGCCATGAGAAAGATGCTTATCTTGAGTAACGAGAGGTACCGGGCTGTAAAGATCGCTTTGGAAAATGACACGATGGAGTTGGTCTCCACAAACCCTGATCTGGGAGAAGCCCGGGAGAATATCGAGGTTGTTTATCAGGGAGAGCGTTTGGAGACAGGATTTAATCCGAGGTACTTCGTAGATGCCTTACAGGCAATGGAAAGTGAGGTGGTTTCCCTTGGGTTTATTGATAATTCAAAACCCTGTATCCTGAGAGGTGAAGCTGATGACGGTTTTCTTGGGCTTATTATGCCAATGAGGGTTTAGTATGGAAGAACAAAAAGATTCCTATAAGGCGTCAGACATAAAAGTACTTGAGGGGCTGGTGGCAGTAAGGAAGAGGCCTGCCATGTACATCGGCAACACTGCCTCCGAAGGTTTGCATCACTTGGTGTATGAGGTGGTGGATAACAGTATTGATGAAGCGTTGGCCGGGTATTGCGATCAGATAGACATAAGGCTGCTTGTCGATGGCAGTGTGGTGGTTGTGGACAATGGCAGGGGGATCCCGGTGGATATGCATGAAACAGAGAACATGCCAGCCCTTGAAGTTGTAATGACCAAGCTTCATGCGGGCGGAAAATTTGATAACAAGACCTATAAGGTCTCGGGAGGACTTCATGGTGTGGGGGTGTCGGTTGTAAACGCCCTATCGGAGTATCTGGAGGTGGAGGTCTACCGGGATGGGAATATCTACTTCCAGAGGTATGAAAGAGGAGAGACGAAAACCGATCTCGAAAATAAAGGAAGCACCACAAAGAGAGGAACAAAAATTCACTTCCTTCCCGACAGGGAGATTTTCGAAAATGTGGACTTTGATTTTGATCTACTTGCGAAGAGGATGAGAGAACTCTCATTTCTCACAAGTGGGGTAAGGATTAAAATTGCCGATGAGGTGACCGGGAAGAAAAAGGATTTTCATTACAGTGGTGGAATTGCTTCCTTTGTAGAATATCTCAATAAAAACAGAGAGGTAATTCATAAAAAACCGATATTTATTTCAGGGAGCAAAAACGGCGTGTTGATGGAGATAGCCCTTCAGTACAACACCTCTTACAAGGAGAATCTTTTCACATTTGCAAACAATATCAACACCAAAGAGGGCGGAAGTCACCTGAGTGGCTTTAAAGCGGCACTTACAAGGAGTATTAACCAGTACCTGCAGAACTCGCCACTTTCCAAGAATTTTAAAGAAAAGCTTACCGGAGATGATGTGCGGGAGGGGTTGACTGCCGTAGTGAGTGTGAAACTGCCGGCCCCCCAGTTCGAGGGTCAGACCAAAACTAAGCTCGGTAACAGCGAGGTAAGAGGCCTGGTTGAAAATCTGGTGAATGAGGGCCTCGGGAGCTTTTTCGAAGAGAACCCATCGGTTGTTAAATCAATACTTTCAAAGGTCATTGACGCGGCAAGGGCAAGGGAGGCCGCAAGAAAGGCAAAGGAACTTGCAAGGCGAAAGGGTGTCCTCTCAGATCACGCGTTGCCGGGAAAGCTGGCTGACTGTCAGGAACGCGATCCGACTCGAAGTGAAATCTTTATTGTGGAGGGAGATTCGGCAGGAGGCTCGGCAAAGCAGGGTAGGGACCGGCGAAACCAGGCCATACTGCCGCTTAAAGGCAAGATACTTAATGTTGAAAAGGCGCGCTTTGACAAAATGATCTCGAGTGAAGAGATCCGTACCATGATAGCGGCTTTGGGTACAGGGATAGGTGATAAGGAATACAATATAGATTCCTTGAGATACCATAAAGTTATTATTATGACTGATGCCGACGTTGATGGATCCCACATCAGGACCCTGCTTTTAACTTTCTTCTTTAGACAGATGCCGGAGCTTATTGAGAGGGGGCATCTTTATATTGCCCAGCCGCCTCTGTATAGGGTCGTTTCCGGGAAAAAGGAGTACTACATCAAGGACGAAAATGCATTTAACGATTTTATACTAAGGAGGATCTCTGAAAAGGAAAAGGTGATTCTTGATGATGGAACTGAAGTGTCAGGCCCAAGGCTGTTAAACCTCCTCAGTAGCATATTGAAATTCAATGAGAGCGTCAGCAGACTCACCCGTAAAGGTTACAGCAGCCGTTTCCTGGAATTTCTGGCACTGGAAGGCATCACAGATCGGTCCAAGTTTAAGGATAGGGAATTCATGGACGCACTTTTTGAGAGGCTTCAGGAAGAGGGCTTCCGGGTGAGTGATGTGCATCAGGATGAAGAGGGCTGGTACTATGAATTCATCGTAACGGAAACCAGTGATGGTGGACAGATGTTTTCGGTGAATTGGGAGTTTCTATCTTCCCCTGAGTTGAGGCAATTAATGGGGATTTCAGGTCGATTTCGTGAATTGCGGCAACATACCTATCTGATTGCAGGTGATGGAGAGCAAAGTAAGATAGAAGATCCCCAGCGGCTCCTTGCCATGCTCATGGAGCGGGCCAAGAAAGGCCTTACCATCCAGCGATACAAGGGCCTCGGCGAGATGAACCCAGAGCAGTTGTGGAATACCACCATGAATCCCAAAGGACGGACCCTGCTGAGGGTTAGTATCGAGGACTGGGTTGAGTCGGATGATATCTTCAATATCCTTATGGGAGACAAAGTTGAGCCTCGGCGGGAATTCATTCAGAACAACGCTCTGGAAGTGACAGAGCTTGATATCTGAGTAGCCGGGTGGAAAAGAAGGCTGAGGGTAAAGGGAGAAGAGTGATAAAGCTCCTTTTACACTTGGCCTCGTTTTTGGAGAAGACTTATGGTTTCGGAATTAGCGCTTAGCACGGTCAATATCGAAGATGAGATGAAAAAGTCTTATCTGGAATACTCCATGAGCGTGATCGTAGGCAGGGCCCTGCCGGATATCCGGGACGGGCTCAAGCCCGTGCACAGACGTGTGCTTTACGGGATGCACGATCTAAAAAACTACTACAATCGCCCCTTTAAAAAGTCTGCAAGGGTGGTCGGGGACGTTATAGGGAAATATCATCCTCATGGTGATGCGGCTGTCTACGATACGATTGTGCGCATGGCCCAGGATTTTTCCATGAGATATCCTTTGGTGGATGGCCAAGGCAATTTCGGCTCTGTTGATGGAGATCCGCCTGCTGCCATGCGTTATACCGAGGTGAGGATGACCCGGCTGGCCCAGGACTTCCTCTCGGATATCGAAAAGGAGACAGTAGACTTTGTCCCCAACTATGACGGATCTTTGATGGAGCCCGTGATTTTGCCTACCACCATACCAAATTTAATTATCAATGGGTCTTCTGGTATTGCGGTGGGCATGGCTACAAATATTCCTCCGCACTGCATAACGGAAGTTTGTGAGGGGATCATCAGGCTTATTGATAACCCGGATATTTCTACGGATGAACTCGGCAAAATTATACCAGGGCCCGATTTTCCCACGGCCGGGATTATCCTTGGGAAAAAGGGGATGCACGACGCATACAGCACCGGAAGGGGCATCATTAAGATCAGGGCGAGGGCTTTTATCGAGAAGGTGGGAAAGAGGCGGGAGAGGATCGTCATCTCGGAGATACCCTACCAGGTGAACAAGGCAAAACTGCTGGAAAAGATCGCTCAGCTTGTCAAAGAAAGGAAAGTAGAAGGCGTTGCGGATATCCGTGATGAATCCGATAGAGACGGCATGAGGATCGTCATTGACATAAAACGGGATGGCAAGGCCATGGTAATCCTCAATCGCCTTTACAAATTTACCCAAATGGAGATTTCATTCGGGATTATACTTCTTGCCATTGTCAATGGCAGGCCCCAGATTTTGACCCTCAAAAAGATCCTCGAATACTTTGTGGATCATCGCCGCAAGATCATCGTCAGAAGGACGGTTCATGATCTTAAGCGGGCCGAAGAGCGAGCCCATATCCTTGAAGGGCTGAAAAAGGCCCTCGACTTCCTGGACGACGTGATTGAATTGATCCGCTCTTCATCCGATCCCAAAGAGGCCAAAGGGCGACTGATGGCGGAGCTGGAACTCTCAGATGTGCAGGCCCAAGCCATACTGGATATGAGACTGCACAGGCTTACCGGCCTGGAGAGGGAAAAGCTCAATGCTGAGTACCAGGAGCTCATTAAAGAT
>Ga0164310_10002341_pt1 | contig 10894 bp, 7 predicted proteins | sample GuaBasSedimGuay1_FD_121795 | JGI IMG/M metagenome (GOLD analysis project Ga0164310, IMG submission 121795) | Subseafloor sediment microbial communities from Guaymas Basin, Gulf of California, Mexico - Guay1, Core 4569-9, 0-3 cm | ecosystem: Environmental > Aquatic > Marine > Hydrothermal vents >... | reverse complement strand
TACTCGCGGATGATGTCGGCCACCCAGTCGCCGGTTCCTACAGGAACTGTGGATTTGTTGACGATGATCAGTGGGTGCTCCATAGCCTCGGCAATGGAGCGGGCCGCCATGCGCACGTATTGCAGATCGGCCTCACCATCCACGCCCTCTGGTGTGCCCACAGCGATAAAGACGAATTCGGCGTCTGCCAGCGCCTCGGCGTACGAGGTGGTAAAGCTAAGGCGGCCCGCTTGCATATTGCGGGTCACCAGTTCTTCCAGACCAGGCTCGTAGATGGGCATTAAGCCTTGCTTCAAGTTCTCGATCCGTTCTTCGTTAATGTCCACGCAGACGACTTTGTTGCCCAGATCGGCAAAGCAGACGCCAGTGATCAGCCCCACGTAGCCCACGCCAACGGCAGTGATGTTTTTCATATTTACACATTCTCCTTATGTAGTTTGGCCTCAATGATACCACAAGCTCGGGTTTGTACCAAGTTGGAGAGGCGTGTATAATGAACAACGGATTCGCGGTGCAGAACGCTTGATTCGTTCCTTTCCCAATTTGTTCTAGTGTTTGTTTAGAGGAGAATGTATGAACGAGATGTGGACCGACCAACCGATCCGGGACGCGCAGAGTGACCGGCTCAATTTTTCTCACTATGCCGATGTGCTGGCCGAGGTGGTGCTCACAGCCGACACGCCCATCACCGTCGGCATCTTTGGCCCGTGGGGCAGCGGCAAGACCAGCCTGATGCGGCTAATCGCCGAGCAGTTGCTCAATCGTCGCACTGCTGGCCACCGCTGGGCGCGCGTTGTCTGGTTCAACGCCTGGCAGTACGCGCAGGACGAGGGGGCGCTGTGGCGGGCGTTACTGTTGCGTGTGCTGGAAGGGCTTGAGAGCGACCAGATCAGCGAGCAGGACGCCCAGCAGATTGCCGACTGGCGGATGCGACTCTATACTGACGTAGAGCGCACCGAGATGGGCTCGATCAACATTGACTGGCCCAAACTGGGCAAAGGGGCGCTGAATCTGGGTCTCTCGTTGATTCCCACCCCGGCTACTTTTCTCCAGGTGGCGCAACTGCTACAAGGCGAGATGGGGTCGCTGGAAGAGATCGTCTCGGCGTTCCAGCGTGAGCGCACCGAGGTCTATCGCCGGAAATTGACGTTGCTGGAGGAATTCCGGGGCGGCTTTGCCCACCTGGTGCGGGAGTATGTCTGGGGCCGCAATGGGATGCTGGTGATTTTCGTTGACGACCTCGACCGCTGCTTGCCTGGGCGCGCAGTGGAAGTGCTGGAGGCGATCAAGTTGTTCCTGGACGTGCCTGGCTGCGTCTTTTTTATCTCGGTGGATCGAGACATCATTGAACGGGTGGTGCGAGTGCAGTACGCCAGTTATATGGCGGGGGAAGGCGAGGATGCTGGGAGTGTGCCTATCGCCGGGCAGAGTTACCTGGAAAAGATCGTCCAGCTTCCCTTCCACTTGCCGCCGTTGGAAGATGACCAGATTGCCGCCTTTATTGACCAGCACGATCCCCACTTGCCCCCGGATTGCCGAGACGCTCTGTCGTTGGGGCTGGAGCCTAACCCGCGCGTGGTAAAGCGCGCGCTCAACATCCTGCGTCTGTTGCTCAAGCTGGCCGAGCGGAGGGTGGCGGAGGATACGATCGGCGCTATCGTGCCGGGGTTGCTGGCCAAGATGGTGGTTATCCAAGTGCGCTACCGTGATCTCTACCGCGATTTGTTAGAGTATCCCAATCTTGCCCAGGATTTGGAGTGGGCCGCGCGAGAAGGAGTGGAAGTGAAACGCGCAGTATCGCCATTGGAGAGCGTGGAAGCAGGCCCTGTAGAGGCTCCAGGAGCTGCGACGTTGTTGGAGCGGTACTTGCGCCACAAGCCACTGTTACGGATGTTGCGGGTGGGGCCAGCCTTTGCCGACCTGAGCCGAGACCAGATCAACGTCTACATTTACCTGACCCGCACGACCAGCAAAGACGTAGGCAGAGCGCCGAGCATGGAGGCTGCCCGAATGTGGCAGGACATGTTGAGCAACGACCCCACCCGGCTGCGGGCCAGCGTGGCCGCTGTCCAGGCCGAGGGGCTGGCGGATGAGTATGCCCAGGCTCTGGCGCGGTTGCTTGAGCCAGAATCGGAGGCCAGCCTGAGGGAGCGTCTCGCGGCCGGCGCGGCTCTGGCGTACCTGGGCGACCCGCGCGACCTTGACGAGATGATGGATGTACCCGGCGGCGAGTTTCAGCGCGGGGAGGAGGGAGAATCAACCTACGTGATGGCCTACCGCATAGGCCGTTATCCCGTGACGAATGGGCAATACGCCCATTTCTTGGCTCAGAACCCCCAGTATCCCACGCCGTATCTCGACGAAGTGTGGGCCGAGCCATATAACTGGGAGCCACGACAACGCATCTATCCCGAGGGCAAGGCCAACCACCCGGTGGTGTTGGTGAGTTTGGAAGATGCGCTCGCTTACTGCGAGTGGGCCGGCGCGCGCTTGCCCACCGAGGAGGAATGGGAAAAGGCCGCCCGAGGCAAGGATGGACGGGTCTATCCCTGGGGGGATGATTTTGATCCCCAACGGGCCAACGCGCGCGAAAGTGGGATCGGGGGCACGACGCCGGTGGGAGTCTATCCGGGCGGAGCCAGTCCCTATGGCTTGCTTGATTGCGCCGGCAACGTGTGGGAGTGGACGACCTCGCAGGAGGGAGAAAACCAATTCGTCGTTCGTGGAGGTTCGTGGAGCTTTTACGCCCGGGATGCGCGTTGCTTTGCCAGCGAAATCAGCCATGCGGGCAATCGGTCCAATCGCATTGGCTTCCGCGTGGTCACCGGGCCGCAGGCTAGAGAGGGAGTAGGGAGTAGCTAGCGTTGTGCGCGAGCGCGAAAGATCAACCGCAGCGGAGTACCAGGGAACTCGAAGGCATTCCGCAACTGGTTCTCCAGATAGCGCTCGTAGCTAAAGTGCACCAGATCGGGATCGTTGACGTGAAAGACAAAGGTGGGCGGGTCCACGCCGGGCTGGCTGGCATAGTAGATTTTGAGCCGTTTGCCGCGCTTGCTGGGTGGAGCGTGACGCGCCAACGCGCCCTGTACCAGCCGGTTTAGCTCTCCGGTGGCGATGCGCCGGAAGCGCGCTGCTTGCACGGCCAGCGCCAGCGGCGCCACTTTGCGCACCCGTTTCCCCGTGAGCGCAGAGATAAAGAGCACGGGCACGTAATCGAGGAATTTAAGAGCCTGACGTACCCATTGGGTATACTCTATCATAGTGTATGTGTCTTTTTCCACCGCGTCCCATTTGTTGATCAACACCACCACGCTGGCCCATTCGTCGAGGATAAAGCCGGCCACGTGTGTATCTTGGGCGGTGACGCCGTCAATGCCATCTATCACCAGCAGCGCCACGTCGGCCCGTTGGATGGCGCGCAGCGCCCGCAGCACGCTATAGTGCTCGACTCCGCGCTCAATCTTGCCCCGCCGCCGGATGCCGGCCGTATCAATCAGGGTGATGGGTACGCCCTCCCACTCCAGGTGGGTGTCGATGGCGTCGCGCGTTGTCCCCGCGATAGGGCTGACGATGGCGCGCTCCTCGCCCAGTAATTTATTTAAAAGCGACGACTTGCCCACGTTGGGCCGGCCAACTATGGCGAGCTTGACTCCCCAATCCTGTCCCGCCTCGTTCTCGATTTCTGGCGCGGAAGAAGGCAGCGCTTGGACTAGGTCATCCAACAGGTCGGCGACGCCGTCGCCGTGCAGGGCCGAGATGGAGTATACTTCTCCCTTCATACCCAGGGCGTAGAACTCTAGCGCGTCTTGGCGCAGACTGGCATTATCGGCCTTGTTGGCGACCAGAAAGATGGGGCAGCGGGCGCGGCGCAGAATGTCGGCGACTTCTTCGTCGGCGGGCGTAAGCCCGCTGGCGGCGTCGGTGAGAAAGATGATGGCGTCCGCTTCCCGGATAGACTGCTCGGCCTGGGCGCGCATAAGGGGGATAAAGGGGGCGGAATCCTGCGCCAGCACCCGTTCGGGGCCAGGTCGCCTCCCACTGGTGACGGAATCGGGCAGCACCTCGATGCCGCCTGTATCTACCACGGTAAAGGCGATGTCGTTCCACTCGGCCGGGGCGTGGATGCGGTCGCGGGTGGTGCCGGGCCGGTCGTGTACCACGGCCAGCCGTCGTCCGACGATGCGGTTAAAGAGGGTGGATTTTCCTACGTTGGGCCGGCCCACTAGGGCCACGATTGGTTTGGGCATATGAGTTTACGAATGTTAGTTTTGGCTGCCCGGCATAGGGATGGGCACTGATATGATTTCTACCTGCACCGTGGCTGGCAGGATGCTTTGGGCGGTTGCGCCTTCTGGCACCACTACCTGTGGCTCAACCTGGTGCGTGCCGGGCGCTAGTCCAAACAGATCCAGAACGACGCGCACATCGTCAGGTTCTAGCGCTTCCAGCAGAGGCAGCGGGCCGCTCAGGATGATCTCGACAGTCTCTGGCGAGACGGTAGTCGTGAAACCCGGCTCCATTCCCTGAATTTCCGGCGTGGCTTCCACCGTCGAGCTGCTCTGAATCGATTCGATAAAGACGCTCACCTCCACTTGTTGGCCCGCGACGACTGCGACGTTTTGTGGGACGTTGAGCGCTGGCCGGACAATCACGTCGGCCTGGGCGCCTTCCACGTCTATTGGCTCGGTTTCGATAAAGCCTGGCAACGCGGCAATGACGCCGGGAGCGCCAAAGACGGTGACGGCGGGCGGTTCGATGACGATGGAAGGATTGAAATACCCGGGCGAGATATTTCCTTCGAGAACGACCTTGACTGCCAGGGAACGGTAGTAGCCCGATAGTTCGATAGGGAGGCGTACGTTGATTGTCTCTGGCAGCAGTGTGACGTAAGGAACAGGCTCGTCATCACCATTGAGGGGCTGTAACTGGTATTCCCCCTCAACGTCGGCGCTGGCGTCTTGTACAGAGATGTACGTGACGGCCGTGATGACCTGAGTGACGTAGGAGTCAGGCCCGGTCACCGTCGTCTGGCGCGCGTCCACGGTTGTCGCTCGTCTGATATAACCCAGGGCTGGCTCTCCATCTACCCGCACGATCACGGGCACAGAGCGCTCTGCTCTAGGCTCTAGCTCCAGCGTGACGTACTCTGGTTCGACCAGTATCCGCCGCGCCGGATGTTTGTGCAATTCCACCTGGACGGGCGTCTCGTGTACTCCCGTTCCTAGGCCTGTCAGGTCAACGGTGGCTGTGAAATCGTCGAGTGTGAGGGACATCCAGACAGATTCGGGGGCGCGGACTGTGACTTGTACGCTTTGGTCAAACTCTCCCACGATGACCATACCGGCCGGCGGTTCGGGCGGCGCAATTGGTATGGGCTGGGAGTAGGGCTGCTCCAGTGTGGGGTCCTCCGCCTCCACAGACACGATCCAGGCCAGCCCTGCCAGAGTGAGTGACAGTATCATCAGGGCTATATTGCTCGCTATCCAACGAATCGTCGTTCTCACGATTCCTCCCTGGTAAAAAAGGTAAGCGAAGCGGTATTTTTTCTCCCACGGTCAAAGGCGCGTCGCGCGCGAGCGGCCCAGCGCGGCCACGCTCGTTCCAGTACAGGTTGATAGAAAGCGTGCAACACTGCCTTCAATCGTTTGGCGTCCAGATTGCGGATGATGCGGCCGTTGTGGGCAATAGAGATGGATCCGCGTTCCTCAGAGACGACGATGGCGATGGCGTCGCTTTCCTCTGTCACGCCGATAGCCGAGCGATGACGCAGTCCCAATTCTCGGTCGGCGAGGAAGGCGGTGGAGAGGGGCAAGACGCAGGCGGCAGCCAACACTCGCTCGTGCCGTACGATTACGGCTCCGTCGTGCAGTGTGGTGTGAGGCTCAAAGATAGTCACCAGCAATTCCTGGGTGATAGTGGCGTTGAGGAAAACGCCCGTGTCTGCCAGTTCTTGCAAGCCCGCATCACGCTCCAGCACGATGAGCGCGCCGTGTCGTCGCTCGGCCAGGGTGTGGCAGGCTTGTGTGATTGTGGTCAGTGTCTGCTCCAGAGTAGCGCGGTCTCCTGTGGGCCGGCTGAGCAGCGCTCCGGCCCGTCCCAACCGCTCAAGCGCCCGGCGCAGTTCTTGTTGAAAAACGACGGGGATGGCTACGAGCAGCGCCGGGAGGGCCTTGTCGGTCAACCAGCCGAGGGCGCGCAATCGCATTCCTCCGCTCAATAGGGTGACGATGATAATGAGCAGAATCACGCCGCGCAGCAGGGGAACGGCCCGTGTGCCGCGCACCATATACAGCAGCCAAAAGAATATGAGGGCCACGAGCAGGATGTCGAGGGCGTCTATCCATTCGAGCCGTTGCAGATACCATAGGAGATCGGACATTGTTGATTCAGAGGTTTCTCAATCTACTGATTGTTGTCGAGTTGAGTGAGTAATTGTTGGTAGGCTTCGACGTTGGGGGGGTGGAGCATAATGATGGCTCGGATGGTCGCTTTGGCATCTTTGTACCGCTTGGCCTCAATTTGCAAATCTCCTAGCTTGTCCAGGTGCTCCAATGCTTGTTCGACGTTTCCAGAGTCGAGGTGTGCCTGCGCCAGACGCGCGCGTAGGGGAATGCTGTCAGAGCGCTCGCTGACCGCGTCTTCCAGGATGGCAAAGATGCGCTGCGATTTGCCCTTCTCGCGGCAGATTTTCAGCAGCTCGTCGAGTTCGGAGATCGCTAGTTTGGGTTGGTTGAGGCGATAGTAAAGCTCCATCAGCGTCAAGCGTGCTCGCTCGTCGTCGGGGGCGAGTTTGCGAATTTGCTCGTATGCTTCGATTGCGTGTCGCCAGTCCACGCGCTGCATGTCAATATCACCTATTTTGTGCAATATGCGAACTTCCCATTGGCGTTCGGAAGCGCCGCGCGGCGCCAGCCGCAGCGCTTCCTGGTACGTCTCGCGCGCCTGGTTCATTTGCGCCAGTTGGTAATAGCTATCGGCCAGGTTCAGGTAATGGGTCAGTGCTTTGTCAATCTCTCCGTGGCTGATGAGCATGTCTATCAACTTGGTCCGCACCGCAATGTTCATCGGCGCTAATTTAAGAGCACGGTTGTATACAGACAATGCCTGACGGACGTTGCCCTGGGCTAGATAAGCATCGGCGATGACGATGAATTTGGATACGGCGTCGTTTCCCTTGCCCATTGCCAGTAGTATCTGGGCCAGTTGCCGGTGGATGGGCATATAAGTGGGAGCCTGATCCAGGGCATAGTAACATTCCTCCAGCGCGGTGTAGAACATGCCGCGTTTGGCGTACTCTTGTGATAGCGCCATTGATTCCAAGATGTCGCTTGAGCTTGGTACGGTCAGCATTTCGGCCAAACTCAAGATAGGCCCTTCTTCGGTCAGTGCGTCGAGTCTCTGGCGGGCCTGGAGGACCTTATCTTCCCAGCCTTGCTCGCTTAAAAATGTGACCAGGGAATTGGTGAACTCGAGCGCTTTGTTTTTATCTCCTTTGGCGATGTAGCCATCGGCCAGGTGTTCGTAAAGCTGGATCAGGCCATCGGCGTGCTCGTGCTGGACCGTGGCCAGGTCTACGATTTTAAGCCCCTCGATAAAGTGTTCCAAGGCGTCGTCAATGCGTCCTTTGGCGCGGTAACATTCGCCCAGCGCAAAGTGACTGCCCAAGGTGTAGTCGGAGTGAGAGACCGTGCGCTCGAACTGGGAAATGGCAGCGTCAAAGCGCAACTTGTCCTGATAAAGCAGGCCCAGGTTGAAGTGTACGGCGGGTCGGTCAACTCCCGCCTGAACTACTTGTTCGTAAGCGCCTATTGTTTCCTCGACTTTACCCTGGGTCTGAAGGTCAATCGCCCGGCCAATGAGGGCATCAATCTCGGCCTTGTTGAGCCTGGGGGCGACGGCAGGCGCGGTTTCCGTCTCTTCTTCGAAGAAACTCTCGGCTAGGTCGGTCAGTGCTTTCTGGCGGGCGAGGTCAATGGGGCTGCCCCGTTTCTCGATGGTTTCGCTCTCTGGCATGGTCTCAAAGTCCAGTATGTCAGAGTCGAACGACTCGTCCAGCATGGCGGAAAGTAGTTTGTCATCCTCTTTGAGGGTCTCTGGTTTCGATTCGACGGTGACCCGTTTGTCGTAACGCAGGCTTTCGAGGATGGTCAACACTTGGGGGTTGTGCGGCGCTAGTTTGAGGGCGTATTCACAGACCTGGATGGCATAGTCCACCTGTCCTTGTTTTTGGTAGATGCGCGCCAGGATCAAACATTCCTCGACCGCCTCGCTCGCCTGGCCCTGGCGCCGGTAGTGCTGGAGCAGTTGCACGTGAGCCGGCAGGCAATTGGGCCAGATGCGAACTGCATCTTGCCAGCGCTCTAACGCCAGGTGAGTGGTTCCCTGACTTTGGTATCGCTCGGCAGAGGCCACGTAGGCCTCGGCGGCCTCTTTTTCCTGGCCCAACTGCTCGCGCGTCTCGCCTATGCGCTCCCAGAGCGCGGGATCGCCGGGTGAGAGATCGCTGGCTCGTTGGTACGCGTTCAGAGCATCCTCAATCTGTTCCATATTGAAGTGGGCTGCTGCAAGGCCTGTTAATGCACCAACGTCGCGAGGAAACTCTGCCAGCGCACGCTGGTAGGCGGTGGCGGCAGAATCCCAGTTCTTATCCCAGGTGGCATTGGCTGCGGTCTGCATAGCCTCTTCGAAGGCTTTGCGATTTTTTGCCACGGTCCTTTCCTTTCCCTTTCGGTTATGGGAATTCTAACCAAAACCATACAGCTTTCTGAGAGAAATAGATGTGTTGGGGAAGGCTTCTTTTTCCGCAAGTTCCTACCCCATCAGTTTTGCCAGAATGGCCTTTTGTGCGTGCATACGATTTTCGGCTTGGCCCCACAGCACAGAGTGTGGGCCATCGCAGACTCCATCGGTGATCTCGTGCCCCCGGTGGGCCGGCAGACAGTGCATAGCGATCACGTCCGGCTTGGCCTGTGCAAGTAGTTCTTGGTTGACTTGGTAGGGCTGGAAGATGCGGACGCGCTCTTGTGCTTCCTCTTCCTGCCCCATCGAGGTCCACACGTCGGTGTAGACCGCGTCGGCCCCGGCGATTGCTTCCCCGAGGTCGTTGGTCGCCAGTAATTGGCTGCCGCTGGTTGCGGCGAACTTTTGTCCCAGCGTCCATACGTCGTTGGGCAATTCGTACCCCTGAGGCCCGGCGATGGCAAAATCCATCCCTAGCAGGCTCGCGCCAAAGAGGAGCGAGGTCGCCACGTTGTTGCCGTCGCCGATAAAGGTCAGTTTGCGTCCTTTCAGATCTTGGCCCTTGTTCTCGATGATGGTGAGGAAATCGGCCAATCCCTGGCAGGGGTGGTTATAGTCGGAGAGGCCGTTAATGACGGGGACGCGGGAGTATTCCGCCAGCGTAAGCACATCGGCGTGGGCAAAGACGCGCGCCATGATACCGTCCACGTAGCGGGAGAGAACGCGGGCCACGTCGGGCACGCTCTCCCGCTCGCCCAGTTTGATCTCAAAAGGGGAGAGGTAGAGCGCTTGCCCACCCAGGTGAATCATCCCCATTTCGAAAGAGACACGGGTGCGCAGAGAGGGTTTTTGAAAGACCAGCCCCAGCGTCTTGCCTTTGAGCAACGGGTGGTTGCCGCCGGCTTTCCATTCTTTTTTCAGTTCGAGTGCCAGGTTTAGCAGGCCGCGCAGTTCGTCGGGTGTCAGGTCTGCAAGGTCGAGAAAGTGATTCATTGTTTGCCTCCATATCTAGGGTAAAGTCTTATGGGCTAGTATACCACAAGCAGCGCGGGAATGAAAGCGCGTGGGATTTAGGATTTGTCGATGTAAAGATTTGAAGGTTTGGGAGCAGGATGAAATCTCCAAATCTCGCATCACCAATTCTTCAAAATCCTGTTGTCCGGCGGGCGGCGCGCCACAGGTTAGCGCGGATTTGCTTCTGGTCGCGGCCAAAGTGGCGCAAGAGTGACTTTATCTGCGCGCGCTTGGAGGTTAGCCCCTGGGGACACGGGGGTGGGGTGGGGAAGCCTGCCGCGCGCCCGTAGCGAGCTAATTTCTTCTCGGGGACATAGATCAGGGGGCGGATGATGGTCACAGCATCCTGGAAGAACTGGACGCGGGGGGCCATTGTCTCCAGCCGGCCGGTGAACAGCAGGTTCAGGAGCGTCGTAGCGGCCGCATCGTCGGCGTTGTGGCCGAGGGCCAGTTTGTTACAGCCCAGATCAACAGCAGCGGTAAAGAGCGCCTTGCGCCGGTTCCACGAGCAACGGAAGCAATTGAGCGGCAGCGACTCGTCTGGCGGCAGTTCCAACGGGGCAAAGTGGTATTCGACGCCGATCTCCCGGAACCAGGGCTCCAGTTCGGGACGCAGGTCGGGAAAGCCGGCCGAGGTAGCGACGATGTGGAGGGCCATAAAATCATAGTTGTGGCCCGTCTTGCGCTGGTAGCGGAGCAACAGTTGAAGCAGGGCGCGGCTATCCTTTCCGCCAGAGATGGCCACTGCCACCCGGTCGCCCTCGGACAGCAAGTCGAACTCTTTGCAGGCTCGGGTGACGGGTTTCAGTAGAAAGAAGGCGATGCGGTCAAGGTTGCTCGTCGCTTCCTGGCAAGTTGGCAACTTGCTTTACCTTTTATGGCATTGGGGCAAAAGTTGCACTGTTACACGGAGATGCGCAGAAAAGACGCAGAGATACACAAAGAAAAGCGCTCTGAGGCTCTCCGTGACTCCTCTATGTGGCTCTGTGTAACAAATGTGCCACTTTTACCGTAATGCCTTTTATGATTCGAGAATTTCTCTTAACAGGCCGAGACCCTCTTCGACTTGCTTGGCTACCAACCCAGACACCGCGCCGCCGCCGGGAATGTCGTATTCGACCGTCATGCTGATGTCCACTTT
>Ga0164310_10002340_pt1 | contig 10894 bp, 9 predicted proteins | sample GuaBasSedimGuay1_FD_121795 | JGI IMG/M metagenome (GOLD analysis project Ga0164310, IMG submission 121795) | Subseafloor sediment microbial communities from Guaymas Basin, Gulf of California, Mexico - Guay1, Core 4569-9, 0-3 cm | ecosystem: Environmental > Aquatic > Marine > Hydrothermal vents >... | reverse complement strand
GTGCGCGGAGAAAGCTTTGTATCTCCTGGAACATCCCAAAGAAGCAATACGAATGGGAGCGATAGCGCGGGAGCACGTGCGGCGCAATTTCCTCATCACGCGCCATCTGGCCGACTATCTGCGGCTGTTCAACCAACTTGGAGCGGGTTGGTAGCTGCCAAGTTTTCGCCATAACAGCCAAAAGCTGCCCTACGTCCGCAGGGCGGCTTTCACTTTTCAAAAACCCCTTGACAAACCTAATTAAATATGATAAAATGGAAGCGATTCCATTTGGAATCGCTTCCATTCAGCGAGAGCAGGAAGGTCTTCCGTGACGTCTGTAACCATCCAGGACGTGGCAGAACGAGCAGGGGTCGGCGTGGGCACCGTTTCGCGCGTGCTCAACGACAGCCCGTCGGTGCGGGAGACAACGCGCCAGAAAGTACTGGCGGCCATCGCCGCGCTCGACTACTCCCCCAACCCCTTCGCCCGCCGCCTCTCGTTGGGCAAGACGCTGACCATCGGAGCCGTAGCCCCATTCTTCACCCGCCCCTCGTTCGTCGAGAGATTGCGGGGGGTAGAGGCAGCCCTTGCCGATACCAAGTATGATCTCCTCGTCTACAACGTAGAGACCCCCGAGAAGCGGGACCGCTGCCTTCAGGAGGCGCCCAGGAGCCGGCGCGTTGACGGCCTTTTGATTATCGCTTTCCCGCCCAGCGACGATGACGTAGCGCGCTTTGCTGCGGCCGAGTTGCCCGTCGTGCTGATCAACGACTCGCCCACCTCCTTGAGCCGCGTGATGGTAGACGACGTAAAAGGCGGATATATCGCCACCTACCATCTACTCGAACTCGGCCATCGCAAGATCGCCTACATCAGCGACCCGCTGACCGACCCTTTTAACTTTACCTCCAGCCGCTACCGCTACCAGGGTTATCGTCAGGCTCTGGACGAGTACGACGTTCCCTTCCGGGACGAGTATCATCGCGCCGACGAGCATGGCCGCGAGCAGGCGCGGGAGATGACCCACCAATTGCTAGACCTGGATGATCCGCCCACGGCCATCTTTGCCGCCAGCGACACGCAAGCTATGGGGGTCCTGGAAGCTGCCAGGGAACGGGACATCCCAATTCCAGACGCTCTCTCCGTCATCGGGTACGACGACATTGAGATCGCCGAGTACCTCGACCTGACCACGATCCGTCAACCCCTCTTTGAATCTGGGTGGCGAGGAACCCAATTACTTTTGCACATCATTACGAACGCGGAAACGGAAACGCTCTGCGAGCAACTCCCCATCGAACTGGTGGAGCGGAGAACGACGGCCACGCTAGATTAGGGCAAGCACTGATGAGTTTGTCTAATCGGAACCAATTCCATACAGGGAGCAGTGGGTGAGCAAAAAGCGGTATGATCTTGTCGCCATCGGCGAAACGCTGGTTGATCTCATATCGGAGCAGGTGGTGTCTTCCCTGACGGATGCGAATGGGTTCCATCGTTTCATCGGCGGCGAGGTCACAAACGTGGCGCTCAACGTGGCTCTGTTAGGCGGACGCGCGGCGCTGATTGCCTGTGTGGGAGAGGATGGGTTCGGAAACCATATCCGCCAGCAATTGGACGAGGCCAGCGTCGCTACCGAGTATGTGGGCGTAACGCCCCAGTCTCCCACCACCGTAGCGGTGAATGCGCGCCAGACGGCGACGCCGGATTTCATCATCTACCGGGGGGCTGACGCGCATATTCTCCCCGATGAAAGATACCTGGAGGCGATCAAGGCCAGCCGTGTGGTGCATACGTCGGCGTTTGCCCTATCACGTGATCCGGCCCGCTCCACTATCCTCCAGGCGCTCAAGGTCGCCCGGCAGAACGGGTGCATGGTTTCGCTGGACCCGAACTACCATCCGCACATCTGGCCAGACGTGGCCGATTCTGATTTTCAGAGTGTGTTGCTAGACGCCTACCAATGGGTGGACGTCACCAAGCCATCGTTGGATGATTGCGCCCGTCTCTTTGGCCCTGGCCTGTCGCCGGTCGCGTGTGCCGAACGCTTGCTGAGTTGGGGGCCAGAGATTGTGGCCCTGACCATGGGCCGACAAGGGGTTTTGGTGGCCACTGCCGATGGCCGCTTTCACCACGTCCAACCAAGCGATGCCGAGGTCGCCGACGTGACTGGGGCCGGGGATGCCTTTTGGGCCGGCTTGTTGATCGCGCTGCTGGACGGTTATCCCCCCCACGAGGCAGCCTGTCTGGGGCAGATGGTGGCCGAGATCAAGATCAGTACGGTCGGCCCCGCGCTGCGGATGCCAGACCGTGATAGTCTCTATCGGCGATTGGAAACGGTAAAGTGTGAGAACGTAATGACGTAATGCGTAAGGAGGTGATGTGATCGGGGAGAATAGAATGTTTTACCGGTGCTGCTATTTGGTTGATTCGACAAGTGTAAAACTTTAAGGAGGAAAACGAAATGAGTAAGCGAACATTGTGGTCTCTATTGAGCCTGCTGGTCATTGTCAGCACGATAGCAGTGGCCTGCGGTCCCAAACCCACTGAGGTTCTCACCGAAGCGCCGCCGCCCACCGAGGAGCCAGAGCCTGAAGGCGTCACTGTGAAGGTCTGGTTCCACTCTGGCAAGGGCGAGGAGCGAGAAGTGCTTGACGCCCAGGTGGCAGACTTTAACGCTATGCAGGACGATGTGATCATCGAAGCCGTGCAGTTGCCGGAAGGCTCGTATAACGACCAGGTCAACGCGGCCGCGCTGGCGGGCGACCTGCCCTGCCTGCTCGACTTCGACGGGCCTTTCCTGTACAACTATGCCTGGTCCGGCTATCTCCAACCCATTGACGGGTATGTATCCGCCGACCTGAAGAACGACTTTTTGCCCTCGATCATCAACCAGGGCACCTACGCCGGCAATCTCTACAGCCTGGGTACTTTCGACTCTGGTCTGGCGATCTGGGGCAACAAGGCCTACCTGGATGCCGCCGGCGTGCGCATCCCCACCGGCATTGACGATGCCTGGACCAAGGAAGAGTTCGTGGACGCGCTGGAGAAGCTGCAAGCCCTGCCCGAAGTCGAGTACGCGATTGATTTCAAGATGAACTATGGGGCGGGCGAGTGGTTCACCTACGGCTTTGCGCCCATGATGCAGTCCTTCGGCGGCGACCTGATTGACCGCAGCGACTACCAGAGCGCCGAGGGCGTGCTCAACAGCCCAGAGTCGGTGGAGGCGATGGAGTTCTTCCAGAGCCTGTTCACGGACGGGTACGCCAACCCAGAGCCGGCCGGGGACGATGACTTTTACGTCCAGAAAAAGACGGCCCTCTCCTGGGTCGGCCACTGGATGTGGACCCCGCACAACGAGAACCTGGGGGACGATCTGGTGCTCATCCCCATGCCCAAGTTCGGCGACAAGGCCGTCACCGGTATGGGTTCCTGGAACTGGGGCATCACCAGCTCGTGCGAACACCCCGACGCGGCCTGGGAGTTCCTGCACTTTTTGGTCTCGCCAGCCGAGATCCTCCACATGACCAACGCCAACGGCGCGGTTCCGGCCCGCAAGAGCGCCATCGCCCAGTCCGACCTGTACGCCGAGGGCGGCCCGCTCAACGTCTTTGTGCAGCAGTTGGAGGGCGGCGTGGCGCTGGAGCGCCCGGTCACTCCGGCCTATCCGGTCATCACTGCCGCCTTTGCCGAGGCGGTCAACAACATCGTCGCCGGAGCGGACGTGAAAGAGGAGCTAGACAAAGCAGTGGAAAAAATTGACCAGGACATCCAGGACAACCAGGGATATCCATCGCCATAAGTTAGCAAAGAGAAACCGGGTTTTTTCAGAAAAAACCCGGTTTCTGAACGAATCGTCGGGGGCGCGGCCCTCTGGCCGTGCCCCCGACAAATTTTTGGAGGAGTGTGCTCATGACTGCTATTTCCAAAACACCCCTTTCGTCCCGCCGCCGCAACGAGACCATCATGGCCTGGGTTTTTTCGTCGCCGGCTCTCGTCCTGCTGACCGTTTTTCTCCTCACTCCGTTTTTGATGGCTGTCGCCCTCGCCTTTACCGACCAGCGGCTGATTCCCAACCCCAATCTCCCCACCCAGATCATCTGGCTGCGCAATTTCGTCCGCATGTTCCAGGACGAGGCCTTTTTGCGCGGGATATTGAACAACTTTTATTTCGTCGTTGTCGTCGTGCCCATCCAAACGGCGCTGGCGTTGCTGTTGGCCATTCTGGTAAATCAAAAGCTCAAGGGAATGAACGTCTTCCGCACCATCTACTTTAGCCCGGTGGTCACGACGATGGTCGTGGTGGCCATCATCTGGACTTTTCTCTACAATCCCGGCGAGGGGCTGATCAACAAGTTCATCCAGACAATCACTTTCGGCATGATCGGGCCTCAGAAATGGCTGCAAAATACCAAACTCGTCTTCCCGGCCATCATGCTGCTCTCTATCTGGCAGGGGGTGGGGTTCCAGATGGTGATCTATCTGGCCGGGCTACAAGAGATTCCCACGCCGCTGTACGAGGCCGCCGAGGTGGACGGGGCGAGCAAGCTGCAACAATTCCTCTACGTCACGCTGCCCCAATTGCGCAACACGACCATCTTTGTCGTGCTGGCGACGACCATCCTGGCGTTCAAGCTGTTCACCCAGGTCGAGGTGATGACCAAAGGCGGCCCTCAGAATGCCTCTATGACCACCATCGTTCACGTCGTGCACCAGGGCTGGGGACAGCTCAAGGTGGGGTACGCCTCCGCCATCAGCCTCGTTTTCTTCCTGATAGTGCTGGGGGTCTCTTTGCTGCAACGGTATTTCTTGCGTGAAGAAAAGGCGGTGAATTGAGATGACGACCACGACTGCCATTCACAGTACCGGATACCGGGTGCGCAAGGGACTGCGCATCGGGTTCACTTATTTGTTAATGTCCCTGCTGGCGATATTCTTTCTCTTTCCCATCGTGTTCATGCTCGTCTCCTCCATCAAGAACAATGAAACGCAGGTGATGAGCGATATGAGCACCCTGTACGCCTTTGTGCCGCGCGGCGAGCTGGGGCTACAGAACTATTACGACGTGTTCGCTCAATTAGACTTTGGTCATCTGATGTTCAACTCTGTGCTCATCGTGGCAGTGATGGTGATATTGGGATTGGCCATAAACAGCCTGATGGCCTACGCGCTGGCCCGGTTGCGCTTCAGGGGGCGCGAGTTGCTGCTGGCGGTGGTCGTCGCACTGATCATCATCCCTTTCGAGTCGGTGGCCGTGCCGCTGCTCCTGCTGGTGAACCGGTTGCCCTGGTTCGGCGGGGCCACTACCTGGCTCGATACTTACCACGTCCAGATCATCCCCTTTGTCGCTGACGCTTTCTCCATCTTTTTGTTCTACCAATTCTTTATCGGTCTGCCTAAAGACCTGGAAGAGGCTGCATTGGTGGACGGGGCCAGCCTGTTCCGCATTTTCTGGAACATCGTGCTGCCGCTCTCCAGGCCGGTCTTTGCCACCGTCGCCATCCTCCAGTTCCTCACTCACTGGGGCGATTTTCTCTGGCCCTTGATGGTCACGCGCGGGCCGGAGGTGCGGCCGCTGATGATCGGGATGCAACAATTTTTTGGCCTGGACCCCAAAATCTGGGGCGACATTATGGCCTTCGCCTCAATGATCACTATCCCGGTGCTGGTCGTCTTTCTGCTGTTCCAAAAATGGTTCGTGCAGAGTGTGGCTTCGACGGGCATCAAGGGGTAGTTCAATGTCCAATGAGATAATGCACAATGCTTCCTCATGATGCTGCGACTGCCTGACAAATGGATCTGGGATTTCTGGCTGGCGCAGGATGGGGCGGACTATCACGTCTTTTACCTGCAAGCGCCGCGCTCATTGGGCGATCCTGATCTGCGCCACTGGAACGTCTCTATCGGGCACGCCGTCTCGCAAGACCTGCGCGATTGGCGCGTCCTGCCTGACGCCCTGCGCCCCGGCTCAAGCGGAGATTGGGACGATTATACCACGTGGACTGGCAGCATCATCCAGCACGAGGGACTGTGGTATCTCTTTTACACCGGCGGTAACCGGGCCGAGAGAGGACTGGTGCAGCGCATCGGCCTGGCGACATCCGCCGATCTGATCCACTGGGAAAAGCACCCGGCGAACCCGCTCGTCGTCGCCAACCCGCGTTGGTACGAGTTGCTCGATCTAGACCTGTGGCACGACCAGGCATGGCGCGACCCCTGGGTTTTCCGACATCCTGAGACGGGGAGTTTCCACGCTCTCATCACCGCCCGCGCCAACCACGGCCCGGCCGATGGTCGCGGCGTGGTCGGGCACGCCTGCTCGGATGACTTGATCAACTGGGAAGTGATGCCTCCCCTGACCGAGGCAGGAGAATTCGGGCATCTGGAGGTGCCGCAACTGACGTACATACGAGGGCGATACTACCTCCTGTTCTGTGCGGCAGCTTCCGTTCACTCAACGGCACGGCGACGACGAACCGGCCTGGAGCCAGTCACCGGCACTCACTACCTGATCGCCGACGATCCCCTGGGGCCGTTCCACTACTCCACCGACGAGTTTTTGATTAGCGATGAGATCGGGTCGCTCTACGCTGGCAAGTTGGCGCGAGGGCCTGGTGGCGATTGGGTCTTTGTGGCCTCGCGTATGTTCGCGCCCGATGGCACATTCATCGGCGCATTGAGCGACCCATTGCCGGCGAGGATAGCTGACGATGGGAATTTATCGGTGGCTTGGAGTGCAGAGATCTCCGATGACTGACTCACTTGTAGATTTCCCAAAAAGCCACGAGGCATTTCTTGCATCTCGCCGGAAGCACGTGCTGATGGTCACCAATCACGGCGTGCACCAATGGCGCGTCATCCCCGGCCTGCCAGACACGGGCGGGCAAAACGTGTTCGTGAACCAGTTCACCGAGGAGTTGGCTCGGCTGGGTTTCAAGGCGACCATCGCGAATCGCGGCGGATACCCCCACCCCACCACGGGCGAACGGCAAGAAGGACTTGATTACAAAAGCAAGCACCAGCGAATTCTGTATCTAAAAGACGGGCTGGGTGAATTTGTCCGCAAAGAGGATATGGACGAGCGGATTCCGGGCCTGGTCGAATCGCTGGCGGAATTTATGGATGGAGAGGGCGCAAGAATAGACCTGATCCTCTCCCACTATTGGGACGGGGGCAAAATCGGCGCGCTGTACAATCGAACGCTTCCAGAGCGGGTAAAACACATCTGGATTCCGCACTCGCTCGGCGCCCTCAAGAAACGGAACGTCTCGCCGGAGCGGTGGGCCGGATTACGGGTTGACGAACGCATCGCCATCGAACAAAGCCTGATCAAAGAGGGAGAACTGGACGGCATTGCCGCGACCTCGCCTGCGATCAGACAAACATTGGAAAAGGATTATGGATACACCGGAGCGACTGTTCTCCCTCCCTGTATAGACCCGGAACGCTTCCATCCACGAGACATTCCAGACACGGACCAAGTTTGGGAGTTCCTGAGCAAGCGGTCTAAACTCACACTGGAGAAAGTACGCGGGTGCAAAATCGTCACTGAAATCAGTCGTACCGATACCACGAAACGGAAAGACGTGCTGATAAAGGCTTTCGCCGCCGTTCAGCGGCGAGTCCCAAACAGCCTGCTGATCGTCTCAATAGACGAGAGCAAGCGAGAACTGGCCGGAGAACTCGAATCCCTGATCCATTCGCTGCCCGCGCAGGTACAAGGTCGCATCGCGGTCGTAGGTTCCGTTTGGGATATATTGCCCACCATTTACGCGGTCACGGACGTGTACTGTACCCCATCTGTGATGGAAGGCTTTGGCATGTCGGCGCAAGAGGCGGCGGCTACCGGCGTCCCGGTCGTGGCGAGCCGCCTGGTGCCGTTTGCGACCGAATATCTGTTGCCGTCAAAGGGCGCCATCGTCGTCCAGGCGGGCGACGTGGACGGGTTTGCACGCGCTTTGGAGACGTTGCTGACCGACGACGATTTGCGTAAGGAGATGGGGGAAAACGCTTATCGTGCCACCATTCCTTACTTCACTTGGCGAGATAGAGTGACCGCTTTTCTCGATGAGATCGGTGCCAGCCCCGATAAAGTCAACGAGGACGCAGGATGAACCAACAACTCGACCGCGAATCGCTTGCCCGAATACTTGAGGCAGAAGACATCGGGAAATTGTCTTTTTCCACGCTTCTCCGACTATTCAGAGACGAGATCGCCGATTCCCTCCCCGATGGCATCTGCCGATTTGACCCCAGAGATGGAACCCCAGTTCTTTTCACCTCGGCCCGCGCGCGCCGGCCCCACGACAACCTGCCGGAGCCGTCGAGCGAGCCGCGAGCAGAACGAGTGTGCGCTATCTGTCAGGGCAACACCACTGGCGTCGTAGACGTCGCCGACCTGAGCGAGGGCTCTACCTTCATCAACAAGAACCTCTACCCGATCCTGTACCCGTTCGAGGCCGGCAACGTGGGCCATTCATGGGTTCAGGGCCAAACCGCCTACGGCTTTCACTTTGTCCAATGGACGTCATCTCTGCACGATAGGGGCTGGCACAATATGCCCCCCGCAGACTGTGCCATCGTTATGCAACGATTGGCGGCCCTGGAGAAGAAGCTACTCACAGACTCCCAGGGCTTTTCTTCCGCCGAACCCTGGGGCGACCGGCCCGGCTATCACGGCTTTGTCTCGATCATCAAGAACTATGGCCATCTAGTCGGCGGCTCCCTGGCCCACGATCACCAACAGATCGCGTTTGGCAACATCCTGCCCCGCCGGATTCGGGATGATGCACGCTTTGAGCGGGAGCGCGGAGAGACGTTCTCCGCGTACCTGCTGCGCGAAAATCCCTCTGACCTCATCATCCAAGACTATGGCCCGGCCGTGCTCCTGACGCCGTACTTTATGCGACGCCCCTACGATATGCTGCTGCTCGTAAAAGACGGCGGCAAAAAACACCTCTACGAGCTAGACGAGGCAGAGATCGCGGCCGTCGCCGAGGGGTGGCGCGACGCGATTCGAGCCATCCGCGCGATCATGCCCGCCATCGGCAGAGAAACGGCATACAACGTGGTAGTCCACAACGGGCCTGGGGCCGGGCTTTATTTCGAGTTCTTCCCCTACACCCAAGAGATTGGGGGGGCGGAACACCTGGGCCTCTTTATCTGCCAGGGGAACCCCAAGAGCACGACCGACCGGATACGCAAATATCTGGCAAAGGCAGGCAGGCAGGCAAGTAAACAATGCACATCGCGTTCCTGAACCCGCAAGGCAACTTTGACCCCGCCGACAGCTACTGGACCGAGCATCCCGATTTTGGCGGGCAACTGGTCTATGTGAAGGAGCTGGCGCTGGCTATGGGCGAGTTGGGCCATCGCGTGGACATGATCACGCGGCGCATCGCGGACCCCGACTGGCCCCAGTTCGCCGCTCCCCTCGATAGCTACCCCGACCGGCCCGAGGCCAACGTCCGCATCGTGCGCATCCCCTGCGGCCCCGACCGCTTTCTACCCAAAGAGGAACTGTGGCCCCATCTCGGCCCCGACTGGGTGACGGGCATCCTCGACTTTTACCGGAACGAAGGCGCCCTGCCGCACGCCTTTACCGCTCACTATGCCGACGGCGGCCTGACGGCGGCCCTCATCCGGCGAGAGATCGGCATACCCTTCACCTTCACCGCTCACTCGCTGGGCGCGCAGAAAATGGACAAGCTGGGAGTCTCGCCGGGCAACCTGGCCGACCTGGACGCCCGCTACCACTTTGCCCGGCGCGTCGCCGCCGAACGGGTGAGCATGAGCCGCGCCGGCTGCATCGTCGCCAGCACCCGCCAGGAAAGGAGGGAGCAATACGGCCACCGGGTTTATCGGGGCGCGGTGGACGTGAGCGACGACACCCGCTTCGCCGTGATCCCGCCTGGCGTCAACCGGCGCATCTTTTTCCCCACCTCATCTCCGGCCGATGACGTCGTCCGACGCCGCATTGAGGCAAGCCTCACCCGCGATATCGCCGCCGGTCGGCGCAGCCTGCCGCTGATCGTCTGCTCTAGCCGCCTGGATCGCAAGAAGAATCATTTGGGCCTGGTGCGCGCCTTTGTCCAGAGCGAGCGGCTGCAGGCGGCCGCCAACCTGGCCCTGGTCGTGCGGGGGTTGGACGATCCCTTGCGCCAGCGGGATCAGTTGAAGGATGAGGAGCGGGCCATTCTGGACGAGGTCGCGGCCCTGCTCGACGAGCACGGGCTGTGGGACACAGTCGCCTCCTTCACCCTCGACAGCCAGGGGGAATTGGCCGCCGCTTACCGTTATCTGGCGACGCGCCGTTCCGTCTTTGCCCTCACCGCTCTCTATGAACCATTTGGGTTGGCCCCGCTGGAGGCGATGAGTTGCGGCCTGCCGGCCGTCGTCACCAAGAACGGCGGGCCGGGCGAGAGTATGCGGGAAGGAGAACAAAGGTTCGGCGTGTTGGTGGATCCCGAGGATCCAGACGACGTCGCGCGGGGGCTGTTGGAAGTTGTTGCCGACGACGATGCTTGGAACCGCTATCGAGAGGCGGGGATACGGCGCGTGGTCTCGTGCTACACCTGGGAGCGCACAGCCGAGGGGTATCTAGCGGCGATTGAGACAATGTTAGGTCGGGAACATACGGCGGACGAGTTGCCCATCCCCACATATTTCACCCGCCCTACCGGGGAGACAGACATCCCCTTGGCCGGTCTGGGCGCGCTCTATTTTGAGGTGCGGGGAGAGGGCGGGTGATTTATCAAACCCTAAAGGTTTTCTGAAACCTTTAGGGTTTTTGCGCCCGCTCCGCCGCCGGGATGTAGAATCGCTCAGTGTACTCTTTGACCATACGGCGGGTGCAAAAGACGGGCACCGACGTGCGAATCGCCTCCTTCATCACCTGTACCCAGCCTCGGGGTAC
>Ga0164310_10002338_pt1 | contig 10903 bp, 22 predicted proteins | sample GuaBasSedimGuay1_FD_121795 | JGI IMG/M metagenome (GOLD analysis project Ga0164310, IMG submission 121795) | Subseafloor sediment microbial communities from Guaymas Basin, Gulf of California, Mexico - Guay1, Core 4569-9, 0-3 cm | ecosystem: Environmental > Aquatic > Marine > Hydrothermal vents... | reverse complement strand
GTTAAGTAACTTCCATATTTTAGACTGCGAGTCTCGTGACTGCTCATTCCATAGTACACTGAACTCGATATCATCCTTACGTATCAGTTCAACCATCTCTTCAACAGCATCTTCTATCGCTTCGCCTTCCGCTTCCGGGGCACCTTCACCTGAATACAAGTACAAGCCCAGTCCGAAGACTGCAATACATTTAACTAGACAACGCATCCTGGCATCACTTATATCTCTAGATGTAGGGTCAGCAATTGACTTCATCTTATGATCCATGACAGGTAGTATCATCGCCCTAGTGACGCCACACACTGTAACGTGAACTTCAACCTCACACGACCCATTAGAATAGAGTACTGTCTCGCAAAAAGTATACCCGCTATCTGGATATACTTTCTGGAGTTCAGCCCAAGCATGGTGCCACGGTAAATAAGTAAGACCCATTTTCTCTTTAGTATACTTAGATACATTTATAGCACTTAATTTTTTAAAAACACTCATTAAAATAATTCCTCCGTTAGCTTTGTTATTTTTGCTTGCTGCTCGTACTGATAGCTATACCCTGACATAAACACAGTACGGTCGTTGTTTAGTAAAGCTCTTCCAGGTACATTTATACCGACTTCACATGCTAATTGACCTACTATATAAGCCAGCGTGTTATCGACCGGTGGTGCCACCTTGGCTGCCCCCTTCTTCCATGATACTGTTACACCTTCATCAGACAACGACCCTGATGTAACGTTACCACTCTCTATGTGACTCGCAGCAGACGATACTAAGTCTACTATGTCTGTCATCCTGTCCGTTACTTCTATTGTTATTGTATAAGTTCCAGTTTGCATTTTCTGCCCTTTCATTTTTTTTTAAAGAGGCTATAATATACCACTTAGTTAAACAAAACGCAATAAAAAATTATACAAATATGAAGAAAAAGACTAAGGTATATCACGCAACCCGCATCGATGCTGACGACTTGGAGTTCATGACAAAACTTGCTGACCGGCAGGGTGTAACATTGTCACTACTAATGAGAAGAGCAGTTCACAGATTTGTTGAAATAGAATTAATTGAATTAGGTAAGGAGAAACTATGACTGTAGATGACACGCTAGAAGAACGCCAGGGCACATATGGTGACTATATAGATAACGCTGGTATAGCTCAGAGTATTAAAGAAGCCATGCAGACCACAAATAACTGGGACTCTCTGCCTGCCATTCACCGTGAAGCACTAGACCAGATAGCTAGTAAAATAGCCAGGTCTATAAATGGTGATCCATATCACAAAGATAATTTTGACGACATAGCTGGATACGCTTTATTAGTTAGTCGCCACATTGAAGATAAGCTGACAGGAGCCTTAGATGAATAATGATATTTTAGTGATAGCTGATACACAAATTACACCTGATGCTCCTATTGACCATTTACAGGCTTTGTCACAGTATATCTGGCAGCATAAGCCAGGTACGATTGTACATATCGGAGACCATTGGGACTTCGAGAGTCTATCATCTTTCGATAGCGCGAAGGAACAGGAAGGTAAGCGACTATATAATGACTTAGAAGCTGGGTTCAACGCATTCCGTATTATCATGTCAGTGACAGATGAGCTGAACGCACGTCACAAAAAAACAAAGTACGTACCGAACAAACATTTCATTATGGGTAATCACGAGAATCGCCTACGACGCTTTATTGATAGTCACCCTGTACTTGAAGGCTGCTTCGATTTAGATAGGTTCATTAGTGACCAGGGTTGGAGTGTGAATAAGTTCCTTGATCCGTTATGGGTTGATGATATCTGCTTTGTTCACTACTTACCTAGTCCACAAAGTAGTAGACCGGTGGGTGGTAGTATCGAGAACAAGCTTAATAAATTTCCTCACAGCTTTGTTCATGGTCATCAGCAGCAGTATCAATACGGCAGACGACAGAATATGCGAGGTGTTCCTCATTTCGGTGTGTGTGCTGGATCGTTCTACATGCACGACGAAGACTACAGGGGCGCTAATAACACAGAGCTTCGCGGTTTCGTTCATATGAAAGCATATCAAAACAGGTTCGACCAATTAGATCATGACGTAGAATTTGTATCGCTTGAGAGATTACTGTCTACTTATTAAAGAATAACCTTGCGTTTATATTTGTTTATTGATAAACTGAAGGCTAGTTAATTAATCAGGAGGAACACATGGTCACATGCGGAAGCTGTGAACACTTCATACCAGACCCAATCGGGTTTGGTGGAGGGATTGGTCAATGTAAGATATATAATGCCAGGGTGGCTGCTCACGGTTCGAAAGTAGCACCACCTAGAGGTCGTTGTTTATTCCCACTCGTTGAAAGAACATGTAGTCAACATCAACTTAAAACTAATAAAGAAAATGAAACTTAAAATAATTGATAGTGAGAACTGGGTACGCAAATCTGAAGCATCTACTTTAAAAGATAGAATCACAATCTTGAAATCAGATGCATTCCATAAAGGAAGAGAGTTCGATGCATTCAAAGAGAAGCATGCAGAACTTAAAGAAGCACACGCAGAAACTGAAGCGTTCGTTTTAGAAGTAGTTCAGGCGAATGAAGATATCTTTGCAGTCAACCAACGTATTTCAGCAATTTTATGGCTGTATAAAGTGATAGGTGTTCCAGTCGTTCTTGTACTAGGAGCGGTCTTACATTGGGTATATTGGCTATAATCCTGACCCTATGGTAAGGGGTAAGGTCTAAAAACGTCACCAGCACCCCTTAACGGGGCGATTTCAATAATCAGAGGGTAATTATGGTAGAAGCAGTAATAAGTGTGATATTAATCGTAAGCGGCTTTGCAGTCACTTTTTTATTCCATTTAAAGATAGCTGAACAGCTAGACACATAAAACTTACGCAGGAAAAATAATTAAGCCTCTTAACTGAGGTTTTTTTATGCCTGGTGATTACGTATTGGGATTTGGAACTTATGAGAGGTAAGACTAGAGGATGGGATTATATTTTAAACATAGCAAGATCATAGACCGAGAAGTGATAACCCTGTAGTGACGTGAGAAGTTGTATATAACTTATCTCTCATTACCAAGGGTTGATACTTTGGTCATTCATCTCATTGTGTACCGCTAGCTACGGTTAATCTATTCTCAGATAATTACAATCCGCATAACGCCCCCGGAGCGAACGAGGTAAGGTATGCCAGCTTATTGTTTTCTGCCCAGGAAGGGCATATCACTATTCTGAATTTATCACGTGAACTGCTATGTCCACATCGCCTGGCCAACTTGCGATCTGAGTAAGACTGACTGGAATGTATATATACCACGGTAAAAATTGAATAAGCCGTATATACGTTTGTTAGTTTACTTCTTGAGTTTAGGTCAAGCTTGTAAGCAACACCTTTTGATTAGTACGAGAATGCCCCTACAGCAGGATTAAATACACTACCGGTAGGCCTGGTCATTGTACAACTGAACACAGCACAGATGACCTGGTAAGCATTACTACGTGTCTTTCAAGTTTCGAGAGAAGCCCTTCCAGTACGACTAAATCCCTACACACCCGTAGTATAACATAAAACCCAGCGCTGAACATTAAAAAAATAAATATGTACATTCGTTTGACATTTCTGTATGATAGTAGGTCAATAACCGATCGCCTGGAGGGGCACAATACGTGGAAATAGTACCAAGAGACTATCAAGAAAGCTTCATTCATGATATTAAGGCGGCCATACGAGCCGGTGACAAGCGAATAATTGCTTGCGCCAGCACTGGTGCAGGAAAAAGTATTGTCCTGGCTGCTATAGCACAATCAGCGCTAGCAAAAGGAAAGAGGGTGATCATAGTTCTGCCCAGGAAGTCTTTAGTCATTCAGTTGTCTGCAACTTTCGAGCAGTTCAAGATCAGACATACTATTTTAATGGCTGGAGAACCTTATCACTCGCAAGCTAGATGTCAAATCATTAGTATTGACACGTACACATCAAGACTAGCAGCGAAGAGAATGCTTTTCGTAGATGCTGACGTGCTATGTATAGATGAGATGCATGTACAGCATACAGATACTAAAATAAAACTGTTCGATAGGTATAAAGTAATCGTAGCATTTACAGCTACTCCTGTTGCACCTAAGAAAAGACCACTGGGTGTCCTATATACTAAGATCGTTTCATCCATATCAATGAAAGAGCTGGTATCGATGGGGCATCTTGTGCCGTTGCGTTATTTTGCACCTTCTGATTTTCATTCAGATGATGTGAAGGTTGACGCTGAAGGAGAATATAACTCAAGACAGCTGGACGAATATATTGACGATAAGCTAAAGACGGAAGATGGAAAACTGAAGATCGTTGGAGATGTGGTAGAGAACTGGCAACGAATCGCTAGCGACAGACAGACAGTGGTCTTCTGCAAAACCCAGGCGCACTCTAGACATATACAGCAGGAATTTTTAGACAAGGGTGTCAAGGCTTTATATATAGATTGCAATACAGATATCCCTGATCGTGAGCAGATCTTTCGAGACATGGCAGAAAAGAGAGCGCAAGTCCTGGTCAATGTTGGGATTGTTGCTATGGGGATTGACATTCCAATTTTGTCTTGTGTGATCCTGGCTACTCCGATCAATAGAATAGCTAGGTACCTACAGTGCGTAGGAAGATTAACTAGACCGCACAAAGAAAGCGGCAAGGTTGATGGCCTGGTGATCGATCATTGTGGTATCGTTTCTAAGCTGGGCTTTGCTGATGACGAACAATTCTGGACACTGGACGGAGAAGAGTCACCTGAAGAGCTTAAGAAAAAAGACAAAGAAGAGAAAGAAGCACCAAAGGAAATTACATGCAGCGAGTGTAGCTTTATATTTGTTTCTCGTAAGTCATGTCCTCAATGTGCTTTTGAGATGGTTCCTTTGGGTGAGGAAATACCAGTTCATCAGGCTGAGCTAGTTGAGATCAGTGCGAAAGATAAGGTACCATCACCGGCAGACAAGAAGGTTTTTTATTCTATGTTGTTAGGACATGCTAAGAATAAAGGATTCAAGACAGGCTGGGCAGACCATAGCTTCAAGACGAAGTTTGGTCACTTCCCTAAAACTAAAAAAGGTGTGGAGGCTATCAACCCGGACGATACTGTGTTAGGCTACATTAAACATTTGCAAATCAGAAGAGCTAGGTCGAGAAAATGAATATTGATATAAAAGAAGAATACAAAGGGCGCTGGGCATCCATACTGATAGGGGCTGGTGTTGATGGCAATGTACTGAACGGTAAGCATCAACCTTGTCCTTTATGTAGTGGTAAAGACAGGTTCCGCTGGATAGCTGATACAGAGACAGCATTTTGCTCTCAGTGTGGTGTACGTGGAGGGATAGACTTCCTTATGGAGTTTGCCGGGCATTCGTTTCGAGAGGCGTGTGAATATATTAGAGGTGAAAAAGTGGAATATAAACAGCAAGAGAAGAAGATTAAGGTCAACCCGATCAACAGATTGAAACAGATACATAAAGGTCTTAAACCTATAACTCCTGGTGATCTAGTGTCTACGTACCTAGAAAGACGGGGAATTACTAAGGTGGGTTCTGATATCTTTACGTCGTCTAGTATCCCATATTATGGTGGTTTTGTTGACGGTAAGAAAGTTACAGGAGTCTTTACAGCTATGATCGCCAGAATAACCAACCTGGACGGCAGCTTACAAAGCTACCATGTAACTTACTTAAATGATCATGGCTTTAAAATAGATTTTGCAGCAGCTAAAATTATCATCACTCCAATGACTACTATTACAGGGTGTAGTATAAAGCTAGCTGAGCCAGTTAATGGGCAGCTGTGCGTCGCTGAGGGGCTGGAAACTGCTTTAGCTATACAACAGGAAGAAGGAGTACCTACTTGGTCTGCTATCAACGCCAACGGCATGATAAAAATGGAAGTGCCTAGTACTGTTACTAACGTAAATATTTTTCTGGATAACGATCAAAATTTCACTGGACATGCAGCAGCATATCAATTAGCTAATCGTTTAGCAGTAAAAGGGGTGGCTGTTACCGTCATCAATGACTGTGAAATCGGCGACGATTATTTAGACTTAATGAATAAAAACAAGGAGTTAGAAAATAGTTAGTTGAAAAACCTTGCTTTAATATTTTTTTATTGATAAACTGAAGGCCAGTTAGAAATTAATTTAAACCACTGGAGATACAAAATGAAAACTTTAGACAGCCAATATAACGAAGAGAAGGAAGCACTTTATAAAGCCAAGGAAGAAGCTTTTCAGTTATTAGTTTGGGAATACGAACACAATGGCGAAGTAGCTTATGAGCTAGGAGACTGGAAAGAAGTAGCACACTGGAATGACTCTGTTGATGAAGCTGTTGCTAACATGAATTATTTCACTAGATTACATAGAGCAGAATTAGAAAAGTTTTAAATAAATAACGTGGGGGGTTTTTTGCTTCCCACACATTTTACCTACTAAGGAAAAGAAAATGATAGACGCAGAAGTAGCATATGTATTAGGACACGCATTCGTGATTTTATGGGGTGTAGTGATTTTAGTTAAATTAATTAAAGAAGATAGAGAAAATTAATTAAGAAAGTTCATTTAGGGGTACGTCATGAAAACAAGTATAAGAAGTAACGCTAAAACCCATCTAGGTAGTTCGGAATATGTAAGATTAGTTAAATTCCTAGTATGGCTTGATAATAAATTAGAGATTCCATCAGCAACGAACTTAGAGGTAGTAGTAGTTGATGATCCTCAAGATCATAGAACAGGGTCAGTGGCTTGTAAGAGCGCTAAGGAATTAACTCTTATGCTTAATGCTCATGACTGTAAAGATGAAACTATTTTGAACCCCGTTACTGGGCGTTATGAAGACTGGTTTGCTACAGCAGCACATGAGATGGTACATGTAAAGCAATTCTCAACCAGTCAACTTACTGCTGACACATCATTTTATTGGGAAAGCAAAAAGTTTCACGAAGTACAAGGTTGTAAACTATCTTATAAGCAGTATGTGGAATTACCTTGGGAAGCAGAAGCCTTTACAAGACAGGATGAATTATACCAGGAGTGGTTAGCAGTAGAATAGCCGGCAGTGATGGCGGTCATAAATACAAGATTGAAATTAAATAACTAATAGTAACAAGGACTTATAATATAAGTGTAAAACAATTTTGCTTTTCTGGGTTGGTTTTGATAAACTGAAGGCCAGTTAGAAATTAATTTGAACCACCCGGAGAAGCATCATGAAACATCAAGATTGGCACCAAGAAGCACCAGAACGTACAGAACAAGAAAAGAAAGATAGGATAGTGAGATTGGGCAGTATTATGGTACGGAAATCAGCAGGATGTCCAATTGCTAGATCACCAAAAGCAGATAGATAACATTGTAGTTAACTTAAAAAGGTATCAAAATGAAAACTTCAGAATCAAGAATTATCAGGGCAGCTAAAATCATTAATAAAAAGGAATTTAAGACAGAACGTTTATTGTTTGTCGCACTAGAGAGTGCATTGGATAATTTAGCTGGTGTATCTTTAGTAGAGAATCATTCAGTGAGTGAATACTCTATCCCAGATACTTTGGATTTGAAATCTACAGGGTATACAGTTCGCGAATTCTTAACCGTAACTGACTGTATAGATGATGCAAGAAACTTGGCTCACTTGTAATTTGGAGTAAGATCATGACAAACCAAAAGTATTATTTAGGGTACTGTACAGGATGCAGACAGTCAATGCCGGTAACTTACGCACAAGCCGTGAAGCCCCTGGCAGACCAAAGGTGCCCATATTGTACAGCGAAGCATGAAGAGAATTTAAGAACCTCAAAAGGTGATACAGATGATAAGTAATAGAGTTAGATCAGCAATAATAAACAAACCGGGATATCAGTTTGATAGAGAAGTTGAAATAGGCGGATTCCTGGTACAGTACGACGTTACGAACGGTGACGTAGACATTGTAAGCATCACAGCAGATCCAGATAAAGATCTATTGGACTTTTTCTCTGAAGAAGCTATAGATGCAATTACAGCAACCATTGATGGGACTACATAAAATGAGCAGACCAAACACTTGTAAAGAAAAAATAATCTTCGCGGTTTTTAGAGAAGGGATCGTGAACCCAGTAGACGTAGTACTAGTAGAGTTTAAGGTTACTACTGTCATGCAGAATATATCTACACTTTTGTCAACGGGCATTCTAGTTAGAGTAGGCATCAACCGCACTGGAGCACATATCGCTCTTAGTGAAGAAGGATTAGCAGCGTACCATGCGATACTTGAGAAGCCTGATAAAGGTGAAATAGCAACAACCAGCGCCGTTAGACTGGCTATAAAGGGAAGAGAAGAGTTTTCGCCGTCATCTATATCAGGAATTATTTTTGGTGACATTAAAGTTAGCAAGAAACAAAGGAATGGAGTTCGATATATCTTATGTCGTATGGTAAAGGACGGAGAAGTAGTTAAATTAGAAGAGGGTATATATTCAGCTACCGGAACCAGGACAGCAAGAGTAGAGCAGGGTCTGGATTATTCAAAGAATTTTAAGAACATTCAGGAGTTATATACAATCTTGCCTGGGACTCTTACTACACACGTTCCTTTAAACGAGAGAACAGAAAATCAAATATTACTAGACTTAGTAGAGGAGGATTAATGACAAAAGCAATACTAAGGAAAGGCGTCAACGGCTTAGTTGCTGAGACGCCAGGGGCAGTCGAGTTTTTAATGGGACTGTCATTCGGAACAGATTATAATGTTAATGTAGTTGAGTCCAGGAACGCGTCTTTTCACAGAAAGTTTTTTGCCCTTATCAGTGCTACATATGATATGCAAGAGTTTTTTGATAGTAAAGAAGCATATAGAAGATGGTTGACTATGAAGTGTGGATACTTCTCTTCTATAGTATGTCCCAGCGGTAGTACTGTTTTTGTGGCTGACAGCATATCTTTCGCTAAGATGTCACAGGAAGATTTTGAGGAGCTGTATAGCACAGCAATAGATGTTTTCATACGGGAGCTAGGGGAAAAATTAACTCGCGACGATATTGATAAGGTACTAACATACGCATAATATAATGACTAAAAAACAAAGAGAAGCAATCGAAAAAAATACATGCCTTAACACCCTCATTGATGAAGGTAGGTTGAGTGCAGAAGAAATCGTAATCACAATGTCCAGAGGAGTGAATTTAAAATTCGTGAAAGGGATAATGGAGAAGAGAACCAGAGAAGCAGCAGAACTAAAGGAGTTATTGCAATGTGCGGTGATATCAGCGTAAGTATAATGTTAACAACGATCGTGATGGTGTTTATGCTTGTAATCACATTAGTGATAGCAGTAGCACAAGAACGTGACGAAGACGAATAATCAAACAGGAATAACAATGAACACAATTAAATTATTAATAGCACTATTTATAGCTATAGGCGCATTGTCTGTCATACTAGCACCAGGAACACCAGTGGTAGAGCACGGACATCCTTATATTGATCACCATCATAACCGGGGAATATAACATGATAGATTGGTACATAGACCAGTTCATAATCAGTATCACTATAGTGGTTTTATTTGAGATACTAGCAGTTAGTGGGATAGTCTACACTAACAGAATATTAACAGAGATAGAGGCAAACTCATGATATCTTGGTACGTAGCAAATTTCACAGCCGCAATTCTTATAGTAGTATCGTTTGAGGTACTTGTGATAGTCGGTATATTACATCATAACAAAGTAGAAGCATCTAAGGAGACAAGATAATGGGGATTGAATGGTACGTACAAAATTCAGTGGGCGACGTAGTTATACTAGTAGTATCAGTACTGTTCGTCGTTCAGTTCTATCGTGAAATGAAATTTGGAGAAAAGGATGAAACTTAAGGAAGCAAAAGCACAAGCGAAGGACTTCGGGTACCAATATGCGGCAGTGGATGCCGACGGTTCTATCTATTATTACCTAACCAAACCTTATGCAAATCTATACCTTGGCTTCTGGGTTGGCAATGATTCCAAGGTGTTCACGCATAGGGGGTTCTATTCAGGAAAGAAGCCCTGGAGAGAAACACTACGAAAAGTATAAAAAGACTTGCCTTTCTTGCTGATTTATAATAAAATTATAGACCAGTAAGAAAACTTGCTGAATAACTAAATTTTGGAGAATACAGTGAAAGACCTATATCAATTTACCCTGGACATACTTTTATTAACTAGAGCTAAAGAAGAGGCTCAAAAAATCGCAATAGAAGTAGAGGTTAGGGACGAAGAATGGGAAGTAGGCGCCGGCTTACGTTCACAGACAGCTACGGAAGCATCAGTAACAAAGGATCAATGGAATAACTACATAGACGAACAGTAATAATAAATAACTACTAAAATTTTGGAGAATACCGTGAGCAATATTAACGTAACATTGGAAGAGCTATTTTTGGGCGATACATGTAGCACAGACTACAGCCATTATATAGACGCAGCCATAGATGCAGAAGATCATGCTTGTAACGCTGAACCTGCAGAATGGGATGCTTATCTAGAAGCAGTAAACAACCAAACAATCACCCAGAGATTAAAAACAAAATCACCCACGCAAATTCGTAACGGTGTGATTTTAACGGCAGTCTATAAGGACTGGGTAACAGTAGAGGAAGAGGAGTGGGTTAACACTCACGAAGACAATGAAAATATTTAAGTTAAGAGGTGTAATCGGGGCGTTACTAACAATGTTTATGGATAATCCAGCGCCATTTTTCACGAAAGTTAATAGTCTTGTGAAGTTTGTAGGACAGGTAGTAGCTTTCATGTGGACAACTAGAGCTTGTCGGAAGTAACAGATGGGTCATAAATGGAACGACAAGACAAAACTAAGGGGAAAAGCTAAAGGGGAAGATTGCCAGGTTAGAGTACCTGGTGTCT
>Ga0164310_10002335_pt1 | contig 10905 bp, 11 predicted proteins | sample GuaBasSedimGuay1_FD_121795 | JGI IMG/M metagenome (GOLD analysis project Ga0164310, IMG submission 121795) | Subseafloor sediment microbial communities from Guaymas Basin, Gulf of California, Mexico - Guay1, Core 4569-9, 0-3 cm | ecosystem: Environmental > Aquatic > Marine > Hydrothermal vents... | reverse complement strand
TCATAGGGAGGTCCGTTGGTCATTACTCCTATTTTGTTTTCATGTATGCTTAATTTCCCATCAACGTACTCAATTACGATACCGTTTCCCCTGGAATCATGAACAGCCGCATGAAGTGGTGGAACCATACCTCCTAGCTTTGCAACTGGCTCCACACAAACAAGGATAGAAAGCAAAGCAGTCTTGACTTCATTTACAGTGGAAAAATTGCTCAGCACCCATGCACCCGATTGCAGATGAGAAATGGTTTCTCTCTCCTCGCCAGAGGGAATGGTTTGATACCTGGTGAATCCAGGAAATAAAAGGTACTCAAAAGACAATCCTTTCTCATTCATTCCATCCACCACAAGGTCTACACCTATGGCATCTAAATAGACGAACCCATACTTGCCTTTCCATGAGAATCCAGGTGCACCCTTGGGCGCTCGGCCCTTATATTACTGGCCTCTGTTCGCGGTGCGAATGTTGGCGTTTACAGGAATACCCCACTCCATGGTTCTGGCCACGATGACTGTGCCATCTTTGGCAGTAACCCGGAAATCTGTGCAGGAATAGGCATTCCAGCTAATAGCGAAAATAGCCAAGCTTACGAGAAGCATGAACAACACTGCCCTCAGTCCTAATTTCATCATTCCCCCTCCTTTCTGCCTAAGAATTGCATTTGTTCGCACAAGATCGCTTACAGAAATATGACTTTTCCATGTTGCCTTTTTGGAAGGTTCATCTGTGTGCAGTTTCTTCTTTCTTGTTGAACCAACGTGAAAGTACAGCGGTTATTTACCTGAAATGGCGATTCTGGATCTATCTTGGACAGTAACTGTTTGCCTCAGTTTACATGGCTTACATTAACCATAGCCATAACCTAGTATTTTTAAAATCTCTCGGCTGAGAAGGTCGACGAGCTTTTACGGCCTTGGCCTCTCCAACATTGTCTCTATGAACTTATCCGCCAGTGGTTTTGATTAAATTGCGGTCTCCCAAGTTGCCTGTGGCGATCATATGGGCCAGCTCCTCGGCGGTCAGATCATCTGTCAGGCATTCCCCAACTTTGACGCCGTTTTTCAAGATGGTTACCCTATTGGCCACCGCCAGCACATCCTTCATGTTGTGGCTGACTATGATGATTGTTACACCCTGATCGTGCAGTTCGCGAATCAGTTCTAGAACTTTGGCGGTTTCTTTAACCCCCAGAGCGGCGGTAGGTTCATCCATGATGATTATATCGGCTTGCCAGCGCAGCGCGCGGCTGATGGCTACGGCCTGACGCTGCCCCCCGGACAGATCACCGACACGTTGGTTTACGTCATGGATATCAATTTTCAATCGGGAGAGGTACTCGGCGGCCGCTTGCCGCATGCGTTTTTTGTCCAGCACGCGTATGAAGGGGACAATGAGCGGGCGAACCAGCTCAGATCCCATGAACACATTCTGGTAAACCTGCAGGCGTGGAGCAAGTGCCAGATCCTGGTAAATTGTCGCCACTCCCCGGGCCAGAGCCTCTGCGGGAGAAGAAAAATGAACTTCTTCACCTCGCAGAAAAACTTGGCCCGAGGTGGCGGATTCGGCCCCGGATATTATTTTGATCAAGGTGGATTTCCCGGCCCCATTGTCGCCACAAATGGCCAACACGTCTCCTTTGCGGACCACGAGATCAACATTCTTCAGGGCCTGAACAGGGCCGTAGTTCTTATTGATTGCTTTCAACTCCAGCAGGTTTTGAGTAAACCTGCCGGACCTGTTTTGGGGCTCAACTGACAAAGCCATTACCCCCTTATAGTTGAGGCCATTGACCTTCGGGTGGAACATTGTGCTTGTCAATCAAGAGGGCATCTTCAAATAGATAGGGTCCGGTGACCAATTGTTCTTTCTTGACTCCCTGGTTAACGATTTTGTCCATTAGTTCCACGGCCTTTTTCCCCATCTTTTCAAAAGGGATAAACACGGAGGCAGTCAGCAATGATCTTGGATCCCGTATGCGCCTGAAAGTTTCCTGCCCTCCGTCAATGCTGACCAATACGATGTCGCCTTTTTTGTATCCCTGGGCCTGCAAGAGGTCATCAATGATAAAGGCCTGGGCGTCGAAAGAAGCCCATATTCCTTGAAACTGGCCCTGTTTTTGAAGCAAAATGGCTTCCATTCCCTTGCGAACATCCTCACGCCAAGATTTGGTTTTTGCCATAGTATGGCTTCCGATGACTTTGACTGCTCGGTTTTCGGAAAGCACCACATCAAGGATTTTTCCACGTATTCTTGTGCCTACGTGGGACTCGTAACGCTGGGTTAATATGTTGCCTTTATAATTGAGCTGTCCTAGTAGATAAAGGGCTGCTTCGGCGCCGACCTGGTATTCGTTTACCGTAATGTCGAACATGATGTAGGGGCTGGTCCCGCTCATCACGCTGATCATGGGGATGCCGGCCTTGGCCACGGTCGCCAAAGCTGCCTCTGTTTCTACAGGCTTACCCATGCAAATCAAGATTGCATTTACCTTGGCCTGGGCCAGGTTTTCCAAGTTCGCAACCATCTTTTGCACATTTGCCTGACTATCGAGAATAGTTACATCCCATCCGAGTTTTTTGGCCGCTTCTTCCGCTGCGTGAGCCGTGCGGGCATGGGTTTCTGAAGACATGGCCGTGACGACGATACCCAGCTTGAAATTGCTGGATTTGGCCATCACCGGTGTTGCCACCAGAGCAATAAAGAAAAGAGCAATGATCCATGGTGCCAGATGTTTGAGTTTCATTGTCTCACCTCCATGTTTTTGGGTTTCAAGTTATACACTAAAGGCTGCCTTTGTTATGGTGCTGGCCGAAACGCTTACAGAAGCAATAATGATGAGCCCCAAAACAATATGTTGGACGTAATATTCCGCGCCCATTAATATCAGCCCATTTGAAAGCATACCGATAGTAAGCGCACCTATGACCGTGCCGACAATATTGGGGTGTCCAGGTTCGATCATGGTCATGCCCAGCAGCACGGCGGCGATAGCCGTTAGCATAAAGCCGTCGGCGGCTACCGGATCTGCGCTGGAAAGGCTGGAAGCCAGAAGCACACCAGTGATACCGGCTCCCAATCCGGATAAAGACAGGCCGAGGATCTTCATTCTTTTTGTGTTGATTCCACCCAATCGAGCGGCTTCATCATTTTCTCCGGTAAAGAGCATGTGAATTCCCAGGCGGGTTTGCTTCAGCACAAACATGGAAATAATTGCGGCCAGAAATGTCCAGATGACCAGTACAGGGATACCAAACAGGCGACCTCTTCCTAGGAACAGAAATGCGTCCGTCCATCGGCCGACAAAAGCGACTCCACCGGTAATCCAAAAGGAAACCCCTGTGCAAATAGACGATACGGCCAAGGTTCCGATAAGAGAGGGAACTTTCAGCCGAGTTACAATGAAACCATTGACTAATCCGGCCGCCAGTCCGATGCCCAAACCGGTGGCTACAGCCAAAAGGGCGGGTTGTTGATGGTAGATCAGCCCGCCAGTGACCACACAGCTAAGGCTTCCTACCGTAGCAAAAGAAAGATCCAATTCCGAGGTCGTAAGGGCGAATGAAAATCCTATGGAAAGGATTGTCAAGAAGCTTATTTGCTTGAGGACATTGAGCAGGTTGGCGGTGCTGAGGAAATTCTCCGCACTGATAGAAAAAAATATGAATAGTGACAGTCCGCCTATGGCAGTACCGTATTTTCGTAAGAATTCTATAAAGTTTGCCTTCATTGCTCTCTAAGGAAAGCTTCTTCCAAAACAATTACCCGTTAATCTTGGGGGCGCTTTTCCAAAGCCCTTGCCTCGAGACTTCCTGTACGAGTGTCTTATTGGTTGGTTGGGAAACATTTTTTCAAACCTCAAAAGCCTGGTCTTCTGGGTCAGGATGCTTTAACCGTTCTCTAGTATAGCGTTGACCTGCTCCATAAATTTTCGAGCCCGTTGCGGGTCGATGGGGGCTAGCGTTTGCCCATCGACTTTCAACGAAGTGCCTACAATGAAGGCATCTGCTGCCTGTGACAACTCAGCTACATTCTCTACCGTAGTACCTGTGCCGATAACCACCGGAGTATCAGCGACGGCGTGGGCCACCTGGGTAATAAATTCAACAGTTATGGGCTGACCTGCTGCGCTGCCACCGATGCAAACCGCGTCGGCCAGCCCCATGAAAACGGCGCCCCGGGCTTTTTCTTCCACTGGCCGTGTGTCCAGGTTTATGGAAAACCCCGGCGTAATGTTAGCGATGATATGGATTTTTTCGGCCCCCAGAAGTTTACGTAAACGCAAAAGGCCAGCACCGTCTGGGCAATAAGAACCAAAATCTCCCACCATTGTTCCAGAGACAAAGCCCCGAATAAAGCGGGCCCCGGTGGCATGGGCGATACAGAGTGCCGCCTGAGGATCAACGAGGATATTCACGCCATGAGGCAGGCTGACCTTCTGCTGGACCTCGTTTATCACTGTGCTCATGGCCGCCACAACTTCTGCAGGGGCCTTAGTTTGGTAAGGCATGTCAGATTCGTTGGTGTATAGCACGGCGTGAAAACCTGCGTCTTCCAGGATCACGGCTTCTTGCTTTGCCTGTGCAATTATTTTCTTCATGCCTCCATGAGGATCGTAAAAGGGGGTGCCGGGCAAGGCCAGGGTATGGATACAACCAATAATAAATTTCTTATGACCGAATTCTTTTTCAAATAAGTTTTTCATTGTGCATTTTCCTGTTGGTAAGATATTAAATCCGAATGATTATGTACTCTTTGAACAAGTGATCGTGACAATGGTAGGGCAGCCTTTTGAATTTCAAGAAAGTTTTCATAAAGAAGATCATATAATTTGGTGTGCTCCCGCCAAGCACCGTCGCTTGGTTCAAAGGACCTGTCCTTGTGGGCCATTTCCGCTTGCGCTTGATCCAGAGAGGAATATTCAGCCAGGCCGCAGTACCCAACCATGGCGGCACCAAGTAAAGCCGACTCTGCTTCTTTCATTCGTGTCACCGGATACTTCCATATGCTTGATTTGATCTGGCACCAAAGATCTGAACGCGCCGCGCCACCACCAATGCGAACCTCATGCAGTGAGATCTTACGAAACTTGGTCGCCAACTCCAGAATTTGGCGTCCGGCAAAGGCCACTCCTTCTAGAATGGCCCAGATGAAATCTGTGCTGCTATGGCGGCGGTTGATGCCGAAAAAAAGGCCGCGTACGTCCGGATCCCATAAAGGGGTCCTTTCTCCGCGCAAATACGGTAAAAACACGATAGGCTCCGGCTGGCGATACCGTTTTTCCAGTTCTTGCAAAACTCTTCCTGGATCAATGCCTTCATGCGAACTTCCGAAAGCTTCCTGGTACCAGCGGAGACAGTCCGCACCTGTTTGGCTGGGGCCTCCTATTTGGTATAAGTCCAGGTACCAAGGCAGCGTGACCAGGCCAGGAATTTCCTCATAGGAATCCGACAATACTCCCAGCACTTCGGATGTACCGGAGATGTCATAGGCATATTGCGGTCTAAGGGCCCCAAGTCCAAGACTGGCACACCAGGCGTCCATGCTTCCCGCAAAAACTGGCACACCGGCTAGACGGTCAAAAGGAGAGTCCAAACCGGACAGTACAGGTCCTATACAATGTTGGGGACTCATCAAAGGTGGAATGATCTCAATGGGTAAATTCAGTTGCGAGAATAGTTCTTCTGCCGGTTTCCTATCGACTATGGTAGTCAAACGGGATAGGGAGATTTCATCTGCAGCCCAGGCGCCTGTTAGGCGGAAGTTAAGATAATCTTTGGGTTCAAGCACACAGTAGAGTTGTTCAAAATTTTGTGGTTCTTTTTCCAAAAGCCACAATATGCGAGCAAGGGGATGGTAGGCATTAATTGGACCGAAGGTACGGAATCGTTTATCGAGGGTTTGCACGGCGGAGGCAATCCGGCCCGCTTGGTCTCGCGCTCTGGAGTCGGCCCAGGTCATTGCGGGTCGAACCGATTGACCATTTTTGTTGAGAAATATCTGGGTTCGCGTTATTGCTGAAATAACAATTCCATCGATTTGAATGCCTGTGGCCTGCGATTTTGAAAGCACCAGACCAGCTAGCCGCTTAAAATCATGCCACAATTGTTCGGGGTCGAGTTCGCAGCAACCCTTGAGATCTGGAACGGGGGGGGCGTTGTTTCAGAAAATCCAGCGCGACAATTTCTCCCTGAGCATTAATGAGGGCACCTTTTAGAGATGTTCCTCCGATGTCAAAGCTTAGGACACACCTCATTCATCCACCTCGGACGCGCGGAGTTTGAAGAAGTATTTGTAGTAATCACCCCGAATCAGATTGGTGGCAAGTTCCAAAGGGTGACCTTTTGAATCTCGAGTCAAACGATGAGCCTTCATTACAGCTGTGCCGCTTGGGATCTGGAGGAGTTCACCTTCCTGGCGGTTGACCGCGTAAGGTTCAATGATTTGTTCGGCTTCGCCGAGAATAACGCCTTTTTTTCGCCGAAGATATTCATAGAGAGAACGATTCCGCAAATCTCTTGGCCTCGCTTCTTCCAAAAGATGGCAGGGGTGGCTCGAGGTTTGCAGCACCACTGGGACTCCATCGAGAAAACGTAAGCGTCGGAGTTCGATGACCGGGTCATGGGGTGCAAGGTCAAAAACAATGCGTTCACGAATCCGACTTTTCCGGGTAACAATGGACAAAACCTTGCTGCTAGGCTTGCAACCCATCATTTGGGCTTCGCGGTGAAAGTCTACAATATTGTGCAAGACTTTATAGTGAATATGGCTGCGGACAACGGTCCCGCTTCCGCGTCGTCTTTCTATCAAACCATCTTTCTGAAGTACTGCAAGTGCGGCTCGTATCGTAACCCGGCTGACACCGAAATACTCTTGCAGGGTAGACTCTGAGGGAAAATGAGCACCATCGGGATATACCCCCGATTCAATATCGGCCTTTAATTCCTGCGCGATTTGACGGTATAGTATCCCGAGCCGCTTGCGCCTTGTTCGTTTATCCCTCCTTTGAATCATAATTAGAGATCATCCTGATTTTGGTTAATTCAATTAGCATACAACTTTAATACAAATCAAGAAAAAGTTCGATGGCATATGAATTTTCTCGGTTGAGAGCCTTCCATAGTAGGTAAGAAGAAAGAGGTTTCAGTTCAAAGAAGCCAAGGCTAGCTCCTACCACTAGGGCTCTGTTTGTTTTTGATCTTAGTGCCCCCCACAACCTAAATGGCACTTTGTTTGTGGTTTGGAACCAAGGCCCATATTAATTTATCCTCTGTTATGCCGAGGCGTTAAGAGCTTAGCATAGAGACTTCCTAGAGAATTCCGATATTTCCCGCTTCATTCGATTATCTCGCTATGGCTGTGGGAACTTGCTTGCCTCATGGGTATGTTGGGAGCTCCTGCTATTACAAAACATTGTTGTGCCTGCCAGCGGAGACATTTGGTGTTTTGATTAGTCTGTTTGTGTTCAGTAACCATGGGCCTCTCAGACGTGAAGTTGCCTCTCGTAATCCCTTCTTGCAGAAATGGGTAATCCGATACCACATTGGTATAGAATTACACACTAGGATTGGTCACAATTTACACACATTAGGAAGCCTTCAATAAAGCTCTGTGTAACCTCTTGAAAATAGAAAAGAATAACAGGTTGCTGTTCAATAAATTCTGGCGCCAATTTTGCTATTTGTGCTGCTAGCTGTTGGCTGTCAAATTCTTCTTTTTCATTGACTGCTGAAGCTAACGAATCTTTTGCTTCCGTCTCTTTTTTTCGCGTCCTATCGGAACATCACTTTCCCACTCAAGCTCACCGACAGCTAGCCGCAGGGTCCGGATATAGTTTGTCTTACTGGCACAATGGAGTAAAGACCCCAGTCCTGGGCAGAAACGTATAGGAATCTTGAAAGAGAAGCTTTGAGAGCGAAAGAGCGGATGCTCAAGGAATGGAGGTGCAAGATGAAAAGAAATTCTTTGTGGGCATTCATATGAGTATTGAAGATTATGTTTTGAGTGAGGCAGGTGTCTATAGTGTAGACGCCTCCATTTATGTCAGTGCAAATTGTGGAACTACTCCTGTTCCCGGGCCTGCCAGCCTTTTTCTCTTGGGCTCTGGGTTAGTAGCGATTGGCGTATTCAGGAAGAAGGGTAAGACCAAATAGCCATCATTGATAATGTAGCCTAAATGCGAAATCCAAACTATTCAGGATTGTTTCTTGTTGAGTGCGTTTAGCCCTACGGGACAATTAGCGCTGACAAGATATTTACATTGCTTTTTCAAGTTTGTTAGGATACGTTATCTAGCAAATCTGTAGGAAAAACTTTACCTAAGCATTAATCCAACCTCTCCCATTCTTTTCTCCTCTCTATGCTACATTTTCCTACACGATGTTTTTCAATCTTATCTTACTTTATTTGCGTGCCTCATGGCCTTGTATCACGTGTTTGTGGCTTTGCTACCAGAAGACACACTGCGTAATCCAAAGGTTCCCAATTCTTGCCAAACCTGTCATAAACATAAGAAAGAGGATCTTGATGAGTTAAACAAACGATGGAAGGCCTTGGCCAAGATACCTACACCAGCAGGTCAGCCCATCGAGCCTATCGAGTATGAATATACTAGGTAGTGCTTTTATCGGCGCCTGTGTCCGACAAGTTCGCCCTTGTTTGATGAAGACGATAGGGGGGAGCGGTATAAGCAACATGAAGTAAGTACCGGGTACTACGACGAGTATGAGGTTCTTCCCCAACGGCGTCGTCCGATTATCAGTGTCCCGGGGGTTGCCAAAGGGATCTTTCCGTTCACCCCTGGGGCCGCACAAGTGCGTATCCGTACACGCCTGGCGGACTCCCATCGTGCCATCAAATTCTACAGAAACCTTCGTTGCCAGACCTGTCACAAGGATCAAAGGAGCCAGCGCCTCGTTCGCCAGCTACTTGGTCCATCCTCCCAATCCTTTTTTGAGCACTACCCGCAAGAATTTTCCTCTGTTATTCTATTCGTTTTGGACAATGATCGTTATTGCAGGCGTCACTTTTTTGATCTTCTTACCCCATGCATTCTTGTGGGGAGTGCGAGATCTGTTTAGAAGAAAGGAGAAACCCCTAAGTGAGACAAAGGCAAAAGACTAAGGTTAAGCGCTTTACTATTACTCAACGTGTCTTGCATCTATTGCTCATGGTCTTTTTCCTCATACTTGGTTCTACAGGCCTTGCGCGGCTGTACTTTCAAACGTCATGGGGTAAAGGAATTGCTTCGTTCTATGGAGGATATGAAAGATCTTTTCAGATCCACAAGATTGTGGGCATCTTGTTGCTTTGCTGTTTCTTAGTTCATGCCTTGTATTTGGTATTCAAAATGCTTCGAAAGAATCGCGGCAGCAGTCTTTTTGGCCCTGAGTCTTTGTTGCCTCACCCGAGAGATTTCAAGGAGTTCTTCCAACACGTCGCATGGTTCTTTCACGTTTCCAGTCCTCCGAGTTTTGGGCGATGGAGTTACTGGGAAAAATTCGATTACTGGGCCGTTTTTTGGGGAATTCCAATTCTGGGAATTACTGGCCTGCTCTTGGCATATCCCATTGCCGCCAGTCGATTCATACCTGGATGGGGACTTAATGTGGCTTTGTGGATACATAGAATCGAGGCAATCTTAGCAATGGCGCTTGTGTTTATTATTCACTTCTTTATTGCACATCTGCGTCCGCACAAGTTTCTAATGGATCTAGCCATATTTGAAGGAAGCGTCGAACTGGAGGAAGCGCGCCGTGAAAGGTCCGATTGGGTGAAAAGCCTAGAGAAAACCGGCAAGCTGGATTTTCTATTAACCCCAGAGACGTCCTCAAGACTTCGAGCATTCTACTACCTCTTTGGTTATATCGCTATGGCCCTGGGAATTTATTTGGTTATCGGCGCACTAGCCAACAGCAAGTCAGTCATCTGGTAAGTAACATTTGTTGTCTTGAGCTACGCAGAGGTCAGACAATTGACCAAAGATTGCTCTTTGTCAGAGACGAGTAATCGTCTCTTGTGAAAACCGTTTTTTGTTCCTGATATAAAGAGCCGAATGCCGCAGCAGATTGTCCTTGAAGCTGAATGCTTAATTGGGGCGAGTTATTTCCAGCTCTGCAATTCGATTATGTTCCCTTCTGGGTCGGCAACATAGACGAAGGTCAATAGACCGACTCCTGGAATGTCCCGGGAAGTCACCTTTCCCACTGTACTTCCTCCGTGGGACAAGACTGTTCTCAGTGCATTAGTCACATCATCAACTTCGAAGGCGATATGTCCGAATCCCTCTCGATTTGGTTTGGTCTCCAGTTTGCCCTCTGAATGGGTATATTGGAATATTTCAAGGGTAGGCCCTTGATCACCAAAGCCGGGCAAGCGAAGATGGATACCTGACAATTCGGCGCTTTTTAGACCTGTCCCCTCTGCCAGCCATTGACCTGATAAATGCCGTTCTGGCGGCACCGGAAGACAACCAAAAACTTCCTGATAGAAGTTGGCCAATTCTCGCCAGTCCTTCGCAACAATAAATATTAGCGTGCTTATATTTCGCCTTCATCTTCTATTGCCTAACGCGACCAAAGAAAAACTGTTCTTCAAGTTACTTCCTTAGCGTACAAAACGGCCCTTTCGCAAATTGCCCACCTATCTTCTTCCAGTGACATCAGTAACATTAATCATCTGGCTGTAGTCATAGTCTCTATATCTTGCCATATGTGAGGCTTCCCCAGGCAGATTCTTACAAAAATAAGTGCAGGATAAAGTGCAGTCTATCAGAGATCAGCTTTATTTCAACTGTTCAAAGGCCACTTATGAGCTTTTTCGACAACCTCAACGAAAAGACTCACTTGCTGATATGGAGGGCAGCGAATTTGTCAATCCGGCTTCAGCCGCTGGTTATGAGATTACTGG
>Ga0164310_10002334_pt1 | contig 10906 bp, 14 predicted proteins | sample GuaBasSedimGuay1_FD_121795 | JGI IMG/M metagenome (GOLD analysis project Ga0164310, IMG submission 121795) | Subseafloor sediment microbial communities from Guaymas Basin, Gulf of California, Mexico - Guay1, Core 4569-9, 0-3 cm | ecosystem: Environmental > Aquatic > Marine > Hydrothermal vents... | reverse complement strand
CTGCTCAACCATAGCACCAATCGCCTCATCACTCAACCCATCAACTTGCTTCTTAGCAGCTTCCTTCTGCGGCCCCTCAGGCATCGACTCAATCTGCGCATTCAGCTGCCTCTTTGCCTCAGCAAGTTCTTCCGATGTTAATCCCATATCAACAAAAGAAATAGATTGTTTTTATAATTTACCTACGCTAAGAAACTATGCTATTTCCCGCGAACCCTTTTCCAAATACCAACCCCTCCAGAAACAGCACTTATCAAAAGAAGAGCGGATAAACCTAACGAAATATTCTCATTTGACTGTTCACTAAACGCTCCGAAATGATTCTGAAAAACCTCTTTCCCAACATAACCAAGACCAACACCCATTTGAATAACTGCTTTTGTTTTCCCCCAATAATTTGCTCTGACAGTAGATTCAACTTCTCTATCTTCCTCACAACTATCTGGATCGCGGACAGCCCTATAGACTTCTTCAGCTTGCTTATACAAATCTCCTCTTTGCTTTTGGGAAATTGTATCTACAACAAAGTTGGCCCCCATTGTCAATGGCAAGACAACATTCCCCCGAACAAACTCGCTACCAACAATATAGCCCCCAACCATGAGATTCTTAAACTTATCAGTTAATGAATCAACTCTTGCACCTTCTACGGTTCGCATATCAAAACTGCGGGCAACACGTCCATCGGCATAATCCATCACATTGCCCATTAGAATAAACCCTAATCCAAAAACATCCGTAGATTCTCCACCCATGACCAGCCCAAGTCCTGCCGCGCAAAAACCAGCACCATAAGCAGTTAATCTATTGGGGTGGGCCCAATTCCTTAATCTATTGTTGGAGTCCATCTTTTTTCGAAAAGACCATAATTTAAAAGAATATCTAACCAAAAGCTCTTCTATAATCTTCAGTCGTAGCAGAACTAACTCCAGGAATCCCAGCAAGCTTGTCCTCATACATAGAAGAATCCTTCTCCTCATCCCAAGCAAACTTGATCATGACAGCCTTCAAACCAAAAGCGACATCCTTCTCTTCCATAGAAATATTCTTTGCCCCGTCCTCTTCCAACTTCGCCTGCGCACCTGCCTTTATCTTCTCAAGGTCTTCATCCGGCGAATCCGGCATTATCTTAACAATTATCGCGACCACCCCTACCATGCACTGCCTTAGAAAAATGGGTTTATAAAATTTACCCATAAATCTTTATGCGAAATTTCGCAAGAAATGAGTATCGAGATATATTTCATATATCTTTAAAAAAGCCATTTCCTACCATTAAAAATGGACAACTACGAGAAACTCCTTGATCGTATCTGCCGTTCAGCAAAAGTCGAGAAAGAGGAGATAGAAAGGAAGGTAGAAGCGAAAAAAGCCAAATTATCGGGTTTAATCTCAAAAGAAGGTGCGGCCCAAATCGTTGCAGCCGAACTAGGGATCAACTTCGACAATGAACGAATGAAAATATCTGAACTAGTTGACGGAATGAAAAGAGCAAACGTTTTAGGAAAAATAATAAAGCTAAGCCCGGTAAGAGAATTCAATAAAAATGGGCGGGAAGGTAAGGTCGCTTCATTCACACTAGCAGATGAAAGCTCAAACATCCGCGTAGCACTCTGGGACACAAACCATATAGACCTAGTCGAAAAAGGTGAAATAAAAGAAGAGTCTATAGTTGAAATCTCTGGCGGGGGAGTAAGAAACGGAGAACTCCACCTATCAAGTTTCGGGGAACTAAAACTAAGTAAGGAAACATTGGGAGAAGTCGTAACTCAAGCAATGTCATCCCAAGCTAAATTAAAAGATGTCCGACCAGGCCAAAACATTAAAACCAGGGCCTTAATTGTCCACGCATTTGAACCAAAATATTTCGAAGTCAATCCTGAAACAGGCAGAAAATTCACAGAAGCAGACAAAAACAATGGCCTACGTCCAAAAAAGAAAGCCCTCCTTTCAATAACTATTGATGACGGCACAGAAACAATTCGCTCAGTTCTTTTCGGCGAACACATCAACAAACTCGGCCTCACAGATGAAGAAATCTTCTCAATAGAAGGGTACAACAAAAAGAAAGACTCAATCATAGGCGAAGAAAAATACTTCTCCGGCCAAATCCGCACAAACCAAATGTTTAACACAACCGAATTCACAATAAATGGCATTGATGAAGTCAAACCCGAGGAATTGGTTAAGGAATTAGAAGCTAAGAATTAAATACCTCCTTAGATTCTTAATCAAATGAAAAAACTGCACATATTACTAATATCTTTAGTAATCGCATTAGCAGCCATATTTTACTACGCAAACTATTATGACGCTCCTCTTTTTGATTCACCCCCTGTAATGTTAATTAGATGTGGCCAAGAAAGATGCACTATGCAATCAGCAGAAGCACATATTGATGGCTTAGTGGACCCATTTGATAAAGATCCATTATGGTGGAAAACTATCTACGATGATTTACAATCTCAGAGAGATAGTGCTTTTTTAGGAGTCCTGACTTTTTTAGGCCGGATAGGATGTAGAAGCGGTTGTGAAAGAACAGAAACTGTAAAAGAATTTTATACCCTATTTCCCATGGGTCCTTCTCAAGAAGATATTCACGGGTGTTCTGAAGAAAAATATGAGTACATAATGGAAATTAGTGGAACGAGCGATATTGGAAATTGTGAACTAGCTGCAGCCGATTTAGCAACAAAGCTCTCGGAAAAATATCAAGAATTGCAGGATAAAACAGAAGAAATCTGTGGTGAAAATTGCGACTATAGTGTTAATTTTGAAATGCTCAATGAAGGAATGGTGTATTGTAGATTTGAAAGCGGAGGGTTATTTGGTATCCAAGCCATCGCAAGTATTACAATCCCAATATCCATTCAATGCCTTCCAAAACTTTTACACGAAGAGGATTATACTTGGATATTTAGATATACTATTACTGGTTGTATAAACTGTGGGGGGACTAGCGGCATGCCCACACATACCCACCAGCCAGCGGGTGGAGATTTAATCGATTCTGACGAACCGATAATTAAGGGTGCAGGTGATGATGTGCCTGTTAGGGAATATAGAATCTAAATCTTAAACTCCCAAAACCTCTTTCCAATTCTCCCAAGTCAATCTCTTTGTCATCTTCAACCACCTATTGTGTGGCTGATCATACAAAACATGCTCCCAACTAGGCCTCGCAACAATCCCATCAATCCTCGACTTATCATCGATCAACACATCTCCATCCACAATAGTTTTATCCTTCGTCAAAACAAGCCTATGCAACCAATCTTTCCCCAAATACTTATGCACCCACATAAACTTCCCAGGGACGCATCCCTCATAATTCGAAATCGAAGGGCTTGTACATATCCTCACATCCCATCCTAGCCCCCTCATCTCTTCCAAAGCTTCCCTGCCCCCTCGAATCGGCTCCAAATTCCCATAAAAATACGGCCTATCAACTATCTCATAAATCAAATCCTTATGCTCTGCAGGATACTGATCCATGTGATAAAATGTCCTTCTATCTCTTATAGGAACATACGGCAAATCTGGGTGCTCTCTTTTCCACTCATCCAAAAAACCCTTCTCAAAATCCGCCAACACACCATCCATATCAACCAAGATCCTTCTTTGTTCTCCCATACGCAAACTAGGCCATAGTAACAATTATATATTACTATTAATTATAAATTATTAATGAGATCACTAAAAAAACTCGGTCTAACGAAATACGAAACTTGCGTTTACAAAACCCTTCTGAGAAGCAAGAAGTTAAACGCAAAAGAAATATCCAAACAATCAAACATCCCTCCAACGGCAGTCTACCCTAACCTAAGTTCTCTAAAAGGAAAACAATTAATCCAAAAAATAGAAAGCGATCCCGCGATCTTCGAAATCCTCCCTCCAAAAGCCGCAATAAAAAATCTCATTAGCCAAAGAAAAAAGTCACTTCAAGATTTAGAAAACCAAGCAATAGAAGAAACAACGACCATTTTCTCAGAGAGCCCGCCAGAAAAAGAAAAGGAAATTATCAAATTCACAAAGGGGAAAACATTCTCTTCAGAAGTCTACAACGAAGCCATAAAAAAAGTAAACAAAAGTTTGTACGTTCTAGGGTGGCGCTTTGAAAAGGTAGGCAACAGATATGAATATCTAAGAAAACTCAGAACAATAGTCAAGAAGGGCATAGATGTCAGAATAATCGCAACAGGAAAATACGAAAAAAACATCGAACTTGTCGAAGCCTATAAAAAGGAAAAAATAAAACTGAGATATTTTCCACTAAACAACATCTCAATACTTATAATCGACAACAGAGAATGTAAAATAACTCTAAAGGACCGCTCCCTCTCTGAAAAACACAACCTCCAAATCCTAGATTCCTCACTCTCCCAAGCCCTTCAGACCTATTTTCTAGACACATGGGAAAAAGCCCGACCAATATGAACCAATATCCCTCCCCCACAACATATAATTTTTTAAACCTCTACTCTCATAAAACAACATGGCAAAAAAAGAGGAAACTCCTGAAAAAGAAGCTGAAAAGAAATTAACCGATGTTCCAGGCATAGGTCCAGGTATAGCTGCGAAATTAGAAGCAGCAGGCGTTTATGATTTGATGGGTTTAGCCGTGATGTCGCCGCCAGCCCTATCTGACATGGCTGGTGTTGGTGAAGCAGTCGCTCGTAAAGCAATCCAGGCCGCTCGTTCCATGATGAACCTAGGGTTTGTCTCGGGAGATGAATTCGCTAAAAAAAGGGAAAATATAGAGTTCATAACAACAGGTGCAGAATCCCTTAACGGCCTTCTAGGAGGCAAGGGAGTTGAAACGGGCTCAATAACTGAAGCATACGGTGCATTCGGTTCAGGAAAAACCCAATTAGCGTTAACTCTCGCGGTAAACACTCAACTACCAAAAGACCAGGGCGGCGTAGGTGGAAAAACAGTCTACATCGATACAGAATCCACTTTCAGACCAGAAAGAATAAGACAAATAGCAGAAGCAATGGGTGCAAACCCTGAAAAAGTCCTAAAAAACATACTTGTTGCAAGAGCGTTCAACTCAGATCATCAAATCCTTCTAATGGACAAAGTCGCTGAGCTAATCAAAGATGGCGAACCGATAAGATTAGTAATTGTAGACTCATTAACAACTCACTTTCGAGCAGAATTCGCAGGCCGAGGCCAATTAGCAGATCGACAACAAAAACTAAATCGCTACCTTCACAATCTACAAAAACTAGCAGATCACCATAATCTAGCAATCTTCGTCACAAACCAGGTAATGGCCAACCCTGCCGTGATGTTCGGTGACCCAACAACAGCAATCGGAGGCCACATTCTCGGCCACGCATCTACTTACAGAATGTACTTCCGAAGAGGCAAGGCAGGCTCTCGCGTAGCCAAACTAATCGACTCTCCAAACTTACCAGAAAACGAATGCCAATTCTGGTTAACCGAAGCCGGCGTGAGAGACGAAGGCTAAACAACTCTGCCCACCTAAATGTTTTTATACCCTCTCAAACTATCTATATTTTGATGAACAAAAGAGACCTAAAACCAATAACTCAATCTCCAGATTTCTCACTCTACGATATCTCCATATCCGAAAACTCAAACCTAAAAACCTACATTCTCTCAACACCTGAAACCAGAGAACTAACAACCAATCCTTTCCTTGTCGGAAAATCCTACAGAAACTCGCTAGGTTCTGCAATAAAAAGCGCACTCTCCAATCCTGAACTAAACAACACATTTAAGGATGAAAAGGATGAAAAACTCAACGTCCTTCACTTCCTTCGCGGTGGATTAAACTTCGAAATCCTAGATGTCCTAGGCGAAATAGGCAAAAACAACACTCGAGCTTCATTTATGTCTTCAGAGAGAACATTTCAAAACAACCAGTGGGCAATTCGTGACGACCAATATATAAAAGTAAACCTCTCAGATAATTCCACAGTCTTCATAGGTGACATCATCGCAACCGGTTCCACTCTCAAGTGCGCTTTAGAAAAAATACCTCAAAATAAAATTAAAACACTCTTCCTTTTCACCCTTGGTGGAGAAGAATCAGAAAAAATCCTCCTAGAAAACAAAGACAAATTCAAAAATGCTTTCTTAATTTACATTGAAGGCTTGTTCCACATGGCCAAATCAGAAACACCTGCAAGAATAAAAATCACAGGCACTGACCTATTACCTTGGCAAGCCACACTAGCTCCGGAATTCGAAAAAGCCCTAACTGACAAACCAATAAATGCAATCGAAAGATGCATTGTGTACGATGGCGGCAGCCGCGGCTTCTATCCATCACATCACTTCAAAGACGTTTTGGAATACACAAACCAAATCAAAGAAGAGTTGAACAAAGGCGCAACACTTTTCGATTTAATCCTCGACCGCTGGGAAAACGCTTCTTCCTTACCTGAAGAAACAAAAGAAAAACTCACATCAAAAGAATTCGCAGAACAGTGGTTAACACAAAGAACAGAAAAGATAAATACCCTTCTTTCATAGTTCTCTTCCAGGAAAACCAATGATACTTACAAAACAAGAAATTCAAAAGCTCATTAAAGAGAAAAAGATAATCCTAGACCCATTCGACCCAAGCTCTATAACTCCGGCCTCCATAGATCTCGCACTAGGCGACAAATTAAGAGTTTTCAACTCCCGCAACTCAAAAATAGATCTTAGCGAAGAATTAGATTACGAAAAAATAACCAAAGAAGTGGATATAACTGATGGCTTTGAACTTGAACCCGGCGAACTAGTTTTAGGAATAACAAAAGAAAAAATAACCCTCCCAGAAAATGTGGCTGGCTGGCTACAATCCCGCTCTCGCTTCGCTCGAATAGGCCTGATGTCCCACATAACTGCTCCGTTCATTTTCCCAGGAGTAAGCAACCACCAAGTCCTAGAGATTTTCAACTCAGGCCACCAACCAATTATCCTCAGACCGGGCGTAAGAATCTGCCAGCTCATCCTAGAAGAATGCCAAGGAGAAGCCCGTTACGAAGGCATCTTCAAAGACCAATAATCTCAGTAAAATGTCCCCTAGATCAATAAGCGAAGCGCAGCGATCTCAGGGACGCGAGCAAAGCGAGTGTCCCCACAGGGATTTGAACCCTTATGTCCGAACGGAGTGAGGATGTTCGGGGTTCTATGCCCCCACAGGGATTTGAACCCTGGTCTCAGCCTCCGCAAGGCTACGTTCTATCCGGACTGAACTATGGGGACAACTAACAATTAAAACAAAAAACAGTCCTTTTTAGAATTATTGATTATCCAGTCTATTCTTCAAAACAAACTATGTCGTGCACAGTCTTATAGCTGTGCAACTCTTCTTCCTTAAACCATAAGGGCACTTCTATTTTAACATCATCGGCGTCAGCAGATGCGTGTATCAAATTCCTAACGTTAATCTCATTCGAGTTAGCATAATCTTTAGAAATGTGCGCAAAATCTCCCCTAATTGTCCCAGGGAGTGCCTCATGAGGATATGTGCTACCCACAAGTTTCCTAACAACCTCAATCGCATTCACGCCCTCCATAACCATTGCCACAACAGGACCTTCTTTGATATAATTAATCAATCCATCTCTCACTCTCTTTCCATGCCTCTCCTCAATGTCCTGCCTATAATGCTTCCCCGCAAACTCCTCATCCGCCCAAACCATCTTCATCCCGATTATTTTCAAACCTGCATCCTCAAATCTCATAACCACTTTCCCAATAAGGTTCCTAACTATCCCATCGGGCTTTATCAAAACAAGCGTTCTTTCCTTCTTCATATCAACACTTCGAAAAATAAGGTTTTAAATATTACTGTTCCGAAAATACACCATGGATCCTGAACACATAGCGCTTGTCAAAAGCACAGAGATATATAAAAACTGCACAAACATAGTAATCGGCAAAGGAAACCCTAACGCAAATATTATATTTGTTGGAGAAGCTCCAGGTAAAAACGAAGATTTACAAGGCCTCCCTTTCGTTGGCGCAGCAGGAAAAAACCTTGACAAAATGCTCGAAAACGTCGACCTTTCAATGGAAGATGTCTACATCGCAAACATCCTAAAGTGCAGACCTCCAGAAAACCGCGATCCCTCAATAGAGGAAATCAAAGCCCACACCCCCTGGCTTCTAAAACAAATCGAAGAAATAAAACCAAAAGTCGTCTGTTCACTGGGAAACTACGCAACCAAGTTCTTCCTATCCGACTGTGAACCAGACAAAATGAAAGACCAACCAGGAATCACTTCAGTCCATGGCAAAATCAAAAACATCGAAATCAAAGGCCAAAAAATAAAACTTATCCCCCTATTCCACCCCGCAGCCATAATCTACAAACGCGCACTCCTCCCTGAATGGAATAAAGACATGGAAATCGTAAAGGCAGAAATTTCTCAGAAGACTTTATTTTGATAACTCATTAACACTTTTAATCTTAACAAACTTGTAATGCGCATCTTTGGCTTTTCCACCACAACCCTTACACTTATCTTCCAAACAATAACGACCGCACTCAGAACACTTCTTTAGCTTCATTTTTCTTTCTTAATCTCCAGCTCCGCCTTCTTCTTCCCTGCTCTCTTCTCAATTTCCTCAAGAACTTCATCCATCTTCGCATTAGCTTCCTTGAAATCTTTACCAGAAACACTCACAGAAAACCTCGAGCTCCCCAAATAATTAACCTTCGCGTCTTCAAACTTCAAAATCTCCTTAACATCCTCAACGCCCTCTTCAGAAAGACTCTTCAGCTTTAACTTCCTCAAAACAACCTTCTCCTTATCTTCCTTCTCAGCAATAATCTCGTAGACCCTTCCAGCTTTCTCCTTACTCAAATACTTCTCCAACAGCTTTGGATTCTCCTTAACCTCCATCAAGAAGTCCAAAATAACATAATCTTCCTTTATCTTCCCAATAACCTTGTCGCCATCCCCCTTAACAACCTTCAAAACGCTCCTCAGCGCTCTCTCTTTCTTACGGCCCTCCAAAACCCTATTTCGCTCCCCAGAAGTAACCCTCCTAAGACTAAACTCGAAATGATCTCCAGATATCTTCAAGACCTTACAAACAATAAGCCTATTCGGCGAAACATACTGCCTCAAATTCCTAATTCTTCCAGCAGCAACCTCGCTCAAGACCATACTCCCGCTCAAACTAGTATCCTCAACACTCAAAAAAACCGTAGTTCCCTCTATCTTCTTAACCTTACACAAAACAACATCGTCCACCTTCAAATTCACCTGCGCCATGGTAAAACCTCCCTAACCAGGGTTTTTATAGTTATCTTCCCGCCACTAGTTTTCATCAAAAGCCTATTACACCTGTGACACTTAACCTTCACAGAACTCTTTCCAAAAACAACCTGCCGGTTCCCACATCTAACACAAACAACCCTCAAAAACTTACTTTCACCCTTGTTAGCCATCTAAACATGTAAAACTCCTTAGTTTTAAGCTTTTCTAGCCTTTCCGTAAACAATAGTTTTCAAAAGTAACAACAACCATAGCGTTCCAGTAACGACTGTCAAAACAGTTGAAAAATACAAACCGAGAGTCGCAAACATAACAGCCATAACATACAAACCTAACGTCGTAATCAATCCTGTCTGAAGCACCACTGTGCTTTTCTTATGCTTAAATCCCTGATAAACTTGTGGAATCAACGCATAACTCAAAAGAACATTAACAATCGCGATCACAATATCCTGCCATATCATCCTTCCAAAAAAAATCCAACTTATTTAAACCTTAACCAACTCAACATCAAGAACTTTCCTCAACTCGCCAATAAACTCTTCCTCTTTCTCCTTCTCAATCAAACATCCTGCCGCCCCGGGATGTCCACCAACTTCTCCCCCGATCGGCACAACAACCCGGTGCAACAATTCCCTAACATTCCTCCCCTCTCTGCCGGCAACCCTCGCAGAAACCTTTATCTTATCCTCATTATAGCTCAACGCCACAATCACCAAACCCTTCTTATACATCGGCGAGTGCGACAAAATCGAAGCAACCGTCCCGATTATCGTATCCTTTATCTTGTCCTTCGCATTAATTATCATATAATTCTCGCCCTCCAACTTGGAAGTCTCAGAAACGTACTTCAACGCCGAAACAAGACTCTGCCTATAATTAATATACACCTTCTCCGCCTCTTCCCTAAAACATTTGTTTCCCAAACAAAAACCTAAGGCCACCTCAGAGTACTCCATCCTCGAACAAGCATTAACCAACGCACTCAACTCTCTCGCATCTTCCAACTTATTAAAGAACTTAACCAAAAATAAATTGCCTATAAGGCCTTTCTCGTTCCCGCTTCCCTTGTTCTTCAACAAAATCGCAGTAATCAACTTGCTCATCTCTTCCTCACTCAACTCATAAAGTGCCTTGTATCTCTTGTTCTCAATTGCCAAACCAGCATCCCTCAACAACTCGATGACTCCAGTCCTACTTCCACTCACCCCCGGGATATACGGATTCGAAGAATACTCCAACGCTCTGTCAAGCGGCCGAGTCGAAGGATAAATCATAACGCCCTTCTTGACAATCGTCTCCGCATCATTCAGAATCTCACTAAACTTCCGACTAATATGCTTATCCATTAAATCCCCGACCATTCCAACCACTGCCAAATTCGCCAAATCCTTATTCTCCAAACTTAGCTCTTTAGCAAACAGATAACAAATCGCCGCAGCACACATCGTCTCGCTATCATCCAAAAGAGGATTCACCATAAAAACATTCTCAGGAATTTTCTGCCCTTCAGGTAACTCGTGATGATCAAAAACAAAAACATCAGTCTTCTTATCTTTCAAATACTCTAAACTTCCTGAAGCCAAATCCAAAAAAATCAAAACCTTTCCATCATCCATTCCTCTAACAAACTCTTCATCTAAACTCTTAACAAT
>Ga0164310_10002333_pt1 | contig 10906 bp, 4 predicted proteins | sample GuaBasSedimGuay1_FD_121795 | JGI IMG/M metagenome (GOLD analysis project Ga0164310, IMG submission 121795) | Subseafloor sediment microbial communities from Guaymas Basin, Gulf of California, Mexico - Guay1, Core 4569-9, 0-3 cm | ecosystem: Environmental > Aquatic > Marine > Hydrothermal vents >... | reverse complement strand
CCACCGGGTGGTGAAGGCGGTGAAGCCACCCTTGAGCTGGTCGAAGTTGGGGTCGTCCGTAGAGGTTGGGACATCGAGGTACATGAAGAAGCCGGACTTCTTCAGGGCCTCGAACAGTTCCTCGATGAGCTTGATCAGGGCTTGCAGCAACGCTAGCAGGGGGTTGCCGAAGTCGATGAGGAACATCTGAATGGTCTGGAGGATCGCCTTCAGAATCTCCAAGAAGATCAGGAGCGTCTCCAGGATCTCCCGGACCGGTTCAAGGAAGTCCTTGCCGGGGATCTGGAGTTGGAAGGTTTTCCAGTCAGCCATGGTCTAGGTCTCAGCCGCCGTATTGCATCTTGCGAAGCTTCCTGCGCTCCGCTTCCAGTTGCTTCTCAGTGGCCTTGATGGCCAGCCTGAGAATCTCGCCCATGCGGTCGTAGATGGGCAGTCGTGTCGTGTACTTCCAGTTGTGTTGAGGACCCTCGGACTCTTCCTCCATCATCTGCGCTACAAGCGCATCGTCAGAAGCTTGGTCAGTTGCTTCTTCGTCTCCACCAGGGCCTTCTCCCGCTCCGTTACCGCTCGGTCCTTCTTCGGCAGAATGCCCTTCTCCTGGTTGATCCTCGCGTCGATCCACACCCACCTCCTGTCGTAGAGCTTGTCCTTCGACACCATCACCTCGGACACCTCGACGGCGTCCCCTGTCGCGGGGTCGTTCAGTTGCAACAGCCGTGCTGCGACGGCAGCGAGCCGGTTGTTCAAGTCCGTGTTGGTCGTCCGTCGAGCAAAGGCCGTGTCCCCCACGACGGTGACCGGTGTCGTGACCAGAGACTTGAAGGCAGTCACGTCGAGGATGGCTTGGTCGATCCTCGCGAGAGCTGCATAGATGCTCTCCAGCGACGTGATGGTAGCTCCCAGCGACGAGACCACTCGATAGCTGATCCCCGTCCCAGTGTCGGGGAAGACCCCGTCGATGTTGAGGCTCGTGGGGCTGTTGAGCTGGAGCACCTGGTAGATCCCTGCACTGGTGCTCGACCGGATGTAGACGAAGTCCTGCGGGGTAACCAAGGGGTTGAAGGGGTCTGGTCCCTCGAAGTCCACCGTCGAGTCGTTCAGCGTCGGCGAACCGCTGCTCGTCTCCCCCTGGGTGCTCGTCACGATGTCCGTGAAGACGAGGTCGAGGAACATCTCCAGGGCGTCCCGCTCATTCCAGACCTCTGTCGGCGGAGCGTTCGTGCTCAGGGCTGCCAGCTCACCATCGAGAGTGGGCTCCAGGTTGTCGTCCAACAGGGAGTTGGTCCCGCCGAAGGTCGGCACCGAGTTGTCGATTCGGTAGGAGAAGGTGCCGATGGCGTTGGTCGCCTCGATGTCCAGCTCAGTGCTTGAAACCACCGCAGTCACCTGCCGACGCTCGCCGATGATGGCGCCCGAGGTGAAGACCACCGTATGGCCCGGCTTCACCTGAGCCACATTGAAGTCCGTCCCAGCGTCCGTGAGTCGAGTGAAGGGGTTGACGATGCCGGTCACGGGCCTCGTCAGCAGGGAGTTGCAGGTCGTCACCGTGAAGTTGAAGCCGAAGTCCTGCACTCCGAAGGGGACGCCCACCGTGATGTTGTCGACGCCTACTGCTGTGATCTGCCGGAAGGTCGAGGGGCCGTTGAGCCCGTCGTTGATGGTCACCAGGTCGTAGACTTTGGGGATCGGGGCAGGCCAGTTACCTCCCTGGTTGGTGATGAGGACCCTGGCTGCGTCGAGGTCTCCGGTGCCGACGAACGGTGCGTCCGTGGCAAGTTGGATACTCACGATGGCTGAGGTCTCCTGATCCAAGTAGCCCACACCCACCGCACCCTCAGCTTCGAGCGAGGGGTTGAGGATGGGGAACGACCGGTTACCGTCGTCGTCCGTCGTGCCCCCGTCTAAGGCCGGCGGCCGGAAAGGCTCCGTCGTTGCGCTGGTGGCGTAGGCGAGGATGTCGAGGATCTCGCCTGCGGCCGGGTTCTGGATGTACAGCTCAGGAGGAACAACTGGGAACGATCCGTCGAACGGTGGGAACGGCTGGATGTGCGTCAGCAGACCGTTCTCCAAGTCCGCGCCCACGTCGAAGTTGAGGCGGTAGCTCTTGAGGTAAGGTGTGGCCGGAGGGACTACTCCCGCGAGCACGTCGTAGTAGGAGATGTGCCGGATGGTGGCCCCGACAGGGACGGCCACACCGATGGGCGCCGTGAAGGTCAGCTTCGTCGAGGTCTTGGACAGAACCGTGAGAGGGGCCGACTCGGGCACAAGGAAGGTGCCGTCGCGGTCCTGGATGACCACCAGCATGTTCGGGAAGGCCCCCTCGAAAGGTGGCCTGAACAGGTTCTCGTCCCCGTCCGTGTTGTCCACGTTGATGCTGTTCTCGATGGCCAGGGCGGCCTTCGTGACCACGGCCCAAGGCAGACGCCGAGAGACGGTGGTGATGCTGCTAAGGCCCGTCTTGCCTAGGTCCAGGATAGTGTCACCCGTAGCCAAGCCAGTGGGATCCGCCGTCACGCTGTAGAGCCAGTGCTGCTGGGGGTAGAACCGGCTGGAGTTCGCTGGCTTGTAGGCTTCTTGGTAGATCCCCGAGAACACCACCGCAAAGGGTGGGAAGGTCACTGTCGCAGTGTCGCGGATCCAGAGCAGGTCATCGATCTGGTTGGTGACCTGACTCCAGGTGTCCCGCGTCGGATTGTCGATGAGCCCGTCGAACAAGAACCGCCCATCATGGTCGCCCACCACTCGGCCGTCCATGCTTTGGAGGGCATCCTCCAAGAGGTTGATGGCGTCGTTGAAGTAGACCAGGGTCGCTCGGGCGACCTCGTCCTCGTTGTAGAGCCGGCCCTCCTGGTAGAAGACCGACTCACGGCCCTTCTCGTAGAGCGCTTGGCCACCGGCGTTCTCCAAGATGGGGCCACCGGTCGGCACAGCCGCCTCAGCTTCACCCTCGTACTGCTCGACCAGCTCACCGCGGAAGTCCGTGAACGTCTCGACCCGCCAGTAGAAGCTGTCCGGGACATACGTCGTGTAGTTCGCCTTGAGGGGCAACCCGAGTAGATTGTTCTGGTCCGTTGGAACGAGCCCGTGTGTGTAGCTCGCCTTGAACCGGCGATTACCCTCGATGATGACGGTGCCCGTGTAGAAGACGCCCAGCTCTTCGTTGTCCTGGAGAGGATCGCTGAAGGTGACGTTGCCCGCGTCGTCGATGTTGTACTCGTCTGGCTGGGTCAGGATCTGGCCAACCTCACCCTCCACGCGACGGTAGGCCCCGTAGGACTGGGTCAGGATGGGGCTCTGTGAGGTCGTCGTGTTGGCAAGGGGGCCTTCCAGGACCGGCCGCACAGAGCGCTTCAGGGTGTGCGTGCTGGGGTTGTACTGCCGAGGGGAGTTCGAGGTCATCGACACCTCGGTCTTGCCCGTGTCCTCGTTGTAGACCGACCCCGTGACGAGGTTGAAGTCAACGAAGGTGCCCCCGTCGGTGAACATCAGGACAGTCCCACTCTTGTAGGTGCGGGACAGGTCGCCCAGGCCGCTGATGCGGATCTTCGAGGCCCCTCGCGAGGGGGTCTCCCACGGGTCCGTCTCGATGACGAAGTAGGAGGGGAAGAAGAGCTGGGGAGAGGTGCGCGTGGCTCCCGATGTGATGGCCAGGCCAGGGTTGAGGAAGTCCGACCGGAAGACCTGCGGAGAAGCCAGCGTGATGGTCGTCAGGTCAGTGCCGGAGTCGTAGACCGACGAGCCGATCAGGTAGACCTCTTCACGGTCGATCCTCAGCAGGTAGTTGGTGAGGAAGGTGCCCGTGCGGTCCCCCGCCAGGATGAACGTGTCCTGCTCGGCCTCGATGTTGATGAGCGCCCCCACCATGGGCGGCTGAAGGATCGAGAGCGTCTTCTCGCCCCCGACGGCCTCGTGGACGAAGTAGTCGATGTAGACGCGCTCGTTCGGGTTGACGGTCGCCCCCGAGGGCAGCGCGTCTGTGACCTGGTCGTAGGGGAGGAACCGGACCGAGGAAACAGCACCCGCAGGGGTGTCGAAGACCACCTTCTCGCCCGTGACCTGGGGTCGGCCCCCACGGAACGCCTGGGGCGGTGGGTTCTCAGCGACCTCTCGGGCCAGCGGGTTGAAGTACAGGGTGTCGGTCGGGTTGGGGTGATCCTCGGTCAGCTCCTTGCGGACGATGAACGAACCTCGTTCCTCGATCACCACCTTCTCGTCGTTCTCGTCGAGGACCGTGTAGGTGACGACGATCTGCTCCAGCTCCAACATGCGCTCAGTTAGTTGGATGAAGCCGTTGGCCGGTTGGAGCTGGTAGTCGGCCCCCAGGGTCATGGTCCGAGCCCAGAAGACCGCCTCGCCAGCGTTGACATCGTCCTGGCTGAAGTTCAGCTCGCCCGAGTCTTCAGCGATCTCGACGTACCCTTGGGTCATCGAAGCCGGTGCCGTGAAGGAGCCAGCGGTCGGTACCGTCGAAACAGCAGCGTCTGGAATGAGAGTGCCCAGGCCGAAGCGGAACCGCGTGGCCGAGATGTAGGCCGTGTCGATCGTGAGCCGAGGGGCGTTGGTCGTAGCCCCCAGGAGCTGGAGCCTCTCCAACCTCGTGTTGGGGTCGACGTTGGGGACCTCTTTGAAGAAGCGGTCCGCCACGATCTCGCTACCTCGACGGATCTCGTAGGAGAGGTTGCCCTCGACTCCACCGGACAAGTCCGTCGAGAGCACCGTGTTGCTCACCGTGTCGATGGTGTAGACCCCTGCGGGAGTGCCTGACAGGACCAAGAGCAGGTCGTTCGACTGGACGTTCGCCGCCACGAAGTCTGTGGCCAGGTCCGTGAAGTTGGTGCCGTTGAACGAGGCCCCCGAGCCTTGCGTAATGAGCGCCCCGTCCGTCTCGACCATCGTGGCCAAGCCCGCGGTGTAGTCGAAGAGCACGTCGTCCCCGACGGTGAGAGGAACGTAGGTCCCGCTCATGGGGCTGTCCTCCAACCAGAGGTCCAGGTTGGACTCGAAGACGACAGGGTCAGGGAGCTGTACAGCCCCATATGGAATCGTGGTCGTTACGACCTCGTCGACCTTCCTGCGGGCGTACTGGATCTGGCTCTGGTCGATGTCCAGGATGAAGCCGATCCCCACAGGGGGCGAAGGCACATCCAGCCGAGGCAGCTCGATGTCGCTGAGCCCTCGCCGGACGTAGACCATGAGGGGCTCCGTCTCGACCGGAAGAGCCGGCAGCGTCACGAAGGGGAACCCGATGGTGGGGTCTGCCAAAGTGGCACCATCAGAGACGTAGAACGCCGAGACATCGTTGACCGTGTCGTCCGCTGCTGTGGGGTCTGCGGGGGACCTGAACATCCGGAGCGTCATGCCTCGCTCGATGTCCAGATCGGCGACGACGGCCTGAGAGGTCAGGGAGCCATAAGCAGCTTGGTCTGCGAGGGAGAACTGGACCGCCCCTGTCACGCGGTCAACCTCGACCTGGTTGCGCTTCCCATAGGGGCTGAAGGAGTCCACGAAGACCGTCTCAGCGAACTGAACCGGGACTGAGGGCACGCGGAAGAACAGATCGCTCTCTTCGGGCGGGACAGGTGAGACGTTGCCGGGGGAGTTGACCGTCCCGAGGGTCTGAGTGAAGACAGAGATCCCGAACGCGAAGGCCACACCGTCGTAGTAGATGGGCTTGCCAGCGTTCGCGGTGATGTCTGTGGCGTTGAACCGCAGCTCACCCGTGAAGCGGTCCCATTGGACGGTGCCCGCCGTAGGGGTGCCCAGGGAGGCTACCTCGACCGGGGTGAGGTACTCACCGGTGGAGATGCGGATGAGGGGGTACTGGCCCGTTGCGGGCAGGGGGTTGAGCAGCAGCGTGTCCTCGATGAGCCCGATCCGGCCGTTGTAGCTCATCAGGTCAAAGAACTGCTGTTGCTGGAAGTGGACCTCCAACCCGTCGTAGGTCACCAGGTCGGCCGCGGCCCAGTTGAGGTTGCCTGTGTCGATGCTCAGCTCGACCGTACCGGGGGCAGGCGTTCCGAATGCCCCATCGTTGGCCACCAGAGCCACCGTGAAGGCCGTTCCGACCCCCGACCCTACCGAGAGCCGTATCGGGAACGAAACGAAGTCAGAGGACGTAGGAGGGGTGACAGAGAGCCTCTCCGTGTTGGAGTCCGGAGGCGTCGCCGTCAGGGTGCCCACGACAGTCAGTTCAGCCCCCGGAGAGGTCTTGAAGCGCTGCTGCTTGCCGTCGTAGTCGAAGCGGTCGATGACCTCGTTCTTGGTCCAACAGAAGGTGGCGTCAGGGAAGTCGCCGTCGGTCAGGACGAAGACGTGGTAGTCCGTCCGAGGCTCTGACTCGTCGGTGGGGTACGCAAGATCGAAGGCTGCCTGGTCCGAGATGTAGACGTTGGGGGTCGACGTGTACGATGAGTTCGCCTGCCCAACGCGAGGCGGCTCCAGGACATACCCAGTGATGGACAGTCCCATGGAACCTACCTCAGCACGCTAGTTGGATGACGCAGAACGGAACTCGGAGCCGGAGAGGGCGGCCCAGCAGTCGGAGTCGTAGGTAGGACCTCTCGCGACCAGGGACCAGTTCCTTGATGTGGTCCCCCTCTCGGATGGGGGTCACGGTCCGCTCGGACTCGTAGCCTTCGATTTTGAACATCTGGGTCTCCATTTCATATGATCTGGCCGAAGCCCGCCCCAGCTCCGCCGGAGGGTGAGGGGGCTCCCACAATGGGGACCGGCATAACAAGACTCGCGAAAGTGATGTCGAGGGCCATCCCCACGGCGCTAGCTTTCTTGACCGGACCGTCCCCTACCAACCCTGCCGCTGAGAAGCCGGCGATCATGTCAGGGATGGCTGGCGGGGCCTGGAATTTGGCTGTCGCCGCTCCAACACCCACGCCTGGGTGGGTCGTTTTGACGAGCATCCCAGTGAACGCTGCCATGAGCCCGTTGGCCAGCCCCAGCTCCAGCAGAGGGTCCATGGGGCCGAGAATCCCGAAGGACGCCGAGCCCGTCAGGAGGTTGGCGTACAAGAGGGGCGATGGCACCACGAGCGGCATAGGGCCGCCAGAGCCGACCCCAAGCGAGCCAGAGTCGATGGTGATGACCTGGATCTTGGGGATCCACACGGCGAGGCCCCCAGCGACCCCCGAGGCGAACTTCGCCACACCACCCCCGATGTTGCCCGTCGAGGCCATGTTCGGGAACAGCAATCCCACAATTGCTGGGGGCACAACCGGCATCAGCTCGCCAGGTTGAGGGCTGACCCCATGACAGGGAGCGCCGTGATCCAGCAAAGAGAGGGTGTCCCTGGGGGCATCATCGGCAGACCCCTAGAAATCCCGAGGACCCCAGGAACCAACCCACCGGACAGAATGACCGTCGCCCCCATGAGGTTGATGATGGCCCCCGCCGTGAGGGTCAGGGCCAGACCTGCCGTGATAGCCACCGCTCCAGCCCCCGCCGACATCGCCATGGCTCCCGAGGCCGTGGACATGGTCACCGCTCCGGCGGCTGTGGTCACCGAGACAGCTCCCGTTCCGACCGTCACCGAATAGGCGCCTCCTGCGACCGCCGTGCTGTAGGCACCTGCTGCCACGCTCACCTGTTTGACACCGGCCGCGGTCGTCTCGATCCTGCCACCAGCCAGGACGGTTGACACCTTCCCCCCGGCGACGATGTTCTCCAGGACCTGAAGAGCGAAGTTGTACTGGCTCTTGCCACTCACGAGCTGGTTGTGCTCGCCGCAGTTGAGGGTGTAGCCGCTGTTGGCGTTGACCTGGCGACGGTCGCACAGCAGAGCGTCACCACCGTTGACACGGGTGTCTTTCGACCCCTCGACGATCTTCTTCTCAGACCCACAGCTCGTCTTCTTGACGCCCTTGACCTCGACTGCCAGAGCCACGTCCTCTTCGTTGGGCGTGCCGTTGTAGGTCTGCCGGACCGCCCCACGGAAGTTGGTTGTGATGACGTTACCCGCAGCGTCCCGACCCACATCCAGGTGCAGACCGCCCTCCATCGTGATGTGGGCCGAGATGCGATCGGGTGAGGATGACCCCAGGTGCATCTTGAGCGCCCCGGCCATGTTGACCTCCGCCGAGATGTGGCTCGTGCGATGGTCCTCGGTATTCGAGGCCGGGATGTTGACCAGAGCCTTGCCTTCCTTGGTGACTGCCATCGCAAAGCGGTTGCCTGTCCCTCGGACGGGTCGAACTCGGAACAGAAAGGCCCCAGCGGCTGTGATGGCCTCGTCCGGACTCGCCAGACGGTTGACCTCTTCGAGCGTGAAGCGGCCTAGGGCAGTCGTGGTGAAGTCGGTGAAGAGCTTAGGCTTGAGGATCTTGCCGTAGTTGCGCATCCCCTCCGTGCTGTTGAGGTCGTTGCCAACGATGGAGCCGTAGATCCTCTCGATGTAGGCGTTGCGGCGGTCGACCGCAGGCGTGAAGCCGTCGATGTCCTCGTAGACCTCCTGGGTCATGTCCGAGGTGTGGAACAGCTCCATCCGATGCTCGACAAAGGCATCGCCGGACTGGTTGGGGTCCTCCAGGTCCAGGTTGGGGGCGAAGGTCGTCGGGTAGTAGTAGCGCTTGCCGTTGGACAGGGTGACGGGCGGGAAGTTGGTGTAGTCGTTGAAGACCCCAAGGATCTCGCCCTCAGCACTGGCGAACTTGTTCGGACCTCCGAAGACACCCGGCCCAATTGCCTGTAGCTCGTCCGTGCCGTAGTAGCCTTCTTCCTGGGTCTTGAGCTGAGCGGAAGGGTCACCGTAGGGGTCGAGCTGGAAGATGTCCTCGGGCAAGAAGAGGCCAGCTCGCCGAATCGGACCAGCAACATGCCGGATGCCGGACTCGGTCTGGACTCGGTGGATCGACGCAGCCACAAGTGTGCGCTCGGCATCCCGAAGCTCCAGCATGTCACCCGCCCGGTTGGTCATGGCGACATCCTTGGAGAGCACGAACTCGGACCCTGAGGCGGACATGCCCCCCACGTCCCCCTGGCCCATCAGCAGCCGCTTGTAGCGGACAGGGGCACCCACCATCTGCTCGTAGAGCTTCTTGTCGGCAGGATCGACCTCCGAGGGGTCCACGGCCGTGAAGGGGTCGAAGCGGAGCCCGCTCCTGTTGCCCGTGGGCAGATACCCAAGGATGACCGTGTCATTGAGGTTCTTGGAGATGCGTCGCTGACCAAGGAGAACGAACGAGTTGACCTCGGGAACACCGCCCCAGAAGCTTCGGGGGCCGGCCATCGCTTGAGTCAGGTCCAGCTCCATCCGATGCCCGCCCCCGGTGAGGATCTTGACATCGGCCTTCATGTTCAGCTCGTCGACACGAGTGATCAAGCCGACCTTGGTGCCAGCGACATCTTGTGCGTCAGGGAAGTCCCTGAAAGGGGTCCTGCCGGCGGGGTGCCTGGGTACGTTGCTGAAGCCACTCATCAGGGTGGGTGCTCCTGGTTGAAGACATCCAGGGCCTGCTCAGCGTTGGCCAAGTCTTCCTCAGCCTCGGCGAGAGCCGCCTTCAGATCATCGAGGCCCGAGCCCTTGGTGGTCACGATGACTGAGCCCTTTGTCAGGGCCTTCTCCCTTTCCTCGATCTCGGACCTCAGCTCGGCCACACGCTCTTGAAGGCGCTGGACCTCACCCTCCAGGGCAGCCCGTTGAGCAGCCGCATCGAGGTCGTCGGCGAAGCTGTTCCACGCCTCGTTCAGGTCGTCGATAGCGGAGCTGCCTTGCTCGGCTATGTCGTCGAGGTCGCCTCCCTTAGGCCGGCCTGGTGTCGAGAAAGGTGGAGCGAAGCCCTGGGGGTTGGCTGGTCCCTTGAAGCCGTCCCCGAAGCGAACGTCTGCCGCGTTGCTAGCTGGGCTCTCCCGGAACTCCCCTCGCAGGATCTTCTCGTACTCCTGATGGGGGGTATCCAAGGTGATGTAGAGGTCCGACAGGAACGTCTCGACCCGACTGATAGCCTGCTCCCGTGTGAGGACCTTGCTGCCAGAGTCGATGGGCCGGTAGTCGGGGACCCCGAACTCATCCGTAGCGTTGTCACCCCCTGCGGGTAGCTCGGCCTCAGCCCCTTTGGCTGCCTCAGCTCGGGCATCCAGCTCCGCTTGCTGCTCTTCGCCTTCCACCAGCCAGATTTCAAACTCGATGATCTGGCCTTGCTGGAAGTTGGCCGCGGTGTCCTCGAACCCTTCTGGCAACGCACCAAGGTCTTCGATGAAGCCGTTGAGCCTTGCTTGAGCTAGCGTCTCAGCGTCGATGGCGGCCTCGACTTGCTCTTCGATCCAGATCGTGGCGTCGCCAGGCTCCAAGGTACCTGCGGTGATCTCCTGGTCAACTCTCCCCTCAGCGAGCTTCCTTGCGTCCACCCCAGCCTGCTGAATCGCGTTGTACGCCTTCCTCTGGGGAGTGTCGTAGGTAGGCTCGGTCTCTCCGCCAGTCCCCGCGTCCGTGATGGTGCCCTGACCCTGTTCAGCATCGGCCGGGCTCGTCGAACGCAGCACCTTCGTCTGGTAGCCCACGTTGATGAAAGCCAGGTCCGAACGACTCAAGAGACAACCGCACGCCTCATCGACGCTCTCACCACCCAAGAAGGGGTTGACCCTCATCTCGGCCAGGGTCAGGGCACGAGAGAGCTGTGACGCCTCCACCGAGACGATGTCCTTGGTCGAGGTCCCCTTTTGCTCAGGGGAGCCCAACGGGGCCACGTCGATGAAGCTGGTGTCCGTGTTGACGAACTCCGCCTCTTTCGCCTCGGGATCCCACACACCTGCGGTCTGGAGGTCCGTCGGGTCAAGGGTGCTGATCGCATGGGCGGGGTTGGCCCTCTTCTGACCCCCCAGGCTGAGGTCCACGAGACCCTGGGACTGGGCCGCGAGGGTCTCGAACAGCTCGCCCGAGATGGCCGACTGGGTGTTG
>Ga0164310_10002332_pt1 | contig 10907 bp, 10 predicted proteins | sample GuaBasSedimGuay1_FD_121795 | JGI IMG/M metagenome (GOLD analysis project Ga0164310, IMG submission 121795) | Subseafloor sediment microbial communities from Guaymas Basin, Gulf of California, Mexico - Guay1, Core 4569-9, 0-3 cm | ecosystem: Environmental > Aquatic > Marine > Hydrothermal vents... | reverse complement strand
TCGGAATTACGCATATAAACGTGAACGTTTCGTCACCCGTGTTCTCGTACCCGTGTTTCTCGTTCGGAGGGACGTACAGGACATCTCCGGGACCCGCTACTGTTTCGAACCCCTGATCGTTGAGTATTCGGGCCTTCCCTGAGAGAACGTAGATTTCATGCTCTTCGGGGTGGCTGTGCAGGCCGATGCGTCCACCAGGCTTAATCTCAAAACGCCGCATGGCGTACCTCGGGGCTCCGTCCTTCTCTGTTATGAGCCATCTGATGGTTACCCCGCTGGAATCCGCAAGAGTGACCTCCTCTTCCGCAACGTCACGGTAGTTCTTCTTAAGCATTCAGACCACCAACGCAAAGTAAGATTAAAAGCATATATTTCTTCCGACAAAAACCTGGATACAATCATGAGTGCCTCGGCGCAGAGGCTGAGCGGCCTCCTAGCCTTCAAGAGGGGAAGAAAAAATTGGATGAACGCTGTGCTCTCCACTTTCCCTGCTTCTGCTTCCCTTTCCTTTTCGGTTTTCTGTTTTCACTCTCCCTCTACTGTTCTTGTGAGAACCGCTCCACGAGTTGGTATTTTAGAACCTTTCCGGTGGCTGTTCTCGGAATCGCGTCCACTATTTTTACCCGTTTGGGTATCTTGAAGTCGGCTATTTTCCCCTTGCAGTACTCGATTATCTCCTTTTCGTCTATCTGCTCTCCGGGCTGAGGGGTTACAACCGCGGTCACCACTTTTCCTAGGACCTTGTCGGGGAGTCCTATGACTGCGCACTGCTGAACCTTTGGATGGTTTTGGATTAGGTCCTCCACCTCCGGTGCGAGAATCTTGTCCCCGCCGCTGATGATAAGGTCCTCGACCCTGCCCACAACGTAGAGGTGTCCGTCCTCGTCGAGCCTGCCGAGGTCTCCCATGTGGAACCAGCCTCCGCGCATGGCCTCCTTCGCTTTCTCTGGGTTCTTGAAATAGTTAGCGTTTAGCGCGGGGGATCGGCAAACAATCTCGCCGATTTCACCCGGCGGTACGTCGTTGTCGTTCTCGTCGACTATCCTCAGCTCAACACCGAACACGGGTGTTCCGAGAGATGCGGGCTTGCTCTTCTTCATCTCGGGGTTGCAGTAAACCAGAATGGAACTCTCAGTGTTGCCGTAGTACTCTGCAATGTTCTTTGTGAAGTACTTGTACGTCGCCCCTCTCACCTCCGACGTGAGTGGGGCGGCAGCGTAGATTATCAGCTTGAGGGAGCTTGTGTCGTACTTCTCAAAGTCTGGAACCATCATCAGGAGATTCGTTATCACCGGAACGAAGTTGACCATGTTCACCTTTTCCCTCTCTATCAGTTCGAGAATCTCCTTGGGGTCGATCTCCGTGATCACGTTCTTGCACCCGGTTGTGACCCCCGCTAGCACGGTCGCCCAGCCAACCCTGTGGAACAGGGGGAAAACGGTCATCAAAACCCAGTTCCAGTCCAGGCCCATCTCCAAAACTATTTGCATAACCGCCATGAGGTTATTATAGTGTGTCATTATCGACGCCTTCGGAAGTCCAGTCGTCCCAGAGGTGTAGTTCACGTACTGACCGTCGTCCTGAAAGATTTCAACCGCGGGTTCCTCGGTCGAGTGGCCAACCGCGAGGCTCCCATAGGGAACAGTGTCCTCAGCCCCTCCCTCACCGACGCAAATATAGTGCTTAACAGACCCTAGCTTGGGCCGCAAACCACCAACCAGATCCCTAAACTCGCTTCCGTAGATAAGGGCTTTGGCCTCGCACTGGTTTATCAGTTGTTCAATATCGCTGGGCGTAAGCCTATAGTTGATTGGCGCAGCGATGGCTCCGATTTTCGCTAGGGCGAAGTAGGTCTCAACGAACTCAACACAGTTCATGAGAATCACAGAGACAAAGTCACCCTTCTGTATTCCGAGTTCCATCAGTCCGTGTGCGAGACTGTTTACTCTTGTGTTGAGCTCCTTGAAGGTTACGCGTTTCCCCTTACAAACTATTGCCTCTTTGTTGGGATATCTCCAAGCCGCTCTAACAAGCTGGTTACCAACACTCAAACGGTTATTTCCCAAATCAATACTCATACGGTTTCCTCCGTTTTTTCGAAATGGGTACAAATTCTGACCGCCTGAGTTTTTTGTTTTAGAAAATATATATACTTTATGTTTTTTTGGTAAAATCTAAACTTTGGCAAATTTGGGTGTTATCTTTTCGGGTCTATTTTTCTCGTGTATACCTGCATGTTGGAAGCACTTATTCCTTCTCGCTTCGGTCTCTCTTTTTGGTGGTTGTGATGTTGCCGATTGTGAGATACCCGAGCTTCGCTGAGAAGTTCCTGCCTGGTCTGAGTGGGGTCTTCACCAAGCCCCAGCTCAAGCACTTCGCCCGGTACCTGACTAGGCTTGTTGTCTGCGAGAACAAGACGGTTATGGGGATTAACCGTAGCTTCATGGGGCGGAACGACCAATCAGCGTTGAACCACTGGCTAACAGACTCCGGGTGGAGCGAGGAGAAGCCTGACAGGGCTAGGAAGGCGATGTTCCTCAACTTCTTCCGGGCTATGAGGCCGAAGAGGGGCGTCCTCGTTGTAGATGATACGATCAGCCACAAGACCGGAAAGCACGTGGAGGGAGTCAACATCCACTATGACCCTTCCGAGGGGAGATACGTTCTGGGCCATCAGCTCGTCACAAGCGAGCTTGTGATCGGCGGCCTAAGCCTCCCACTCGACTTCGAGCTCTACAGGAGGGATGAGGGCCAGCCTGATTTTAAGACGAAGCAGGAGCTATTCAGAATCCTGGTGAGGAAGGCTGCTGAGGTGGGGATTCCATTCGCACGCGTAGTCATGGATGTATGGTACTTCAACAGGAAGAACGTGGAGTGCGTAGAGGAGGCTGGTAGGGACTGGGTTGCAGGATGCAAATCTAATAGGCTCATACTCATGCCTAGAGGCTGGACATCCATCTCAGCCTACATAGAGGATGTTCCGAGGAGCAAGCATAGGGAGGTAACGATCCGGACCGAGAAGGGCGAGAGGAGGCTCTGGGCGTACGCGAAGAACGTCACGATGGGGGGTTAGGATCGTCGTCTCCTACGAGAACCCAGAGCTGAAGGGTGAGCCTAAGATTCTGGCGACGAACAGGCTTGACTGGGACGTTAAGACAATAATCAAGACGTACCTGAGACGCTGGAGGGTTGAGTCCTCCTACAGGGATGCCAAGCAGGAGCTCGGCCTGGAGAGCTACGAGCTGAGGAAGCTGAGGGGCATAAGACGCCACCGGCTCATGGTCTTCCTGGCCCACGACCTCCTGCGGCTCAGCTCCCGGAAAGGCGGACCCATAGGTTGGATGAAAGCAGGTCTAGCAACGGTCGGCTCCAGATGCAGGTACGCCGCGATGGAGGTCTTGAGGTTCTTCATAGAGCTGGTTGTGAAGATTGCTAGGAAAGTCAGAAACCCAGACGAAATACTCAAACTGACAACCTCCGACATTAAAGGCTTAAAAACACTATACCAGATGGAGATAACCTAAAATTTGCCAAAGTTTAGTATAAAATTAATATTTATTATGTTGAACTTTTCAGTATTTTTTGAAAATTAGTGTTTGAGTGAGCACGTCCAAAAATTGAAAAGATTTAAATTCTGCAAAAGGAAATTAAAACCTCGGCGAGTAAGAACTCTGTTTTCAAGAGTTCGAGTATTTCACGGAAGCGAGTGATGGAAACCTGCTGTCCGTAACCGTTTTTACTCGGCGCAGTAAAGCTTTTCTTATGGGGATGATGTGTTTATGGTTGTGACTTCTCGTTATGAACGGGTTTATGAACAACTCTGCTCCATTGCGGGTTCGCGTTACGTTTCCAATAGGCAGGAAGAACTCTTCCTCTACAGGTGGGATTACTTCACGTGTAGCACGCCCCCAGGTAGGTGCGACTTTGTGGTGCTTCCAGGGTCGACCGAAGAAGTCCAAGAGATAATCTACCTGGCGAACAGAGAGAGAATACCCGTAGTCCCGATGGTTTCGGGGCTTAACAACGCTGGGCTGGCTAACCCCCTGCAGGGCGGAATTGTGCTTGACCTCAGAAGAATGAACAGAGTGCTCGAAGTTAATGAGGACGACATGTACGCGGTCGTGGAGGGAGGAATCACCTGGGCAGACTTGGCATTATACCTCAACAAAAAACACCCGACTCTGAGGCCGCCAATCACGTGGTCCCCTCCAGCCACCGGGGTGGTTCCCTCACTCCTAGAGAACGGTATGCACGACTTGGGTATGGTGGGAGGTTGCGGTTCGGACTTCATTAATGGTTTGGAGGTCGTACTGCCCACAGGGGAGATCGTTGTAACGGGTTCGCTTGCCCTAAGCGACAGCTGGTACAGTAGACCCCCCCTGCCTGACATTTCGGGTCTCTTTATCGGTTGGAGCGGGAGAACGGGCATAGTCACAAAGGCTTCCATGAAGCTCTGGCCGAAACTGCCCCGGCGGGACTACTCCCTTTCTGCGAAGACCTTTAAGGATGGAATAGAGATTGAGATGGCTCTCTTTAAGGCCGGGGGGCCTCTACTTGGAATATGTGACATAACGGCTATAAACTCGTTTTGGTCACTCGCAAGTAGAACGTACTCGGGCCTGGATCTTTCAAGGGTTCCCCTCGAACCTAGAGGGGCTGACTACATGGGGATGTTGACCGTTATGGCGAGCACCGAGAAGGAGATGGAGGCGAAGGCTGAGGTCATATGTGACATCACCAAAAAGCTGGGGGGGAGAATCACAGTTTACGAGGAAGTACAGAGGGTGATGGCTGAAAACGAAAGGGGTATTACACCACTCGTGTTGAACTGTCCCGTACAGGAGTTTCCCATATGGAACTTCTATATGGGGGGAATCGGCGAGTGGATAGGAGGCTACATGCCCATAAGGAGAGTACCCGAATACTACTTGGAAAGCTTGGAGATAACCAAGAAATACGGGAAACACGCCCTATACTACCATAGGGCAATGTTCGGAGGACACTACAACATAGCGAGAACACTTGTTCTCAGCAACAAGGATGACCCCGAGGACATGAGGCGAACGAGGGAGTGTCTTATGGAACTGGACAGTGCCTTAAGGAAGTACGGCGTCAGGTACAAGCCCCAATACTGGGCGGTACTGCGTAACAACAACAAGGGACACGCTGGCACCCTTGGCCTCATATCGCGGATAAAGAAGATGCTAGACCCGAACAACATACTTAACCCCGGGCAGGGAATGTAGGAGGCGTGTGCACATGACCGAGAAAAGAGAAGAGAAAAAGGTCAGATATGATTTCAAGAAGGATTACGAGGCCCCGATCAGAGAGTTTTACCCACGCGAAAGGTACCTGCCGGGTAGGGGGATAAATGAGATAGTTACGCAGCACGACTTTATGGGGAAGAAGTTTGAGAGGTTCGAGTCTCTCGAGCACTACCGGGACATACTTCGCCTTTGTGCAAAGTGTGGAACGTGCAGATACCTGTACAGGGAATGGGATAGGGTTTGTCCAAGCGGTGAGCTGGGAAAGTTTGAATCCTTTTATCTAGGAGGGAAGAACCTGCTCCTCTGGGGTCTAACCAGAGGGCAAATCAAGTGGACCGAGTCACTAGTCAAAATCCTCTACCACTGCACCCTTTGCGGCAACTGCCAGGTCCAGTGCCAGATTCCCGAGATCCACTACTACGCAACCGATTGGCTGGAAGCAGCCAGAGAGTACGCCGTGGAGGAAGGCTACGGACCCATGCCTGAGCAGAAGAGGTTCGGCGAGCACGTTGAAGTGGAGCACAACCCATACATGGAGCTTCACAAAGACAGACTGGCCTGGCTGCCTGTTCCTGCTGAGAAGATGCCGAAAAACGCGAAGGTGGTCTACTTTGTGGGGTGCACTTCTTCCTACAGGCAGAAAAACATCGCGACTACAACGTTTGAGATTCTACAAGATTTGGGCGTCGACTTCACGGTTATGCGGGATGAGTGGTGCTGCGGTTCCCCGCTTCAGAGAACAGGGCAGAGAAACGGGGCGGTTGCGTGTGCGGAGCACAACATCAGCGAGATCGAGAAAACGGGAGCCGAGACGGTTATCACCTCCTGTGCTGGGTGTTACCGAACACTGAAGGAGGACTATGGAGAAAGATACAAGAAGGAGCTAAACTTCGAAGTGGTACACTCCTCCGTCTACCTGCTAAAGCTTTTGAAGAAGGGAGACCTTAAGCTCAAAAAAGGCATCAAAAAGAAGGTGACCTACCACGACCCGTGCCACATAGGGCGTCACATGGGGATATACGAGGAGCCCAGAGAACTGCTTCAGAGTATACCAGAGGTTGAATTTGTGGAGATGCCGAGAAACAGGCAATACGCTTGGTGCTGCGGCGCGGGAGGCGGCGTTAAGGCTTCCTTCAAAGACCTAGCGATGTTCGCATCAAAGGAGAGAATAAGCGAAGCAATAGCCACCGGGGCGGAATGTCTGGTTTCAACATGTCCCTTCTGCTACAGAAACTTCAAAGACGCCATAGAGGAAATGGGTGTAGACTTAAAACTCTACGATCTTGTCGAGCTAGTTAAAGAATCAATGCAGTAACCAGCAAGTATTCTCTTCAAAATGTGTACAAATTCTGACTGCTTGAGTTTTTTGTTTTTCTATTTACACATTTTTAAATATTTTTCATCAAACAATATTTTTGAATTCTTATACCAAAAAACTTTCAAAAAAACTCGGACTTCATGAACTGCAGCCAAAAATAGAAGAGATTTCAGAGATTATTCAAGTGTCTGGTGGGTAATTGATAGTTTCATAATTTGTTTCTCTTAACATCGAACACGTTTCTAAAATTAGGTATAACCGCCAGACTTTTCTCTCTGGTATGATAATCCTCCCGAATGGATACTATCTTTATCAAAAAATTGTGGGTGTAACATCGTGAACCGATAAAGTGGCAACTCTTTCCGATTCTCCAGGCCCCTTCATTCTCCAGGGTGCATATCACAAAGAGAAAAACAGATCTGCATCTCCAATCAAAAAGGTCGTCTACCAATGTAATGTAAAGAAAGGGTGATAGTCAAATGAAAGTTAAATACTGTTCTATATTCAGCTTATAGTAGGTTGGAAAAATTCATGAGCACGGATGCGCCGAATCCTGGTAATAAATCGGATGGACATGTTTCTAGCATTTGGTTTTCCATCAGTTTCTGAAGGAATGGATACTCTTTACCTCTTTTAGAGCGTTATTGACCAGATTTCTCTCTCGTTCGCTATATTCATTTTGGATTTGTTTCCAGTACTGTTCTGCTTTCTTCACATAATTATCGCAGGCTTCTTTGCAGATTAGTGCGAAGGTTCGGTGGTGATTGGTTATTTCCTTTTCCTCGCAGAGTCTTAGAGCTTTTTGAGCCTGTTTCTTGGCTTTTTTAAGCATGCCGGCTGAAAGATAGTAAAATCCAGCCATAGTCATCAGGTCTGCGGCTGTCTCATACACTCCTTGCTGTAGGAAAATCTCAGCGTCCTTCTCAAACAGTAATCCGGCGTTCATCAGGTACTTTTCAGCGTCCCCAGACGTCTCTATCTCAACGTTTTTCTCCAGTTCGTAGAGGTCGGAGAGAGCGTTTATTCTCCCCTTAAGGTTTATCGCAGAGAGCATGGCCAGATGCGCGTCCCTCATAACCACTATTACACCTATCTTATCGGTGGCCTTTATCATGAAGGTGTTGTTATTACTTATCATGTCTCCAGGGTGCATATCACAGAGAGAAAACTTTTCATAGAAGCGAAAAACCCTTTCAGAAACCTCACCCCTAATCCCCCAGACCTTGAGGTTAACATCTAGCAACGCGATACCAAGGGCTTTCCATCTGCCCAGATTTCTTTCAATGATTTCAAATATCTGGTCAATTGTCTGGCTATTTCCAACCATTATCGCTATCCCCGTTAAGTAAAAATACAAATTTTAATAAATTAAGCTTTTTGCATGCTTCCCCCAAATAACAGGTCTGCTACGGAGTAAATAGTAGGCCTCTCTACTCTAAATCCGCAGTTACAGTATCAATGAAGAATAAAATTCTTTGGCATTTAATCTTCCTGAAACGCTCTGAGAAGGTATTAACTCCACCTGAGAAGAAAAATTCTAGTTGATGGTAATGTTTAAGAAATTGGTTTTTATTTGAGGAGGGCTTCTATGTCCTCCTGCGTTAGGGTGTTGCGCCGCTCTTGGTCTTTCCAGAGTTTCCTGTAGGTGTAAAAGTACTCGTAAAGGTCCAAAACGTCTCTTGCGTAGACCACAACATGGTTTCTGATGACTCTAATCTTCAGGTACATCGGTAAGGACTCGAATATTTTCACATCGTAGGGCTCTCTGACGTGCCTCAGAATGGTTCTGAAGAGATCCTCTCTGTCCGCGTCCGGAGCAACCACGCAGATATCCACATCACTCCTCGGGGTGGCGTCCCCACTGGCCTGGGAACCGTAGAGAAGCACGCCGAGAACATCCTCCCGACTCGTTAGAAACTCGAAATCCCTCCTGATTCTCTTGACTAGATCCACTTCTTCACAACTCCCATGAACTCCTCCAAGGGACCTACGAGCCTCAGTATCGCCCGGTAAGCCTTTTCTTCATCCAGCTTATTGTACTTGTGGGTTATCCAGTTGCGCAGCCCGTTGGCCTCTCCTAGATTATCTTTCATCTCGTCAGATATTATTTTTTCCTCTCTCAGTTTTTCTAGGTTGGTGTAGTCGTCCGTTGGAGGAATTCCACGGTCTTTAACGAGCATCGCAGCGAGGTCCATACAGGCTTCCACCACTTCCTGAAAAGCCTTAAACACTGCATAGCGAGTCTTCTTATCACTCAAAAAGTCCTCAACGGTTGTTTCCTCGGTCCACTCCCTAACCAGTTTAATGTTTTCTCGAACGGATTGAATCTTCCGGAGATAACTCTCTCTCCTTTTCTTGGTCTTGGTTTCCGCCATGAGTTCACAATGGGTTTTCAGCCTTTTCTACTTTACCATGGAATAAAAACAAGTTGCTTCATTTCTGATCCCGTTGAACCGATTGTAGTGGAGTTAAACTATTGAGACGTTTTTCCACCAACCGTCTCGACGGATGAAACGAAGCTGTTACGCAGGGAAATAAAAAATCTGAAACCCATACTGGATAAAGTGAGTATGGAAAAAATTGTGAAACCCATAAGAGCGGATAAGGACAATCGATGAAATATCTGTTGATTCCTCCTCGATTCCTAGAGCTATAAAGGAAACAATAATCCAGCTCATGGCCGGAGACTGCGCAACAGTAACCCGATACGAAACTCGAAAACTTTCTCTGGAAACATTACCTTCAACAAGCAAAAATTACTAGACAAGATAGAATCTTTGGTCAATGCGATTAATGAAGCGTTCAACACAATGGAAACCATGCAGGTACCTACTACTTCATGCTCCACGCATCCAGTGATACGCTGAGTTACCCTTATATTTTGTATTACAGATAATATTATTGGTGATACAATGCCGAAGGCCGCGCGGAAAAGAATGGTTTCAATCCGGTTGGATGAGGATCTTCACGAGCAGATTCAGGAGTATAGCCGGGAGCGGGGCGAGTCGAAATCAAGGGCTATGACCGAACTCTTAAAGCTGGGGTTGGAAAAGTGGAGAATGGAGCGGGCTCTCAACCTGTACCGGGAGAAGAGGGTTTCCCTGTGGAAGGCTGCTAGCTTAGCCCGAGTGTCCCTGTGGGAGATGATAGACAAAATCAAGGAGCACGGTATCTACCTAGACTACACCGAGGACGAGCTGGCAGAGGACCTCAAGGCTCTGAGTGATGAAGAGTGAAAGCCGTAAGCAACGCTTCGCCTCTGATCTACCTTGCGAAGATAAAAAGAATAAGAATCCTTCCTCGCCTGTTTCAAGAGATTCTGGTAGCGAATCGAGTGTACGAAGAGACTGTTGTTAGAGGCAGAGAACTGGGATACGAGGATGCGAACCTGATAGACGAACTGGTTCAGACAGGATTTATTAGAGTTAAGAAGGTGAGGCCGGAAAGAGGGTTTCTGGCAGGTTTCCCAATAGATGAGGGAGAAAAAAGAACCATCCAACTGGCCCTGAACGAAAAGATCTCAACGGTCATAGCTGACGAGAGGAAAGCGAGGATAGCCGCGGAGATATTCGCACTCAAACCCCTAGGAACAATAGGAGTTCTACTACTCGCAGTTAAACAAGGTATAATAACCAGAAAACGGGTGAAAGAAGACGTTCTCAAACTCGTAAGGAAAGGCTACAGAATAAGGGAAGAAATACTGCTAACCATCCTAAAAGAGTTAGAAAAACCATAAACTTCAAGCTTTCTTTCCCTCTATTAGGGCTTCCCGTTCGCACCAAGGTTTGATGAAAAAAGTGGGAGAATGCTTCTTTTCACTAAGAAACGGTGACCCAGAGTTTCTTCCATACTGCGCCAATCAAGAGTTTGTCAGGCTCGCTTTTTTGGTGAAAACCGGAACACACCAACTAATATTCACGGTAACCTCCGTAACATTCGAGTTGCGAACCGCAAATAAGAAAATGGTAAAGCGGCGAATACAAGATTGGAGGGGTAAGATGTCTCTTAAAGAATTCTAGGAGTAGTCCTAATCATAATTCTCCTTTCACTCACCACCCGAATGTACTTTGCCGTCGGGCTCTACTAAGCTGTCCGGCTCCATATCTCTCTGCTGCTTATTCTATGACATCTTTTTCTTAATTCCAGTCCTGTAGTGTTGCAAGCAATTGGCGGTAACAATTGGTAATTTAGTGTTTGAATGGTTGCTTTCTTTAACTATTAGAAAGAATCTTGTTTTTAGGGATGTTATCTGCACGCTTATTGTTAAGCTTTCGAAATATATATCAGAAAGAATCAAAAAAATTTGAGGAGGAATAATTTAT
>Ga0164310_10002328_pt1 | contig 10916 bp, 7 predicted proteins | sample GuaBasSedimGuay1_FD_121795 | JGI IMG/M metagenome (GOLD analysis project Ga0164310, IMG submission 121795) | Subseafloor sediment microbial communities from Guaymas Basin, Gulf of California, Mexico - Guay1, Core 4569-9, 0-3 cm | ecosystem: Environmental > Aquatic > Marine > Hydrothermal vents >... | reverse complement strand
TTTTCTTTCACCCTTTTCAAGTTGAATAAAAACCAAACCTTCTGATATAAAATTGCTTTTGTTTTGTAACCTTTTGCTCTCCATTCTCTACGAATTTTTCCAACATCTTTCGGTTCTACGCAAAATCCTTCTTTCATATTTTTACTTTCTTTTCTCTCCCGAGCCTCCTGGTGGGCTTTCCTGACGAAAGCAGGAGACCACCGTAGATTTTTTCGCTCCCAGGGACTCAACCAAAATGGGGCTAGCCAGAACCATTGGTTGAAGTGTTGGAGCGGGCTTTTCAGGGTTCATCATCAACTCTTGGAGCAATTGCTATTCCTGATATTTTCCCTTCTTCTCTGTGGTATCTGCCAATTACTAATGGAGAATCTTCTGTTATTGCCAAATCCACACTTATGTCCTTTTCTCCTTTATGTAATTCCTCTATTATCTTTATTGCTCTTTTCAAGTAATCTACTGAGACACTCACCAATACACTATACCCCTTTAGTTCAAATGCTCCAATTCCCATTATTATACATTCGTCTGTCTCTATCACTCTATTTAGAGGTATAAATTCTTTTTCCATAAAATTATTTGATTTAAAAGTATTTATAATTTTATATAGTAGATAATATATCCTCTATATAATATTTTATTCCTTCTCTATGCCTGCTTACTCAATAATTTCTATTCCCAATAGTTTTTCTAATTTTTCTTTTCTAATTGCTTTTCTCTCTTTTTTCAATTTTTCTATTTCTGCCAATCTGTCTAAATCTTTTAAAGTATCTTCTATTTCTTCAACAACAGGGCATAGATATACATATTTCTCTCCTACTATACCTATCTTTTTACAACTTTTTTCTCCCATTATTAATTATACTTTTTTAAATATTCAACTTCACACATCGGAAGATGATTATTTTTTTCTTGAGCAAAATCTATCAACCCCCACCTTATCTGACCAAAACTATCTTTAAATACATTACCAAGAATCGGCTTATCCATAAATAAACAGGGGGTTACCTCTCCGTTTATTTTTATTGAGCAATGCAACCAACCTGCTGGGCAATAATAACCTCTTTTTTTAAATTTTTCTCTCCAATGATTACTCAAATTAAAATAAAACGGGTGGTCTATATAAGCGGATATATCATATTTTGCATTTATTTTTTTTAGATATTCTTGCAATTCTATAATTTGAGATAAAGTCGGTATTTTCATAGCAGAATATTTGTTGAGAGGTTTTATAATTACGCCAACCCAATCTCTATTCAAATCCACGCAAATATCTATTAATTTTTTTATATCTTCAATATTGTCTTGCTTTATTGTAGTTCTCATAAACGAATTTTCAAGATTCTCAAGAGTTTTTATTTGTCTTTTAAAACAACCTTTTACATTTCTAAATTCATCTTCTTTTTCTTTATAATGGTCTATACTTACTTGAACTTCATCTACTTTTTTTAATATATCATATTTCTCTGTTAATCCATTTGTTATTATACCTAAATTCCATTCTTTTGATTTTGCTAAAGTAATAAATTTGTTTAATTGAGGATGCAATGTTGGTTCTCCGCCGAGCAACAGTATTGTTGCTTTCTCTCTTTCTGTTAAAAATTCTATAAGAATTTTTTTGAATTGTTTTACATCCATTTGTAAGTTTTGCATTCTGTAATAACAATGCTTGCATTTAGCATTACATTTTGAGATAATATCTATATAAATTCTTCTAAGGCAAGGTATTTTTTGCATAAATATAATATTTATAAAAAATAATTATTTACTGCTGTCTAAAATTTTAGAAGCATTAAAAATTTCCAATCCAACAATCTTATTATCATCCGCCACATCTATAACAAAATTTTTTAATTCAACACTAAATTTTGCTTTCTCTCCTTTTTATATAAATATAAAATGTCTTGAGTAGAATCATAATCAACTTTTATCATAATACAATAAAAAATAAAAATTAAAATTTCATTCGTTTACAAATTCTTCTTCTCTATAAGTGAAATAAGGTGTTCTTCTCCTTTTCTCAATAACAATCGGCAACCCCATTTTTATCAATCTACTCTTTGCTGTTTCTCCTCTTAATGTTCTCCAATTCATTCCCAATTTTCTTCTAATATACCTTATAAAATCTTTTGCATATAGGTCTATATATCCAGAGTTATATCTTCCTATTGTCTCCAGACCTCTTTTTACTTTTTCTCTATATTCTGCCAAATTTCTACTAAATTCTCCTCTCGTATCTGTTAAACCTTCTATTATTGCATTTGTCATTTCTTTAAAATTTTGGTCGCATATTGTTCTTTCATCAAGTTTTACACAACTTTTATTCAAAATCTCGACCATATCCATATCTTCTTCTTCCATAATATATATTTCTTTTTTTTAAATAAGTATTATTAAAATCAGTCATAAACTATTTATATTTTTTATATAAAAATACCGCTAATAACAACACCAACACCAACACCATAACAAAGATTGGAGTATAGTTATAAGTTGTTATTTGACTTAATTCAAAATTGGTTGTTGTTTCTCCTGATATATATAATCTTGCAGTTTTTGTTTCATAACCTTCTGCTTCTATTATAAAATCATAAGTTCCTTGTTCTAAATTTATTTTATCTCCGCTTTTATAAATTCCTTTCCATACCAAATTTCCGTTTTCATATATTTTCAGATGGACTATTTCTGGTGTGGTTATTAGTTTTACTGGACTTGTAGGTTCTATAGGTGATACAGGATGATGTGGATAAGGATATGTAGGATATGTTGGATATGTAATTGGTATTGAAGGAATTCCTCCGCCTCCGCCTCCTGTTTGTTTACCATATACCGTTATAGGTGTTGTTGTAGTTTTATGACCTGCGGTATCATTACAAAATGCGTAGAAAGTGTATTTTCTTCCCTGTTGCAGATGTTTTGTTTCCCAATAATGTGTTGCATTATAATTATCAAAATATTCTTCTACTCCGTTCCATACTAATTTGCATACATCCAGATTAGTTTCTGTATAATTAATCATAATAGTAACATATTCATAGGAATTTTCATTAGAAGGAGGATTTACATAGAATATAGAAGGTGTTATTGTATCAATGATTGTAATTCTCGTTTCTGAAGAATTAGAAGTTCCAGCACGGTCATTTGCCCATCCGTAATAAGTATAAGTTCCATCTTCCAAATCTGTTATATTGTTGTAAAATCCGTATTGAGTGGAGTTGTATTTCTGGAATTCCGATAAGTAGTGCATTTTTATTTCTTCTGGAGTTAAGGCTCGGTTGTAGATGCGGACTTCATCTATTTTGCCTTTGAACCTATCTCCTGCAAAACCTAAACCTATATTCAAATTATCTCCAGAATTGTCGCTGATGGGATTTCCAGCAGTTGAAACTGTGTCTCCGACTTCTCCGTTTGCATATATAATTACTTTTGAACTTTCCACTGAATAAGTTACTGCTATAAAATTCCAGCCAGAGTGCAATAAAACTCTCGGTCTGTAATGATTCCCTTCGGTGTCCCACATTTCAAAGTCCGCCTTGTTGTCCACATCTCCGAGACCCAGCATAAATCCAGCCCAACAACAATGCCCTTTTGCTACAATCTTTCTATCATCCACCAAATTATCTGGATTTATCCATACTTCAATGGTTAATTCGTTGCGAAGATTTAAACTATCATCATTTCCGCAGTCCACATAATCATCAACTCCGTCAAACTCTAGAGCAGTGCTTGATTGTATCTTAGCGTCTAAATTCCAGTCATACACGGTGAAATTATACAACTGGTCTTCAGCCATGAATTCAGTGCCAAATTCTATTGAATGCACCCACATATTTCCTCTGTTTACGAGCGGTAGAGCATCGTTAAAGAAGTCAGCCAAATCTATTGTAACTTCACCAGAAGTTATGTAATTGTCGCTCAACAAATATGTTACAGTATTGTCGCCACTAACATATACATCAAAATTTCTTGAATATTTTGTGCCATTTATATATACATCAAATGTGACTGTTTTGTTGTAAGAGCCTGCAGGTCCCTGAACATTTCTCCAGAACCATATCATTACTTCCATTTTGTCAGAATTCCAATCCCACGTAGAAGTTGGCATGAGCCATATATCATACATTATATTGCCTTGCATCGTATCGCGTTTGAATTGATAATTTGTAGTCGAGTTCAATGAAACAAAGTCTTTGTATTGTCTTGGCAGTTTCAGATTCTGGTTACACAAGTAGTTGTATACTATTGAAGGATAAGCATACGAACCCTCAACATCTGTGAGATTTGTGTCGATAACAAATTTTCCATTATGATACGAAACATTTACTTTTCCGTTTGCTGAATCTATACCCCATAAATTAGGAGTAATCCTCCACAAATTCTTGGTATTGTTTACACTATCCACTACATAACCAGAATCACTACTGCTTGAATTGTAGCCAATATAATAAGTATCTTGCCCGTAAGTCAATAAGTGGTCTTCTGTAGACTGAGAGATTGTCTTTCTTCCAACAGTGTAAACAGCCCCATGAATTGTCCCATCATTCCCGTATTTTGAAATATCCACGGCATGAGTGGAATTTTCTCCAATTGCGGAATTGTTGTTGAAGTTCAGGGCTAAAACAAGAGAATCGTCATAAAAAGTATAATTGGTTCCGTTCCAATTGAATTTGAAAGTGTCTAAATTGGATTCGTCTATTGTGATGTTTACTTCTGTCCAGTTTCTTGGAATCGTTGTTCCATTTGGTTCTGTTGGTGATTTAAATGTCAAAATAGGTGGTGTAACACCTATCTGTAATGGATAGTAAGTTGCCATGGCAGGTATTGATATTTGATTAGAAACTGGCGATAAATTAGTATAATACAATGAACAGTCCGATTTTCCCATTGCTTCGCAGTCTATATCTACTGTAATATTTGTTTCAGAATCTTTGAAATTGTGTAATATTAAATAATCTTCTCCATTGTTTGAATCAAGAATTAATCCTTCCACTTCGTCTTCATTAGGCTTCCAAGTTGTTCCATTCCAAACTGTGATATTTAAATAGTTTTTGGTTTCCCATCTTTTTTTAAATAAACTTGAATATACGGCAGGTGGAGCGTAGTTGTGATAATATTCTTTAGGTCCCGTAGCAAAACCTAAATTCTCTCTAATACCCATGTAATACTTAAATAAATCTTCAATATTGTGATGATAATAACTTCTTACGTTCAAATGGTAAGTTCCTACTTCGCCTCCATATCTTTCTGTTGGAGTGGCATTTAAACTGCCGTTATACCAATTTGGATGAATTGACGAGAAATAAGTATACTCATCCGTATATATAGTGCTATTTGAATGATTGTGAGTTTGTAAGAGCCAAAAAATTTCTGGAACTGGCGGTTCTAATAAGGCTCCCCAACCAGACCAAAATTGGGATTCATTCATTAAAGTAATACCACTGCCAATGTTCCATTCAGTCAAAGATTGGTTCGTTATTTGACGCTTGTCTGCATCTGAAAGATAAACTGGCAAAGATTTGTTCCAATATGGCTCTATATAATCTTTCATTATAGTTCTAGCATACCACGCCATCGCATATCTTGACGCTAAATATGCTGTGAAATTATACATTTCATCATCGCCAAGTTTTTTTCCGAATCTCATGCCCGCCATTAAACTATACAAATTTGTAGCATCATCTCCAGAACCATAGTAACACATCCAACTTTGAAGCGAAGACCAATCACTTAATGTTGGAAAAACTCCTCTCCACACTTCTTTCAATCTGTCTTTAGTGTCTGTATTATTTATCCAATCATAATCGTTGTATATATAAGAATACAGCCACAAAGTGTAAGGAACATAACCATTACCCCAATCGCAGTCACAAAAACTATCAGAATCTCCATATTGATAAGGATTGCTGTAAAATTCTCTGTTCAACGACCTTTCTCGTCTATAAATATAAGTGCTAAAGTTTCTTACACAAGGAAGGCTTACATTCAAAACATAGTTGTCAAATACAGATTTCGCAGTTGAATTTAATAGATAATATGCTTTTAAAGTAGCCATAATATCATGGGCTTCTCCCTGAGAAGAATGGTCGCCTTGAATAGGCGTAGTCCTATTGTAAGTAGATATTGTAAAATTATTTAAGTAATCTAAAGCAGTTATTGCCTTTTCAGGAAGTAAGTTATCAAAAGTGCTGTTGTAAACATCGAAAAACATAGATTCATAAATTTTGGGCATAGGAACAACAAAAGATATATTATTGCTGTTTTCTTGAATAGTATAATAGCCTTGAGTCGTAGGGTATATGTCTTTCAAACTGCTGGTATTTTCTATGACCAAGCCATAATCCCCCTTCTTGTAAATTTCCGTAACTACTGGCGGTAATACTGAAAAATTGCTTAAAGTTTGGTAGTAATTCCAATCATCTTTGATTCTATTGTATTCGAAAGCATTTATAATTCTTACGTGAGTGTCATTTAAAATTTCATAGGTTTCTATAACATTAATTGGATTGACCAAAGAAACATTTGTGATTGTTCTTACTTGCTGTAAGACATCTGAAGGAAGACCTGTATTTATCCAATTTGAAGTTTCAGATAGATTAAAAGTATTATTTACACCAAATGGCAGTCCTACACCCACCCAATTGTCGTTTTTATAGAATTGAACTGCTATTCCTTGATAATCTGAAGAATTGTATCCAGAATCATTGAAACTAGGAATCCTTATTACTTTTGGTTTTGAACTAAATACCACCAAAACAGGAACATCCGCACCAACTTCCGTCCAGTTCACAGAATATTGTGAAAACCATGTTAGCATCCACGGCTCTGTAAGGTTTCCATCAACTGAAGAATCAAATATATTTGTAGTGCTGTTAATTTCTCTAATTGTTACACCACTGCTAAGAGGCAATGCTACATATTTAGGACCTCCTATTGATTCATCTTTCTGTGCAACAAACAACCAAAATAATGTGAAATTTGTATGATGCCAGATAACAGGGGTCAGCATATTTGGATATATGCTCAACTCATAAATGCCAGGGTCAACAGACAATCCAGAGCATTCTGATTGTGTTGTATTGCCACGACTTGAAATATTTACAAAAACCCAATTTGAATATTTGTAATCGTCTTGGGTGGTTATCGCTCCCGCACCTCCCCATTGAAAACAACCTCCATAAAAACCAAAACCAAATAATTTTAACGAACTTTTACTTGGTTTCCATTTAATCCAATCCAAAATCAACGAAGATATTAATCTTTCGTCCCAATACCAACCTAAATTTATTTTTCCATAAGATATTGAATATTCATTCCCAAATACACCCCATTCGTCCGCTCTGTAATTGTCCCAGATATGTCTGCCTGCAGAATAATAACTCACACCAGCATTGGGAACGTTGACTTCATACGATTTTCTCAAAGTATAATTAAGAGGATGTTGCTGCCTTCTGGAATAGTTCGTAATTCCTATCGTGTTATTTATGTTCTCTACACTAAAATAGTTGATTGAAGTCAAATTATTGAAGGGAGAGCCTATCCAAATTTTTCTGAAAATTTCTGAATTGCTGAACCACCCACCACCTTTCGAAACATGCCAGTCTCCATCAGAATAATATTTGTTATAAGTAGATGCTAAAGCGACAGAAATGTTGCTGTTAGAACTATTAAAACTATACACTGCGACATCGTCTGAAGATTCGCTTCCGTCATCAAAGGGATAATTATTTACATCAGATAATATGCCAACATAAGTAGTCCCGCCACCGCCCTGATTGGAGAGGTTGTTGTCAGGACTGTAAGCAAAAGATTTCATTTTTATTATTGGAGAATCTGCATAGATAGTGTAATTTATTACAAAAGTTACGTTGTATTCGCCGCCAGCGACATTTGAACAATCAAAAGTTATATTTTTTTGTAGTGTCTTTCTAAAAATTCCATCTTCAATGACTGAAATGCCAGAAGAATGAATATTGCCTTGGACACCATTCCCGCAATAGCCCGTGCTGACAAAATAACTGTTTGAACTTGAATTAAATTCAATTTGTTGAGCAAATAGCCGTCCACCTCCCCAAGCGGTTGGATTAACCGTTAGTGTGTAATTTGCAGATTTTATTGTCAAATTCAAAGGATTGTATGGTGCATCATCATCGAAGTTGAGTTGTAATTTGCTATTATTAAGGCATGTTGTAGTGGCAGAGAATGAATCGTCCATCGTGGAATAAGAAGGTTTGTTTACATAGGGATTGCTGTAATACAAATAAAAGTATCTTTCATCTGAATTTCCTGTCTGATTTTTTGGAAAAACAACATCGGCTTCTATACAGTAGCCAGATTTGTAAACCTCATTAGCCACTTGAATAGGCATGACTTCTCCCGATGGATTAATCAATACAAATTCTTTGGAGCAATTTTTTACTGTTGTAAATGGAATGTAAAAATGGAGTTCTACAAACTCATTAACTCTATCTATATTCTGGCTTTCATTCAAGTTGAAACCTTGTCTGTAGCCCCAATAATCAGAGACATCGCCTATAACAATCGCATCATATTTTATAGATTCTGTGTTTCCAGCACTGTCGTTTGAATAGTATCTTATATAAGAAATGCCTTGAGTAGAAACACTAATAGGTGCTGATGAGTATGCAGTGTCTGGAACGCAGTTATTAGAGGTATCTAGACAATATAAAGTTTGACTACAATTAGAACCTTCATCGCTACAAGACAAAGTAATATTCACATAAGACGAATCTGTTGGTGTATTTAAATAATAAACAGAACCATCTGATTTCACAGCAGATGCTGAAGTAACTGGCGGTGTCGTATCTACGTTGACTTCTCTTACTTCACTTTGTCCTGTATTTCCAGATGTGTCATTTGCCCATCCGTAATAAGTATAAGTTCCATCTTCCAAATCTGTTATATTGTTGTAAAATCTGTATTGAGTGGAGTTGTATTTCTGAAATTCTGAGAGGTAGTGCATTTTTATTTCGTCCTCGCTCAAGGCTCGGTTGTAGATGCGGACTTCGTCTATTGTGCCATTAAAGTATCCACTACCTCCAGATTCTCTTCCTATTTCTACATTTCTGCTATTACTTATGATTGAATAATTAAAATCTTTTGTATCTGCTAGTATTCCATTTACATATAGAGATACAGAATCATTCGAAATTATTATTCCAACGACATGATACCATGTGTTTAAAGAAGGCACACTATAATAAACTCCAATATAATCAATTGAAGTATTATACGCTCTAATTCCAAAATTAGGGTCGCCCCAATCTTTTAGCATTGACCAACCCCCATCTCCATAATACCCTTTAGAAATTATAAAATTATTATCAGCAAAACTAGTTGGATATACCCAAGCCTCAACGGTAATAGCATCTGTAATATTTAGTGAATTATCATTCCCACAATCCACATAATCATTGCTTCCATCAAACTTCAGAGCAGAGCCGAATTTTCCATCAGTTGTCCAAGTTGCTCCGTGAATTGTTCCGTTATTTCCGTATTTTGAAATATCCACGGCATAGGTGGAATTCTCTCCAATTGCGGAATTGTTGTTGAAGTTCAGGGCTAAAACAAGAGAATCGTCATAAAAAGTATAATTGGTTCCGTTCCAGTTGAATTTGAAAGTGTCTAAATTGGATTCGTCTATTGTGATATTTACTTCTATGTTTTCTGTTATATTAGAATTATTATCTGGAGTTGGCGATACAAAATTAAGGACTGGTGCTATTGAATCATTACCAAAAGAAACAGAAATAGAAATAATAATCAAAAAGATTACACTCAATATACATATTAAGTATCTATCTCTATCCATAATTAATATATATATAATATAAAAATAAGTATTATTAAAATCAACAGGATTTCCTGCCTCTTTTAACATAAGTATCCACTATGCCATAACCATAACTATCGTAATAACCATAATCATCGTCTTCATTATTTTTTCTCTTTACCAATATTATCGCCAAAATTATAAAGAAAACAAATCCTATTATCTTTATCATAATTATAATAAATATAAAAAGAAAAAATAATTTAATAATAAATAAATACATTTGTTTATGGGACTCTTTGATTTTCCTACAGAGTTTTTCGATGTTAGAGATTTAATTTACAGAACAGACATAGAACCCATTTATATAAAAGCAATACAAAGGCACTGGAATAGAGAAAATGTTTTGATATGGATTAAAAAGATTATAGACAGTGGAGGTGTGCCTGTATTTAGAACTCATTATGCTGGAAAACCTCTAAAAGCCGATGGTGATTTTGCCATATGGGGTATAAGCGAGTTATCAGATGTTCCAAATATCCTGTTTGTTGGTGTCCCCCCAGAAGATTATGAATTTTGTGTTGTAACGAATGGAGAATGGAAATATTTAGAGCGTTATTTTGATGAAAAGGATAAATTAACAAAAGAAATTGCATTGTTATTGGCAGAATATAGTGAAAAAAAAGATGAACAGATTAAAGAAGAAGCAATAAAAGTCATTAATAATGCTAAATTTTCTATTTTAAAAGATTATTTCTTGCTTTTAATTGAAAAAAATTTTAGATAATTATGGATATTGAAACCAAAAAAGTTTTGGAAGATATATACAAAAGAAAAAAACCCAAATATATAAAATTATATGGTGCTGGTAATTCTTTAGAAAATTTATACAAATGGATATATTCTTCGCTTGAAGAAATTGGATTTTCTGACCCAAGAGTATCTGCTTTAGAATTGTTAGATGAAGTGGATTTTAATTTGAGTTATAAAGAGATTAAAAAAGAATTAATAAATTTGATACAGGTATTTCATCAAGAACAATTTCAACCTGAATTTGAAGAACTAAAAGAGAAAGAAAAAGAAATTGCAATGTTGGAAAAAGAATTAAAAAAAGCAAAAAGTTTGGAAG
>Ga0164310_10002326_pt1 | contig 10917 bp, 7 predicted proteins | sample GuaBasSedimGuay1_FD_121795 | JGI IMG/M metagenome (GOLD analysis project Ga0164310, IMG submission 121795) | Subseafloor sediment microbial communities from Guaymas Basin, Gulf of California, Mexico - Guay1, Core 4569-9, 0-3 cm | ecosystem: Environmental > Aquatic > Marine > Hydrothermal vents >... | reverse complement strand
TTTGGCGAGTGATATCATAGAAGCCTTCTTCTTCTAGTTTGGAGATTCGAGCAGCCATGCTACGGGCAATTCTCCAGGTGACGTCATCATCAGGAGCAGCCGCCGATGTGTCGGGCCAGGACCATTGATACATGACCACTTCTCCATAACTGTGATAAGAGACTGAAGCTACGAATTTTTCTTTCAGGGTTAAATCACGCTTGGCTTGGGTTTCTTTTTCAGAAAAAGGGGCCAGCCCCCGGTAGGTCCAGCTGGATGGGTTGGACGATCCGAGTTTTCTCCAGTTGAAATCATAATTGCGGTTTAAATCGACTCCGTCATAGTCGGGATCGATGAGCCCATTCTGGTTATTATCGCGCAGGTTTTTCCGCCACCAAGGCGAGGCAGACTAAAAACCATATTCCATAACCCATCTACAGCACTTTTTTGTGCCCGATTTTATCCGCTAGCTGGCCGAAGGGCGATGAGGTTAAAAAGGTAAATGAGGAGTAAATTAGATATAAAACTGGAATTAGGGAAGATTTAAAGCTAAACTCTTGGGCGAAAATCAATAAGAACGAATAACTGAAAGAGGCCAGGGCAAAAACGTGTATGATTCTCTTTTCTTCCGATGAATTTTTGGGCGCCGGGATGTTCATCTTTGTTCTTTCTCTGGCTCTATAAGATGTTGATAGGCTTCATCCAAAGCAGATGATTCCTAGAAGCATTATGAGGAGGAGTATCCATATAATAAGAGCTAGATTGGTTGATTTTTTAGCTTTGGCTTCCTCCCACCAAGTTAAAGGACGAACGCCTTGAGCAAGGAAAGTCACCACACCAGAAAGGTTGATACCGATTAAGTTAGTTAGGAAAAGGAGAAAAGCACTTCTAGCCATCGGGAAGAAACCTGCGCCTAGAAGAAGCCCTAGAGAGACTAAAGGCGGGAGGAGGGCAACGGCTACCATTACTCCAATTAGGGCTGAATAAAGCTCGGAGGTGACTGATAAAGTGGCTGCACTACCCGCGGCCAGAGCTAAGATGACATCCGAGACGTCAACTTTGGTTCGATTGACTAAAGTTTGAAATTCAGGATGTACAGGAAAGAAAAATCCGATGATAATCGTCACTCCCAGAACAAGAAAAATGGAAATAAGGAGTAATTTGATGGCTTTCTTACCTAAATTTAAATCACCTAAAGTGGTAGCGAAGGAAAGAGCCACGTTGGGGCCTAAGAGAGGCGCAATTACCATCGCCCCGATGATGATAACCTCGTTGTTTTTTAGGATGCCGATGGAAGCTACGATAGCTGAGATAATAATGAGGAGATGAAATATCCATCTTTGAGTAATTGTTTTTTCGATGTCGTTATATAACTCTTCTCGACTCACTGGTAATAAAGAAGAAATAGTTCTTTTGGGTTTGGCCTGGGAGGCACGAGAATCTTGGTTTGCTGAATTATCTTTGAGCCGGGGGAGTGTGGCTTCGATGGGGTAGAGGAGAATTCGAAATTCGGTCGTCCCGGAAAAAGTTTTTTCCAGTTGATCCAGAATAACCGAACTTTTTTCAGTTGAGACCAGAAAAGAAAGCTTTCTTTTCTGACCTGGAATCTCTTCTTCCCAGTACTCAATGATGTCTTCCAGGTTAATAATATTTTTCAGTTCAAATGGTGCATCAACGGGAGAAAGAATCAATTCAATTAAACGAAGAGACATGAATCTCATTTGATTTTAAATTATAGAAATTTAAAAGACAAAAAATTTTTTATGTAGTTTCTATTTTAAGATGACACCTATTATTACTAATTTAAAATGTCATCTTAGCTATAATCCTTCTGCTAGGTGTTTAAGCTTTGCAGGAGGTAGAAATGCCAAGATTTACGGTTACCGAGGAAGAGTTAAAAAGGTTTTCGGGGCATGATTAAGGACATACACCTTAAAAAAGATTTATTTTTGGTCTTGACAACCGGACCACTTCCAACCTTTGTCCAAGCCTTGATCATGCTCCTTCTAGGAGGCGGAGGCATTTTAATCAGCTTCAGGGGGAAAAGATGAAATTTTTGACCGAATATCTTGTCTTTAATACCGAAAAACGCATTGAGCTCCTAAATATTACCTCCGAGATTGAGGCGCTGGTCAGAAAAAGTGGCGTTAAAGAAGGCCTCTGCCTAAAAAAACTGGGGAAAAAAACGGGGGGACACAATACATATTTACCTATTTTTTTCCCTCAAGATATAGAATAAAATAAATATGAAGCTGCCATGAAAGATGGGACCAATCAAAGTCTAAGACTTTTGGTTGTTATTGAATCAATTTTTCCTGGTTTTTACAATTTATGAATAGACCAGGTTATGAATAGATCAGGCTATTTACGAACAAGATAAAAATAAATGCACCCTTCTTTGAATTGCGTCTTAAGATGTCGATAGCCTCTAATCCCGAAACCATGATATAAAATCGGGTGGGGTATCTTGAGTTCCTTCTTTCTTGGTTAATTGTTTATAAGAGGAACTTTATAGATGCCCTCTTTATGTCAAATCAGGTACTCATTATTGTGATGAACCAGGATTTTTTCCTTGCCATTAGCCTTAAAAACAAGGTAGAGTAGTAACATAAGGAGGAAGTATGAAAATAAAATCCTTAGCTTTAGTTTTAACCGTATTGTTAATTGTGCCTCTTTTTGCCCAAAAGAATACTGACCAAGTTTATGAAGGTCTGATTGAAAAACCAATAGCAACGGACACTATTCCTGATTTTACCCCTCAAGTTATGAAGGGAGAAAAACCAGGAGTAATAATTACTTCAGTCTTCGTTATGGGTGATGGTGAAGTGGAGGACCTTTATGATGTTAACATGATTGATTATGACACCACCACCGATGTTTATTTCTTTGTCACCTACACAGCCATGTGGAATACTAATGTCAAGTTTCACTTTGTGATTACTGGACCTCAGTATTATTCTTATACGACAAGCATATACAAACCTCGCTATAACAACAAATCTTATGTCTATCTTTATGGTGCTAAAAAAAATTTCTTTACCAAGAAAGGTCTTTACAAGCTTATCGTCTATGCTGAACAAATGTCTCCTTTCGGTGGGGAAGCAATTGTCGGAACTTGTAACTTTCGGGTTTATTAATTAGCACCAGGCAAATTTCGTTGCCTTTTTAATTCGTGGTGATTTTCAGCTCCCTAAGTAAATTCTTTCTGATGTTCTGGCGTTGCTTTCGCCACCCCTGCTGGCTGCTAGTTTGATAGCTGTAGCTACATTTTCGGTTAAATTTCTCCTTCGCCCTTTAATTATTATACATTATTGATAATTCTCCATTAATAGCCTTTATTTCTACCTACTCCCTATAAAAAAGAACGCATCATAATATCTTTTTCCTTTCTGGATGCTCTCAAAATTCCATTGAGAGGAGGAACATTTTTTGGTATCTTAGAGAGGATAATGAGCGTGATTTTATGTTCATCCCTAGGGCTATACCCGCTCCATTTCGATATCATTATTTGAAGGTTGGAATCCCAATCATCTAAGCAGGTCAAGTTCTACCAAGTAACCTGGGGAGCAAGCCTAATTTTAAAATTCAAGCAAGGAGAGAGCCATGTTTAAAGTAAAGAATTTAGCAATGGCGGCTGTGATTGTGGCTTTAATCACTTTAGGTATTATATCTTTCTCTTGTTTGCCGCAGAAAAAAGTGCCCGAGTATTATCAGTTCTACCAGCCGGGCCAGATTCATGAGACATGGATCGATTTAAATAATAATGGAGTAATGGATCCTTATGAAAATACTGAACTCCCAATTGAGCAAAGGGTTGAGGATCTCCTTTCCAGGATGACTCTGGAGGAGAAAGCAGCCCAGATTGCCATGCCTAAGAGGCTTGATGGAGGAAACTGCGATTCATGTGGAAATGGTGGAGTTTCACCGGCTATTGATCGCTTGGGCCTACCCGAATTTTCTTGGTATGCAGATGAATCACTCCACGGAGTCCAATCTCTAAAGCCAGCCACTGTCTTCCCCTACAGTATAGCTATTGCTGCTACTTGGGATGAAAAATTGGTCCATGAGCTCTATTCAGCCGTCGGAGATGAATTCCGGGCTGCCTTTAACGTCGATAAGTTAAGGGGACTTGGTTTGGTGACTTGGTCTCCTGTGGTTCTGGAAATTCCTCACAACAAGAAATATGAAAGAGCTCCTGAAACCTATGGTGAAGATCCTTTTCTAACCTCGCGCTTGGCTGTAGCCACAGCCAGAGGTTTTCAAGGAGAAGACGATAATATCCCTTATGAAAAGGCAATTTGCACTGCCAAACATTTTATATATTGCTCAGGAGCTAGAGATGAATTTCCTCTTGGAAGCAATATTCCAGAAAGGACTGTAAGAGAAATTATTTTCCCTGCCTACAGGGCTGCGATTCGAGAAGGCAATGTTGGCCAAATTATGACCGGCGCTGAAGGCTGGGACAAAGCACCCCACCTGGGAGGGGATCCCATCAATTACAGCCCGGTTATCCTGACTGAGGTTCTTCGCGAAGGCTGGGGTTTCAAGGGAATAGTCTGTGCTGATTGCGGTGCTCTGGGAGAAGCAGGAATTGAAGAAAATTTATTAGGTGCTGCTACTGCCCTTGAGGCTGGCCTCGATTCTAATGCTTGTGGCACCACTTATAAAAACAATCTTCCTCAGGCCGTAGAAAAAGGGATGGTTGACCTCAGGGCAATTAATAACGCAGTGAGAAACTTTCTAAGAGTTAGATTTCGCCTGGGTCTTTTTGATCCACCTCAGATGAATCCTTATAATGAGTTAACTCCCCAGGAGAATGTCTTAACTAAGAAGCATATTGCCCTTGCTCTTCAGGCTGCTCGGGAGTCAATTGTTCTTCTCAAAAATGAAAATAGCTTGCTTCCTCTCGACAGGAAAAATATCCGCTCCCTGGCTGTCATTGGCCCTTATGCCGATAAGGCCAGAAGTTTGATCCCTCCCGACTATAACGGCACTCCTCCTTATTGGGTAACTCCACTTAAGGGTATCGAAAAAGCAGTAGCCCCGGGGACAGAAGTTAGAACTTCCCTCTCTTTTGATGTGGAGGAAGCCATTAAGGCCGCTAAGGGAACCGATGTGGCCGTGGTTATTACTGGACCTGACCCTGCTTTTGAAAGCACTCCCCGTAAGAATCTGGCTTTGCCGGAAGGATTCTTGCCTTTGCTCAAGGCGGTGGAAGGTACTGGCACTCCAACCGTAGCTGTTCTAGTCAACGGTACACCAATTTCCAGCGACTGGATGAAAGAACACATCCCGGCCATTATCGAGGCCTGGTACGGTGGAATGGAAGGCGGCACCGCCATTGCTGAAGTCATCTTTGGTGATTACAATCCCGGCGGCAAATTGCCTTGGACCTATCCCCGAGTAGGGGTTGGTCCTTTGTATTACAATTACAAACCAGGTGAGATAACCTATGATCAAAGCACAGTGCTTTGGCCCTTTGGCTATGGCTTGAGCTACACTAAATTTTCCTACAGCGACCTTGAGATCTTTCCCAAATCAACTGACAGCGCTCACGTCAAAATCAAAGTTGAAGTGAAAAACGTGGGAGAAAGAAAAGGCGACGCAGTGGTTCAAATGTATCTGAGAGATGTGGAGGCTAGTGTGGCTGTTCCGCTCAAGCAGTTGAGAGGTTTTAAACGGGTGACTCTGGAGCCAGGGGAAGCCAAGACAGTGGAGTTTGAGCTCGAGCCGGATGATTTAAGCCTCTTGGATGACAACTTAGAGACCATAGTTGAACCAGGAACATTCGAGGTCATGATTGGTGAGTCTTCAGAGGATATCGTCCTTAGAGATAACTTTGAAATAACTGCTCCCGTTAAGGCCAAATTTAATTACAATAATCTCATGGTCACCAAGAACAAAGTTAAAGCACTTGAACTTTTTGAGGTAAAGGCTACAGTCATTGGAACTGGCGAACTGGAAGAGGGAGATGTAAAACTTTATCTTGATGGTAAGTGCCTTAAAGCAAAGAAGGTCTGCTTGCAGCCAGGAGAAAGCAGAAATTTAAGCTTTACCTGTAAAATTGAGAAACCCGGTACCCATACCGTGACCATCGGCAACTTACCCGGAATAAAGATCTCTGTAGAATAAAATTTATAAAAATATTTCCCAGGAAGGGCCATAATCTTTTCCATAAATACTGGGCTTTTTCCAGAAAAAGCCCAGCTGCCGGGCAGATAAGATTGTATTGAGGAACCCTGATGTATCTTTTCTATTATCCAGCACCACCTGGAGATGCCGAGGCTAAATCACGGGGCTTTTCTTTGACTAGGAAAAGAAGAATCATCGCGACTAAGGTTAAGAGTAAGGATAAGGTAAAAGGAGCTAGTTTTCCCCAATTATCCCAAAGAAGGCCGGCGACCATAGAAGCAGGGAGGGCACAAAGCCCGACAACCATTTGAAAAGCCCCTAAGATACTAGCTTTGAATTGCGGGGGGGCAAGTTCAGCCACCAGAGTTTTACTCACAGGTTCTAGTGCTCCCTTATGAGTTCCATAAAAAATAAAGCCCAGGATTAAAATTAGTTTGCTTTGCCCGAGGAGAAAAACCAGACAAACTGTTACCCAAATTCCATACCCCATCCAGAGCACTTTTTTCCGGCCGATCTTGTCCGCCAAGCGGCCAAAAGGAATCGAGGTTAAAAAAGCAAAGACAGAATAAATCAAATAGAGAACAGGAACTAAAGAGGTCTTAAACCCAAACTCCCGGGCGAAAATTAAAAGAAAAGAATAACTAAAGGAAGCCAGCGCAAAGAGAGCACTTAAAGTAAAAAGAATTTTCAGGTTAAAGTCTAAATGGCGGAAGTCGTATCCTTTATATAGGCGGCGCCCCTCTGGTTTTTTTTCTTTAATCATCCTAAGAATAACAATTGTTCCGATAAGAGTCGGCAGGGCGGCGAGCATAAAAAGTTGGCGGTAGCCGAGAAGATTAATGAGAAGAAGGCAGGTTAAAATGCCGGCTACGGCTCCTAGATGATCCATTGCTCTTAAGAGCCCAAAGTTTCGCCCCCGGTTGGCATCAGTTGAGGCTTCGGCAATGATGGCATCTCGAGGAGCGCTTCTGATTTTTCCCCCTCGATCGATCACCCGAAAAGGGATGAGATGTTTCCAAGTTGGAGAAAGAGCGTATCCGATTCGCGAGAGAGCCCCGAGGAAGTAGCCGATCCAGATAAATATTTTACGACGCTGGATTCGATCGGAGATATACCCAGATAGAGCTTGCGAAAGAGAAACAATCGCTTCACCTAATCCGTCGATAAACCCGAGGACAGACATGTTGGCCTTAAGCACCTCAGTCACGAAAAGCGGCCAAACAGGATAGATCATATCTGAACCAAAATCATTGAGAAAGGAGGCAAGGGCAAAAATTCGAATTACTTTTTTTTCTTCAGAAGATGAATTTGACATAATTAAAACTAATTATTACTTTTTTTTTCTCTTTTTTCAACAAATAAACAAGGCGTTCTCTCTTGAGCCAGAGAATCTTTCCTGAAGTGAAAAATTTTAGATTATATTTTCTCTAAGGAAGCTTCTAAAAGCAAATTAAGAAAGATTATGCTTGGACCCAGCGCTCTCTCTAAGAGGGCGGCAAGTCTAAAAGCCAGAATGGAACCAGTAAGTTTATTTGCGCTAATAGATAATTACTAAGAGGATTATCAGAAGAATTATCCAGGTAACAGCGGCTAGGTTAGTTGACTTTTTTGCTTTGGCTTCTTCTCACCAAGTAAGGGGGCGGACACCTTGGATAAGGAAAGTAACCACCCCGGCTAGATTAATGCCAATGAGGTTTGTTAGAAATAAAAGAAAAGCCTTTCCGGCCGAATAAAAGGAGAAAGTTAGCCTTAATGATTGACTCCTGTGGCCGCCAATGAAGCCATTTTTCAGGTAATCTTGGCTAGGGATTGAATATAAATGGGGGTCATATCTCCATAGCTAGAAATTAATCGCTACCCAATTATTAGGGGCGATTAGTAATTACATAGGTCATCTTAAAATAGTAACCACACAGAGTGATTCGCCTTCTTGACAGGGTATCAGTGATGTGATAAATTCCGCCAGGATGTAGGGGAATAAATGGGAGTTTCTTCAGCAATGAAAAGGCATAAGAGCTTAATAGGAGTAATAGTATTATTAATTATTGTCGTGATAGTTCTGGCTCAGAATAGAGATTATGTTCAAATTAAAGTTTTATTCTGGCATTTTTCGGCCCATAAGATTCTTTTTATTGTCGGAGTGATGATTTTTGGTTATTTAGTGGGCAGAGTACTCGAAGTTTCATTAAGAAAGTGAAGGGAGATAGTCCATTTTTATTTATTTTATAAGAAGGGATATTACCCAGAAGATTATTCTATGGCTTTGATTAAGGAGGAGGAGAAGATATTTTAAGCTTTGTATCTTTGAATCTTAGGGCTAATTAAAAAGGATTGAGAACAGTGATTCCCGAGGAGAGAAAACAGAAACAGTTAAATAGCTTAAAAAAAGAGATAAAGGCTTTGCAACAAGAAATAGCTAGTTTAAAAGAAAGTGCTGTTCGTAACAAAGCTCTCTTTGAATCGGCTAGTGATGCCATTTTTGTTATGGAGGATGACCGGTTTATTGATTGCAATCAAAAAGCTGCTGAGATGTTTGGCTGTCAGCGGGGAGATCTTCTTGGAGAGACTCCCTATGAGAAATTTTCACCCCCTTTTCAACCAGATGGTTTGCCATCTTCAAAGAAAGCGCTGCAAAAAATAAAGGCTGCTTTTGCCGGACAACCGCAATTTTTTCCCTGGACTCATTGTCGCCGAGATGGTTCGTTATTTGAAGCTGAAGTAAGCTTAAGTTTGGTTGAAATAGATTCCAAGAAAAACGTTTTAGCTATTATTAGAGATGTCAGTGCCCGCAAGAGGGCCGAAGATGCTCTCCGTCAGCTTCAGAAGCATTATCAAGAGCTGTTTACTCACATGCCTATCGGTATTTATAGCACCACACCCGACGGCAAGGTTCTCGATGTTAATCGGGCCTTAGTCGAGATTTTGGGTTTTCCGGACCGGGAAAGTTGTATGAAGACAAAGTCTTTTGACGTCTATGTAGATCCCCAGGAAAGAGAGAATTTCAAAGCTCGCTTGGAAAAAGAAGGAGTGGTTTATGGATATCAAACCCGTTTTAAGCGCCAGGATGGCCAAATTATTTGGGTGAAGATAACCGCCAGGGCTATTCGGGATGATGAAGGCAAGGTTGTTCGTTATGAAGGAGCCATCGAAGATATTACTCACCAGAAAAAATCAGAGGAAGCTCTCCGCCAAAGCGAGGCTTTCCTAGGCAATGTTCTATCCAGTATTCAGGATGGGATCAGTGTTCTGGATCGAGACCTAAACATTATTAAGACCAATCAGGTGATGGAAGAGTGGTATGCATCTATGCTTCCCTTAGTTGGGAAGAAATGTTACCGGGCGTATCACAATAAATCCCAGCCATGCCACCCTTGTCCTTCGCTCCGGTGTATGGAGTCCGGGAAAACAGAAAAAGATATTGTGCCTGGTCTTAAAGGTTCTTCGGTGGAGTGGATTGAACTCTTTAGTTATCCTCTCCGTAACCCTGTTACGGGTAAGATAGAAGGAGTAGTTGAATTTGTTCGGGATATAACTGCTCGGAAAAAGGCAGAAGAGATGCTCCAAAAGTCGCTGAAAGAAAAAGAAATTCTTCTCCAAGAGATCCACCATCGGGTGAAAAATAACCTGCAAATTATCGTCAGTCTTCTCCGGTTACAAATTTCTTCTGAAGAAGATAGCCGGTTAGTAAATATGTTTCGGGAATGCCAAAACAGGATAATGGCCATGGCCTTTGTTCACGAAAAGTTGTACCAATCTCATGACCTGACCCGGGTGGATTTTACTCGGTACATTCGTGATTTTGCTCAGGAACTAAGCACTGCTTTTGGAATCAAAAACAAAGGGATTGAGCTTAAAACATTTCTCGAGGAAATAGAATTAGATATTAACCGAGCCATTCCTTGTGGGTTGATTTTTAATGAATTACTGACCAATGCTATTAAGTATGCTTTTCCAGGGAAAAAGATTGGGGAGATCATTATTCGGTTACAGCGGGAAAATCAAGATCAGATTTCCCTTGAAGTTTGTGATTCAGGAGTTGGCTTGCCGAGGGATTTTGATCAGGAAGCTCCGAAAACCTTAGGTTTAATGTTGGTTAAATCATTAACTGCTCAAATAAACGGCGAATTAACTATAGATACCAGCCATGGAACAACTTTTAAAATTGTTTTTCCAGGTTAATTGGTGATTTTTTTTCTTTATTGTTTCAGGTTTTAGTCAAATTCCTCTCATTCTAAATGTAGCTCTAAGGCCAGGGCTGAATTTTTCTTCGATTTTAGGCAGAGTTGACAATCTTAAGATCAGATTATATTTTACTTGCGTTTATTAAAGATGAAGATTTAAACTGGGACGAAGGAGATTTTTTCTTATTATGGTTAGGAATAAAGAAAGAGCTCCGGTCACCGAGCTGGCCCGGGATATGAGCTTGCTTCATGTGACCATGATTGGCGTGGGGGCAATGATTGGGGCTGGAATTTTTGTTCTTACCGGAATTGCTGCTGGAGTAGCAGGCCCGGCGCTATTGCTGGTCTTTGCTTTTAATGGCCTCGTTACCTCGTTAACAGCGATGGCTTATGCCGAGTTGGGTTCCTGTTATCCTGAAGCGGGGGGAGGATATCTATGGGTGAAAGAAGCTCTTCCCCAACCCAACGGGTTTCTATCCGGCTGGATTAGCTGGTTTGCCCACGCGGTGGCTTGCAGTCTTTACTCCGTAGCCTTTGGAGCTTTTACTTATGATTTATTTAAAATAGCTGGTCTCGACCTGGCTAAAATTACCTCTTTTCTTCCTGGCCCGGAAACCCATACTGC
>Ga0164310_10002325_pt1 | contig 10919 bp, 10 predicted proteins | sample GuaBasSedimGuay1_FD_121795 | JGI IMG/M metagenome (GOLD analysis project Ga0164310, IMG submission 121795) | Subseafloor sediment microbial communities from Guaymas Basin, Gulf of California, Mexico - Guay1, Core 4569-9, 0-3 cm | ecosystem: Environmental > Aquatic > Marine > Hydrothermal vents... | reverse complement strand
GGCGACACGGACGTTATAGAAGAGATGGAAAACATACATCCTGACATTGCTCTGTTACCGGTATCGGGAACTTATGTGATGACAGCGGAAGAAGCTGCTGAGGCAGCGTTGAAATTGAAACCGAAGGTTGCTGTTCCCATGCATTTCGGAAGCATTGTCGGTTCAGATGAGGATGCGCGGCGTTTTAAAGAACTGCTGGAAGGAAAGGTTGAAGTAAAGATACTTACGAAGGAATAAGAAAGGGTATTTTTTCAAGCCAAATTTTACCCGGGAGACCACAGAAATGGGTGTTCTTGATGCAATAAAAATAGAAAAAGTAACAGAGCGTTTCTCGATAAACCAATGTAGCACCGTTTGTTATATATGTTTACATTGTCGGTGCACTTGTCCCTCATTACGCTACGCTGGACGTGGGAGCAGTTACCCAGATCATATGCCTGGCCGCTCTTAAATGCGATCTTAGAACCTGTATCATGGCAGCGGCGGTTCATTATCCTGACATGATCAGGGAAGTTACAGGATTGCTGAAAGAAAAGAAACTGGTTCTCGGAATTGTCATAGAATATCCTGACCCGGATGCACCAGCCAATAAATTCGGAAGCAGCAGAGTTTCCATTGAAAAAGTTACTAGCTGGTACGGTTTCTGATTTGCATTAATACAGTTTTTGCATTATCCTCCCTAAAAGGCTGAAATTCATGGCAGGCACTTTGTGTTGCCTGTCAATCCCCGTAGTTGTGTAGAATTTATTCCTCCCGCACGCGTTGCAGACACTTGTTCTAAACAGATAGGGATAAAAGTTGAATAAGTACAAGATATGATGTATTTTTCAGCTTTATGAAAGCACTTCTCAAACGAAAAAGAGTAATTATTTCTCTCCTGGTAGGGTTGGTACTGTTGATTTTTGTCGTTTCCTTCGCCGATCTTCACCAGTTGGAGAAAATCCTGACAGAAGCAAACACTGTCTGGCTTGTGCTCTGTGTTACTGCAAGTCTATCCAGCTATTGCTGTATCGCTGCGGTGATGTACTATATTTTGCTTGTCCTGAGAGAAAAATTGCCCTTTAAAGATGTTTTCGAAATTGCTTTACTTTCGTGTTCGGTGAACTATCTGGTGGCATTTGCGGGTTTAAGCGGACTGGCTGCGAAGATTTACATGCTGGCAAAAGAAAACGTAATGCCCAGCAAGACTCTCTCTGTATCAATACTACACGGATTTCTGACAAATACCATTGCTGTTGTTTTTGTTTTCCTGGGTTTTTACTATTCGTTTAGCTACTTCCAGATGAACGCGTATGAGCTTCAGTTCGGTATTATCGTGCTTATGATAGCTTTTCTTTTGACTTGGGTAACCATCAAGATCATGCTCGACAGTAAATTCCGCCAGGGTTTTTACAGACTGGGAACCACTCTGTGGAACAAACTTACCAATTTCAGAATCACGAAAAAATGGAGAATTAACAAGGAAAAGGCAGACGAATTCTTTGCATCCTTTGATCAGGGAATGCAGTTGCTGGTTGAAAATGTGAGGAACCTGTGGAAACCCTGTTTATATGCTGCTCTGGACTGGGGACTGATGATTTTATGTCTGGAACTGGCGTTTGTGGCTGTCGGGCACCCTCTGAATTTTAAGATTCTCATAATCGGATTTTCTGTTAATATATTTACTAGCTTGTTTTCAGTTGTTCCTGCTTCACTTGGAATCATGGAAGGAGCGATGGCAGGATCATTTACTCTTATGGGGGTCTCTTACGAGAGCGCACTTGCTGCAGTCATTGTGTACAGAATCGCTTATTACTTGATTCCAATGATTATCAGTGTGTTCTTTTACCACAGATTTTTCCCTCGAGGCAAAGAGCTGGAGTCGGAATCAATAGTCAGTTAAGTGGGAGAAAATGGAACCGGTATATCTTGAAACTTACGACAAGGGTATTCTGGAAGAACGAGTTGATAAAACCAGGTCCATTTTAGAGGATTGCCACCTGTGCCCAAGAAAATGCGGGGTCAACAGGCTCGAAGGCGAAAAGGGAGTCTGCAGAACTAGTGCACAGGCTGAAGTTTCAAGCTACGGCCCTCATTTTGGTGAAGAAAGGCCTCTGGTTGGTTACGCCGGATCGGGAACCATTTTTTTGACCAACTGCAACCTGTTGTGTGTTTTCTGCCAGAATTATGAAATAAGCCACCTGGGTGAGGGATATCAAGTTACCCCCGAAACGATGGCTGGCATGATGATCGACCTACAAAAGCAAGGATGCCACAATATCAACTTTGTCACGCCCACGCACGTGGTCCCGCAGATTCTGGCCGCTTTGCTAAAAGCCATACCCTATGGTTTAAAAATTCCTCTGGTATACAACTGCAGCGGGTATGAGGAGGTAGAAACTCTCAGGTTGCTGGATGGGATTTTTGATATTTACATGCCTGATTTCAAATTCTGGGATCCGGATAAAGCAAAGCTTTATTGTAAGGCTCCGGACTATCCGGACAAGGCTAGGGAAGCATTGAAAGAAATGCACAGGCAGGTTGGAGATCTGAAACTTAATTCAAGAGGTATAGCGACTCGCGGTCTCCTGGTGAGGCATCTTGTAATGACGAATAACGTTGCGGGAACAAAGGAAATAGTTAATTTTATAGCGAAGGAGATATCCAAAAACACGTACGTAAATATCATGAATCAATATCGTCCCTGTGGTAAGGCCTTCGAATTCAAAGAAATTGCGAGACCTATAACCAGGAAAGAATACATTGAGGCTGTACAATGGGCAAGCGAGGCAGGGCTAGAGCGTCTTGATTGATATCCCTACATCCCTACCCGGATTATCCTCACAAATACTCTTGTTGAATGGAATGAATGTGAATTATGAGCAAGGAGAAGTATTTCGTTATATCTGACATTCACGGTTGTATGCACAAACTCGAAAGGTTAATCGAAACGGTCAGGCCAGAACTTGAATCACGAACCCTTGTTTTCCTTGGAGACTATATAGACCGTGGCCCTGACTCGTGTGACGTCGTTGAATTTGTGCTGGAATTGAGACAGGAACACGAAGTTGTGTTCCTGAAGGGAAACCACGAAAAGATGTTACTAGACTTTCTGGCCGGCATTAACCAGTTTTTATATCTTGAAAATGGTGGAGAGCTGACTCTTGCCAGTTACTATAATAAGTACCGACTTAGGGAAGGTGAGATTATCATTCCGTCGGATCATTTAAACTTTTTTTACAATCTGGAGTTGTATTATGAAACCGAGGATTACATTTTTGTGCATGCAGGGCTCCGTGACGACGTACCGCTTAATGCGCAAACCGAAGAAGATTTACTCTGGATAAGAGAAGAATTTATATACTCAACGTACGATTTCGGAAAAACAGTTATTTTTGGACATACGCCTTTCCTGCATCCCTTCGTGGGATTCCGGAAGATTGGAATTGATACAGGGGCTGTCTTCGGAAATACCCTTACCATGCTTTCTCTCCCCGAAATGGAGTTTGTCAGCGTCTAATCATTTCATGTAAATCTTGCTTACTTTTCGGCAAGCACTTTTGTTTGACAAAAAAGAAGCGCGAATACTATAAAATGTTTATGTGATTAAATAATTTGCCTGATTTTATGGGTTCGAGTCCCTCTTACACAAATTACTTAATACTCGCATAAACGTGACATATTCAATAGAAAATAGCTCATAACGAGGCTTTAATTACGATTCAGGAGGTTTAACCTTATGGCAAGAATCGATGCCTTTTTTAAGCTGATGCATGAACATCAAGCTTCAGACTTGCATTTGGTGGCCGGTTCACAACCCATCCTGAGAATCCGGGGTGATCTGGAAAGAGTTAAGTACAAAGTGCTTGATAACGATGAACTTAAATCGATGCTCTATGAAATAACTCCGGAGGAAAAAATAAAGGTTTTTGAAGAAACCGGCGACCTTGACTTTTCCTATGAAATACCGGGGCTCGCACGTTACAGGGTAAACTTTTTCCAGCAAAAAAATGGTATTGGGGCGGTTTTCAGGGAAATTCCGAGCAAGATTATGACAGTGGAAGAACTGGGGTTGCCTCCTGTTATTGCGAAGCTTGCGATGTTGCCTCGTGGATTGGTACTGGTTACCGGGCCCACGGGTAGTGGTAAATCAACAACCCTGGCAGCTATAATAGATGAAGCGAACAGGAGAAGAAAAGAGCATATTATTACCATTGAGGACCCGATAGAATTCGTGCACAAGAGCCAGAGCTGTTTGGTCAATCACAGGGAAGTTCATACTCACACCAAGTCATTTGCGGCAGCACTTCGTGGTGCTCTGCGTGAGGATCCGGATATAATCCTGGTAGGTGAAATGAGAGACCTGGAAACTATCCGGCTTGCAATTGAAGCATCCGAGACAGGTCACCTTGTTTTCAGTACCGTTCATACTACCAATGCGGCTAAAACGGTGGACAGGATTATAGAAGTTTTTCCGCATGAAGAGCAGGCGCAGATCCGATCCTCCCTTGCTGATGGCTTAAGGGCAGTTGTATCGCAGGCGCTATTCAAAAGGATCGACAGACCAGGTCGGGTGGCGGTACTGGAGATTCTGATAGCCACGCACGCTGTAAGGGCTCTTATCAGGGAAGGGAAAACATTTCAAATACCTTCGGCTATTCAGACAGGGAAAAAATACGGCATGCAGACCCTTGACGATGCCATCATGGATCTGTTGAAAGCCGGTATTATAAGTGGCGATGAGGCATACATGAAGTGTGTCGATAAAGAAAAGTTTAAGCCATACATATCTGCACCACCTGCTGATTTTACAGAAGTGTAGTAAAAGACTCAGTGTTTGAATTCTTATTTAATTTGAAGAGGACACAATGAGACGAAGAGAACTGGAACACATATTGACAAAAATGATTATGGAGTACCCTCATTTATCCGACTGTAACTTTACAGTTGGCAAGACTCTTCAGGCCGAGGTGGACGGCGAACTGAAAGAGGTGTATAAAGACCTGGGAATTCTGCAGTTAACCCCTTTCCAGACCGAAACCATTGCTCTGAATCTCATTGGTTCCGACAAAAGGAACATCCTCAACCTTCTAAAACATGGTTCGTGTGACTTATCTTACCATCTGGCGGGTCGTGCACGGTTTCGTGTTAACATCTTCTCTCAGCGGGGAACTTTCTCAATTGTTATGAGGCAGCTTCCCACCCGGATTCCCACCATCGAAGAGTTGCGATTGCCTGAGATCTTCAGGGAAATCGCAAAAGAGAAAAACGGTATTGTGTTCGTTACGGGTGCCACGGGAAGTGGTAAAACGACTTCATTGGCCTGCATCCTGGATGAGATAAACAACTATTTCCCTGTTCACATCGTCACACTGGAAGACCCGGTGGAGTACGTGCACGAACACAGAAAAGCCACGTTTAACCAGCGGGAATTAGGGCTTGATTTTGACTCCTTTGCCAACGGGTTAAGGGCTGCCCTGAGGCAAGCCCCGAAAGTAATACTCGTTGGTGAAATGAGGGACAGGGAAACTGTTGAAATAGGTTTGAGCGCAGCTGAGACAGGACATCTGGTTTTTACCACTTTGCATACAATCGATGCAGGGCAAACCATAAACAGGATCATAGGTATGTTTGATACGGACGAAGAACAAATTATTCGAATCAGGCTAGCGGACAGTCTCAAGTGGATCGTGTCGCAGCGACTGGTTCCCAGGGTGGGTGGTGGCCGTGTGGCAGTTTTCGAAATAATGGGTACGAATCTCCGGGTCAAGGAAAGTATTCTTCACGGTGAATCCGAGGGTAAGACCTTTTACGAGATTATAGAATCCAGAGAACCCTTTGGATGGTGTACATTTGATATGTCTCTGATTAAGGCTTACGAAGAAGGCCTTGTTACCGAGGAAACAGCCCTTGCGTATGCCAGTAAGAGGGCAATTGTTAAGAGAGGTATCGACTGGATTAAGGCCCAGCGAGGAGAGAAAACGACAGATATAGAAGGTCTCAGGATAGATCACGACTACAGGCGGAAAATTCAGAATTAAAGATATAAAGCTAGTCCGAAAAAAGGAGTGCATAAGTGCGTATCAAATGTGACGGGTGTAACGCCAAGTTTGAAATCGCTGATGAGAAAATACCTAAAAAGAAAGTGGTCAGGATTGTCTGCCCGAAGTGCAAGAACAAGATTAAGGTCAGGCATCCCGCCATGGACGATGACCCATTTCTGGAGGAAGGGGTAACAGAAGAGATAGGGATAGATGGATCTGAAACTCACGGCGTTGAGATTACCGGATCTGACGCCATTGATGATTCACCGTTCGAGTACTTCGAAGGCGAGAAAAAAGTTGCGCTAATATGCGTAAGCGACACGGTGAGGCTAGAACGGGTAAAAGGGGCCATAGAAGACCTGGATATGCACATGAGTATAGTGGACTCCGTCAAAATGGGGCTCAGCAGACTGCGGTACAACCAGTATGACGTGGTAGTGCTCGACGAAAATTTCTGCGGTGAAAAACTGGAGAAAAACACCATTTTGCATTATCTGCAACCCATGCCCATGTTCCAGAGACGACACATCTTTCTGGTATTGTTAAGTGAAGAATTGAGAACCTTTGATAATTTAGCGGCTTTTATTCTCAGTACAAATATGATAGTAAATTACCGCGATTTAAATAAATTTAATATACTTCTTAATCGCGGTTTAAAAGAGAATGAGAGATTTTATAAAGCATTCAATGATTGCCTTAGGGAGCTTGGTAAAAGCTGATCGCAGATGCTGTTCAGACGGTGAAGTATCGGTGAAAACAGATGTTCAGAAGAAAAAAGAACTTGCACTGAGGATCGAAAGCTGTTCTCAAACCGTATCCCAGATTAAAGAACTCCTTGCTAAGAATTCCATAAGCACCGATATCCAGGAACATTTCCAAACTCTTCAGTATACTCTTGAAAATATGGATGTAGAGAAACTGGAAGTCTCGGACGTGGAAAACATAGAAAAGGCAATAAATCGGGCCCTAAAGGCAATCGCTCAATTCCTGCCAGACAGCATATTTGAAGACCATTCAAAAGAATTGACTCACTGATATCTGCTAGGCATTACTTGTTTTCACCCCCAACCACTATTTCCGGAATCCTCAGAGTTGGTTGTGCGTCAGATACTGGAACTCCCTGACCGTCCTTTCCGCATGTACCGATTGCAAATCCCAAATCGTTGCCAACCCTATCAATTATTCTTAGAACTTCAGGACCATTCCCCGTCAGCACTGCCCCTCTAACAGGTTCAGCCATTTCACCATTTTCAATTTTGTATCCCTCAGATACCTCAAACACAAAGTTACCACTCACTGTGTCAACCTGCCCGCCGCCCATTTTCTTTACAAATAAACCTCTGTCGGTTTCTTTCAAAATAGTGGCAGGATCTGTTTCACCGGGAGCAATATAGGTATTACTCATGCGCGGAATAGGTCGGTACCGGTATGACTCACGACGTCCGTTCCCCGTGGATTCCCGGCCATCCTTCAAAGCCGTAAGCCGATCATACATGTAACCCTTTAGCACCCCTTTCTCAACAAGGACATTACACCTGGCAGGTGTTCCCTCATCATCTATCCCGTAGGAGCCTCTTTTGTATGGCAGGGTAGCATCATCAATGACTGTGATAAGTGGAGAAGCTACTGTTTCTCCGATTTTTCCCGAATATACGGACAACCCTTCCTGAGCCAGATCGGCTTCAAGGCCGTGGCCAACGGCTTCGTGAATCATTGTACCACCAGCTTCACTGTCAAGTATCACCGGCATTTTGCCTGCTGGTGCTTTGGGAGATTCCAGCATCAAAATTGCCCTTTTTGCCGCTTTCTCGGCTATCTCTTCGGGAGGATTTTCATCGAAAATTTCAAACCCTTGAAAACCGCCTATCGGTTCATACCCTGTCTGAATAATGTTATCCTTTGAAGCCACAACCTGAACCGCAAATAAAATCCCAAACCTGGTTTCTTCTGCCAGTGACCCGTCCGAGTTAGCTACAGTAATAAACTGTACCCGATCAAGGTATGTCACTTTCACCTGTCTGACCCGGGAATCATACTTCCATGCCACTTCGTTGGCCCTTTTTACCACGTCGACTTTTCTTTCGATCGGTACATCTTCTGGAACCAGCTTTATCTTGAATCCGAGATCCACATGTTTCTTTTCCAGATTTATATCTATCCCGGTGCTGCCTTCCCCGGCAGCTCTACCCACAACATTGGCAAGTTCCAATAGAGATTTTTGGGAGATGTCGTTAGTGTAACCATATGCCGTGTGCTTATTGTAAATGGTACGAATACCCACACCTGAATCTATACCGCTTATCACCTTCTCAAGCCTGTTTTCTTCGTATACGATAGACGAAGTATGAGTGTATTCTGCGAATATATCGGAGAATTCTCCCTTATATTTCATATTTTCCTTAAGTATCCTGGCAAAATCTATTTTGAAAACCATATGTTATTACTCCTAGCTAATTACAATTATCAAAGTAAATACTAAAATACCCCATGATAGGCTAAACCACGACCCCATAACCATATAATGTATGGAAGGTGGATTAGCAAGCTTCTTTATGTTAAATGATATAATGTTTTTGTTTTTTTCTGCTTCGCTACTGAATCCGGTAAAGCAGATGGGATCTGTCTTATGCAAGTTAAAAAAACAGTACCCATAGTTACATGTTTTCTTTTCCAGGCAGGTAAGGTTTTATTACTCAGAAGATCTCCGGAAAGAAAGTTTTACCCGGGAAAGTGGGGAGCTGTGAGTGGTTATCTGGAAAAAGGGAAAAGTCCTCTAAAGCAGGCCATTAGTGAAATTAGAGAAGAAGTGGGTATAGATGAATCTGATCTGGAACTGGTGAATTATAATGATCCTATCGATGTCTACGATGCTCAAAAGACTATATGTTGGAAGGTATATCCGTTTGCTTTTAGGTTAAAAAATCATATGAGGGTAAGGCTTGATTGGGAAAACGAAGAGTTTAAATGGATAGATCCAAAAGATTTTTCGGCGTTTGATACGGTGCCGGGGCTTGATGAGGTGTTCGCAGCGGTCTTCGTTCGTTTGACGGAGTGACGTTTTTAGATCCTGATGTTCTCGTATTTAACCGGGCTATTGAAAGATACACCAGAGTGAGTTAGGCTATACTATATCGCTTGAGCCGGGATTTTTATCCTTGACTTAAGCATGCTCCACGACTTATATAATTGAATCTGCAAATTTTTAAGTTTTATTCATATGATGCAAGAAGGTTTTCGTTCTTTTTGAAATTTTCTTTCTTGCTCCGCTGGTCAAAAATTTTTAGGAGGAATAATAATGACGGAAGACAAATACAGGGAGTATCTAAAAGCTTACCAGGACATCAGTAAAGCAATCACTTCTACACTTTCCCTGCCCGAGGTTCTAGACTTACTGGTAACTCATGTAAAAGAGCTTATGGATTTGAAAGCATGTGCGATTCGTCTTCTTAACCCGGAGACAAGCAGGTTGGAGATGGTAGCGTCACATGGTTTGAGTGAAAAATATATAAATAAAGGACCTGTAGATGCAGATCAGAGTATCGTGGACGCAATGAAAGGAAAAACTGTTTCGGTGTACGATGTTACAGAAGATCCCGGTTCTCAGTACAAAGATGTGTCCGCCAGGGAAGGTATTAAAACAATCGTGTCGGTACCGTTGAGATTCAAGGATAAGATTATCGGTGTAATGAGGATGTACACTTCTGAACCAAGGAACTTTAGCGATGACGAGTTGAACTTCGTCATCGGGCTGGCAGAACAGGGGGCTATTGCTATTCAGAATGCAAAAATTCATGAGCAAATCGTTTCCCAGGAGCGAAAGTTTTTGAAGAGCTTCCAGCAGGTGAGCAAGGCGGTAACTTCTACTCTTGCAGTCAATGAAGTTCTCAATATGATAGTCACCCAGGTGGCTGACGTAATGAACCTGAAAGCCTGTGCAGTGAGGCTTCTCGATGAAAAAGCCAAAGTTCTTGAACTCGTTGCATCACATGGGCTCAGCGAATTTTATATCAAGAAAGGACCGGTTGATGCCGATAAAAGTATAGCGGATGCTCTTACCGGAAAACCGGTAATTATTGAGAATGCCCAGGAAGACCCGAGGGCTCAATATCCTGAAGAAGCCAAGAAAGAAGGTATTTTTACCATTGTTTCGATTCCAATGGTAATAAAAGGGAAGGTAATCGGTGTTTTGAGAATGTACACTGGAGAACGCAGAGAGTTCACCCAGCAGGAGATAGACTTTGTTTCGTCGCTGGCTGAGATGGGAGCAATAGCTATTGAGAATGCACGAATTTATGAGAGAATCAGGAGCGACTACGAGAGCATCATGAGTGATATCTATCAGTACATTGGCTACAGGAAGAGCATCTGATCAAAAAGCCCTGCCTTTAAACAATTATCAACACGAAGGAGCCACTTCGGCTCCTTCTTCCTTTTGAAATTAATGAAACATTCACGGTTGATCTGGTGTCCCGCTCAGGGATGGGTAAAAGCATCGCCTTTCATCGTGCAAAATAGTTAGACTTCTGAGCGGCTTGGTTCGAGTCGTTTAATATCAATAAAAGATGGTTCTTGTCCTGTGATAGGGGTATTTTCTGAAAGAATCGTTTTGGCCCAACGTCCATAACCACTGGTCAATTTCGGGACTTGCGCACTTAATGCCTTTTTCCTCTTCAAGCTTCTTTTTTATCAATTCGCAAGCCTGAATTGTGGCAGCTCTTATTTCTATTTCTTCCTCACTTCCCGGTTCTATGAATTCGAGATTGTCAATCCTTCTGGCCAGTTGGGAATCATATTCCAGGATACCAAGGTGACGCAACACCTGCGGTAGTTTGTAATCAGCAAACGCTGTCAGCATGTGGAGGTCTTTCCATCTTCCCCATGATTTGCCACGAAACT
>Ga0164310_10002324_pt1 | contig 10920 bp, 10 predicted proteins | sample GuaBasSedimGuay1_FD_121795 | JGI IMG/M metagenome (GOLD analysis project Ga0164310, IMG submission 121795) | Subseafloor sediment microbial communities from Guaymas Basin, Gulf of California, Mexico - Guay1, Core 4569-9, 0-3 cm | ecosystem: Environmental > Aquatic > Marine > Hydrothermal vents... | reverse complement strand
GCCCGGGTGGATCCCTTGGGCCTGGGCCATCAACGGATCCCTGTCGGGCATCAGTGGGGTGATCGCGGCGATTCTCGCAATAGCTTGGGGGTTCCGGGCAACGCTTGTCGCGGGCCTGGCAGCCTACCTGCTGGCCTGGCTTTCTTCCGGCTTTCTACCTCACGCCCGGCATTGACGACCACACCCGCCTTTCCTGGGTGGTCGTTTCGCTCACCTGCTCACTCGTTCGCTCGGGTCAGGGGGACAAAGCGCACCCCTCCGAGGCTTACGGATTGGAACTCATCTTCGGAGAGTCTCGTGATCTTCCAGAGTTCCTGGATCCCACCTACAGGCCCGACAGGTATGACCATCGTTGCCCCCACCTTCAATTGTTCCAGCAGCGGCTGGGGCACATGGTCTGGAGCAGCCGTGACAATGATCCCATCGAAGGGTGCTTCCTCCGGCCATCCGAAATAGCCATCGGCGTTCCGAACTCGGATAACCTCATAGCCCAGCGCCTTGAGGCGCCCCTCGGCTTGCCTGGCCAGGGGCTCGATGATCTCCATCGTGTCGACTTGGGCTCCCATCTCGGCCAGAATCGCGGCCTGATAGCCCGATCCGGTGCCGATTTCCAACACCTTATCCCCGCTCCCAACCCCCAATTCCTGGCTCATCAGCGCAACGATATAGGGTTGCGAGATGGTCTGCCCATACCCAATCGGCAAGGGGTGGTTGTCATAGGCCTGCGAGAGATACGCTTCAGGCACGAAGGCGTGGCGGGGAACCCTTAGCATGGCCTCGATCACCGCCTCGGATTCGATCCCATAGCCAACGATCCCCTGTTCGACCATGCGCGCACGGGCTTCGGCGAAGGGGTCGGCGGTCGGAGCGGCCTCCTCCGAGGCGGCTGGCCGGTCAACAGGCTCCCTCTCGGCAGGTAGCGCCGCCTTGCAGGAAGACAAGCCTATCAGACCCAGCAATAGAAGAAGGGCGGTCAGCCTGCGCATCGCATCAGCCTCCGCCCCTCATTGTAGCCCAGCTTGGCGAATCTATTCTCTGTTCGCCTGAATGTGCCTCCGCAAGCTATTGAAGCGCCAAGGGCATTCCCCCTCATGGGGGTTAGCTCAGGGAAGGCTCCACCACCTGGGCATGGATGGCAAAGCTCGGGGGCCGTTCAAAGTGCTTCTTTACCGCGCAAAGCTCGGCTGCCCGGACCAATGCCTCCCGGTATTGCGGGGGGATATGCGGCGGAACCTGAATCTCCAGTTCGATCTCACGGACCATCCCACTGGAGGGATCGGCCGATACACGTTGGATCAAGCGCACGCCCTCGGTCGAGATCCCCCGTTGCCGTAGAAAACCCAGCACATAGATGCCTGCACAGGTCCCCACCGAAGCCAGGAATGTGGCGAAGGGCGTGGGTGCGGATCCCTCGCCGCCCCCGATCGGCGGTTGATCGGTTTTGACAGTATAGGGGCCAAAGCGCGCGTCGACCCTGGCCCCGCCTGGGAAATGAATTTCCATCTCCATAGAATACGAACCTCCTGATTGGGTATTCTTGTTGGATGCCTTAGGGGCCAAAAGGTCACAATCTGCGCTCGACGGAATTCCCGCAGGCTCCAAGACCACCCAAGGCTGTCCGCTCGCCTCAAACGCTTCCAGCGCGCCTCGAGTTCGTCAATAAAGCTGGATATCCGCCGTTCACCGAGAGCCAGGCCGCCCTCCCTAGCGACCTCTTCTTGCCATGAAGACAAAGAGCGGCGCTGAGCGCCGCTCCACGACGTGGGCAGGGCAGTCGGCCGATGGCCTAGTAGAAGCCGAAAATGCGCAGGGGCGCGTAAAGAATCTCGGGATAGAAAGCATCCATGAACCAGAGGAAACCCCCGCAGGCCAACACAAGCACGAAGCAACCGATCCCAGCCAGGAGCCAGGGAGATCGGCGCCTTTTTTCAACTGCGGGCGCCGCCGCGGCGGCCGGGGCCGCTTGGGGAGCCTGGGAAAGCTTTGGTGCTGGCGCGGGTGCAACCTCGGCAGCCGGCGGGGCAGGTTCGGCCTTGGCCGCATTGCTGGCGACTGTCGCAGCCGCTTCGGGAGCCACCGCATCGAAGGTCAGGGTCACGTTCTCGCCGAAGGCCACCAGGTCGCCAGGATTGAGCACCCGTGGCGCCACCAACCTCTCGCCATTCACGAAGGTCCCATTGGTGGATCCCAGATCTTCGAGCACGAAGCCCCCGGGCGTACGCGTCAGGCGAGCATGTTGCCTGGAAACCTCGGCATCGCCCAGGACAACCTCATTGGTGACATCACGGCCAATCATGGTGACGTCCTTGGTGAGATCGAAAACCGTGCCCGGCGCAGGGCCTGTTCGCACAATAAGACGGAATGAAGACGATGTCATAGTGGCCTCCTTCCCTGTCGTCGGCTAGTGTACATTTAGGCAGGAAGCGAGTCAACCAGACCCTTTGTCCTCGGTCTCCACTCGGAGCCTCAGCCCGTCCACACCTACCACGCGCACCCGAGCGCCCTTTGGAATCTCTGACCCCTGGACACTCTCTGCCGACCAGAGTTCCCCGGCCACATGCACACTGCCAAACGGGCGCAGATCCTCTCGCACCTCCCCCCATCGGCCGATCAGCGCTTCGGCACCCACGGCGGGCGGTCTTCTTTGCGCCCGGATTGCGAAGGTCACGATGGCGATGAACAGCCCCGCCGTGATCAGCCCTGTGGCCACGACCAGGGGAATGGAGACTCTCTGGAAGGAAGGTGTGTTGGGCGAGTTGAAGAGCACCAACGCCCCCAGAATGAACGAGGCGATCCCCGCTGCAGCCAGGGCGCCATGGGTGGGCGCCTTCACCTCCAGCAGAAAGAGCACGAAGGCCATGACCAGGAAGATCAGGCCGAACCAGTTCACCGGCAGAACACCCAGGCCATAGGCCCCCAGGGCAAGGCAGACCACTCCGATGAACCCTGCCACCCACCCCCCGGGGCTTGAGATCTCAATCAGCACAGCTTGTACGCCGATGGTGATCAGCAGAAAGACAATATTGGGGTTGGTGAGCACCTGAAGCAGCTGCTCGATCAGAGTCTGCGGGACCTCCACGACCTTGGCGCCACTGGTATCGAGCACCCTTCCTCCATCCAACTTCACTTCGAAGCCGTTTAGTTGCTCAAGGAGAGCCGAAAGGTCAGGCGCGATGAAATCGACCAGGCCCGCCTTAAATGCCTCATCCGCGGAGGCAGCCTTGGCCACTTCAATTGTGGCTTCCGCCAGAGCGACTGCTTCTTCCCCGCGCCGGGCCGCCAAGCTTCGGACCGTCGCCCGCAAGATCTCCTTCTCCTTGGCAGCCAGGGTCTCGTTCAAATCCTCTCCCTGGGCCCCCACCGGGCTGGCCGCTCCGATGGCCGTCTCCGGCGCCATGGCGGCCGCATGCCCCGCCAGCGTGAGGACCGTCCCAGCGCTCCCGGCGATGGCCCCGCGCGGCGCAATATATACGATCACCGGCACCCGGCTGGCTCGGATGAGTTGAACCATGCGGTTCATGAGGTCGATGGAACCACCGGGGGTGTCGAGTTGGAAGATCAGCGCGGTGCCCCCTTCCTGCTCCGCGCGCCGGATGCCGCGTTCGAGGTATTCTGCCATGGCCGGCGTCAGCGGTCCTCGGGCCTGGAGCAGGTAGACGGCGGGGCTCTCCTCGCTCGAGGATGCGGTCCCTACGTGGATGAATGTCGCCGCGGCCATCAGCAACGCAATTGCGAACGCACGAAGTCTCATGGTACTCCCTGTCTGGGCATTATAGTCACAAAAGTGGGATCGGGGCGGGATTTGTCCCTGCCGTTGTCTGTCTTATAATGAGCCGGTGAGGGTTGCAAGTCCTGATCTCGAAACAGGCCACCTGCCAGAGAGAATTCAACCCTGCGCAACCGGTCAGGAAGGCAGCGCCATGCGACGCAAAGATTGTTCACCGTTCCGCGATGAAGACGGCAGCATATCGCTCGAAAACCGCATCCGAGGCATGCTCCAATTCGGGCCTTCCTGGTACGCCGAGATGCAGGCTCAGGATGAAGCGTTCGCCCGCCTGGACAAGTCCCTCGGTCGCGAGCATGTGGCCATCATGAATGCCACCCTTCCCGGATTCGCACTCACCATCCCCATGATTCTGCTTAGCCCGCAGGGCGTGCGAGTGATTCTCCCGAGCCGGCTGAAAGGTGTCTACCGCGCTAAGGGGGAGGATTGGCTGAAGTTTGGCGGCGGGCGCTCACGGCGCTTTTCGACTGCCCGGCCCAACCTTCAGACGCGTGTCACCAGTATGGCCCAGCAACTCTTCAATTTCTTGCGTGACCGGGGATACGAAATCCCTGAAGTAGAGCCTGTGCTTATCTTCACCAACCCGCGCACACACGTGGACTCGCTCAACGCCCGCGTCCACATTGTGCTCGCCGACGCCATCGATCACTTCGCCGCCAATTTGCAGCAATTCCAGCCCATTATGGACCAGGAAGATATCCGGGACCTCAGCGAATTGCTCACCAACCCCCAAGCCGCGCTAGAGGCCGAGGCCCAGGCCGCGGCGCCCCCCGAGCCGTCTGCGCCCCGCTCCGATGCGCCTATCGATCTGCCCGAACCTACGGCAGCCGAGAAAGATGTGCTCACTGCCGAACACGCTCCGGCGCTCGTTCCTCGACGCCCACGCGCCATCCGCAAAGGACCGCTGGCGCTTTCTCGCCGCCAATGGATCCTGCTCGGAACGATGGCTTTCTTAGAGCTGCTTGTCTTGGGCATCTTCCTAATCTACTTCCTCGCCTACAGCGTCTATTAGCCTGCGGCGGCACCCAGGGAGAGACTATTGCCTCCACTCTTGTCCATTATCATCCCCGCTCACAACGAAGAGCAACGTCTCCCCGCCAGCCTGGAAGCGATCCTGGATTTCTTACACTCGCAGCCCTATGAAGCCGAAGTGCTTGTGGTTGAGAATGGCAGCCAGGACGCCACTTATGGTATAGCCTGCGACTTTGCTGCAAGGCACGATAAAGTCCATGCCTTGCACGAGCCTCGCGCCGGCAAGGGTTTGGCCGTGCGCCGCGGAATGCTAAAGGCCACGGGCGAATACCGCTTCATCTGCGACGCCGATCTCTCCATGCCTATCGCCGAAGTCAACCGGTTCCTGCCCCCGCAGGCTCCGGCCTACGATATCGCCATTGCCTCGCGGGAGGTCCCCGGCGCGGTGCGCTACGGCGAGCCCGCCTACCGCCATTTCATTGGGAGGACCTTCAACCTGCTCGTGCGCTGGATCGCCCTTCCAGGGATCCAGGATACTCAGTGTGGGTTCAAGTCTTTCCGTGCACCCGTGGCCAAGGACCTCTTTCGAATCCAGACCCTGGATGGCTGGACCTTCGATGTGGAGGTGCTCTACATCGCGCAGAAGCGAGGGTACCGCATCATCGAGGTTCCCATCCCCTGGTATTACAACCCGGGCAGCCGCATCCGCCTCTGGCGCGACTCCTTGACGATGCTCCTGGACTTGTTTCGCATCCGAGCCAGGGCCAGGCGGGGATACTACGGAGACCTGCATGGCAAGACACTCTCCACCTGACCTGCATATGGAACGAGGGCTGCTTGAGGCCGGCTTCAGCCTCATCGCCGGACTCGACGAGGCCGGCCGCGGCGCCTGGGCCGGACCTGTGGTGGCCGCGGCCGTGATACTGCCGGTGGATGAACCCGATCTCCTGCATAGCCTCAACGGAATCCATGATTCCAAATTGCTGACAGCCCGACAACGCGAGCGCGCTTGCTCCTGCATCCAGCGCAAAGCCATCGGGTGGGGCCTGGGCAAGGCTGATGCGGGCGAGATCGACCGCACAGGCCTGCTTCCCGCCACACGCATCGCCATGCGCCGGGCCTTGCAGGCCCTCGAGATCGAACCGCGCTACTTGCTGCTCGATCATCTCGTTCTTCCCGAGGTTTCAACACCCCAAACGGCTCTCCCCCATGGTGATGCCCGCTCGCTTAGCATCGCTGCCGCCTCCATCTTGGCCAAAGTCCACCGCGACCGCGTCATGGCGGATTTGGGCAGGGCCTACCCCGGCTACGGCTTCGGGCAGCATAAGGGCTATGGCACGCCCGAGCACCGGCGCGCACTTCAAGATTTGGGGCCCTGCGCTATCCACCGCTACAGCTATGCGCCGGTGGCGGCCGCCTTACGCGTGGGCACATAGCCAATGGATGGGGCGGCACGCGTTAACATCATGGGCGACATTCGGCAGCCAAGGGGCATGAGCCTTGTCATTGGGCTTCCCTCCCAAGCGAGGTACACTTGCTGGGCATGAAAACGCCCGGAGAAACTCCGTGACGATCGAAGCCTTCTTCCAGCCCCAATCGGTCGCCGTGATCGGTGCCTCAACCAACGCCACAAAGCTGGGGCACGCGGTCGTCGCCAACCTGATCGATGGCGGCTTCCTTCAGGATGGGCGCGCGATCTACCCCATCAACCCCAAGGCCAGTGAGATCCTGGGACTAAAGGCCTACCCCAGCGTCCTGGATGTAGAAGATTCCATCGACCTGGCGATCATCGTCATCCCGTATCCACACGTGCCCCAGGCCCTTCGCATCTGCGGCGAAAAGGGAATCCAATCCGTCATCGTCATCAGCGCCGGTTTCCGAGAGGCTGGCATGGAGGGCCTCGAGCGCGAACGCGAATTGGTCGAGATCGCGCGATCCTATGGGCTGCGCCTGATCGGACCCAATTGCCTGGGCGTGATCGACACCTTCACGCCCCTGAATGCCTCCTTCTCCGCCGGCATGCCCCCCCAAGGCCCCATGGCATTCATGTCCCAATCCGGGGCACTGGGGACGGCCATCCTGGACTGGGCCCAAGCCGGCCGTTTGGGTCTATCCAAATTCGTCTCACTCGGCAACAAGGCCGACGTCGACGAGGTCGATCTTCTCCGCGCCTGGGCCGATGATGAAACTTCGAAGGTCATCCTGTGCTACATCGAAGGCCTGCCGGATGGCCAGGAATTCATCCGGGTCGCACGCCAGGTTTCGAAACACAAACCGATCGTGGCGCTCAAATCCGGGGTCACACAAGCGGGCTCGCGCGCCGTGAGCTCGCACACAGGCTCGTTGGCCGGCTCGGAGCAGGCCTATGAAGCCGCCTTCCGTCAGGCCGGCGTGGTGCGTGCCGGTTCACTCCAGGATCTCTTCGACTACGCTCTCGCCTTTGCCTACCTGCCCCCTTTGCAAGGCGATCGCATCGCCATCATCACCAACGCAGGCGGCCCGGGTATCCTGGCCACCGACGCCCTCGAGCAGGCAGACCTGCAACTGGCCCGATTCGATGTCGAGTGTATCCAAGCCCTGGAGCAATTCCTGCCAGATGCCGCCAGCGCCGCCAACCCCGTGGACGTGCTCGGGGATGCGCGGGCGGATCGCTACCGCTTCGCGCTTGAACGGGTTCTCGCCGACCCGCATGTCGATGGCGTCCTGGTCATCCTGACTCCCCAGGCGATGACGGAAATCCCTGAGACGGCAGAAGTCATCGGTGAGCTGGCACGGAAGGCGGATGTACCGGTCATAGCCTGCTTCATGGGCGAGGCCCGGGTCGAAGAGGGCACACGCATCTTGGAGCGTTATCGAGTTCCGAACTTCGGCTTCCCCGAGCGAGCCGCGCAGGTCTTCGCCGCCATGAGCCGATACCGCCGCTATCGGCAAGAGCCGATCCCCACCTACGAACGATTCGACACCGACCAGGCTGCTGTGCGCGCCATCTTCGATGAAGTCTTGAGCCAGGGCCGTGTGGCTATCGGAGACGCCGAAGCGCGTGCCATCCTGCAGGCCTATGGATTGGCCATCCCCGAATCGGAGCTTGCCTCCACACCCGAAGAGGCTGTGGAGATCGCTGGTCGCATCGGCTACCCCGTGGTACTGAAGGTGGCCTCACCGGACATCCTCCACAAGACCGATGTGGGCGGCGTGCGCGTAGGCTTGGAAAGCCCCGCCGATGTGCGCGATGCCTTCGATCTGATCACGTACAGGGCCCAGCGGTACCTGCCTGAAGCCCGGCTGTGGGGCTGTCTGGTGCAGAAGATGGTGCCACAGGGTCTCGAAATCCTGATCGGCATGAATCGAGACCCGCAGTTCGGCCCCCTGGTGACATTCGGCCTGGGCGGCATCTACGTCGAGATCCTCAAGGACGTGACCTTCCGGGTGGCCCCCTTTTCGCGGCAGGAGGCCCAGGCCATGCTGAGCGAAATCCGAACTCGCGCCTTGCTAGACGGCATGCGTGGCAATCCGCCCGTCGATAAGCAGGCCCTATTGGAGGCTCTCTTGCGCATCGGCCAGCTTGTCACCGATTTCCCGGAAATCGCTGAGTTGGATATCAATCCCTTTATGGTGTATGAGGAGGGGCAGGGAGGCATCGCCCTGGACATGCGCCTGATCTTGCGCCCGCCCTCTGCGGCGCATACCTCCGCGAATCTAGACACAGGGAGTGGGCCATGAAAGCACTCTATATCACCTCTATCGAGCCACACGCCGGCAAAACTGCCGTCTGTCTTGCCCTGGGATGCCAATTCCAGGAAGACGGCTACTCGGTGGGATACCTCAAACCCGTGAGCACTCAACCTTGGCGCACAGAGGACGGCCGGCTCGCTGATGAGGACGCCTTCTTCGTGCATACCTCGCTGGGCCTTCCGGGCGATCCCATCGAGGCCGCGCCCGTGATTGTGACCCGCCAGGCCCTCCGTAGCCGCCTGAAGGGGGATGGCGAGGAAGACCTGATGGCGAGGATCGAGGCCGCCGCCGCAAAGGCCGGGCAGGGCAAGGATGTGCTCTTGCTCGAGGGCGGGGCCAGCCTGCGCGAGGGCTATGCCATGGGCCTATCCAATCTGCAGGTCGCAGGCGAACTTGGAGCCCCTGCCATCGTGATCGTGCCCTACCGGGGCGAGATGTGCTTGGTGGACGACGCGCTCACCGCCCGCTTCCGCCTCGGCGACCAACTCATGGGCATCCTCATTAACCGCGTTCCCGCAGAGGATGGCGAGTTCATCCAGGAGTACGCCAGGCCCTATCTCGAGGCCAAGGGCATCCCTGTCTTGGGAACCCTTCCCAGCATGCCGCGCCTCTCCGCGCTCAGTGTCGGGGAATTGGCCGAACTGCTCGATGCCGAGGTGCTCACAAAGAACATGGACTCTGATGCGTTGGCGGAGACGCTCACCGTGGGGGCCATGACCGCCGAGGCGGCCCTCAAGCGCTTCCGCCGCTACCAAAAAAAGGCCGTCATCACCGGCGGCGACCGCACTGACATCCAGCTTGCTGCCCTCGAAACTTCCACTGTGGTTCTGATCCTGACCGGCAATCTGCGCCCCAGTCCGCTCATCATAAAACAAGCCGAAGCCCTGAACGTTCCCATCCTGTTGGTCAAGGACAACACGATGGAGACTGTGAACCGCATCGAACAGGCCCATGGCAAGACCCGCCTGGGTCAACCCGAAAAGCTGGAGACTTTCATTCGATTGGTGAAGGAAAACGTCCGGCTTGAGGCAATCTACAAGGCTCTGGGGCTCGAGCCACGCAGTTGAATGAGGGCACCGCTATACGGGGAGCCACATGGTGAATTGGCTTCCCTTCCCGGGCTGGCTCTTGAGGGTTATCCGTCCCCCATGCCGCTCCAGGATCTCCCTGCATATGGACAGACCCAGGCCCGTTCCAGGCGTCCCCATGCTCCGGCTGGCCTCACCGCGATAGAAGCGGTCGAATATCCGATCCTGCTCTTCCCGGGGGATGCCCAATCCATTATCCTCGACCGTTAGTGTTACCCAGGCGCGGCCGCCCTCATCCCACCGGGGTGCCGTTGATATGGTTACTCTGCCACCCGCAGGCGTATAGTTGAGGGCGTTGGTCATCAGGTTCGCCACGACTTGCGAAATCATCTTTGCATCCGCTTGCACGGTAGGCAGCTTGGCATCCAGCGATAATCGCAGCTTCAGGTCTCGGCCGGCAAACAGCCTGCGGCGATCCTCCACCAGCCCCCGCGCGAGAGAGTTGATATCCAACGCAACCGGCGAGGGGATGGCCGTGCCCGCGTCCAGACGCGAGATGGCTAGCAGGTCTTCGATCAAGGATGAAAGCCGGTTCGTCTCCCTGTCCAGGGTTTGCAGATAGCTCTCGAAGCGTTCCTCGCGCCCTTTCCGGATAAGATCCAGGTAGAGGCGGATATTGCTCAGAGGCGTGCGCAGCTCATGGGAGACATCAGAAACGAATTGGGTCTTCAGGCGATCCGCGGCTTGGGCCTTGACCAGGGCCTCGGCGAGCTCCGCCGTGCGCTCCTGGACCACGCCCTCCAACTCATCCGCGTGCGTTCGCAATCGCTCATAGAGGGCTGCGTTCTCGATGGCAACTGAGATTTGATCGGCAAGCAGCATGAGCAGCCGCAAATCATCCTCGCTGAGATCGCCAGGGTTGGGCGATTCGACGTTCAGCACGCCCACTACCACCTCGCCCTTCCGCATGGGAACGACGATCTCCGTGCGGGTCTCCGGCGTCCCAGGAATGTAATCCGGATCGGCCGACGCGTCGGGAACCAGGGCCGGCTCTCCGCTTCGCATCACGCGCCCTAGGATCCCTTCCTCCATGCCATAGCGGACCCCCAGATCCAGCGGGCCGCCATGCCCCGCCCTCAGCACCAGATCGTTCTCTTCGACAAGGTATACTTCGACGATGGGATAACCCAGGACCTCGCCGACCTGGTGGACGATCTCCTCCAGCAGCGGCTGCATCTCCAACCGCCGGTTCACAACCTGGACCACTTGCCTCACCGCCGCCATCTCGGCTAGACGACGCTCCAGTGCCTCATAGCGATGGGCGTTGGCAAGCGCCAAGCTGACCTGGTGCGCGATGGATGCAAGCAGTTCCTGGTGATCCTCTTCAAAGGCCCCAGCTTGGCG
>Ga0164310_10002323_pt1 | contig 10921 bp, 6 predicted proteins | sample GuaBasSedimGuay1_FD_121795 | JGI IMG/M metagenome (GOLD analysis project Ga0164310, IMG submission 121795) | Subseafloor sediment microbial communities from Guaymas Basin, Gulf of California, Mexico - Guay1, Core 4569-9, 0-3 cm | ecosystem: Environmental > Aquatic > Marine > Hydrothermal vents >... | reverse complement strand
TTCTTGCCCCCCTCTCCCCCTCCTCCACTTCTGATGTAAATTCCAACAATTGCCGTGGAAATGAGGAGGAGGGCAAGGATATAGGTGAGAAACCTCCTTTGAATCTTCATGGTTAGTGCGTAAACTCCAGGGCAATTTATTTTTTGTGGCTTTCCAAGGTTGATTACAAAAAGTTTAAAAGCAATCTGGCATATTTTTCAGTCGTATATTAAGGGGTGAGACGTATGGAAGAAGAGAAGATATATTATGTCCAGACGAAGGGGGGAAGGGGTACTAAAGTGGTGAAAGCTGCGGTTATGGCGGGCCTCTCCCTCTGCTTTGTGGGTGTTTTGCTTTTCTCCTTCCTGATCTACAAGCACCACAAATCTGCAATTGAGGCAGCCGGTTTTATCCTTTTTGAAGTGGGGATTATGTTCACTTCATTGATGCTGGTTGGAATAGCCATTTATGGTGAGGGCTACGACACCACTCTCCGCTTCGGCTTCGTGCTCATGTCCTCAGTGCTGCTGGCGTTCCTCATGCTTATGATACTCTGAGGGGAGCTAGATGGACGTGGAGAGGCTGAGACTCTTCTCCGGGGTTTTCATTGTTCTCTTCATCATCATAGCCGGTCTTGCTAACCCCAGCTCCCCGGGCATAAAAAAGATCAGGCAGCGGGAGGAGGAGAGGGCAGAGAAGCTACTTGAAAAAGGAAAAGCCGAGTTGAATGAAGGAAACCTCTCCTCTGCGATAGATTACTTTGAAACTATCTATTACAAATACAGGCACACGCTCTCGTGGGGTCCGGCGGCCTATTATCTGGGGGTGTGCTATCGGGCAAAGGGGGATTACGACAAGGCTATCCTCTATTTCAAAAGCGTTCTTTCATGGGAGATTCCTTCCTCTGGATATAAGCGACGACCGTATCAGGAGGACTCAGACGATCTATGGAGCTATCTCTTCTACGTGGATTGGACCAGGTATTATTATCAGAACTACAAACACTATGCCGCTGTCCAGCTCTCCTATATTTATGAGGATAAGGGAGATTTCGATAAAGCCCGTCGATACACGGATTTGGCTATCAACAAATATACTTTTGTCACATGGTGCGGTACCTGTGCGGAACTACACTATAATAGCCTCCTGCAAAGGCGAGAATGGCTGATACGCTTGAAAGAATGGTCGCTGACAAAGGAGAAGCTCTATGAGTTCTGTCTGGTGTACAACATAACCCAATATTCAGGAGGGGGCTATAGCATTCTCCTCCCCGCCCCCCTCTCTGTGAGCAATTCCACCTCCTACTTCATGAAAAATCTGGTTCTGTTACGGGGAGATGCGGTGGTTTCACCAGACCACGCAGGGGACTGGCCCGCCATTAATGTTACTGGCAGGGGCAACGTCACATTACAAATATCCTTCACCGTGTGGAGCAACATGTTCCTCACGGATGACATGATCTTTGAGGATTTCAGCATGTCCCGTTCCTATCTACTGCGCAGGAGACATTACATGGAGGTGTGGTCTACAGAGAATGATACCGGGGAAATTGCAGTGGTTATGGATTTGAGTGTTTTTAAGTACCCCCCTGAAGGCTACTACATTTTTTTGGGAGGATACAGCTATAGCAGGTATAGTGCATTGCCTTCAGCGGAGTTCTTCTACATCAGCTAGCTCCAAGACCAACGTTCGCTGACCGAAAAAAAGATAACTACTCCCAATTTTCCCTGCTTATCCCTCCGGGGTTGTGATGATGGCAGGAAAAAGTATGGACCCGTGGTCGCAGAGAATCACCGAGGAAGAGATGGCTAGGCTGAAGGAGGAATTCGGGATAGAGGAATACTCAGTGGAGATGCTGGAGGGGCTTGATCCCCCTGCACTTTTCCGCAGAGGCTTGATAGCGGGCCACAGAGGCTTCAGAACAGTTTTGAAAAGAATACGATCCGGCAGGGCTTTCTACGTCATGAGCGGCCTTATGCCCTCCGGCAGAATGCACTTTGGCCATAAACTGGTTATAGACCAGATAAGGTTCTACTCAAGGTTCACGAACATGATTCACATCGGAGTGGCTGACGTGGAGGCGTACGCCACAAGGGGGGTTAGTTTCTCAGAAGCCTTTAAACTGGCCACTGAAGAATATCTTTTGAACTATGTAGCCCTCGGACTACCCTGGGAGAAGTTCAGAATATATTTCCAGTCCAGACATGGAACAGTTCAGCGGCTGGCATTCGTCCTGGGGAGGAGGACGAACCTCTCCACCGCCACATCCATTTACGGCTTCGGGGGCTCAACGAACCTCACCCACGTCCTCTCGCCGCTGGTGCAGGCCTCAGACATCCTCCACCCACAGCTCGTCCATGGCCCCATCCCCGGGGTGGTGCCTGTGGGACTCGACCAGGACCCACATATGAGGTTCACACGTGACCTGGCCCAGGCCTTCCGACTCTTTTCTGTTCAGGAGGAAGGAGAGCGGATCGCCATCTACCAGAAGGGGGAGGGAAACCACATAGACCAGCTTTTACACTCCCTTGAGGGGCGCTACACTGTTCTTGAGGTGAACCGTCCATACAGGGCCATCTATCTTGAGAAGGCGTCCACAGGAGATCTGGACGAGCTGGATATACACATCGCTGCTGTTGAGAGGGAGCTTGGCTGGCTCTCCTTCATAAGCCCGGCCAGCATCTACCACCTCTTCACTAGGGGGCTGACGGGCGGGAAGATGTCCTCCTCCCTCCCAGAGAGCGCCATATTCCTCTCCGACAGAGAGGAGGAGGCCAAAGGTAAGGTCATGAAAGCCTATACGGGAGGGAGAGCCACTGCAGAGGAGCAGAGAAAATTGGGAGGGGAGCCTGAGAGGTGTCCAGTCTACGACCTCTTTCGCCTCCACCTGATTGAGGATGACCATCACCTGACAGAGATAGAGAAGGAGTGCAGAGGTGGAAAGAGACTCTGTGGACCCTGCAAGAAGGAGGCGGCGGAGCTCCTCACCTCGTTTTTGAAAGAGCTTAGAGAGAAGAGAGAGGCTGCCGGAGAGTCAGAGGAATTCAAGGAGGCTTTAAGGGACCTCAAGGAGCTCGGGGAACACCCCCCCACGGAGGAATGGGCTCCGCAGGTCTAGCCGGCTTCGGTATGGGAGGAGCGCCCTTAGGAGGAGAGGCTGGCGAGGGAATGGAGGGGGGAGTGAGCCCCCTTCGAACACCCCGGGGGAGCTTCACCGGTTTGAACTCCACCTCCTCCGGTGTGATCTCCATTTCAAGGGATTCTCTAGCTCTATTCGCAGCGTACTTAAGGCTAGGGGAGAGCTCAGCCGCAGCTTTCTTTTCTCTCTCCTCTTTGAATATTGTCTCCGGGAGCTTCACAGTGATGTAGCTTTCACCGCCCCCTTCGGGTGCCCGGGGGGGAGGTCTGGGAGCCGCCCTTGCAGGTCTTCTTCTCTCCGCCGATGTAGGTGTGCTCCAGAGGCTGGAGGGACGTGAGGATGCGCTTTTCTTCTTTTTCTGCCCCAGGTAGTAGGCGATGAGGATTATAACTATCGCTCCAACGCAAATGGAGCCCGTGCATACAGTCACAAACGTATCCACATAAATCTCGAAAAGGTGAACCGGAGGTGTAGGAAACATCCTCTGAAGCTAGGCGCTTAAAGGAAATAAAGCTTTTTCACTGAAAGGCCGAGAGGCGGGCTATGAACTCGGCGAGGGAGGGGTCCTCAACCGCCCTCTCAAGCTCTTCCAGCCCCCCGGGCCTCTCTTTTAGGATCCTCCCCGCCCTCTTCTTCCCCACCCCGGGGATGGCGGTTAGCATCTTCATTGTGGCTTTTTTCAAAGGGAAGGGGTATTCCACCACGGTCAGGGAGCGTGGGGAGTGGTCCACAACAGCGCACGAAAAGAACCTTCCGGTAGGAAGTCTGTAGGGGACGTAGAGGACTGGGGGATAAGATCCAGGCTGACGCAGATAGGTCCCTCCGTGAAGCTGGATCTCGGCGTAGGCCCTCCGGAGGATATGTCCAGCGGGGAACATCTCTTTTAGGAGCTCAAGCTGGAAGCCCCGCACCCACTCCCTGAATTCCCTGGCCCTTCTCCTCATCTCCCCCTTCAGCTCTGGGGGCCTTAAAACCCATCCCCTGATGTAAGAAGTGAGGCGAAGACCAGCTTTTGGGTAGCGGACTTCTCTCACGTTTATCCTCCTCACCCAGAGGCCCTCCCGCCTCACTCTCTTCAAAAATTCTACATTCTTCTCATAGCTCTTTGGGCTCTCCCCCGGCAGACCCAGGAGGAAGTTTATCCCAGGCAGGAGCTTGGGAAGCCCCCTCTCCCCCCATTCCCTGCCCACATCGTTAAGAAGGCGGATGGCCTCAAGTGTTGAGTCGGCATTTGTGTTCAGGTTGTTCAGTTCGGCAACCCTGGGGTCCGCTGTTTCAAGCCCGAAGGCTAGGACGTTCCCGTCAGAGGTGAAATCTCTTATCACTTCCAGGGCTCCCCTCGCCTTTTCCCTATGACGGGAGATGACCTCTGGATTGGCGTTGTCAACGTGAATGACCTCCGCTCCCGGGGCCGCCCCCCTGACAGCCTGAAAGAGCTCTTTCAGCGCAATGGGGTTCGGGGCTGGGACTTCGCTCCCCCCCAACTCTAACGTGCCGTAGGAGATTATGCAGGACTGCCCGCCTATACGGAAGTTCTTCACCCCCGCCCTGTGGAGCTCTCTCACCTCCTCGGCCACAGCTTTTGGGTCTCTGAATATAGGGCGGCCGTAGAGGCGCTCCATGCAAAAAGAACAGTGGGAGGGGTATCTGACGCAACCCCGGTAGGTCTCGATTTCGGCCACAAGAGCCTCAAGTGGTACCCAGCTCTCCCTCACCACCTCCGCCCCCAGGCGGGAGAAGAGCTCCCTCTCCTTTGCGTTCCGGAAACCCTCCCTCTCCTCCCCATTTCTCAGGTAGTGATAGGCGAAATGGTCCAGATCCCCTTGAGGGAGGTGGCTCAGAAGCTGAGGGGCGTCGTTCACCTCAAGTCCCCCTGCAAAGGTTATGGGGCCGCCTAAGACGGTCTCGAAACCCAACCTGCGCCCCTCTTCAAGGAGTCTGCCCACCTCTTTGGGGGAGATAGGTCGAGTGAGCAAGTACCTTCCGGGGACGAGGGCCCCAGCAAGTATGAAGAGCACCTCTCCCCGGTGAGGGGAGGTACTGGAGGGGAGCGCACCCTTAAGGCCCCCTGCTTCCCTTATCCTGTCCACGGGGAGGAAAATGGCCTCCTCGCCTGCGGCTTTGATGGCTCCATAGAGATATCTAGCCTCAGGGGATATATAGGGCGGTACACCCAGAGAAGATGGCTCGTCAACGTAGCCGTCCACTACGACGTGCATCATGCCTTCCATAGCTTTCCGGCATTAAAAACCCACCTCAGCCCTCATCGCCAAATTTCTATACCTGGTTTCACTTTTGCCCCCCGGGCGTGATATTATGTATGATCCAAGGATGAAGAAGCTGGCAGATGTTCTTGTGGGCTACTCCACCGAGGTGAAGGAAGGGGACACCGTCTACGTGGAGGCCTTTGACATCCCCACGGAGATGGTGGAGGTTCTTGTGGAGAGGATATACCAGGCCGGGGGGGTCCCCCTGATATCCATGAAGTCCAATAGGGTCTTGAGGAGGCTCTATCGGGGGGCTACGGAGAGGGCCATGAAGACGATAGGGGAGGTGGAGATGGAGAAGATGCGCCGCTCCGACGTCTATATTGGCATGAGAGGCTCCCACAACATCACCGAGTTCTCCGACGTACCTGAGGAGAGGATGGCGCTTTACAAGAAACATTGGTGGGAGCCGGTCCACATAAGATGGCGGGTTCCGAAGACCCGCTGGGTGGTTCTGCGCTGGCCCACCCCCTCCATGGCACAGCAAGCTGAGATGTCCACGGAGGCCTTTGAGGAGTTCTACTTCTCAACATGCACCATGGATTACTCTAGGATGTCAAAAGCCATGGACGCCCTGAAGAGCCTCATGGAGAGGACGGATGAGGTGGTCATCAAAGGGCCAGGGACGGACCTGAGGTTCTCCATCAAGGGCATTCCTGTGGTGAAGTGCGACGGGAAGCTAAACATCCCGGATGGGGAGGTTTTCACAGCCCCTGTTAAAGACTCCCTGGAGGGGGTGATATCCTTCAATGCCCCTACAGTCTACGATGGGAAGATCTTCACCGACGTGAAGCTCAAGTTCAGAGAGGGCAGGATTATTGAGGCTACCTCTTCGAACACCGATGCGATGAACAAGATACTGGATACTGACGAAGGGGCCAGGTATACCGGTGAGTTCGCAATAGGACTTAACCCTTACATCACCCGCCCCATGAAGGACATCCTTTTCGACGAGAAGATCGCTGGATCCATACACTTAACCCCGGGGAACGCCTACGAGGAGGCCTTCAACGGGAACCGCAGCAGTGTACACTGGGACCTGGTTCTCATACAGACCAGAGAGTGGGGGGGAGGTGAGATATACTTTGACGGAGAGCTTGTGAGGAAGGATGGGCGCTTCGTGGTAGAAGAGCTTGAGCCCTTAAACCCCGAGAACCTGATGGGATAAATGTTCGGTGAAGAAGAATTGTCTCAAAATATATTTATATCAACCGTTTGAATAGCAAATAGGTGCAGACATGAGCCCGGGGGGTAGACCAGCCCCGTTCGTGACGCAACTGACTGCAGTGCTGATAATGGTAACTGCTGTTCTTAGCGGCAGCTATCTCATGAGAGGCTCTTCAGCCTCCTTTGAGAACAGCACTCAACTCGTCTCCACCCCCGTCTTCTCCGCCTGGATACAGCCGTGGGAGGAGGAGGGGATGGGGTCCCTCCTTAGGTACAGGACAATCCTTGATGAGATCTCCCCCTACTGGTATTGGACCCTTCCCAATGCAACAATCGTTCCCACCTCCAACATGACAGGGGACGAAGGGTTTATCCGCCTCTGCCGGGAAAGCTCCATAGAAGTCGTTCCCATGATCTCGAACCTCCACAACCCCGACACCCTCCGTCTCATCGTGAGGAACTCCACAGTCCAGCGAGAGCACATCATGGACCTTCTCAACATAACTCTTGAAGGTGGATACAAGGGACTGGACATAAACTACGAGTCGCTCTACACAGAGGATAGGGAGTTCTACGTAAATTTCATAGAGAACCTCACAGAGACCTTCCACAGGTACGGGAGGGTGGTGTACGTCTCGGTCTTCCCTAAGACCTCGGAGGCCGATGACTGGTACGGTCCCGCCGGCTACGACTACCCTGGGCTCGGGGCACATGCTGATTACATAAAGATTATGGCATACAACCTCCACTGGTCCACATGCAACACTTCTGGCCCCGTCACCTCCTACAGGTGGGTAGATGCGGTCCTTTCCTATGCGGTCAGCGTTATACCTCGTGAGAAGATAATTCTCGGTGTTCCTCTGTTCGGATACGACTGGCCCATCTGGCCCAACGGCACCACAAGGGGTATTGCGAAGAACTGCTCCTACGGAGAGATAATGGCCCTGAAGGAGGAGAGGGGCTTGAAGAGGCTCTGGAACCCTGCCTCAAGAACCCCCTATTTCCTCTACACGGACAAAAGTGGCATTCTGCACGCCCTTCATTACACAGACTGCGAGAGCCTCCTGCACGAGATGGACCTTGTGAGAAAGTACTCCATCCACGGCTTGAGTATATGGAAGCTGGGTGGGGAGGACCCCCGGGCCTTCGAATACCTTCAATTCCTCAAAGAGAACTCCTTTGATAACCTTCCTCCGTACCTTGACATTGGAGAGGATTTCATGGGGATGCGGGGGGTGCCTCTCAACATGGGTCCAGTGAGGGCTTATGATGTGGACGGTACTTTAAGGAGCGTTTGGTGGGAGTTCGGGGACGGAGAGAGTAGCGAGGTGCTTGAGCCCACTCACACATACCTAAAGGGGGGCTTCTACACCGCCACTCTCCACGTGGTGGACAGCTCTGGCCTCCACTATAGCGCCTCAAAGCGGGTGAAGGTGGCTCCCTTTGCCAACTTCAGCGTTAGCGGCACCTTCCGGGAGGGGGAAAACCTCATTTTTAACGGAACCTCAAGCTGGGACCCTTTCGGCATCATCTCCTACACCTGGTACTTCGGAGATGGGACCTTCCTCTTCCACTCCACTCCCCTGGTGGAGCACTCATACTCCCGCCCGGGCGAGTATACAGTAACCCTGGTTGTGATAGACCCCCTAGGCTTCGTGGACATATGCAACAGGACGGTCACCATCCCTGACCTCACCCCACCTGTTGCAGATGCGGGGGAGGATCTGTTTGTATGGGAGAGGAGCTGGGCGACACTGGACGGGAGGGGTTCTTCTGATAACGGCAGGATCGTCAATTACACGTGGGTGATTGACGGGAAGATCTTCTACGGTCCCACGGTCAGATACTATTTTGAAAGACCGGGCAGGTACACCGCCATTTTGACAGTGAGGGACGAGGCAGGCTTTGAGGACAGAAGCACGCTGAATATAACCGTGAGGGATAGAACACCCCCCAAGATACATCTCACATATCCCCGCAAGGTGAGGATAGGGGAGATTATAGTCCTTGACGCCTCAGACTCCTCCGACAACGTGGGGATTGTGAACTATACCTGGTACCTCGCCGGTACAGGCGTCGTATACGGCAGGACTGAAGTCACATATATACCCTCCAAAGCGGGAAGATACTTCTTCACCCTAGACATCACCGACGCCGAGGGTAACTGGAACTCCACCACCGTTTTCGTTGACGTCTACGACGACAAGCCGCCGGAGGGGGCTTTCACCATCTCCCCCCGGCCCAGGCCACTCAAAGAGACCTATCTGGAAGAGTGGAAGCTCAGCCAGATGTACGGGGTTCCCCCTGACCTTCTGGGCGCTGTTCTCATTAATGTGACCTACCGTTTCGAGACAGTGAATCTTCGGGACGACTCCGGGATCTCCACAGTTACATGGTGCTTCGGCGATGGGACAATGGCCGGCGGGGAGGTGGTCTACCACAATTACACCACAGCGGGATACCACCACGTGGTCCTTCTGGCAACAGACCTCTGGGGCAACTCTAAGAGGTGGGAGTTCACGCTCCTTGCCCTGCCCTCCTACAACATCACCGTAGTGGAGATACCCCCGCCCCCTCCAGATGAGTCCGAACCAGCCCCAACCCAGAACCTTACTGTACCAGAACCGCAGAACACCACCTCAGCGGCTGCGGGAGAGAGGGGCCCTTCAGCCCCCGGATGGATATGGCCGGCGCTCTCTATGCTCATTATAGCCCTCTTCATTCTTGAAGTCCTCTCCCTCCTTCTCAGAAGCCTCAAAAAGAGAGGAGGAAAAGATAAAAAGCTCATCATGCTCGTCGTCTCTCTTCTTTTCACCCTGCCCTCTCTCCATATGGGTTCCGTTCTGTTGCCCGCCCAGGCCGACATCAACACTACCCGTGGATCGTACCCAGCGGAGGATGGTGGGGACCCAAGCAGGCTTTTCCAGTACCGTGGGATGTGGATGGACGGTTATGACATAGTGAACATCTCAGAGGTCCGGAAGGTGGTTGAGTTCGCCAGAGACCATCATATAAACTGCCTTACCCCTCTCATAAACAGCAACTACAACGGGGTATATTATAACTCATCAATATTCCCAAAGCACGTTGATGTGGCAAGAGACTTCGACCCTCTCATGGCACTCATAGTGGAGGCGCACAAGTACGGGATTCAGGTACACCCTTGGGTCCACACCCTCTACAACCCCCCTGTGGTGAGAATGCATCCGGAGTGGGCCTGCGTCTCCTACTGGGGGACGCCCAGCGGAGCCTGGCTGAACCCCTCCCTGCCTCCGGTCAGGTCCTTCCTCCTCAACATGACAATGGAACTCGTCACTAACTATCCTCTGGATGGAATAAAGTTTGACACCTTACGGTACGGCTCCTACTACTACTCCTTTGATAACTACTCCCTCGCAAAGTTCCAGCAGGAGGGAGGGGGAGACTTCAGCGCATGGAGGAGAGAGGAGATCAACGAAGTCGTGGAGATGCTCTATGACGCTATCATGGAAGTCCGCCCTTACATGTGGGTGGGAGCTGACGTCTGGATGAACTACAACTCCTGGCGCACCTACCTCTTTCAAGAGAGCAGGGAATGGGCAAGGAGAGGAAAGATAGACTACCTCTGCATAATGGACTACACCACCAATGAGGCCGCCTTCCGGGGGTCGGTCCAGGATTATATTCAGAATAGCTATGGGGTCCCCATTGTGGCCGGGCCCTACGTGTTCATCCCCGGAAATACAGCCCACGGAAGGGTACCCAACGAGACCGTGGGCATCCAGATACTTCTCAATGAGACCCGGGACGCCTTAAGTCTTGACACCATGGGGGTTGCCTTCTTCTCATATAAGTTTTTCAAGAAATATCCCTCCTACGCCCAGGCTCTCCTTCAAGGACCCTTATCTCAGGAGGCACTCTGCCCCCTGAAGAACCAGACGCACCCTGTGAAGACCCGCAGGTGGGAGTTCAACAAGGAGCATGACAGGGAGGGCTGGAGGCTTACGGGGGCCGGCCATCATTATCCCTCAGGGGGCTTCTGGACAATAGCCCAGTCCCCCTCCCCAGCCATCATGTCACCTCTTGTGAACTTCACCTCGAAAGACATAAACGTCCTTGAGATCAGCTTCAGGTGCGATTCTACTTCCGGAAGCGTTGACATATATTGGTCCCACAACTGGACGAGGTTCTCCGAGAGGGAGAAGGTAACCTTCCAGATCAAGCCCGATAGGGACTGGCACCTCTACTCCATACACCTGGACAGGAGCGAGATGTGGACCGGAAGGATCAGGTACTTAAGGCTCCTCTTTCACTTCCCAGAACCCTCCAACGTGACAATAGATTTCGTAAGGCTCTACTGGATGCCAGACTGCATTCGCTCGTGGGCCGT
>Ga0164310_10002322_pt1 | contig 10922 bp, 13 predicted proteins | sample GuaBasSedimGuay1_FD_121795 | JGI IMG/M metagenome (GOLD analysis project Ga0164310, IMG submission 121795) | Subseafloor sediment microbial communities from Guaymas Basin, Gulf of California, Mexico - Guay1, Core 4569-9, 0-3 cm | ecosystem: Environmental > Aquatic > Marine > Hydrothermal vents... | reverse complement strand
GTCCTGGCTTGTCTCGTGGGCGGCGGCACAGGGTGAGGGGGTAGGGGTCGGCGACGCGGCGCGGAAGATGCTCTGGCGTGCGTTAAGGGAGGGAGATGCATCGGTGCGCCTGGCGGCAGCCCAGGTGCTGGCTCAGATCGGCCGCCCCGACGACGTCGAGCCGCTGCTAGCCGCGCTGACCGACCCCGACCGGACCGTCGTGGACGCAGCGATGGAGGCGCTGGCCGAGATCAGCAGGCGGTATGATGTGAGGATTGAGTATCGAGTATGAACAAACAACCCAACTCCCGTATGTGTTTCGTCTGTGGCCTGCAGAATCCGGTGGGGCTGAAGTTGGACTTCTACGAGGACCCTGACGCGGGCCAGGTGCGGGCCGAGTTCACCGTACCCGACGAGTACCAGGGTTACCCCGGCGTCGTCCACGGCGGCATCATCGCCGCCATCTTGGACGAGGTGGCAGGACGGGCCGTGCTGGTTGGGGGCTCCGACGAGGACCTGATGGCGACGCTTCGCCTCACCGTCCGCTATCGCCGCCCGACCCCCACCAATACCTCACTGACGGCTGTGGGCTGGGTGGAGCGACCAGGCGCGAGCAGAGCGAAGGTCGCCGGTGAAATCCGCCTGCCCGACGGAACCGTCACCGCCGAGTGTGAGTCCCTCCTGGCCCGTCCGCCGGAGGAGTTCCGCGAGCGTTGGGAACCGGAGAAGCCCTACTGGAAGGTGTATGAATAGCCTGTGCGCTACCGACTGACCATACCTGCCCGCGTCAACATTCTCGGCAACCCCTCCGACGGCGTATGCTCGACGTGATGGAGCAGGTGGGCGCTACCGCCTGGCGCGGCAATGCGGCCTGCCCGGCGGCGCGGGGGAAGTCAACAACGCGCTCATCTGGGCCGCGCTGGAGGCCGGCGCTTTGGGGGCCAAACTGACCGGCGCGGGGAGCGGGGGCTCCGTCTTCGCGCTGGCCCGGCCGGGCTGCGAGGAGGAACTGGTCGAGGCGCTGCGCGCTGCCGCGAGCGAGGCAGGGCTGGAGCACGCGCGCGTGTGGCGGGCACACGTGGACCGGGACGGGCTGCAAACAGAGACTGCGGACTGATGTTGGCTATCGTATTGGCCGCGGGACGCGGAGAGCGGCTGCGCCCCCTTACCGATAACTGCTCCAAGGCCATGTTGCCGGTCGCCGGCAGGCCGATGGTCGAGCGAGTGATGAAGATGCTGGCGCGGGGTGGCGCTGACCGCTTCGTCGTCGTCGCCCACCCCGACGATCGCGCTCTCGTCGAGCATTTCAGCCGGCCGGTGTGGGCCGGTCGGGTCAGGCTGGCCTACCAGGAGCAGCGGCTGGGCACGGCCCACGCCCTCGAGTGCGCCGCTCCCTTCATCCGGGAGGACGGCGCGACCGAGTTCATCCTCTCCTCCTGCGACAACATTTTCCCCGAGGGGCACGTCGCTGCGCTGGTCGCCCACCGGCGCGAGGAGGGCTTGGACGCTGCGCTCACGCTGATGCAAGTGCAGCCCGAGCAGACGCCTAGCCTCGCCGTTGTCGTCCTCGAAGGGGGCCGGGTGACCCACATCGTCGAGAAGCCCCGCCCCGAAGAGGCTCCTTCCGACATAGGCTCTATCGCACTCTACGCCCTCTCCGCCCACGTGCTCGATTACCTGTCCCGCGTGTCCCCCTCACCGCGAGGTGAGCGGGAGTTCCCCGATGCCCTGCGGCTGCTGATTGAGGATGGCGGCAAGGTGGGAGGGCTGCTAGTGCGAGAACGGATGACTATGACCCGCCCGGCGGACCTGCTGGCGCTCAATCGTTACTTCCTGCGCCACGATCCCACCTGCGCCACCGTCGAGGCCGGCCTGCCGGACGATACCAGCATCATTCCGCCGGTGCGCATTGAGGCTGGTTCTCGGTGCAAAAGAGGGTTGGAGGCCCGGCTTCAGCCGGGAAAACCCCGATAAATCAGGGCCTCCGTTAAGTTTTGCACCGGAGCAGGTTTCAGCGCGAGGGGGGTTGTGCGCGGCGGAGGTTGCTTTCCGCGCCGGGGGGGAAGCGCAGATACATCTCGGTGGCTGCTGCCAGGTCGGAGTAGACGCCCCGGTAAGCCGGCGGTAGCAACGCTGCTATCTGGTACATAATCTCGTCGGCCATCTGCTGCCGCACCTGGCGCGTCACCTTGACCCCGCCAGCATCCAGGTAGAATGGCTGACCCACGACGATGTGAAAGTCGGTGCGGCGCAGGCGGGCCAGATTGCGCCAGAAGAATTCCCCGCCATAGTAGACCATGGGCAGCAGAGGTGCGCCGGTGCGCAGCGCCAGCCACACGACGCCGGGATGGCCCCGCTGCAAGCGCCCGTGACCACTGCGGGTGCCCTCGGGGGCCACGGCCAGGATGTGACTCGCCTCCAGCGCCGCCAGCGCCCGGCGAAGGGCGGTCACATCGGCCTCGCCCCGGTGTAGCGGGATGGCTCCCCCCAGGTTGAACAACAGCGGTCCCAGGATGGGGTTGCTCAGATTCTCCGCCTTCGCGAAGCCGGTCACCGGCCGCGGCAGCAGGTGAGTGTACAGGAGAGGCACTTCCAGAAAGTTGACGTGGTTGGCGACGACGATGAGCGGCCCCCGGTCCGGCACCCGCGCCAACTGCGCATCGTCCACCCGGCAGAGGAGGCGCGTCAGACCCTTGATCGTCGAGGTCACCGCCCGGTAGGTGAGCGTCATTCGGCGGCCTCCGGCGGCTGGCAGATGACCTCGATCTGGCGCGGCAGCAGTTCCAACTCCAGCCGATGGGCATCCAGGCAGAGAGTCTCGCCGTCGGCGTGGGCCACCAGCCCGTTCTCCTCGCAGGTGACCACCACCCGCCGTGCCCGGCCCATCGTGATCCGCCTCTTGCCTACCTGCGTGCCGCGCATGAACCGGGGGACGAAGGAGAGCATCTGCAACTGGTTCATCTTAGCCGCGATACAGAAGTCGAAAAAGCCATCGTCGGGCGCAGCGTGGGGGGTCATCAGGAAGCCACCCCCCATGCGTCGCCCGTTCATCACCGAGGTCATCAGTGTAGGCTGGACGATGGTCTGCTCATCGGCCTGGATGGTCGTCAACGGCGCGTGGTAGTAAAATAGGAGCGTCCTGAGCGCGGCCAGGAAGTAGCGCAGGAAGCCGCGCACACGGGTCATACGGACCGCCTGCAAATTAACGACGGCGTCGAAGCCGATGCCGATGCCGTTACCGAAGTAGCGCATACCGACCACGCGCCCAACGTCCATCCATCGCGTGTGGCCCTGAGCCAGCGCCTGGCAGCCCGCGTCTAGGTTGGTGGGGATGCCCGCGCCGTAGGCGAAGTCGTTGCCCGTGCCGACGCACAGCACTCCCATCGCGCACGTTCCCATGCCGGCGAGCCGCGCACGCATCAGGCCGTTGAGCACCTCGTTGGAGGTGCCGTCGCCGCCCAGCGCGACCACGACGTCGTACCCGGCGGCGACGGCTTCCTGAGCCAAATCAGTGGCGTGCCAGGGACGCTCGGTACGCACGATGTCAAAATCCAGGCCGTATCCGCTTAAGATGCGTTCAACCCGGGGAACGGCTCGGTCGCCGGCTCCCCTACCGGCGACTGGATTGGCAATGATCTTGTATTTGGCCATCAGATGTAAAACCGGTCTGGGTCGATCTCCTCACGCAGGATGCACAGTTCCTCCCGTGTCGGTGGCTCGTTCTGACCTATCTCATCGGGGATAACCAGTTCAAAGCCGGTGTTCTCGACCACCTGCTCGACCGTCACGCCAGGGTTGGTGGCCAGCAACTTCATGCGCTTCGTGTCCTCATCGAAGCCCAGGAGCGCCAGCGTGCTCACCACGCGGTAAGGGCCGGTGCCGGGGGGGAGCCCGGCCTCCTCGCGAGCGCCAGGGCCGGTGAGGTAGCCGGGCGTGGTGATGAAGTCCACCTGGGGCACGAAGCGGCGCTTATCGTGGCGCATGATGATGATGGTGCGCCAGCAGAGGGAGCCCACGTCGTTGCCCCCACCGGAGCCGGGCAGACGTACTTTGGGTGGATGGTGCTGAGGGCCGATGATGGTCGAGTTCAGGTTGCCGTAGGGGTCAATCTGCGCTCCGCCCAGAAAGCCGAAATCAATAAAGCCGCGCGTGGCGGTCTCCATAATGTCGCAGATGCCGGAGGCGGCCACTCCCCGGTAAAAGGTGCGGCTCTCCCCCACCGCCCGGGGCAGCCGTACCAATCGTGCCCCGGTTCCCCCGAATTCGAAGATGGGCACCAGGTTGGGTGCGTGCATCTTCTGCGCCAGGCTCGCGGCCAGCATGGGAATGCCGGTGCCGATGAAGGCGGTCACATTATCGGGCATCTGCCGCGCCGCGATACAGATCAAGAGTTCCGTGGGATTGTATTCGACTTCGCTCATCGCCGTCCCTCCTCCTCGGCCCGCAACTGCTCCAGACGTTCCCGGCCCACCAGTTCCAAATACTCCTGATGGTTCGCCACGCCGTAGACGTACTTGTCCAGGTACGCCCTCGTCCCCTCCTCCGTCTTCGAGGCCTCGACCCACTCCCGCAGTTGTCTCTCGTCCCGTGCGTAGCAGTAGACCATCTCGCCGGGATGGGAGCCGTAGGGGGCGTGGACCACGGCGTCCACCAGGTAGTAGGGGATGATCGTGCGGTCGGGATAGCGACGGATCTCCTCCGTGTCCACGATCTCCTCGGCGCTGATGATGAGCCGCTTACAGGCCCGCGACATCTCGAAGGCAAAGCCGGAGATGCCGTCAATCTGGGCGTTGCCGTACTTGTCGGCGCGATGGACGTGGATGAGGGCCACGTCGAGGATCAACGCCGGCAGGAGACAGACCTTCTGGCCGGTGAAAGGGCACTCGACCACCTTAGCGGCGCTGTACTTCAAGGTATCGCTCCCCAGCATAGCCCGCACGGGGATGAAGGGGACGCCCATCGCGGCAGCCTTGAAGCGCCAGGTGATGCCGCCGTTGGACCACTCGACGACCGACTCGATGCGCCCGCTCTCGACCTCGCGCCGCAGCGCGTTGGAGACCCCGTAGACCTCCAGGCCGATGTAGGTGATGTCCAGTTTCTTGACCAACCCGGCGGCCAGCCAGAGGTCCAGTTCGGTCACCCCCTGCCCGGCCACGCGCAGGTCCTTCTTGCCCTGGCGCACGACCTCCCGCACCAGGCTCATTGGGCAGCGGACGGTGCCGTACAATTCGGTGCCGATGTAGCAGCCATCGTAGACGAAGCGGGAGACCGCCTCGGCCTCCGTCATCACCTTATCCACCAGCGCCCGCGACTTCTTCTCCCGATTCCACTCACGAAAGGCGTCCAAATCAGGGGGTTGGATCAGTTCACCGATGCCAGATTCGATTACGCGCAAGGGTACACCTCCTTTTCGCGTGTTTCAAGTTTTATAGTTTCAAGTTTCGGGTTTGCTGCACGCTGGAAACCTGAAACGCGAAACACAAAACGTGACACACTTCGATGGTCATCCGTCGTCGGTCATCTGTCGTCGGTCGTCCGTCGTCGGTCGTCCGTCGTCCGCTTCAGTGCTTGCTGGGCCGCGTGGGCGTAGATCGAGTTAGGCAGGGCGTCAATCGCCTCGTTGAAGCGGCGGATCGCCTCGGCCTCACGGCCCGTGCGGCGACAGGCCAGCCCCAGGTTGTAGTAGCCGGCGGCCAGGTATTTGGCCCCCATACGTGGTTTCTCATCCCCCAGTGCGTCCCGCAATAAGGTATATGCCTCGTCCGGCTCCCCCATGCGCAATCGCGTCACACCCTGGTTGATGAGCACGATCTGCCGGCTGGAGAGATCCGGCCACAGGCGCAGTGCCAGACGGTGGATGTTCAACGCTCGCTCGTACTCCTTCCGGGAGGTGAACCAATTGCCCAGGTCAACCAGCAGCCGCACCCGCATCGTGACCAGGTAGAGGACAATGAGGAAAAGTATGGGGTTAACCGGCATAGAGGCGTAACTCAGCGCGGCCCCGATGCCGGTGACGACCAGACCCTCGACGGCGAAGCGGGTGGACAATCCCTGCCGGCGCATGAAGGAGAGCGCGCCAAAGGCGAAGATATAGAGCAGGCCGATGAGCAGGATCAGCAGGGAAGGGTGCATTTGGTAGATTGGCGATTGGTAGATTAGTGATTGGTAGATTGGCGATTGGTAGATTAGGCGAACAGGTGGGCGGCGGTGCGTTCCAGCATCTCCACGCCGCGCACTTCCTTCTCGAAGAGTGGCACGATGGCGCGCACGTCGGGAAAACTGCGCCAGATTTCCTCCATGTAGGCGTCCTGCATGGCGATGCGGTTCAGCACAAACTCCGGGGCATCTTTGCCCACTGCCTCTTTGTCAATCACCATATTCACCACCACGCCGCCCACAGGGATGCCGAAATCCTGGAACCAGTTGATGAAGCGTTTGATCACGGCGATGGGCAGCGCCTCTGGCAGGGTGATGAAGAAGAAAGCCGTCTTTTCCGCGTCGGTGAGTAATTCCTTGGCCCGTTCCATCCGCGTGCGGAGGTTCAGCAGATAATCCATCAAGGGGTCCTTCTCCTCTTTCTTCCTGCTGTAGGAGAGGAGTTCCTTGAGCGACTTGGCCTCCTCGCGGCTCTTAACCATCTTGTTCACCCACATACTGTACACGCTGGACATACCCAGCAATCGCCGAGCATTGGCGGTGGGAGCGGTGTCGAAGACGTAGGCGTCGTACTTGTCCTCGAACATGAGGTCAATCATGTTCTCGAACATAGCCGATTCCTCGAAGGCCGGGTTCATCGTCGCCGACTCGACGAACTCGTCCGCACGGGTCTTGATGTCGGCGTACTTGAGGAACCATTCGATCTTCTGCGTCAGTTCCACCTTCGACTTCTCGATGGTGTCTTTGGTATCAATCTCGTAGGCCAGCAGGTTCGGCACTCCCTTCACTGGCGTCGGTGCGCCAAAGACGTCCTGATCGAGCAGGCTGCTGAGGGAGTGCACCGGGTTGGTCGAGGCCAGGAGCGTGCGTTTGCCCTGATTGGCGATCCACAGCGCCGCCGCACCGGCCATAACTGTCTTTCCCACGCCGCCCTTGCCGCCGAAGAAGATGTACTTCATCCGTGGATGCTCGAGCAAGAATTGACGGGTCGGTTCTTCTATTCTCTGGGCGATCATGCCTCACCTCCAAACAGCGCATCCGCTACCTTACTAATCATCTCCAGGCCGGTGATGTCCCGCTCGAACTCCGGCACGCGCACCAGCACCTCGCCGCCGAAGGTCTCGTCTATCTGCTTGAGGTACTTTTTCTGCATCTCGATGCGATGTCGCAGGTACTCAGGAATATCCTGCTGAGCCAGTTCCGGCGGGATGACGCGGTTGACGATGTAGCCGGAGATGGGCACCTGATATTTGGCGAACAGTTTCGCCGCCTTGAGCGTATCCAGGATGATCATCTCCTCCGGGGTGACGACGAAGAAGAAGGCCGTCTTCTCGCGATCGGTGAGGATACTGGAGGAGGTGTTGATGCGCTGTTTGATGTCCTGGAGTTCGGCCAGGATTTGATCTTCTTCCGTCTCCTTCTTGCGCTCCAAGATCGCTGCCACCTGGGCGTATTCCTGCATCTCCTCCCGCAGTGCGGTGATCTTGCCGATCCACTCGTCGTAGATGCTGGCCATGCTCAGGTAGTAGAGCGCGTGACCCAGGGGCACCAGGTCGTAGATATAGTAGTCGTACTCCCCGCCGACGACGATGTCCACGACGGCGTCGAAGATGGCGCTCTCCTCCATCGCCGGTTCGGCGGCGGCGGCCTGGATGTAGTGCTCGATTTCCTCCGGTATCTCGTCCAGGCCGTACATGTCCCGGATCTTCTGGCGTATCTCCTCCTGGTACTCCCTGATGTGCCGGTCGGCGTCAATCTCCTGGGCGAAGAGACCGGGGATGATCTCCACGGCCCCCTTACCGAAGATGTCCTGCTCGAAGATGTCGGAGAGGGACGCCTGGGGATCCACTGAGAAGACAAGCACCTTGTAACCTTGCTTGGCTAACCAATAGGCAGTGGCGGCGGAGAAAGTGGTTTTGCCCAATCCGCCCTTGCCGCCGAACTCGATGTAGCGGCGGTTGGGATGTTCCTTGAAGACTTGTGCGAGTGACAATGCTCTCTCCTTTGTTATCAGTGTTATGCTAGTGCGTCGGTCAGGTCGCGCTCGCGCAGCATGCGCCGCTTCCAGGTGCTGATCTGTGGCACCACGTAGGGCAGCAGGCGCAGCGAGTAGTAGGGCGGCAGGATGGGGATGCCCAGCAGATCACCCATCGTGATGAGGATGAACAGGTGCTCCATACTGCCGCGCGTCTTGAGCGCGAAGCGGGTCATGTCGTGGCCTGCCATGCCATAGAGAAATTCCTTGGCCGAGCGGCCAAATCGCTTCAGCGCGCTTTCTCGCTTTCCTTCTTCGCTCATTCTTGCCTCCTGAATATAGTTTTCGTTCACAAACGCAGTTCCACGCCTCCCAGTGTGGGCTTGGCCAGCGGGAGTCCCTCTATGTTAAAGATGCAGGCCGGGGCTCCCATAGCCTGGCAGTCACTCTCGCGGACAGTGCAGGCGCTGCTCACGATGCCACGCGCCAGCGCCTCCAGCAGCCCCTCGTGGAAGCGACAGACGGGCCGGGCGGACGAGATGCCATGGCAGTAGGGGCAAGGCGCTTCGATGCGCTGCACCAATAACTCCCCTTCGATGCTGTGCTTGGCATGCTCGAATCCCTTTTCCAGTTCGGTGAGGGCCCGCTGCAGCCGTTTCAGCGGAGAGCGGAGTGGCCCCGCTATACCTCTGGCACCGAACCGTCGGCGTACCAGGCGTCGGCCAACTTCCTCCCCGGCCCGCCGGAGGATGGGCAAACCATACTCAGCCCCCGTCACCTCCAGCAGCGCGTTGGTGAGAGTTGCCAGGTCGCCGGGCGGCAGCGCCAGCATGGGATCATTCTCCGGCGGGATGGCGATGTATTTCTCCAGGTGAGCATAGCGCAGGATAGCATTACGTCCATTTCGCCCCAGGGCTGCTTCTATGCCGTTTAGGCAGAGGAACATGCTTTCTGCCGTTCCGCCGATCCACAGAGCCATCTATATATATCCACCGTTTCAATCCACCCCTTCGATCAACTCAGCCAGGTCGGTCAGATCGCGTTCGCGCAGCAAACTTCGCTTCCAGCGGTTGAGCGTAGGGACCACGTAGGGCAGCAGGCGCAGGGTATAGTAGGGGGGCAGGATGGGCAGGCCGACGATGTCACCGAAGGTGATGAGTACGAAGAGGCGCTCGATCTCCCCCCGCTGCTGCCGCATGCCGCGCAACCAGTCGAAGATGGTCATCCCGTAGAGGATCTCACCCACGGCGTGCCCGGCCCGGCGTAGTCTATCCCGTATGTTCTCCCACACAGATGTTCTCGTCCAGCACGTTACCACGTTGGTAGGTTGGGAAACTGGTAAATTGGGAAACCGGTAGGTTGGTAAATTGGGAGATTGAAGCCGACAGCTAATGTACCAATTACCAATCTACCAATGTACCAATCTACCAATACAGGATGGGAGGGTCGGGGGCAGCCCCTCCCATCGTCGTAAGTTGCACTACTTTGTCGCCGGAGCGACTGCGCCTTTGCGCTGGCGGCTGAGAGCCTGCGCGCCGTCGTAGCCCAGGATGCCTGCGCAGACGATCAGCACCACGGCAATCACGCCAGCGATGATGTTGCCCGCGACCTTCGTACCCGCCGCAGCGGCTGCAAAGGCCACATAGCCCTTGTAGATCAAGGCCGCGATGGTAGTGATGTACATAAAGACGAAGGGCCAGAAGGTCCAGGCAGCCGGCTTCTTCTGGGAGAGCAGCCATATCGTGATGATCAGCAGGGCCAGGGAGGCCATCATCTGGTTGGCCCCGCCGAAGAGCACCCAGATCGTCTGCCACACCCCGGTCCAGATAACGATGAGGGAGAGGATCAGGGCTACAATGGCGCCGATGTGGACGTTCTTCAGCGCGGGGATGGCGTCGCCCAGCAACTCGGCGCTGGCCACGCGCATGAAGCGCACCACCAGGTAGCAGATGGTCAGGCCCTGGATGGTCAGGAAGACCAGGCCATAGGCCCCACCGAAGGAGGTGGGAATACCGATATGGCTGAGGAAGGCAGCCAGGCCCGTGGCGAAGACGCCGAACTTGCCAGCGGCATAGACTTCTTTGTAAGCCTCCCACCCACCAGTAGCGGCGGTGGCGGTCAGCAGCGCGATGGTGGCCAGGACCATCTCCATCCACATGGCCCCTCCGCCGACCGGCAGCGCATCGCTCTCCTTCTCGATCTGCCGCGCCGTGCCGGAACTGGAGACCAGGCTGTGCCAGCCGGAGATGGCACCGCAGGCGATGGTGACGAAGAGGATCGGCCACAGCGGTCCCAACCCTTCAACGGTCCACCCGGTAAAGACGGGGAAGTCGCCGAAAGTAGCTCCCCCTTGCGCGGTCCAGACGAGCATACCGATGATCCCACCTGCCATCCCTAGTGCGATGATCCAGAAGGAGACGTAGTTAGTCGGCTGCGCCCAGCGCCAGATGGGGAGCACCGCGCCCAGGTAGCAGATAATGGCGAAGATGATGGGCCAGAAGATCTTCTGTCCACCTTCGCCCAGCGCATTATTGAGCCCCTCGAAGATGCCGCTGATGGCCGCCGTCTGCCCCAGCCAGATGCCAATGAAAGCGACGACGACGGTGATGACTGTGGTGAGGATGATGTCCTGCTTCCACTTGTAGGTCATCTGGCCGGCCAGGAGGCCCATCAGGATCACCGACAGGATGCCGAAGGGCACAACGGGTTTGGCCAGGAAGAGCTGGCCGATGACCTTGCCGAAAGCGCCCATGATCAACAGCAGGTAGAGGTAGATGAAGACGAGGAGGATGCCACGGGCACGGGGCGAGAT
>Ga0164310_10002321_pt1 | contig 10926 bp, 9 predicted proteins | sample GuaBasSedimGuay1_FD_121795 | JGI IMG/M metagenome (GOLD analysis project Ga0164310, IMG submission 121795) | Subseafloor sediment microbial communities from Guaymas Basin, Gulf of California, Mexico - Guay1, Core 4569-9, 0-3 cm | ecosystem: Environmental > Aquatic > Marine > Hydrothermal vents >... | reverse complement strand
GTAGAAGATCCCCACTGGATCGACAACCTGTTCCATCAAGCTTCTAACATCCTCCTCTGACATCTTTTCTTCTCTGTCCAGACCCATAACAGATGCTAAAGCGCTTATCATGGCCGCTCCTTGGTCCGTTACACCTGGACAGGGTCCCAGACAACCTGTGCATGGCATGTTAGCTTTTAGGCACATCGCGTCACATCCACCACGTGTGGCTGGGCCCATACAGATTATACCCTGGTCCAGTAAACATTTCTCCGGATCTGGCTCTGCTTGGTGTCTCCTCAAGATTTTTGGGATGTTTTTCTCTTCTCTCTCTCGTTTACACTCATCACAAACAGACTTGTTAGAAGCAAAATATGATCCTTTTTCTGGTAGTTTTTTTGTTGCTATGGCTTCTATGGCTTGGAGTATCAATTTTTTTGGTGGTGGACAGCCTGGTATAAAGTAGTCCACGTCCACGGTTTGTTCAAGGGTTTTAACTGTGTCGTAGAACCTTGGGAGGGTTAGCTCGCCCTCTGTGATTTTTGTTTTTGTGGTTGGCTCTGTTTTCCCCGGGTTCCGGGTTGATTCTGTCTCAAGGTATACGCGCCTAAATATCTCTTTTTTGTTCCAAAGGTTTGCTAAGCCGGGTATACCCCCATAACATGCACATGAACCAAAAGCGATGAGGATCTTCGATTTTTTTCTTAGAAGCTTTGCTAGGTGTTCGTTTTCCTCTGTTCTTATTGCTCCGTTGAAAAAACACACGTCGATACTCTTGTCGGGCATCTTCTCAACTTCAGCATATTTTGTGTCTAGCGCTACGGGCCAGAAAACTATGTCCGCTATTTCTAGCACATCCAATATTTTTTCGTCTATGTCTAGGACAGCTATTTCGCATCCTCCACACGAGGCTGCCCAATAAAAAGCCAGTTTAAGTTTTTCCCCATCCATTTTTGTCACAACCATCTTTTTCCCTTTTGTCTAGGTTTTTTGCTCCAGAGATAGGGGTCCAAGCTTTTTAATCTCTTCAACCATTTCTCGGACTGTTTCAGCAAATAATTCCCCCTCAGATGCTGATATCCATCTTAATTTGAGTCTTTCAGGCTCTATGCCTAGTTGTTCCAGCAGTTTTCTTAGTAGATATGTTCTCCTCCAAGTTTTGTAGTTTCCGGTTGAGTAGTGACAATCACCGGGGTGGCAACCACATATCAACACCCCGTCAGCACCCATGGAAAAAGCTCTGAGCACAAACTCTGGTTCAACCCTCCCCGAGCACATTGTGCGTATCACCAACACATTTGGGGGGTATTGGATTCTACTGGTCCCAGCCAGGTCCGCACCGGCATAGCTACACCAATTACAAAGAAAAGCTATTATCCTCGGCTGAAACTCGTTTTTGTCTTCAACCATTTCAACCACCTAAATAGCTCTTCTAACCAGCTCTGCAACATCAACAACGGTTATGGCATCCTCCTTTCCCATGGTTTTTATTGTATCGTCGAACATGAGCATACAGAATGGGCATGACACCACTAAGTATTCGGCTCCAGTCTCTACCGCTTCCTCAACCCTGGGCTCAGATATCCTCTCCCCCTTCTTAGTCTCTATCCACATACCACCACCCCCACCACCACAGCATAGAGAGTTTTCCCTGTTCCTAGGCATCTCAACAAGCTTCAAGCCGGGGATAGATTCTAAGACATATCTGGGTTCTTCGTATATGTTGTTGTGCCTACCCAGATAGCAGGGGTCGTGGTAAGTAGCCAAACAATCAACCTTTTTCCTCAAAGCAAGTTTTCCACTGTTTATCAGGTTGTATAGTAGTTCTGTATGGTGGAAAACCTCTGTTTCAACCCCAAACTTTGGATATTCTTTCTTTAACATGTTGTACACGTGTGGGCTTGGCGTAACCACTTTACAAGCTCCAGCCTCTTTCAAAAGAGCCTTGTTATGATCCAGAAGCTTTTTGAATGTTTTATCGTCTCCTATGGTGTATGCACAATCCCCGCAACACTTCTCCTGGTTTCCTAAGATGCCGAAACTTGTTCCAGCCAATTGTAGGGTTTCAGCAAGAGCTGTAACAACTTTTTGGGCTCTGGGGTCATATGAACATGTGGACCCAACGAAGAGCAGGTATTCCTCCCCGGAATATGTGGGAACCTTGAGCCCAGGCTCAATCTTCTCCAGCCAATTGGTTCTCTGGCTCTGAGGGTTTGACCATGGGTTTCCCTCCGCCACCATTCCCGAGATAGCTGACCTAAGCATCTGAGGCACAGCACCTATGTCAACATACATACTACGTATAGCCCGCATTATTTCGATTGTTTCCACATCTCTTGGGCATCTGGTTTCACAAGCTTTGCAGGTGGTGCAGATCCACAGCTCGTCTCCAAACTCTCCCAGGCCAAGCTGTACCATGCGAAAGATTCTACGCAGGTTGAACTCTTTGACGAGGGGGAGTGGACAAGTGGCGGTGCAAACCCCACACTGGTAGCAACGTCTAACACTGTCTCCACCCGCCTCAACTATGGTGTCAACAACCTCTTCCAACATGCTATCTATCTCTATCAAGTTTCTACCCCCAGAGCAGCGTCTATAGCTGAAAAGATCTGATCTTTTTTGAAGTGTTGTTGTTCACATGCTGAGGTTGGGCATGCAGCAGCACAAGCTCCACAACCTTTGCAAAGGGTTTCTAAAACCCTGCAAACACCCTTCTCGGGATCATATTCTATGGCCTCGTAGGGGCAGAGAGCTTGGCAAACCCTACAACCGGAGCATAGTTCCTCATCAATCCGAGCCACCACAGGCTCGGTTTTGATGTAATCCCTTGTTAGTAGGGTTGCTGCTTTCGCAGCAGCACCAAGAGCTGTTGCAATGCTTTCATCTACTCTTCTGGGTCCTGTTGTGCACCCAGCAACATAGACTCCTTCTACCATGGTTTCAACGGGGCCAAGTTTTGGATGTTTCTCGGCTATGTACCCTTCTGGTGTTCTATGCACTTTTAAAAGTTTCTCAGCTAGTTTGACCGAGTCTTTGTTTGGACGCATAGAAACGGAGAGGACTAAAATGTCTGTTGGCAACGCTATTTCGAGATCTGTGTATAGGTCTTTTACAAACACTTTTTCACCATCGAACCTGGGTTCTTCCTCGTATCTTATGAATCTAACACCGTTTTCACATGCCTTCAGATAGTTTTCCTCGGAACCCATTGCAAAGGTGCGTATATCCCTGAAAAGAATGTTTACCCTGTTTTTCTCGGATAGTTGGAGTGCTCTGTGGATTGTGGAGTCACAGCAATATCTGCTACAACCCGGGTATTCTTCACACAACGCACCAACACAGAGAATAAAGGTTATTGTTTTGCCCTCTATTGCCTCTTTTCTAAGTTTTTCTTCGAGTTCTAGGTTTGTCATAACTTTTTCGCTCTTACCATACATGAAACCACTGGGTTTATATATGTCGGTTCCTATGGCTAGTATTATGGCTCCAACTTTTAACTTCCATTTTTTTTCTTTTGATTCTAGTGTTGCGACAAAGTTTCCAACGTGGCCCTCGATGTCAACTAGTTTTGTTGATGTATAAACTTTGACACCAGTTTTTCTAAGCTTGTCGATCTCCCTGGCTAGAACCTTGGAGGGGTCAACACCACTTGGTGAGAGGGTGAAGAGTTGTTTGAGCCTGCCACCAAGCTCGTTCTCCCTCTCCACCAGGGTTACCTCTATTCCCTGCTCGGCCAGGTTTGTTGCAGCTGTTATCCCAGCTATTCCACCACCAATTACTAGGGCGGATTTTGTTACTTCGGTTGTTTGTGGCACCAGTTCCTCTAGGTGGTTAGCCCTGGCTACACCCATGCTAACGAGTGTTTCCGCTTTTTTTGTTGCTTCCCCGGGTTTGTCCATGTGTACCCATGAGCATTGGTTTCTGATGTTCACAACCTCGATAAGGTGGGGGTTTAGACCAGCTTTTGCAAAACTTTCTTGGAAGAGTTGTTCATGTGTCAAAGGTGAGCAAGCAGCTATGACAACACGATTAAGACCTAGCTCCACTATTTTCTTGCTTATCTCGTTTATAGCTGTTTCTGAGCATGCGAAAAGTTTGTGTTCAGCATATACAACATTCCGAAGTTTTTTTGCATGTTCTGTTACTTTTTCTACGTCTACAACTCCTGCTATGTTGTTCCCACAGTGGCAAACCACGACTCCTATCCTAGGCTCACCCTCCCCGTTTGTCGTTGGTGTCTCAACCCTCAACACCTTTCTCTTTTTGATGTGTCTAAGAGCTAAACCAGCAGCTCCGCTAGCATCAGCTGTTGTGTCAAGTATGTCCTTTGGTCCTGTACATGTCCCGGCAAGATAAACACCGGGCCTCGAGCTTTCCAGGGGGGAATCATCGCCCACACGCTTCAAGAAGCCATATTCTTGAGTCCCAACACCTAGAACATTTGAGACTTTTTCTGTGTCACCACTAGCCTCGGCTGCAGCTGCTAAAACCACCAGGTCAAAGTTTTTCTCCTCTATTCTCCCTGTTAGGGTGTTCTCATATCTCAGGGTTATTTTTTTGTTGTCACCTTTTATCTCAGCAACCTTGGCACGGAAAAATTTGACACCCTCGGAAACAGCCCGTTTATAGTACTCCTCAAAACCTCTGCCAAAACATCTTCTATCCATATAGAATATGCTCAGCTCCTCAACATCTCCGAGATGCTCCTTTGTGACGATAGCTTGCTTAATAGAATACATACAACAAACCCTGGAACAGTAAGGCTTAAACTTTAAATCTCTTGAACCAGCGCAGAGAACCCAAGCTATTCTCTTTGGGGGTTTACCATCTGAAGGCCTAACAACTGAGCCACCAGTTGGTCCAGAAGCGCTCAACAATCTTTCATATTCCAAACCAGTCAAAACGTTTTGAAGTTCTCTGTATCGATACTCTTTTTTCTGGCTTGGGTCCCACTGGTTGTAACCTGTGGCAACAACAATGGTTGCAACCCTCAGCTCAACAACACTAGGTTTTTGCCCAAAATCTATGGCCCCGGCTGGGCAAACCCTTTCACAAGCCCTACACTTACCAGTCTTAAAATATATACAGTTCTCCTTGTCAATAGCATATTTGAGTGGGACAGCTTGTGGAAAAGGAATTGAAATAGCTTTTCTCTCACCTAAGCCGAGGTCAAACTCGTTTGGGAGTTTCACAGGACACTTGGTTGCGCATAAACCGCAGCCTACACACTTCTCCGGGTCGACAAAGGTTGGATGTTTCTTTACACGCACCCTGAAGTCACCAGCCTCGCCTTCAACGCTAACAACCTCGGACAAGGTGAAAAGCTCTATGTTTGGGTGTCTGCTCGCCTCAACAAGTTTTGGGGATTGGATACACATCGAACAATCATTCGTTGGAAAAGTTTTGTCGAGCTGTGCCATGTGGCCACCAAGCGACTGTGTCTTCTCAACAAGGTAAACCTTAGCACCAGCATCGGCTAGGTCGAGCGCTGTCTGCACACCAGCAATCCCACCACCAATCACCAGAGCAGCATCCTGGGGTTCTACACCTGTTGTCTCCCCTCTAGACATAGCTACCAACCCTCTCGTCAGCCATACCTATCCAACAACCCCTCCAGCGGGTCTCCCAAACCCCCTGGGGCTAACAATTAGCCTTCTCTTTGTATGTCCAGGTTAGCCAATGGTTCAGCAACTAGACCAGGTGATAGCAGCGCTGAAACTGTATTTCGCCCCTACACCCTAGGCGAGGGGAGAAAAAAATCCTTATATAAAGGTGGCGTCCAGGGACAGCTGGCACCAGCCAAACAACCGGAACGTGCTCCGAGATGTTTGTTGTTTCCCACCCCAAAAAGCTGTAAGCAATGTTTTTGCCGGGGATACGACGGGGAAGCCATGTTCGTGGGGGCGCTGGTTGTCCGGGTTTAATGGTCCGGGTCGGGTTGGTGTTTGGGCCACGGGCCTCTTCCACAAACTTCTTAAACAGGTTTTTTGGTGGCTAACACCCGGCAAAATCTTGTGTTTGATGGTAGTATAGCCCCGGATGTGAGAGGTTTGACCATGGTTTGGGAGATAAGATGGCATGGCCGCGGCGGCCAGGGGCTTGTTACTGCGAGCTCGCTTCTCGCCGAGGCAGCTTTGGAGGAGGGCAAGTATATCCAGGCTTTCCCAGAGTTTGGTCCTGAACGGATGGGTGCACCGATAAAAGCTTTTAACAGGATCAGCTCTAGGCGTATAGATGTTCATAGCCAGGTTTATGAGCCAAACCTTGTGGTTGTGGTTGATCCAACGCTTCTAGGCCTTAGAGACGTTGTTGAGGGTCTTAGAGAGGATGGAGTGCTCCTAGCGAATTTTGGTGGTGGCATAGAAGAAGTCAGGGAAAAAACCGGTTTCTCTGGCTCCATTTATGTTGTTAACGCTACCCGCATAGCAAGAGAAACAATAGGTGTGCCGATAGCAAACACTGCTTGTCTGGGTGCGCTTGCCAGGGTTGTAGATGTTGTGAAGCTTGATAGTCTCGAGAAAAAGTTTAGGGAGAGGTTTTTGGATAGGTTTGGTGAGAAAGGTGTGGAGAAAAACGTTGAGGCTATGAGACGAGCGTATAGGGAGGTGAAGGGTGGTGCCAGAGGCTGAGACCCAAAAAGCTGGTTGGAGGAGGATTCCCATAGGTGGGTTGATCCTTGAGGCTGGGAACTCGGTTAGGTACAAAACCGGTGATTGGAGGTCGCAAACCCCTGTTAGGGATGTTGAGAAGTGTACAAACTGTTTGATATGTTGGATATATTGTCCTGATGGCTCTGTTCTGGTTGAGGATGGTAAAGTGGTTGGTTTTGATTTGGATCATTGTAAGGGTTGTGGGATCTGCGCAGCGAACTGTCCAACCAAAGCTATAACCATGAGGGAGGAGGCTGGCTAAAATGGGTGTAGATGTTGGTGTGAGTGTTAGGGGTGTTCCACAGGTTGACCTGGCTATTTCTGGTAACGATGCTGTTGCTTTGGCGATGAAACAGATCAACCCGGATGTTGTGGCTGCTTATCCCATAACACCACAGACCCTGGCTATGGAAAAGTTTTCTGAGTATGTTCACAATGGTGAGGTTGACACTGAGCTGATATGTGTCGAGTCTGAGCACAGTGCTATGAGTGCTTGTATAGGTGCTTGTGCGGCTGGTGGGAGGGTGATGACCTCCACCGCTGCCAACGGGTTGGCTTTTATGTTTGAGGTGGTTTACATAGCTGCTAGCTACCGTTTGCCGATTGTTATGGCGGTTATGAACAGGGCTTTTGGTGGGCCGATAAACATACACTGTGACCACACCGACACTATGGGTGTGAGGGACTCTGGTTGGATCCAGCTTTTTGCTGAAAATGTTCAGGAGGTTTATGACAACACTATACAAGCTGTTAGGATTGCTGAGCATCCAGATGTTCGTTTACCTGTAATAAGTGCTTTTGATGGGTTTATACTTTCACATGCTACTGAGAGGGTTTCAACGCTTGGAGATGATGATGTTAAAAGGTTTGTTGGACCATACAAGGCTTATTATCCTCTCCTAGATTTTAGGAATCCTGTTACTTGGGGGCCATTCGACCTCTACGACTACTACTTCGAGCATAAACGCCAAGTGGTTGAAGCTATGAGAAACGCTTACAAGGTGATAAAAGAGGTTGGCAGAGAGTATGAGAAGCTTTCTGGTCGCAGCTATGGTTTGGTTGAGGGTTACAACCTTGAGGATGCTGACAAGGTTTTGGTTATAATCGGTAGCACGGCTGGGACAGCTCGACAGGTTGTTGAAAGCTCGGATGGTCTAGGTTTGTTGAAGATAAGGGTTTTCAGGCCTTTCCCACACAGAGAGGTTGTAGAAGCTTTGTCTGGCAGGGACGTTGTTGCTGTTTTCGACCGTTCCGACAGCTTCGGGGCTCTTGGTGGGCCGCTATTCCAAGAGGTTAGGAACGCGCTTTACGACGCTGAGGAGAAGCCTAAGGTGATAGACTATGTCTATGGTTTGGGTGGGCGCGACATTAGGGTTGAGGAGATAAGATGGGTGGCTGAAAAGCTTGAAAGGGTTAGGCTTGGGGAAAAGGTTGATGTTGTGAACTATTTGGGGGTGAGGGAGTAGTGGTTTCACTCAAGGAGGTTTCTAGGCGTGGGGAGAGGCTTGCCCCTGGGCATAGGCTATGCGCTGGTTGTGGTGCTGGGGCTGTTGTACGCCAAATCTTGTTGTCAACGGAGACACCGATAGTGGTTTCAACCGCCACTGGCTGCCTAGAGGTTTCAACAACAATCTTTCCCTATACGTCGTGGAGAACACCTTGGATACATTGTGCTTTCGAAAATGCGGCCTCGACAATCAGTGGTGTGGAGAGTATGTACCAAGTTTTGAGGAGAAGAGGTTTGATAAAAGATAGGATAAAGTTTTTGGCTTTTGGTGGTGATGGTGGGACCTATGACATCGGTTTCCAAGCTTTGTCTGGTGCTTTGGAGCGTGGACACGACATAGTATATGTTTGTTATGATAACGAGGCTTATATGAACACAGGGATCCAACGCTCAGGTGCAACACCCAAAGGTGCTTGGACAACAACAAGTCCAAGTGGAGAAGTAATACCAGGAAAAAAAGAGCATAAAAAGAATCTTACAGAGGTTGTGGCTGCGCATAACATCCCCTATGTTGCCCAGTCGACGCCTGCACACTTCCAAGACCTGTTAGAAAAAGCTAGGAAGGCTATAGAGGTTGATGGGCCAGCATTTTTGAATGTGCTGAGCCCGTGTCCCAGGGGTTGGAGGTTCCCAGCCGATCAAACGATGCACATCGCCAGAGAAGCCGTAAAATGTTGCTACTGGCCAACCTACGAGGTTGAGGAAGGGGAGTACAGGCTAACCGGGGACAGCGCAAAAATAGCCAAAGGAAAACTAGAGAAAACACCAGTCGAAGAATACATGCGGAAACAGGGGAGATTCAAACACCTATTCACAGAGAAAAACAAACATATCATAGAACAAATACAAAAATTTGTTGACAAGGAATGGGAAAAACTCTTGGCAAAAGCATCCTAAAAAAGATTTTCCAAACTAGCCCACCAGCAACTCTCCCAAAGCTCTAAGCCTGTCACAACTTCTCAAGGACTCTATCAGTTTTTCAAATCTGTCAAGATTAGCATTTATCTTTTCGTGGAGCTTTGCACCATCGTTCGGCAAACCATACCTCTCCACCTCCACGTCACACCTCTTAGCAACCTGTAACACCCACTCCTCCAACCTTGGACAAAAAACAAACAAAAAATTGTTCTTGTTGTCACACAACCTTTTGAGATTGTGATCCGATAAGTTTTCAACCTTCATTTTTTTCATGTATGGTGGAGGCTCGCTCCATGGATCCTCATCCACCAATCCTATGCAACCAGTCTGTTTTTCCAATTTTTTACAGACCTCAGACTTGTTCCCAGCATGGATAATCTCCTTCTTCGGGAGTTTTGTTATCGATCTTACAAGAACATAATCCGGTTTACACTCAACATAGATCACTACCCGTCACCCAAAAACCTCTCCATATTGAAGAAAACATCTATTCCCATCTTCATTATTTCTTCTAAATCACTTTTGGTTAGAAGTTTTACTTTTGTTCGGTAATCTTCGAAGTATGTTATGAAAATGTTTATGTCATCTCTGGGAGACTTTTCAAGGATCGAAAGGAGAAAATAGGGGTTATGAGTCGAAATAAAATACTGATTGTTGTTCTTATCTAGGGCGATTTTTTCCGCAATAAATTTTGTGTAATAAGGAAAAGCATGTGCTTCAGGCTCCTCAAAAACTAATATAGAGTTCTTATTAGAATTAACAGCCGTGAGGTAAAAAATAATCCTTTGAAGAGTTTCGGACGCTAAAGAGTATGGAAAAGATATTAAAACATCCTCAAACTGTTTTAAAACCTCGATTTTATCCTCCTGAGGCTTAAAAACCAGTCTCAACCCAAAAGGAGCAAAAATCTGGCTAACAGTAGATTTTAATTCTTTATGGGTCATAAGAACCGCTAATAGGTTCTCACCAGAAGGAGGCAAAAGAAAACCAGACTCCTTTCCCGGAAACTTGTTTCTAACAGCGAACCTGTAAAACTTAAAAGCTGATGGGGCTATTGAGCAAGTACTGCTACCCGAACCGGTGTGATCATAGTCAAAACTGAAAAATCTTTTTTCTTTGTCATGGCATGTCCCATAAAATTTCCAGTCTTTGAATTCAATCTTTAAAACCAGTTCATCAGCCTTTATCCATATCCTATCTTCCAGGTTTTCATCGTAAAACAGATTGCTCATACTCTCAAACCGGACAAAACCCTCAAGCCCTCCTTGGTGAGGGAGAGAGAAGATCCCAACAGCCTCCAAAATGTTGGATTTGCCTGTGTTTGGTTCTCCTATGAAAATGTTTACCCTTTTACACTCTAGTTCCAGGTGTTTTATCGATTTAAAGTTTCTGATCTCCAGGTTTTTTATCATCTAAGCCGCCTCCTTTTACACGTCCGAACTCTTCACAACTTTTTCTTGGTATCTCCAATTTCTTCTGAACCATCTTTAGAGACAAAAAGCTTTCTATGTTGGTATCCAGGTTTTATTTGTTCATCTAACAGTTTCTTCTTCAATTTTTACCCCGTGATCGGTTTATCGCTTCTTTTATTTTGTCTTAGTACTCCAAACCTCGACTTCCTCCTCTAGCGGATATTTCAACGTTTGTCTCCACTTTTTTAAAGAGTTTTAGAGGGGTCTTATCGCCCCCATCACATCCTCTGACTTTCCCGGGAACACCCAGGTCTAAGGCTTATCCCCCATATTTCTCTGTGACCGTGGGTTATTTCCGGATCCTTTTTTGTTTTTCCTGTCCTCCAAATCCCCTTCTCGGGTGTATTTCTGGGAGACCCCTCCACAAATTCTATGAACCCCTGAATAGGAGCATAGACCG
>Ga0164310_10002320_pt1 | contig 10927 bp, 13 predicted proteins | sample GuaBasSedimGuay1_FD_121795 | JGI IMG/M metagenome (GOLD analysis project Ga0164310, IMG submission 121795) | Subseafloor sediment microbial communities from Guaymas Basin, Gulf of California, Mexico - Guay1, Core 4569-9, 0-3 cm | ecosystem: Environmental > Aquatic > Marine > Hydrothermal vents... | reverse complement strand
CCAACAAACCGCGGAATCTACCAGCACTACCACACAATAGCTACAAGCGTAGACTTTCCAATAATCATGTATAACATTCCGCAATGCACTGGTGTGTGGCTCACATGGCAGATGGTTGAAGACTTGGCGGACATACCAAACATTGTAGGCTTGAAGGATAGTAGCTGCGAACTAAAATACATACTTGCTGTTCTAGAGAAGGTTGGAGACAAAATCAATGTGATGTGCGGATGCGACGAAGTAGTTCTGCCGGCACTTGCTGCCGGTGCCTCAGGCGCAATTCTAGCAAGCGCTAATTTCATGGGCGACGTATGGAGCCAACTATATAAGGCATTCAAAAACGGAGAAATTGAAAAAGCAAGAGAAATTCAGCTTAAAGTTCAAAAAATTGCCAGAATAATAACTTCAAGCGGAGCGGTAGGTACAAAGGAAGCATTAAACATGATGGGAATAAAGGTTGGGCCAGTAAGGCTTCCGCTAAGCGTTGGAGGAGAACTGAGCTACGAAAACAGAGAAGAACTACGCCTAGAACTCGAAAAACTCGGAAAAATCAAACCTAAACCAATTAAAATAGAATTTGAAGAGAAAGTCTTAGAGGAGAGATTCGCGGCGATAGGGATAACTCCAGAAGTAATTCGCGACTTTAAGCTTAGAGTAGGTGAGGCGCTAGCTGGGCAAGAGCCGGAAGTTGCACATATAGACCTCGTGATAGGCAAGAAAGACGGGCCGGTAGGAGAAGCCTATTCTAAGGCAAAGGCCACACCAACGCCTGGACATGAACCTTTACTAGCTATTCTTGAGCCAAATCTTACAGTAAAGCCCATAACATTGATAGTTCCAACTGTCACCATCCGAAGTATGCGTCAAGCAAGCATGGTTTACGGACCAGCGCAAGCGGCCGTCGCAAAGGCTGTAGCCGACAGCGTCGCAGACGGAACAATACCAAAAGAACTTGCAGAAGAACTAATAATAATTGCAAACGTCTTCGTTCATCCAGCCGCGGTTAACCGCCACCGCGTCTACATCAATAACTACAAAGCAATGAGACACGCCATAAGGAAAGCCATGGAGGCAAGACCCAACATAGATGAGATAACAGAAAACAAAGATAGGGCAAAGCATCCGTTCAAGTATACGCCTTAATAACCTCTTTCATTTTATTAGTTTTGGGAGAAATATTGGCAGAAGTAATCCGCGAAGGAGATTATGTACTGCTTTTCCTAACTCCTAAAAGAACCTATCTGGTCAAAGTCGAGAAGGAGAAGACTTTCCATACTCATAGGGGCTATGTAAAGCTTGAAGACCTAATTGGAAAAGAGTATGGCTGCTGGATAGAAAGCAACACTGGCACAAAATTTGCGGTGCTTAAGCCCCTAATACGCGATTACATATTCAAATCCTTCAGAAAAACCCAAATAATCTATCCAAAGGACATAGCTTTAATAATACTTTACAGCGGAATCGGTCCAGGAAGCCGAGTCGTGGAGGCTGGAACAGGAACCGGAGCCTTAACATCAGCATTAGCTCACTATGTTAGACCTACTGGAAAAGTCTACAGCTATGAAATCCGAGAAGAGTTCGTTGAAACTGCCAGAAAAAACATTGAAAGAGCCGGACTCGCTGAATTCGTTGAATTAAAGCTTAAAGATATCGCGCAGGGAATAGAGGAGCGGGATGTGGAGGCTGTAATCTTAGATTTGGCTACTCCTTGGCTTATTGTGCCGCATGCCTATGAAGCCCTAAAACCGAGCGGAAACTTTGTGAGTTTCAGCCCTACAATCGATCAGGTTGTGAAGACTGTTGAGGCACTTAAGGAGAATGGCTTTATTGGAATTGAAACCTTTGAGTGTTTGCTTCGCGGTATGCAAGTTGAAAGGGGAAAGACGAGGCCTCAGACCCTCATGACTGGGCATACTGGCTATATAACTTTTGCCCGCAAGGCCTCTAAGCCATAGACTGTTTACGCCTTCATCTCTCAACTTCTTTTCCAGCAAGCAATTATTACTCTATTAACAAACATGTAGATTCTTAAATTGCCTTTTTTGAGTAAAGCCAAAAAGCTACTCCTAAAGCAGCCGCGAAAGAGATTGTGACTAACACTTGAATTAAATTATTTCCTAGGGAATATTTCTGTTTTGAAGACCAGTATTCTTGATGTTCCAGTGGTGGAACACTTGGCGGATGTATACTTTTGGTAAGGATGCCCATTTCCCTCTCTATTATAGAAGCGGGGTAAATTAGATATGGCAGTATTGCTGCTAAGCATCCGAGGAGAATCGCACACAAAACCAAGAGAGTTTTCCTATCCACCAAGTTTAATCACCATACTTAATTCACTTAATTTCTTATAGTTCTACATTTTAGAACGGCTTCTCCTTCATAATTCTGAACGTTTCAATCCATAATATGGCGCTTGCCAAGCCACCAAATAATAAGGCAAAGAAATTGTGAATACATAAAGTCTGTGCGTAAAGAAGAATGTACATGAGGAGGGCCGTTGTGAAAAATACGGAATAGAAAAGATATCTTGGGATCAAAAAGTGGCCGAGTCTCGCGAAAAACCTTAACAGCCCAACTTTGACTTCCTGAACCAACATGTACTCGCCGGTCTTTGTTCTTTTGACAAGGCCAAGCTCTGCAAGCTTATTTAAATGGTGAACAGCAATGCTTGGACTTGAGAAACCCAGTGAACGCTGGATTTCCCTAACCCCCGCCTTAAAATCTGATTGGCGAAGCAAATACCAGTATACAAGCAGGGTTTTGCCCTTCAAGTTCGACTCTAGAACCGCAAGGTCAGCGGCTTTCGACATAAGACCACAATGTAAAAGGCTGAACAAACAGCTATAAAACTTTGCATGAACCAAACACATTCAACCTACCCGCGATTCTTGCTAACTGCTTCTTTAACATTCATGGAATAGAGAAAACCTTTTTAGGTCGGGGATGCTGCAGCATCATATGGGGATGATGTCGCCGTCCCAGACTGAAAACGGATGAAGAACTCATGACGGACAGACCCACAAAATATTTTAATATTCATAAGAAGTAGTGTCGATTTCCCTCTCTTTTCTGAAGATTGGCGCTAAGGCCATTCCAGCTATGAAGCCACCTATATGCGCCCAATAGGCGATTCCTCCTCCAATGTTGTAAACTGCATAAAGCCATTGCATTAGAAACCAGAAGCCCAAAAAGAAGATTGCAGGTACAGCTGTCAAGAATATCCATCCATAAAATACTAGAGTGATTATTCTTGCACGCGGATAGAGAACGAGATAGGCGCCTAAAACTCCAGATATGGCTCCTGAAGCACCAATAGTTGGGATGGAATACTCATTCGGGTTTGTGAGCGATAGTATATGGGTTATGCCAGCGGCTATTCCACATATGAGATAGAATATTAGATAGCGGCCGCTTCCAAGTGCATCCTCAACATTATCGCCGAAGATATAGAGATAAACCATGTTTCCAAACAAGTGAAGAAAGTTTCCGTGAAGAAACATTGAAGTGAAAAATGTGTAAAATCTTTCAAAATGTCCGTTCACAAAATCGCCGGGAATTAAGCCATACTTCAGAATTATCTCATAATAATTTCCGCCAAATAAATATAGAGTGAAGAAAATTGCAACATTAGCAATTATAAGAATTAAATTTAATACTGGAAGTCTGGACGGTGGATTCTCATCCCTAATCGGAAACAATGAATCACCGAATCAAAACTTTCAAGTAAATATTAATATCTCTTATCCTAAGTTGACTTAAAAGGTGCGGCGTTTGCGAATACTTGTTTCATCAGATTTCCATGGAAGTCTCTCTGCCTTTCAGAAAGTCGCTGATGAATCAAAACGGTTAGAAGTCAATCTTTTAGTGGTTTGCGGAGACATAACAAATTTCGGTACAGCCAAACAAGCTGAGAAGCTTCTCTCAAACCTTGATGAATTAGAATTTCCGGTGCTTTTTGTTCCCGGAAACTGCGACATGCCCTCAGTATTAGAGGTCGAAACAAAGAATTGTTTCAATCTTCATGGAAAATGCATTGAGCTAGACAATTACGTTTTTATTGGCGTAGGCGGCGCTCCACTAAGCCCTCTTCAAACCCCATTAGAATTCCCAGAAGAGGAGATATCCGAAACCCTAGAAGTGGCAATTTCTAAATGCCCAAAAAACAAAAAGCTAATGCTTGTTTCTCACACTCCACCCTTCAACACGAAAATTGACCTAGCCTTCAACGGCGAACACATCGGAAGCCAAAGCATTAGAAAATTCATTGAAAAACATCAGCCGCCCACTGTCTTCTGCGGGCACGTCCATGAAGCCAGAGGAATCGACAGGATAGGCGACACCATCATAGTAAATCCCGGATCGATTAGACATGGATTTTATGCATTAGCAGAAGTGAATGATGAAGTAAAGGTAAAGCTGAGAAGATTTGAGTAAACTTTTAAAAGGTTAATTCAGCAACTCTACTGTTCACATCGAGGGAAAAAGAATATGCCGCTTCAGAAAGGAGACTTCATACTAATAGACTATGTCGGAAAAGTTAAAGAAACAGGGGAAGTATTCGACACAACAATCGAAGAAATCGCAAAAAAGGAGAGGCTTTACAAAGAAGGAGAAATCTACGAGCCGAAACTTGTTGTTTTAGGCGAAGGATGGGTTTTAAAGGCATTAGAAGATGAAATTCTAAAACTTGATGTAGGAACAAAATCAACAATCGAAATCCCGCCGGAAAAAGCTTTTGGTCCAAGGGATCCAGAAAAAGTTAGGTTAGTTCCGCTTAGAAGATTAGTGGCTAAAGGAATAACCCCCCAAATAGGAATGAGAATAGAATACGAAGGAAAAATGGCTACTGTGAGGACTGTTGGCGCTGGAAGAGTGCAATTAGACTTTAATCCCCCGCTGGCCGGAAAAACCCTCGTATACGAAGTGACTGTTCAGAAAAAGCTTGAAACAAAAACGGAAAAAATAAACGCATTAATTCACAGAAGGATTCCTATTGTAGATATTGAAAAGTTCAAGCTAAAAATAACTAAGACTAACGTAACCATAGAAATGCCTGAAGATGCATTCTACATTGAGGGAATTCAATTAGCGAAACGTGGCATAGCCATGGACATACAGAAATTCTTCCCGGAGGTTACTGCGGTAAAATTCGTTGAAATCTTTAAGAGGGAATCCTCTTAAGCTTGGCTATTCTAAGCGAGTCACCAATCTCACAATCAATTTTTTCACCTAAACCAACTATTTTGCAGCGGTCTCCCTCATAAATCCCGGCTGGAAAACATAAGCTTCTATTCTTACATGCAAAATTTTCACACATTCTTTGTTGAAATACTATCACTGCGCCTTCTAAAGCTATTTTTTGAGGAACCGCCGCGGAAATTTCGCTTTCAACAACTTCTACAACTCTAACTCCACCTTCATGCAACGGGCATGAAAAAACTTTTTCGCGAAGCCCAACTATCCTGTAGATCCTTCCCACTTCAAGGTTTCCAATGCAAACCCTATAGTATTCGCACGTTTCACATTTTTCACTTGGTTTTTCATGTAGAAATTCCAGTCCTTTACGTGCCTGTTTAACACCTACAAGCGTAATGGTAAATTTACCTTTCGACTTCTCAGACATTTCCAACAAGTTATCTTGTAAAAGAAGAGATTTAAACTCTATTTTGGTTAGTCTATTATTCCTGTTGTCTTGGCTATTTTTTCGGCACTTTTGACGTCAAGTTGTTTCTCGTTTAGAATTGTGTATCTTTCGGGTCTAACGTCCTTTGCCCTTACTATGGCTTCTACTATTTTTTCAGGTTTAACGCCAAGTTCTTCCGCTGTTGTAGGCGCCCCAACTTTCTCTAGGGTTTCCTTAACCTTTTTCCAGTTTATTCTGTGCAGATATCCCATTATTATTGTGCCTACTCCGCATTGTTCCCCATGCATTGCATGTTGAGAGTCTATTAAGTCGAGGGTGTGGCTGAATAGGTGTTCTGAGCCGCTGCACGGCCTGCTGCTTCCAGCTATGCTCATTGCCACTCCACAGCTTATAAGTGCCTCCAAAAGTATACGTAAACCCTCATTATCACCGGGCTTTATCAAGTCGGCGTTCCTGACAATTAGTTTGGCGCTCATCAAGGCCAAACTTGCGGCATACTCCCCATAATATTCTTTTTTAACCATATGGGCGAGTTTCCAGTCTCTGACAGCAGTAAGCTTCGCAATTACGTCTCCGCATCCGCTCGCGATAAATCGGTAGTCAGCCTTTATTATGACTTCGGTGTCGGCTATTATTGCCATCGGTGACTGGGCCATGACCGAGTAAGGCTTGCTCAAACCTTTAATTGAAGCTACTGGACTAGCTATTCCATCGTGAGAGGCTGTTGTTGGCACACTTATAAATGGGACTCCAACCCGCGCTGAACTTAACTTTGCAACATCTATCTTCGTTCCTCCGCCAACACCGAACACAACTTCCGGCTTCGCCTTCTTAATTTGTCTTTCAACTAGGCTTACTTCCTTCACGGTTGGAGAATTTACAAGCGAATATTCAATTGTTATCCCTGCGTCTTCTAGAATCTCCTTAACTTTTCTCCCGGCTATTTCAAATGTCTTCGGTCCGCTTACAATGAAGACCTTTCTTTTGAACCCTAATTTTCGCGTTACTTCCGCAACCAAATCGAGGGTATTTTCTCCTACAATAACTTCTCTTGGAAGTTCCATCCTATGCAGTTTTAGGGTCAAAGCCATCACTGAGTTTTAAACATTCCATTATTTAGAGTTCGAAACGTTTTTAAATGCGTCGGTAAAGAATACAATGTCCCTTCCTATGTGAGGTTTTGACGGTTGAATCTCAGTTTTAGGAGAGAAACAAAATGCGCGAAATCCCAAGAAAGTTGACAATGAAAGGAACAACAACTATAGGCGTAGTCTGCAAAAACGGCGTAATCCTTTCGTCAGACACACGTGTAACTATGGGATACTTCGTGGCTCACAAAAGGGGGAAGAAAATACACAAGATAGACGATCATTTGGCCATGACCATAGCGGGAACAGTTGCTGATGCCCAGTGGACGGTTGACGTCTTAAAGGCGAACGCACAACTCTACAAATTAACAAATCATAGAAAAATGCCCGTAAGCGCCGCTGCAAGATTAATTGCCAACCTACTCTTCTCAAGCAGATACTATCCATTATTAACTCAAGTTTTAATTGGAGGGGTCGATGATACCGGCCCGCACGTATATTCCCTTGACCCCTTTGGAAGTCTGACGGAAGAAAAATGCGTAGCCACTGGCTCCGGCTCGCCTGTTGCTTATGGTGTCTTAGAAGATCAGTATAGAGAAGACGCTACGGTTGAGGAGCTACTTCCAGTGGTTGTCCGTGCAGTGCATTCTGCCATGAAGAGAGATGCGGCAAGCGGAGACAGTTTTGATGTTGCGGTAGTTGATGAAAACGGATTCAGAGAGTTAAGTGAGGAGGAAAAGAAAAAGATTCTGGAAAGCGCTTAGGTGAGAATTTGTGTCCCAGCAGAGGTCAAAACTTGAAATAAGCCAATATATACTTGAACATATTCCAAAAGAGGCTGAAGTAACCAGAATAGAGTATGAAGGTCCAGCTATCGCCCTCTATACGAGAAGACCTGAAATTCTAATAGAACAAAGCTCAATAATAACCGATATTGTTAGCATAATACGAAAAAGAATAGTTATACGCTCCGATCCGGAAGTTAGACTTTCAGAAAGACAAACACAGAAGATTATAAAGGAGGTTGTTCCCGCAGAAGCTGAAATAACGAATATAAACTTTGACCCAAGCTTAGGTGAGGTGATAATAGAGGCGAAGAAGCCGGGGCTGGTAATTGGAAAAAATGGTGCAGTTCTCCAAGAAATAATTAGGCGTACACGTTGGAGACCGAGAATACTGCGGAGTCCGCCTTTGCCATCAAAAATCATCAGTCACATGCGCCATTTCCTCCATAGCGAAAGCAAAGAGAGAGAAAGAATACTTCGAACCGTTGGAGAAAGGATATTTCGTCCACTAATATATGAAGTCGGCGACATTAGAATAACCGCCCTTGGAGGATTCCAAGAAGTTGGAAGATCAGCCATTCTTGTGCAGACTAGAGAAAGCCAAGTGCTGCTTGATTGTGGAATAAATCCGGGCGCCTCCACGCCATTTGACACCTTTCCTAGATTGGATGTTTCGCAATTTGACTTGGAAGCGCTTGACGCAGTTGTTATAAGTCATGCTCACCTTGACCATTGTGGACTGCTACCCTTCCTGTTCAAATATGGCTATGACGGGCCAGTCTATTGCTCGGCGCCAACCTCAAGTCTTATGACTCTACTTCAACTCGACTATCTAGACGTTTTAAGCAAGCAGGGAGTTGTCCCTCCCTACGACCAGAAGGATGTTAGAGAATGTGTTCTTCACACGTTTCCGTTACGTTACGGAGTCGTAACGGATATAGCTCCAGACATTAGGCTCACACTTCATAATGCTGGGCACATTCTTGGCTCTTCGGTGATACATTTACATATCGGCGAGGGATTCCATAACATCGTTTATACTGGGGATTTCAAATATGGAAGAACCGTCTTGCTTGAACCAGCCGCAACAGAGTTTCCAAGAGTAGAGACAATAATAACAGAGTCGACCTATGGAGCCCCGCAGGATATTATGCCCTCGCGAAGTGAAGCCGAACAGAGACTTGCAACAGTGATAAATGAAACCTTAGATAAGCATGGAAAGGTTCTCATTCCTGTTCCAGCGGTTGGAAGAGCTCAGGAGATAATGCTGATAATAGACAGTTACATGCGTAAGGGAATAATCAAAGAGGCTCCAGTCTTCATTGAAGGAATGATTTCCGAAGCCACCGCCATTCACACCGCATACCCCGAATACTTGGCAAAGAAGTTAGAAACAGCATCCTACATGAGGGAGTGAACCCATTCCAGTCAGAGTACTTCACAATAGTTGAACATCCAAGCGCAAGAGAAGAAATAATTGAAGGGCGGGAATGCATAATCCTTGCAACTTCAGGCATGCTTGAAGGAGGGCCAGTAATAGAATACTTTAAACGGCTAGCATCAGACGAAAAGAACACAATAATATTTGTCAGCTATCAAATTGAGGGAACACTTGGACGCAGAGTTCAAAAGGGAATAGCAGAAGTCCCCATGCTCAACAGCGAAGGGAAAATAGAGATAATAAAGATTAAGATGAGAGTTGAATCCATCGAAGGGTTCTCGGGTCACTCCGACAGAAGACAGATAATAAATTACGTTAGAAAGGTAACGCCGAAACCAGAGAAAGTTATAGTTTGCCACGGAGAAAAAGCGAAATGCTACAGCATTGCAGACTACTTACGTAGAAAGTTTAATGTAGATGCAATTGCACCGCGGGTTCTGGAAACAATTAGGTTACGTTAGCCTCCAACCGAATTTTTTGGCAATTCACGCCAAATTTTCACTCCGCTTGGACATATCACAACTCTTTCTTCGCCTAATCTGGCTATGTCTCCGCCTACATCCTCGGTGAAGTCGCAGAGTTCATTAACGGCCTTTTTTACATCTTCAACGCTTTTCCTTGCGAGAGGGGTCACCTTGACAATAAGTATGTTTCCAGACTTAACCTCCTTCTTTATAGTTTCAATGTCGGAAAGGTTTCTTAGCGGTAAAGCTTTTAAATAAATAACTGGATGCTCCGGATAAGATTCTTTAGCTTCCGTTTCCCTTTCTATGGATTCTTTATCCCTGCGGAAAATCTTTCCTAGGGCTTTACTAAAGCTTGACAAACACCTTCCCTTCTAATATTTTAGAGAGGCTTCTACTTCTAAACGTTTCTGATACTTTTTCATAATCTATATAACAGTTATGAAGCTAAGGTAAACTTCGGCTATTGACTTAAACTTTTAATTATCCTCCAAAGTTTGTCTCCAACATAATGGAGATTCTTTACAACCTTACCTCGCTTAGCCTCAGCAATATCGCGTGAATTTTTAAGCGCCAATCCCACGGCAATAACCCGCCTATTCTTTTCATCTAAAACCGCGACCAAGTCTTCTTTACGGAATTCCCCTTCTAGCTTCACTATTCCCGGAGCCATCACATCGGCACCATTACAGACATGCGGAACAGCTCCCATGTCAACTATGATTTTCGGCAGAAACTTCAGGCCCTCCTCAAAAATTAGAGTTGGAATCAAGAACCTTCCATACGATACAATTAGAGGCTTTGCATCAAAAATAAAAATCTTGATTCCGTCTGCTTCTGCAACTTCTACTTTTGGATTTTTCCCCAGAAGTTCCTCTGAAATTTTTATTCTATCCTTTATATCAGTTATTAACTTGCGTATTTCCTTACCCTTTAGAAAGTGTCTTCTCGAAATTTTACTCATAATCATCCTCTCTATGGATAGCTTTAAATTACTTGAATCAAAACCTTATTAAAGACAGCGTTAGTGCTGGGGTTTAGAACATGAGCGAAATGGCGATTCATATACTTGAGGAAAGTCTAGACAAAGTAGTGCTTGTTAGACTTAAGGGCGGAAGAAGCCTAAGGGGAAGATTAAAAGGATACGATCAGCATCTAAACCTAGTTTTAGAGGATGCAGAAGATACAACGGATGTTGAAAACGTCAAGAAGTTAGGTTCAATAATTGTGCGTGGAGACAACGTGGTGATAATTTCTCCTCCTCCAAGGTGATATGGCATGACTAAGGGAACAGCATCGTTTGGCAAAAGAGCCGGAAAAACTCTACACATAAGATGTAGAAGATGTGGAAGACGTTCCTATAATGTAAAGAAGAAAAGATGTGCTGCATGCGGTTACGGAGCATCGCCGAAAATTAGAAGTTATTCTTGGCAAACTAAAAACTTGCAGAGAGAAAGGCTTAGATAATCTTTCAAACTCTAAGATTGGAAGAATCTTTTATCAAT